>Ga0316205_10000515_pt1 | contig 69937 bp, 142 predicted proteins | sample 3monthpyrite_MG_FD_204941 | JGI IMG/M metagenome (GOLD analysis project Ga0316205, IMG submission 204941) | Microbial mat bacterial communities from mineral coupon in-situ incubated in ocean water Damariscotta River, Maine, United States -... | ecosystem: Environmental > Aquatic > Marine >...
CTATGTAGACAGAATATCTAAACCACACTCAAAAAGGAGATTTATCGTGGGAAGTTTTTGGACATTTCTAATGGTGTTGCTTTCGCTTTTGGCCATAGTAGGCGGGATTAGCGGAGCATTCTTTTCAGTCAAACATGGAAAAGGTCTTGCCCTCGCAGGCGGATCTCTCGTAGCAGGTATTGTTCTTGTTATGATGTTTGGCTGGCTCGCTTCTTTCAGACCGATTCCGTCTGGCAAAATTGGTATCGCAACCAAGAATGCTTTAGGTGGAAAACTTCAATCAGGCGACATCATCGCTCTGGATGGAGAAATGGGACAGCAAGTTACAATTCTTCGAGAAGGATGGCATTCAGGTCTTTGGCCGTTCATCTATGATGTTGACTACTATGATGTACTTGAAATTCCTCAAGGTCAGGTAGGAATCATCGAAGCAAAGGATGGCGAAGGTCTTCCTAATGGTCAAGCATACGCCCCACGATGGGACAATGTTGACAATATGCTTGACCCAGTTACATTTCTTACTGCTGTATCAACTGATTCTTTAAATTCAGTTGGATATAAGGGACCACAATCAACGGTTCTCTCTCCAGGTACTCATGTTTTCCATCCTGGACTTTTCAATATTACAACTGTACCAGCTACAGTTATCGCACCAGGCGAGACTGGCGTTATCAAGTCCAATGTAGGTTCTGAACCAGCTATGGATCTTGTTGTAAATGGCATTGTTCCTCGTTATGGAGCAAACGAAGAAGAGCATAGAGGGATTTGGGCAGAAGCTATGCCTCCGCAAACTCTCTATATCAATCCTCAAGCATACTACTGTATTAAGGTTCCAACCACAGTAGCTATTGTTGACTACACAGCATCTCAAGACAACAACGATGAATACACTCAAACAAGCCTTGAGAATTCAATCGAAGTAAAGACGAAGGATGGTTTCAAGTTCCCTATTGATGTAAGAATCGAATATAGAATTCAACCAGCCGATGCATCTACTGTTGTTTCATTCTTCTATGATGAAAAAACAAAAAACGTGCAAAAGAAACTTCGTCAGAAGATGAATTCAACAGTCCGTTCAGTATTCCGCAACAATGCAGAAAACGCTGGCGCTCTTGAATATATCAACAATCGTTCTCACCAAGAGATTACCTGCTTTAGCCTAATCAATACTGAAATGCAACCATTCGGAGTTACGATTACGAAGGTCGCTATTGGAGATATTGATCCAAGGTCTGAATCAGAAGAGTTGTCAGCTCTATTGAAGACTCAGACAGATAAACAGATTGCTTTGCAGCAAGAACTTACATATGTCCAACAGCAAGCCGCTGCAAAGGAAGAGCAGAAGCTTAATGACGAACAACAAAGAGCTGTTGAAATCAAACGATTGGCTACAGCAGACTTTGATGCTCAGATTGCTGAGCAAGAAGCTTCTCAGCAAGAGCGACGGGCACTCGGTACAGCAAACTCTGCGAAGTTGACAGCAGATGCAGAAGCTTACGCTATTCGCTTGAGAGCAACAGCAGAAGCCGAAGGTATCCTTGCTCGTCAAAAAGCAGAGGCTGAAGGATATAGAGAAAAGGCCAATGCAATTGGCGGCTCTAATCTCGCTATGATTGAACTCTTTGAGAGAATTAGTAGCGGCCAAATCAGCATTACTCCTGATATCGTCGTTGGCGGCGGAAGCGGTAATGAAGGTGGCGGGACAATCAATGGCATGTTTGCATTGATGATTCAGCGAATGATGGAAGATAGAAATACTGGTAATACATCTTGGCAGCCAAGATCAAATCCAATAGCTCAACCTGCATCTAATGACTAAAGGTCTCTCGTTGCCTTGCTGAAATGCGAGGCAACGTTTTAAGGAAACACAAATGAGAAAACTAATTAACACAATCGGAATTGGTTCTATGCTTTGGGTCGCTGTGGATGTTGCTTTACCCTTCATCCCATTTGGAGGATTAGCCTTCTCTACCAGCCTCTTGTATATATTCTACCTTGTATTGTCTAGAACTTTATTCAAAGACGGTAAAAGAACAGAGAGTCAAGACCTTATCTCCAGTAGAGTCTCAGAGATGGACAGAGAGACAGCAGATCAATCTATTCATAATGTAAACAACAGAATAAAAGAACTCGATATAGACATTGACTCCTGAAAGGCCCAATCTCATGAACAACAAGCTCCTGAAGATTCTATCATTTTTATTCATTGTTTTACTATTCGTAATTATATTCACTCTTGGGCTTATACAAACGAATACTGTGCAACCTCCTGAAAACTCTCCTCAAGGCATCCATAAAGCCTATTCAACTGTTCGCAATAGCGAATGGAGAACTTGCCCTGTAAGCGGCATTGAATACGGAGAACATCAAGCAGCTAAAATCAATCCACCAGGTTTGTCTGACGGAGATAATAAAATTGTATTTGTATACAAAGAAGTAGAGCCAATCATCGATCAAATGATTAAAGATGGCGTTGAACTCACAATCGAAGAAGCTAAAACCCGTTGGATAAACGAACACAAAGAATAGGAAAAAGATATGCTAACAATCAGACCCGCCGCTAGAAAATCAACAAGAAAACCAATAAGAAGAACAGATGTTACTCCGAATGCTAGTACAGTTCGTCCTAGAAAATCGGATGTTTGGCCAAGCGAAATTTCAGAGCTATGGTATGATAATGGAGAGCAAGACTTAACTGCTCCGCTCGCCAATGAATGTAAGAGAATGAGACTTCTTCTTGCGAATCATTTAAACTCTAACTGTACTACTTTGAAAGAATATCTCAAAACCAAAAAAAGCAATTTTAGCATCAGAGGAAATCCATTACTTGTTGCTTCCAAAAACAAGACCAAATCAGAGCATCAATATAACTTTGTAACAGTTTTGGATTCTGCTATTTTTGATGTCTGCATATACGACATAAAGGGTAATCATTCAAATAACTTTATGAATTTCGAAGAAGAAGTAGCATCGGGAGAGAAAATTCCTCTTGCTGTTATAAAAGAAGACTCTCTGATTATCAACGGCGATGATATGGATGGAGCTGCTCCAGATATAAATTTGAATACTATTGATATATTCAAAGACAGCCCAACCGTCAGCTTTGTAGCAATAGCTCTTCTCTTGGGATATATATCTGATCCAGAAGAAGATATTGATATGGGAGAGAATGAGTTTATTAAAGATGTTTCTTTTGAAATAGCAAGCGATAGAATTGTTCTTTTAGATTTCAAACCTGATCAAAAAATGCCAGAGACAAGAAAGAACGTTATAGATGGTTTCCATGAAGCCAAAAGAAACAAGAAAAAAGTCAATGGAGTATCAGCTAGAAGAGACTACCTCAATAGTCTTACTCCCCCAAGTCCAGGTTTTACATTAATGGACTCTTCTCATGGTAAGCTTCAGTGGCATAGAGCTTCTACTTGTATTATCTCCCACAAGATGACCTCCAAAGCTAAAAAGACAGATTACTGGTTGATTGGAATGGACGAAGGCGCTTATTTTGGATGCGTACTCAAAGACTCTGTAAAGAATATAGAAGAAGCCTTTAATTCTCTTATGCCAGCAGCAGCTAGGAATAGTTCAGGATTTATTCGCCAAGGCGAATGGTTTGCTGTTCCAATTAGCGAAAAAGAAGTTCCATCGCTTCTTGAGGCTATTTATTTTGGAGAAGGGAACGCAAGCATTTGCTTACCTGTTCAAGATGAAAGATCCAATAGACACTATGTTTGTGTGGGAGAATCCTCTAGTTTTAGAAACAGTATGAATGGCGAGTTTAGACTTAATAAAAAGGGAACTCTTTTTGCTAGAGGTTTCTCTCTTGTTCATAAAGAGCCAGCAAGCGAAGGCGGATATGAAACTGGAGAGCATGAAGACCTCAATACTCCAACGTCAAGCCAATGGTATACTTTCCATGAGAATACAGCTCTAAGGTCTGTATCTCTAGGGAATGGAGTTGACTAATGGACTTGACTGATTATAGAGCATTGTCCAAAAGCCTCAATGAAGAATTGTATCGAGTAAGAACAACTCAGCAAGCTTCTGGACATGCTCTTGATCGAGTAAGACAATTCCTTGGCCTGGATCTTATTAGGAATGAGCATCCTTCTGATACAGCAAAAAGGATTGAGAAATCCATTGGAGATTCTAGAAAATGAATATAGAAAACGTATTATATGTTATAGTTCCATCCTTCATCGTTGTTCTAGTTGCGTTTGCTCTTATCCAACTACGCAGGCACTCTAAGAGCGAACGGTTCATAAGAAACGCTCACAAAGAAAAAGTAAATAGCCTTATGAAAGTAATTGAGCTATATCATATGGGAGTATTAGAAATGCAAAAGAAAGGATTACATCCAGGCTGTTCTTGTAGCAAAGATGAATGTAGTCCTGGTTTTTGTATGAACTGCTGTTTTATTGATGCAGAATCCAAAATTATTGATGACTCAGTGGGTAAGTAAATGAAATCTTATATTTACGACATGAATAAAAGAGAGATGTTTTGGAGCATATTCGTATATGTTCTTCTGTCTTTCTTATTCATAATTGGACCAAGGATTCCAGGAATTACAGGCTATGTATTTTCTTCTATACTGCTTATTTTAATGGTCATTTCTTTGGGTATGTTTTATATGTTTATATACAGTCCAGATTCCAATGCTGACAAGTTGAAATACAACTATGCTTATCCGATTGCTTGTGGTTTTGCGATATCTTCTCTTGCAACCATTTGTCTTGGGTGCATTTCTCTTATGACTTCTATGGGATATACATTAAATATATTTCTTATTGGATTTCTTCTTTCGTTTGTAATACTTTTTCATGCTCCTATCTTTGTCGGGTCTTCCTCTGTCCTTTATACTCTTTTCACTTTCTCCATAGACATTGATAAAGAAAAAACAAAAAACAGAAATTGCTCTGATCTTGAAGAGCATTTTGGAGCCATATACCTCACGAGTCTTTATTCGATAGGCTTGTGGTCATTGATAATCGAAAGCATAGGCATTGCCAAGATAATAATGTGAGATTCGTTATGAGAATAAGAAAATCTAGACTTACGAATAAGACCATAAAAGGTATTTCTTCTTCTCATTCCCGAAAAAGATGGAGAGAAAGAGCCTATGCCAAAGACAAGAAAAAGAAGTGTCCTGCATGCAAACGCAGTTACAATAAAGCCGAAAGAAGAGTAACAGTAGACCATATCATCCCACTATCTAAAGGCGGCAAAGATGATAAGAGCAATTGGCAACTTATGTGTCAACTATGCAATAAGATAAAAGGTAATACAATCTAATGCCCAGCAGAAATAGACATAATCAAAGTAATATAACCAGCACAGGAAGAAAAACTTTTGATCAAATATCAAGAGAAGGGCAGATATCTCGTCGCAAGCAAAGAGAAAGAGATGACGAGATTAGGCAGATGATAAGGGAAGAGCTTGATGAAAGAGGCTACATGAATGTCGAAGACATGAACCGTGATAGAATTGAGTCTACTGATTTTGCTAACAACCAGCTTAGCGAGATAATGCCAATCATGCAAGAACTTAAGTGGTGGCCTGATGACATGTTTAATATAAAAGGAAAAGGATGGATAATGACAAGAACTTCTAGGTTAAATGGAACATCCGAAGTTCAAATATCTTCAGCACAAGTTCTCGCTATTGCAAGGGATGTAGCTATAAGAAATCTTGGGTCTTCTTGGCTAAAGTCTAATCCAAATAAATTTGAAGATACAGATTTCTATGCAGTATATGATATAATCAATAGGAACTATGGAGGCTCAATAGCAACCGCCATGTCTCTTGAATTAGATAAAAAGAAAGAAGCTAAAAATGGGAAATAGAAAAACAGCAACAAGTTCTTCGATATCTGAAAAAAGCGTTATGGATAACATAATCCATGATGATAGATGCTCATGTCCTAGATGTTCAGGAGTAGAGTCTGATGACCAACCCGTTTACGACGTTGAGGCTTCTGTAGATAAATTGCAGTCAAGGAATGAATTATTAGAAAAGTGTATTCAAGAGTTTGTTGATAATTGGGATTCTATAAACTCAACTCAAGAAGAAGCGATGGCAGAAAGATTTCAAATGATATTAGAAAACAAGCATTGGGGAATACGATGAATTACTACTTCAATAACATAACAAACAATTTCGATACTGGGACTGAGCCTCCGAAATCTATAGCCATAATCGTTGACATAGAGTCATACGACAACGATGGCTCATGGGATAGCGATTTTGATTTCCTTCAAGACACATTTGATAGCATCAAGGTTCTCAATGATATGACAGAAGAAATTGAATGCGTATGGAGTTCAGAGTCATTGGACTATGAACAACTAAAAACGCATCTTCTATCTCTAGGACTTACCGAAAATATAGAACTCCAAATGGAATAATATTGCTATGAAAAAATGTTCAAACCATCCAGCTCTCATAGCTCTAGACCTGATGAATTCCTATCCTGACTTTACTCGTGTATCTACTTTTGCTACTAAGGCTTACAGTGGAACGATAGATAGAGTAATAGGAGAAGAGTGGAATTTAGATGCGCTCAATCTTGCAATAAAAATGCTTCGAAATATAAAACATGGACGGCAAACAGCAGAGCAGTCATATAGATACGCTCATAGTAATTTTGAAGACCGCTTCAAGGGCGAAGCCTATTTCAAGAAAGCAATGCTAGAAGCTTATAATAGAAAACAAGAATTTATAGATAAAGTAAATAGTTGGGACTTTGAAGAATATCCAGAGGAAGTAGAAATAGAGGCTGTACCCGCAGATTCTCCTGGCGCAAAAATAATATTTGATGAAGAAGAAGCCGAATTGGATAAGGCAGAAGAATCTATAAAAAATGAATGCCCCACGATTAGGGTTACATCTACAGATTCAGCCACTGAAGGTTTAGAATATAAGCTATATTCCTATCAAATGAATGTAACAAGCACTGGCACTGATAACGAAGAAAGATTCGTGTATTGGAAATCAACAGATACAAACGAATATTAGCCGATAATACCCTGTCTTAGGATGAAGGTATTGCTCTGTTTTTTATTAAATAGAGAATAAGCCTACATATTAGTAAAGGGTAATATTATGACAGAATTGATGCCAGAAGATGAAGACTTGTTTTCTATAGAATGTATTATGATTCTACTACACTTGAACCCAGGTCTAAATATTGAATATTCAAAGCCTCTAGTCATCATATTGGAAGGAAAATTATTTGACCTTTCTCCTGTCTATAGGCTATCTAATTTATCCAGTTTTTCTAAAGAACTAGTTGAGAATTATTTCGCTCATCTATTAGAAGCAGAAGATGCTCTACAGGATGAGGCTCTTTATGATTTTGATTATGTTCGGGAAAAAATATTCCCCCGAATACAAAGCAGAAAAATAATCAGAGAGTTGAACACAAATGGAATTGCTTACACTGATTGGGTAAACGATTGCATCATCACCTATGTAATTGATTTTCCATCTATGACAATATCTGTCAATAGAGATCAGGTCAATGGATGGAAAACAAACATGGATGAACTTCATGATATTGCGCTCGACAATCTAAGAGACACTATGGAGAGTATTGACTTTGAATACTTCGAACTAAAAAATGGACTAGAGGCAATAATACTAAAGACCGAAGATGGATATGATGCTTCAAGAATAATTACACCAGAACTATTTCAAGAAGTATCTGCTCGATTTGGCGGAGACTTCTATGTCGGCATTCCAGCAAGAGATATGCTCTTTGCCATTCCCGCAAATCATATGAATAAAAAACTCTTGAATCGAGTGAAGAGAGGCATGATGAAAGAATATAATCACCTGCCATATCCTATCACTTCAAAACTTTTCTATGTTACACTCGACGGGGTTGCTGCCGGTTTTATTGACAAACCACTAGCAAGTGATAACGATAACGAGTAAAATCGTTACATGATTGGATTATCAAAAAATCAAATAGAAAAAATAGAACTCATCTCATCTTCTGAAAATGTTTGCTTAACAGCCATTCTTCGTAAGGTTGTTATCGAAAGAGAATACAGCGAAGATGTCCTTATTGCTGTTTCTTCCTTCAATGTATCTACACAACACGCATCGCCCAGCGTGTACTTGCCTCTAGTCAATAACTTAAAATTACTAAAGATTGATCCTAACGGAAAGCATGCTCACCTATATGGTTATCTATCATCTATATGCGCTCTTATTACAATGATGGGTCCAGATGTCTATGTAAGAACAGGAATCGACACAGTAGAACAATATGAAAGCGACAAAAATCTTGGTATTATAAAAGTATTTTCTGCTCAAGAAATAATGGATCTATCTTTTGGGTATATTGAGCCAAAAGCTATTGAAGAAATAAATCACGATGACGTTCCATTCTAATATATGAGATTACTATGTTTGAAGAAAATATAAACGCTATAAAAAGAATGACGGAAGAAGATACAGTTTATCTTGCTGTTGTTTGTTCATTCGTTAGACAAGAGACCCTTATGGCAAGAAATATGATTGTTGCTTGCTGCGACGAACCTATGGGTCCAGTAGACTTTTCTATATTATCTTGCATTGATGCCCCAGCCAGAGTTCAAGATGTTCATCCGACTATTCAAAGATACGGAGCTACTCCTCTAAATAATGCGAGAAGAGGAGACATGATGTCTTCCCTTAGAGGATATGCTACAATGCTCACCGTTATGGGCATAAAAGTTTACATGCCAATAAGGAAAAGTTATTCATCAAAAAGAAAAGGTGGCTCGCTCGTTGTAAAGAATCCAGGCATCGGAGGCGAAGCTGTTTATGAATCATCTTATGACAAAGCGGCTCACGAAAAAGAGTTTACCTTTTTTGAATTCGATCCAACAAATAAAGAACAGTTCAATTACTCAATCCCAATCATATCCGCAAAAGACTTTGTAAAATCATTTGACTCTCTTGCTTATGATGTTGATCTGAACAGGTTCTTCCATGACCATGAAGATTCTGAATATTGGCAACAGATGATGGGGGACAGCTATAGTCCTGAAGAATCAAAATTAAAGATCGAACAAGAAAAGCTAAAAGAATTACAAGACACATTATTTCTCGTTCAGAATAATATGATTTCTCAAGAACAAGCTGTGAATAAAATAACGTCCACGTCCAAGACCTTTGATGAAAGACTAAAAGAAACATTTGGGAGAAATCAATGACAACATCAATAGATAAGTTGCTAATCTATAACCATCAAGAGCTTTCTGGTGTTCTAGATAATGATAGAATATTTATAGCAGCAGTTATGGAAGATGAGCCAATACGAACAGGCGAACCATTCTATAAATTGCAAGCCATTGCAATGAATCTAGATACTTTAGAAATAGCAGCCCTTGGTCCAAGAACTTATGGGCAGCACTTGGACCAGTCTAATTCAAATTATAAAGGCTTGTTTACTGAGCTGTCTACTTCGGCAAGAGTTCTTACATGTACTGGCGTTGAAGTTCTTTACATACCAAGAAAAAAGAACCAATCCATTCCACCTGATGAGATAAGAATCTTTGACCCTTCTCAAGAAGAAACCGCTCATCACATTTCTAATATAAGAGACTTTGAAAAATTCAAAACGGACCTCTACCAAATGTCTTTGGATCTATAATGGCAAAACCTAAAAATATAATCTACGACTCAAGAACCTTTACTGATAAGGAGAAGAAGAAGATGCAGGCACAAGCTGCCCCGTTTTCTGAATATCTCTATGAAAAAATTCTAACAGAATCTTCTAGAGTTCTTGTCTTCGCATCTTTTGATAAAAAGATAAAGCATATCGCCGGAGAAAAAGGCGTAACCACAAACACAAGAAGACTCGTTCAGCCATACATAATGTCTCTTGATGACCGCCTTGATTATGAACTATTATACACGCCACTCTCAACACTAAGTATTTGCGGGTCAAGGTCTTCAGATAGAGCATTCATTCCAGTGTTTGCAGCCATAGAAGCCGCGTCCAATGTACTCGCAATAAATGGAGTAGAAGTATTTCATTCGCCAGTGCGGATAGGAGATGTTGAGATACAACCTTATAACATCTTTACTCCTGAAGCTTGCTATATAGAAGAATGGGAACCGCGAAAGAAATGGTATCAAACCCATTGGGAAAGACCTCGGATAAACGCTCTTTCAGGAGTGTATAAGGCTGCTCAAGAATTTGTATATGACCTAAGAATGAAAACAACGGAAGTTTAATATGGAACCAATTTATATAGACAAATCTAAACTTGTACCGAATTATGAATCTGACTTTATAATGAAAGAGGATGAACTTATACTTGGAGTTATAAGAAAAGAAATGACAATAAGTCATGGAGGTAATATAGGAACAGGTACTTTCTATATAGTTGCTGCAATGCCTATGACTGACAAATGGCAACCTGAAGAAAATAACTATGCGCCTTTGTCTGTTTTCTTCTATAACAAAATCGCAGAGATAACATCTTTAGAACATCAAGATACTGTTCCGAAGTCTTTGCTTTCCAATCTGTTTGGCGTAGCTGAGATTCTAACTTTTCAAGGAGTAGAAGTATACATGCCTACTCTAAGTCCTGAAGATTCAGAGTTTGAAGTAGTAATAAACACACTCAACGGATTAGTAGAGTTTTGTTCCATGAACATTGGACCTCCTACATGTAATCTATTCACGCCAGGTCGCCATCCTGAAGATGTTGCAATAATAGATGCTGACGCATGTCCTTCTCTAGGTTGTAATATATGTGCAGAGCTAGAGGATTGGCTAACATCCTATATAGATTTTTCTCAAGAAATAGAAAATTCGAAGAAGGGCGAAAAAGAACTACTAGATATGTTTAGGAACATGGCTGTTCAGCAAAAAAGCAAAATTCTTACGACGATAAAACCCAATCATACTCATTCAATAAATGAATTTACCTCAAATGGTCTAACTACTGGAATGCATAAACCATACACTCCAGATTCTCATTACACCCGAAAATCAGCTCACCTGAATCATACCAAACTAGGTGGTATGATGATGGGGAAAGAAGTGAGCGACACAATATTAGGAATACACAGAAACGCAGGTCACAAAAAATAAACAATGAATACTGCTTCAAGACAATCCAAAAAGGTATCAAGGCATCAATCTATGCTTGAGGCTATTGTCAACCAAAACAAGGACATGTCTTTAGGCATAAGAAGCGTACTCTTAGAATTGCCACCAGCAATCAAGAAGCCATTACATATAAGAGAAGAACAATTCTTCGCAGTATCTCCTGATAACCCCAATGAATACAAGGAGAGTTATGAAGATATTTTTGTTGACTCATATGCCCACGTTCGAAGCGATTCTTTTAAACAAAAAGCCATCTACGAAGCTGAAAAAGATATTCATAAAGTAATATCTGTTTACGCAGAAAGAATTGTCAATAAAGACTCGTATGACAAATACTCTTTCAAGAAAGACTACATACTAGAAAGCCGGTATGATAATGAATATAGCCGGAATAACTATGATAGGAAGTCTAGAGCTGAAATTTTTAGCAATAAATGTACCGGACTAATTGATGTCAAAGAAATAATTGGTTCAGTGGATAGACAAATATCAGACAAATCGAATATCAAAGCAATTGTCTTTTTCGGACCGGCAGCCGAAATATCTGAGGATGTTACGATAGAAAAAAATCGCTTAGGAAAAATAGTTTATAGATCCAAAAGATTCGGCCACAACTTCAAAAAAGAAGTTCATGATATTGATATACTAATTCTGCTAAAAACGGATGCTCCTAAAACAAAAAGTAATATACTTGTAGATGCTAAAGCTGTTCTTAATCATGACGGGTATTATGATTCACGAATAGTAAAAGACGGTTACGATATTGTCGCCATGACAACAAACGAATATGAAGACGATATTGCTGATGGTGGGTTTATGTCGAAGAGTATTAGAGATACTGGAATTTTATTGGTCGGCTCTTTTCCTTATCAACTATCAGAGTCTAAGATAGAAATATCAAGATCAGGCAGAGTAAAATGGAAACCAAAAAAGATAATCGTAAAAAATCTAGTCAAACAAAAAAGAAAGCAGGGATAAATGAAGTGTCCGTTCAAAACACCAAAAAGTCTATTCATTCTCGGAGCAACGATTGGCCTATCTTTGGGCTTTGTCATTTCTTACGCGATAACGTATCTGTAGACAACTCTAAAGTAACAAAGAGAGATATTGTTTTCATCATCGGCTTCTGGCTCTCAATATGCCTAGCAGCCATAATCGCAGGCGTAGTCATAGGATAAAATGAATTACAAAAAATGGACAAAAAGGAACGACCTAAAAACTTTTGGTCTTATCCTATTTGACTCAACAATGAAGATAGCCATCGTACTTGTAGCGGTGGCTATTTTTAAATTATTATAAAAGGGGATATCAATGCACAGGCACATTACAGTAAAAGAACTCAAAACATACCTCAGCGAATTGTCAGACGACTTGCCCATTATGTTCTCAACAGATGGAACAGGTAAAAAACTCATTACTCTCAGTAGCATACAGGGAACAAATGTAGGCGTTACTAAAAATTCGGAAAAGAAGTATATAGAACTGACTCAAGGTCTACAAGACATGGGTGTACAAGAAGCAGATGTTGACCCGCAAGCAATGCCATGCGTAATACTGTGGCCCGAATAAGGAAAAGAAATATGTCTACCAAAAACGATAAGAACATGCAACCCCATGAGCGACCTCTAGAAAAGTACAAAGTAAGAAGTCAAACAGAGATAAAAAAGTTCATATTTGAATGTCACCGATATCGAACAGACGGATGTCTTATTCAGGGGATAATAGATACAGGTCCAATAAATAGTAAAACAGCATTCTTGCTCCATCTTGCTCCAGGTGAATGGCTTGAACCTATTGAGTAGATATCTCTATCACCTGTAATCAATATGTATTTGTGGTACAATGAGAGGGAACCAATAAGGAAACCTTTTATCATGCAACGATCCAATCACAAGAAACTATACCGATGCTCAGATTTATTGGGCATTCTAGTTGGATTGCTAGTAGGCTGTATTATAGCATCTTACTTCTTTGGCTATGATCCTGCATTCTCTATTATCTTTGCTTTCTTCCTATATGTTGTAATATCTATAAGGTATGCCTTAGTCAATGATAATCTATTCAGCTCTTTTTTCCGCGAAATAAAAGAACAGTCAGACAACCTATCTGAAATGCTAGAAGAGTCAAAGTATAAAAAATCAGACAAGGATATAAGAATCGAACTTCTTGAAAAAACGCTCAAGGAAGCAGAGATAGATTATCGAGGCATGGAAGGCTATTGCGAAAAACTAATAGCTGAAGATGACAAATTTCAAGAAGTAAGAGGCCAATCTAAAGAACTTGACCTTGTTCATGACCAGTCCATGAAGCTCGCCAATAACCTAATGATTGAATGCAAATGCACAGCAGACTATCTAAAGGCTATCGTTGAAGGAGATATGGAACTCGCAAAACTTATAGATAGAGCAACCTCTAAATAGGAAATCATCATGGCTAAGCAAAAAATAAAGAAAATGAAATGCTTTCAAATGGGGAATGCAATTCTTGTTGTTTCCCGATTTACTGGATGGATGATTGTCATTACAGCCTCATTTGCTCTTGGAGCGTTTGCTGCATTAACCCTAAAAGAACAATTTGCTGTAGCTATTGAAAACAACGCAGTACCAATAGAAACAATAGAAACAATAGAAGGACCATAGGTTATGGCTAAGCTACGAATACCAAAGAAAAAAGAAGAGACCTTTCGATATAAATTCTATGGATTTCTAGATTCCCTTAGCGAATTCATCGGACCTATTATATTCATGACTGCATGTTTCGCAGCACTAATTATTCTTCTATGGGCTTTGAATGAAGGAGCGAAACATAGCGAACAACATAATCAGGATGTTGCTAATAAAATCATAGAATGCGACATTACATGCCATAAACACGGAAAAGAGAAGTGAACGACCGAACATTTTTTCAAATCACCGAATTTAATGGTTTATTAAAAAAAGTACCTGAAAGCGTATAATATGATAGCATCAATAGCCCTGTCCATACTCGTCACCATCAACACCCTAATAACGATGCTTATTATATTTCTTGCCTATAAGACCTATAAGTACAGAGTACAAGCAGAAGCCTATCTCAAAGACATTACTGACAATTCAGAGCATGTTCAAGAGATGACAGGCGTAGTCTATGAGATGACCTATCATGGCGAACAAAGAGGCGTAGACTCATATGAGCCAACAGATACAACTGACTATACTCCTGAAACGGATATGCCAAGTTATATCAATTGGCCTACTACAATGGATTCTAATCAGGGAAGCTTCGCTTTCAACTCCGAAACGAATACATGGGATAACATGGAAGATGTTGATGGCATCACTCCAGATATACTCAAAGACCTTGGAGAACTCTTCGATATGGATAACCTATATGAAGGGCCAAAACACTTAAAAGATCCGGAGAAAGAAGATGAATAAAATAGCAACCCTAAGCCTCGCAACCATCGTAATAGGCTCTTCTGTTGCCTGCTCTAACACAAGAGAGCTTGAGCCAATAAGTAATGCGTCCAATACTGCACTACAGCCTATCTCTAAAGAGCCAGGCACTCAGATTGACTTCAACTTTGATAGACCTATTCCAGTCGTAACAAGACCATCTCCAAGATACATACTGGTCAAAAACGCTGACTATGCCCTAATAAGTCCCTGGTCTCCATCAGTGAGAGGTATACCCCTTATTGATGCTCATGTCGCCTGGACAGACGAAATCGTATTCTGGGTAAACCCTGAGCTAGATTATCAGATAACAGCAAGGCATATTGGCAGGATAACAATACCAGACCCATCACAACCTAACATAAGATATCAAGCGGAAACAGTTTCTTTTGAATACGATGTTCCTCTTTCTTATGAAAATATGCTCGATTGGAACCTATATAACAAAATTGTATGGGCAAACAGATATAATCAATTTGAAGACACATATGGTATCTCGTCGCAACAGTTTATGGAAGCTGTACGGAGAGTTGAGCAAATGTTTATCAATGACGGAAACCCATAATATGTCTAAGAACAAGAAGAAGAAATTCAAGAAGAACAAGCGGAAGAGATCGCATCCTTCTAACTTTGTTCAAAATGCTGATGGAGACAAGTTCTGGCGCAATGGCAGGGGAGAACTTCACAAACAAGGTGGACCTGCTAAAATATTAGCCAATGGGACTGAAGAATGGTATAAAAATGGGGTAATTCATCGAATAGATGGTCCAGCAAAAATAACCCCTTATGGATCTCAGTATTATTATCAAGATGGAGAATTGCATCGAACAGACGGACCAGCTATTATATATGCTAAACTCAATGATCTAAAAGAAGAATGGTATCGTCATGGGACTCGTCATCGACTAGATGGACCAGCGAAAATTTGGAAAAACGGAAGGCAACAATGGTACTGTAATGGAGACATTCATAGAACCGATGGACCTGCTATTATTCATCAAAATGGTACGCTTACCTATATGCAACATAATGTAACGCACAGAATAGGTGGTCCTGCTGTTATATTCCCTAATGGAAGAGAAGAATGGTATTCTCATGGACAACTCAATCGAATGGATGGGCCAGCCATAACCGACCCTAAAGGCCCTAATATTTGGTACTTTCGTGGAAGCAAAGTATCCACAATAGACGCTAAATGGTGGCTTATGCTCGACCTAACCTGGTTGGGGCAATCAAGAGACATTCACCAGCATAGTAAACAGAAATGCTCTATAATGAGAGTCTCATGAAAAAGAACAAACCAAATAGCCCAAATTGGCTCGTAGCAACATTCGCTATCATCGGAGAACTCATTGAGTCTCTCCTTTTCAATATGTTCGACGACTGATTTTCGCGGAAAGAAATAATATGTTCACAAAAGAAGTAGCTGCAATCCTATTAGCCGTCATAGACCTAGAACTAGATAAAGAAAAGTTCCTCACAGAACCTGAAAAACAAGTCAAACAAGCATGGTATAACCTATGGGTATCAGCAGGTAAACCAATCAGAGAAGAATTAGAACTCATGAAAGAAGAACTCTAATGAATAAGTACCCATATGACCACCCAATGCAAGATACATGCCTTGATGAACAAGGAACGCTTAGATATAAAGAAAATGCCATTGTTTCGCATATACTCAATCACGCACGCAATAACGGATGCGACCTCAATGACCTTGCAAGGATGGACTTCTCAGCGAATGACTGGAGACAGTTTCAACAGCTTCATGGATACTCAATTAGTGGATTCGCAGAACTTTCATGGGTAGGCAACCCATTCGGTGAAGAAGAATACGAAGATGGTTACTACGAATATATGGAACGACAAATACCTGAATATTTCGGAGAAGATGAAGAACTAGAACAGGAAGCTAAAGAATCTGGAATGGCTATCGTCGGGCACCTACTCGAAATGCTAAAAGAGAAGCAGAAAGAGTCAAGCGAGGAATTGAAGAAGATCAATGAACTCACGTCTCAGGTAGCAGCAGAAGTAGAAAGGCTCAGAACAGAGAATGCCTCTCTCAAGGAACAGTTGGCAGCGAAATAATGGGCCTAATGAGGATATAAGGAAACAATAATATGCAAGTATCAATCATACTCCTAGGCTTCGCCTTCATGTTCATGCTCTGGTATGGGATTATCTGCCATAAAGAATATAAAGACAAAATTGAGCATATCTACAAAAGAATCAACTACCTGTCAGGAGTAGTACAAGAACAAATACATGAGAAGAACCATCTCGATACCAGAATCAAGGCTCTTGAAAAGAAGAATCATGAAACAGAAGAATAATACATTACACCCATTTTGGACATATCTCATTATGTCATCGCCATTCATGGTTGCAATATCTATATGGCTCATATTGAAGATAGAACATATATTCATCTATCTAGGATATGGAGCTATATGGATTCTTCTCTCTATATTGGCATATCTCATCATTACCATACTACTCACTGTATTTATGATGGTAGCGTCAGCAGCCCTAAAATCATTAGCCAAAAAACAAAAAGTACGTCCACCAGATTGGACACGATTCTTCGAATCAGATATAGAAGCTGAAGAGATGTTCAATCCATTATACTGGTATAGAGCCTTCTTTTAATTTTCCGCGGATAATATATGAATCCCACAAGAAAGACCAAATGAACAAAACAATAGAACAAGTACGCATAGGACAAACATTCATCTATCAAAAAATTGTCTATATCAAGACCACAAACACACTAATGACCTGTAGAGGGGTAGCTCTTACGGATGATAAAGAAACCAGCACAGGATATGTATACGCATTGCCAGCAAATGCAGAATGCCAAACAATCACAGGGTATAGCGATGTCAAAGACACTATAGATGAACTCTATATACAAAATGGAGGAAGCAATAAGGATACAGACCCGCTCATGAAACTACTCATACTCCATCCAGAATTCCAACACCCAATGGAAAAAGAAGAACAAAAGGCCTAATATGATAAGACGCTTCTATCAAATACTATGGGCAACACTCTGTACAGCCATCGTGTACGGCTTCGCATATGAATACCTCGATATCGTATTCACGACATTCGAAATAACGCTCTCAATCGCAATTATTATACTGCTTCTACATATAGATGACCTGAAAAGCACTATCAATATGCAAGAACAAATACTTGACAATCAAAGAAAACAAACCGCACAAGATGATAAAAACTATATAAGAGTCAAAAGAAAGAACGAACAATGAAGAAACATATCATAGACTTCTTCACAGCGCTCGCATTCGGACTCCTTACGCTACTCTTCGTCAATACAGTATTTGGATACAAAGAAACAATCATGGAAGCTATACTTCTCTTCCTCGCTCTATCAATCATGCTCAGAATACTCAGACTAGAAGATAGAATAGAAAAGATTGAAAAAGAACCAATAATACAGAAAGAAGGATAGAATGAACATACCAGTAGGAAAATACGCAATAGCCCTCATAATAGCAATCATCATATCATCAATACTAAGAACAGGATTCAATGTTGAACCTTATCTAGCAAACGTTATATTAGAATGCTTTATTGTCTATACAATCATCAGAACACTAGGCTATATCAATGAACTGTCAATAGAAATAAATAAAAAGAACAATAATTCCGCGGAAAGAAACTAATACACACTAAAAGAAAGAAAACATGCCTAATCAACCAGAAAACACGATTTCACCAGTAGAGAAAGATATCCAGGATATAATCAAAGACATGCAAACACCAGAGGACGTAATAAAAGAATCACTCACAATCAAACAAATCACACACAATGAAAGATTCAATAAAGAATAAGGATACACACACATGGGAATGTATGATGAAGTTATTGTCAATTGTCCAGTATGCAGAGAAGAAGTAGCAGTTCAATCAAAAGCAGGACCATGCGAACTCATTACCTATAGAGGCAACAATGTACCAGCAAGCATAGCTGAAGATATCAATGGGGAATACCAAGATTGTACAGAATGTAAACAATCATTCCAAGTAGAAGCTCAAATCATTGTTATACTCACAACCCATACATAACAGGAAAATATATCATGACTCCAATACAAATCATCATATATATCATCACGCTACTCATAGCACTACTTATAGGATATCTCATAGGAGAAGCTACAGCTACAAAAATACTCAATGAAGAAACAGAAAACAATAGAAAAGAATATGTAGAATTTGATTTAGATGAACCAGAACCAGAAGAGCAGGAAATAATATCATGATAACACCTATTATTGCCATAGTAGTAGCCTTCACAATACTGGTATCCATGCTTGTTCTATTAGCAAATAAAGCAATCAAAGATGATAGAGAAAGAGTAGAATTTGAAATACTCATGGATGAGACATGTCCTCATTGTGGACAAACCCTAACACTGAACCACTCTACGAGCGTGGATAAGCAAGTAGCAGATGGACAGCTTACTCTTTCATCGCAAGTAGCGAATGGACAGCTCAATATTGAACCCAAATGAATAAATTCCTTGTTTTTGACCTAATATGGATATTTCACCCATTATGACCCACTATGACCCACAGGAAACTTTAGATACGCTCTGGAAGCCCAGGATAGCGCGTCTTTATGTTATAACATCATAATATTCGTCAGGGAAACTTAAATAATATATTTATGAGGTAATAAAAATGCCACAATATAGGATGGCCAATCAGAAACAAGAAGAACTGTTATACTCCTTTGGTCTGCCCTCCGTTATTACAACAAATGGGAATGCGAGGGGATACTTTCATAACGAAGGGAGCTTCTGCACCCAATACGGGAACGGTACTTTCATCTGGTGTCATATGGGATACATTCACAGAAACAATGGACCCGCAATTGAACGAAGTGGTGAAAAGGATCTATGGTATCTTTGGGGAGAGAAGACCTCAGTAGCTGATTACAGTTGGTCTATCTTCTTGGAACAAACACTATTATGATACTTCTCATATCCATCTCATGCTTGTCTCTCAGTTTCCTAACACTGATTGGTACAACTTACCTATCGCTCATCAAATTCCACAAGCTCCAAACCTTGAGGGTTCTGGATAGAAATGATAAATTTCATTTTATTGGGATGAGTATTCTGTTAAGTTTTTCTATGGGTGGATTCTTAGCTTTACTTCTTATTCACAACAAATCATTGAGGCTTACACTGAATGAGCGGCTTGATGAGGTTCGTAATCGTCCTATGATTGTGAAACTTGCTAGGACTTCTTTTGATAGGGAAGAGAAGGTTCCTAGGGGTCAGGGGTATATACCTTGGGCGATGAAGCCTTATGGTGAATTGACGATTGAGGACAGATATAGACATGTTGGTACGCCTAATGATTTTCCACCCTTGGGGAATTCTGACACTGAATCGGAGCCTGGCTTTGTAAACTTTCCTGTAGGATTTTTTAGTTCATCAGCTCCTTCTAAAGCTGTTACACTGAATGACATTAAGGATGTTGACGAAGTATCTACTAGGCTTACTGTTGTTGACAAGTTGTTTAGGAGATATAGATGAAATTACGTGGAATCCATATTAGGGGCAAAAACGCATCCAGTGACATTTCTTTGGACTTCATGGATGACGAGGGGAAATTGGTGGAACAATGTCTTCTGAGGGGTAATTTGCTATCAGGAAAGACATTGTTATGTCATCTTATATCTTCAGCTTGGTCATCGAGTATATTGAGTAGTCCTAATCTGGAGTTGGATGTTGATGCTGAGATGGTTCGTATTGATTTTAGTGTTGGTCATGAGATAAGTAGTGTTCATATCCGTAATGGTCATATAGAGCCTTCTTCATTGTTAGCGAAGCATAGTGATGTGAGTATAGGTGATAGTCCTTCTGTTCATGGTGGAGTGTTATATTATTCTTCATTGCGCGAAAATTATATGGAGTATGCGAATGCTGCTTATATGGGTTCTGGTGGCGTGAATCGTTGTTTGCCTGTGATATATGACTTACAGATGAAAGAAATCAAAGATTCTGTGATTATTATAGATGATTGGGACTTGGGTTTAGATGCTGTTACTGCGAAGTCCTTTTATACATTTGTGAGTAGTCATGCTCATTCTGGGGGTAATCAGTTGATATTGACAAGTTCTTCAGCTAAACCGGGGTATATAGCTGATAGGAGTTGTTTTGAGTTATCTGGGGGTTCTGATATTATTACAGAGTGTCTGAAAGTAATGGGTAGCGTGGCTGTAGGCGAATAATTTCTATTTATATAAATTATTGTTGAAAGGGCAATAATCCTTTGAAAAAATCTGGAAATGATTAAAAATGAGTCCGATACTACAAGAGCATATTGAAGATGGTGAATATTACGTCGATGGCATTCGTCGTTGGTTTGTTGACAATGAGCTTCATAGGGAAGACGGCCCTGCTGTTGTGATGGACAATGGTTCTGAGTTTTGGTTCAAGGATGGCAAGCGTCATCGCATTGGAGGTCCTGCTGCAATTGTTCCTTCTGGGATCAATGGGGACAATGAGAGCGGAGAGGGTTGGTATCTTGATGGCGTGAGTCATAGACTTGATGGTCCTTCTACGACATATGATGATGGGTCTACCCTTTGGTGCGTATATGGTCAGATTGTTGATTCTGAGCGTGAGCAGTCTTGGTTGACGTTTCTCTTTGCTGGAGTGCATGATGAGCAACGTAGCTAGAGATGCAATGACGAGATATTATAAGAAGGCTGGCTATATTCGCAAGGATGTTGGTAATTCTATTCGAGTGTTTGATGCGATAGATAATAAGCGAAGCGCCATTCTGCATCATGGCAATCATGTTTTGAGGAACGTGGACAGGGATTGGTTGATGTTCTTTTATCCGGAAATAATATAATGTATGAGATTTCAACTATATGGAAAACGACATGAAGATTAGATACACTCATTATTCTGATACCATTGAGGTATGGGTTGACATGGAAGGCGAGGCTGTCAATTCTTCTGTTCTCAATTATAATGTAACGACATTGAAGCCTGAAGAGAGTTCTGACTATTCTTGGTTTTATTTTCTTTTTCCGGAGAAATTAGAATTTGATACAGACGTGTCTCCTCAGCAGCAAGCTGACTACATGAGAGAAATGTTAACACATTCTCATACAACGGATGACTTCTCATGATGGATTATGAGTACGCAGATGGAACAGTTGAGAAATGGACCGATAACGGTGCCTGGTTATATAAGACAGAAGACATGTCTGTTATAGATAGCGATTGGTTTTATTTTCTTTTTCCTGAGAAGCTGAAGTTCAACTACTGGGAAGAGAAGGTAGATTCGCTTGGAGAGACTATGTTTAGTTCAGAGCTACAGAAAGATCTCAAGGCCTGGCATGGTATCGAAATTTAAAAGGGCTTACACTGATTGACATCAATCGTATGTGAATAAGTAACATACTGATGACCAGAAAGATCCTTACACTGTTTCGCTAACACTGATTGGGTTACACTGTTTCGCTTACACTGAATGGCATGTGAATAGCTAACACTGAATGGCTAACACTGAACCGCATGTGATTACCTACCTTCGTAAGTTTTCATGACATCCCGAAGCTTTTCTGCGTAATCTTCTCTGGTTTGCTCTGGAACGATCTTCCAAGGAAGTCCCCAATGAAGGCGTATGAGGTTCTCAAGGAGACGAGCTGCTGAGTTATTGCCATCTTCAAACGGCTTGATGGCAGCGAATCTGAGCGACATCTCTTCAGCCTTCTCAACGAAGAGTTCCGCCGTCTCATTATCAATAACAACTCCTCTGATGATATGGAGATGCTTCTGTTCGAACTCGTGGATGTCATTGGTCCACTCAAGGAGTAGGTCCCTTATATGGAATTGGCTTGGAGCTTCAATGGTCCCGAATGGGGATTCCGTTCTTTGGACACTTTGACGGAACTGACCAAGCTGTGAATGATTGATGAGATTTCCATCAAGTACAAGCGCTCCAAATTCAGCGACTGGCTTCATCATATTCCGGTGAAGTCTTTTGACCCAGGGGATTTTGGTATCCAGTTCGAAGACGTTATTGACTTTGGGGAAGATATCATCTTCTGCGATTGATGAGATGAGCATAATTGATTTATATTGACCTGCAACATATGGGTCATGATTTTCAACTTCTGGCGAGTGTATTGTTCTTTCAATGGTTGTTCTATCCATTGGAACCCGGTCGAGTCGAATTGTGTGATAAATGAAAGCTATTAACTGGTCGTCTGTTGGTTCTGGAAAGTTTGGCATAGTTTGTTTATCGTCATTTCCGCGGAAAAAAGATCGGTGCAAGGGTTGACAACATCAGGTGAAGATGGTAAGATCGGTGCATGGAGAGAAAATCCCACAACAAGATCGGTGCATTGATTCACTGTTTGACATCAAAACCGTGTCAAAAGCTGAAAATGGTGTGAAAGGGGATGTAGCTGGTGAAGCTATGATAATGGATAATAGAGAGTCGTGAAAGTTTTTGTTCAAGTATATATAGAAGGAATTTGTTATGTCAATCAAACGAGGTCGTGTCACTGAATCAGATGTCTACTACAACCATGCGAAGGACGCAGCTCTCTCAGGAGTTGAGCGACCGGATTCGATTACAAGGAGAGACGGCAATAAACAGAAGGCCCGTCGCCATCATATCCTTGAGAAAGACTTAATCCTGAAGACTGAGGAGATGAAGCTCAAGGAGAGATGGATTGGACCCTGTAATAAGTGGAAGACATATTGGGCCATCATCGAGTCTCTCTACCAATTAGGGCCAAACCAGCAGCATCTATTTGGAGCCGTCTTTATCAAGATTGAGGAGCTGATGGATGACGAAGCTTCCAGAGATAGTTCTGATAGAACTGCTTGGCAGCGATTTGCAGACAAAGATTCACGCAACAATACCTCAGGAAAAGATGCTCTTGGTCGTATTTGGGACTCGATCAAAGTCCTTCAGCGTCTAGGCGGAGCGAATCCTTACGGGCTGAAGCTGGCTCAACTGGGAGCATGCATCAACATCTATGGTAAGAAGGACAAGCCTTATATTGAATTGAGAATTGGCATACCTGCTGGTTCGGACATTACTCCTATCAATGAGATTCGTTCTAGGGACTATCCCCGTTCTATTACCTCGGTTCCTTCAGGTTATAAAGCTGAGGGTGGACTGCATGTGATAGACCTGACTGAAATTGGAGATCCATGCTCACCATCTATACAACCATTGACCATTGCTCAGGCTGCTGAGAAGCTTGAACAGAGTCCGAACTCTTGACAGTTCTTATTCACATGCGGTAAGATATCTCTATCGAAAGTTGAGACGATTTCAACTTCCACTTATAGAGGTATAACCGATGACTAGCAAAGCAAACAAGACAGGCACTCCAAAGTCCAAGGGTCGGGGGCGAAAGTCTGACCCAATCAAGTTTATTGCTCCAATCAAGCCAAACGACCACATCATCCGTGATGCTATCGACTTGGGCTTGTCTGAAAGCAACGACTCAAATGCAATCCTTTCCATCCTTCAACGCCACCCACAGAATGTAGATACCATTCTCGATGAGGATGAGCGTTTGGAAGCGATTGCTCAACTTATGTCTGAGAATAAGATGGTTGCGGCTCCAACGGATGCCGACCGAGTTAATCGAATTCTTGACTTCGTGGTTCAATCATCCTCGGAGAAGGGCGAACAAACTTGGCTTGCTCTTTTGAGTCCAGACCGTTCTACTCTTGTATCTTTTCCAGACTACCAGGAATTGCTTCGCAAGCGTTTGATGGAGCAAATTCGTGGCGTTCGTCGTAAGGTTCGTACTGATAGTCGTAAGGCTGCTAAGGCTTTTGCTGACTACTCGGATACCAATGGGGATGGGCCTTTGGCTATCTCTTGGCATGAAGCGGCGAATGATATTGAGATTCTTGAGCGTATCCCAACTGGTCATCAAATCTTGGATGAATTCTTTGGGTACGATGAGATTGAAACTCCTAACGGAGAGAAGATTAGAATCGGCGGTATGATTAACGGTCATACTTACATCGTCGGCGCGCCTCATGGCATGGGTAAGACTCGTTGGCTTGTTGACCTGCTTGCTCGTTTGTGCGGCAAGGCTTCAATGGATGAGCATGGTAGAACTGTCGGCGGTATGACTGGTCTCTACATTCAAGGGGAAGAAACCCCAAGCCGATTTGCTTCAATGTTCGTCGATGGTCTTTGGATAAAGGGCGAGCATGATATCCATCTTTCGGATAAGGCTGTCTTTATGACTCAGCACGAATCGCTTATCAAGCAACTTCGACCTGATATTGTGGTCATCGACTCCAAGGATATCATGGAAGATTGGAAGCATCCATCGGCTGCCAAGCGTAACGCTAAACTGTACAATCGTTGGGCGGCTGAATACGGATTTGTTCTCTTTGTTATCTCTCATGTCAATGCTGAGGGAAAGATTAAGGGCGGTTCCGATTTGCCTCACATGTTCCGAGCCGAAATCCTTGGCGCTCGTAATGAGCATGATGCCTCTATGTTCTATCTTCGGATGGGCAAGAATCGTGGTTCCCAAGGCGGCGGCGTAGTCCACTACAAGCATGGTTCAAAGACTGTCCATATTGTTGATGAAGCGACTGGCGATACCATAATCAAGACCGAGATGTGTCCTGATGCTGCCTTGCTAACTGGCATGGTTGATTCGGCTGTAAATCATAATCAGACTACAACGGCTTTGCTCTCTCAAATCAATACGGCAACGGAGAGAACAAGCGGAACTAGGGTCGTAGAGAACACGGCGAACTAGACAGGCACCTCTAGGGGGATAGCAATCGTCTCTGCTCATCCTCTTTGTATCCATCGCTTTCATCGGAGCGGTGGATATTTTTAGTATTCCGCGGTTATTCACATGCGATTGGTATGGGTTCGTGGTATACTGTAAGAGTCAGACCGAGCGTTTCGGAATGGCAAATCAAAGTGAACCCACTCTTAAGGAAGGACAGCACGATGACAGTAGTTACTCAGACAAACGGACGAATTCAGACAGACAATGAGGGAGGTATCGAGAGATTCGTTACCCAAGAGCGTAAAGGGTTGGATGCGAAAGACGGGATTACTTCTCGTATGTTCAGTCCAACGGATTGCATTGCTCATTTGCAGGCAGCGGGCAGCGGTCGGTTTGACCTGCTTGTTGATGGTTCAAACTCTCTCAATATTATCTCAGACTCAAAGAGCGAATCGGGTCTTTCGATTGCTCCACAGGTGGGAGATATCTCTGGTCAATCAGAAAATGGGGCTGCATTTGCGAATGCAATCAACACCAATGGTTCCGCTCATATCTCCAAGGCTGCATTGAACCAACTTTGTTCATTGCTTGGAGTCAATGGAGGGTGGAAGCGTTACGAGAAGATGAATACTCCAGTTGCCAACTTCATGCGAGACATGAATCAAATGTTTGGTACAAGCAATGGGGAATCATCCTTTGTTGCTCGGACAAACAGCCGTGGTAAGGATTATGTTGTTGAATCATTCTTGGCTCCAAATGTAGACCGTACCGATTCTACTGTTATCGTAGGGGCTGCTATGCAAGCCGTTATTGAACAGTGGGGCGACAGTCTGCGAGGGGTAGAGGTTATCAACCACAATGCAGGTGGCGGTTCCAAATTCCGTTTGCTCTTTGGCGATGCGGTTCTCGATGAGAAGGAAACCGATGGATACAAGAAATTGTTTCCTATGCTTGACCTGACGCTCTCAGATAGTCGTAGGTTCCATCCATCTGCTGCCTTGGGCCTCTGGCGCATGTGGTGTTTGAATGGTTGTAGCACGAAAGATTGGGACCTGGCAAGCTGGAAGGGTAACGCTACATCAAGCGGAGCCGATATGATTTCTGGCATCCAAGGGCTTGTCAATGTTGCTTTCCCAGTTGCGGGCGCAATCGCTGGCGGCTTGACGAACTTGCAGCATCAAGAACTCGGCATGAAGCCACAAGATATCGTTAGCATGATTGCTGGTCGAAATCTGATTGGTAACAGTTTCCGAGACGACCTGATTCATTGCATCGAGAATGGCGGCGGCGATGGTAAGGGCGTAAATACCGAGTGGGATATGTTCAATACCTTTACTCATGGGGCTAAAATGGCTGGCTCGCTTGCAAGCCGTGGAAGCAATGAGAACAAGGGCTTGCTGTATGCTCTCGCTGACGGTGGCTTTACGGGCGTTGCTCAGAGCGGTTTCAACCGAGACCAATTCAAGTCGAAAATGGCTGACATGTACGAGAGCAATGTTGGAGACCCTAAGACTACTGGTCTTGGCGCTAAGAAGGCTTTGGCATCGGTCGCATAAGACAGGCACCTAACTAACTTCCCCAACAGCCCCCTATAATAAGGGGGCTTTTTTTATTTGATGATTTTAGTCAATAAGAGATATGTTATTCACATGCGATAGGTAACATGCGTTATAGTATGTCAACGCAAGAGACTCCAAACAATGTCGTTTGGGTCTAAACAAAATCGCTAACCGAAGGAGAAATTTCATGGCTAGCAAGACCAATCGTTCAGCATCGTCAACCTCAACCTCTAACCGTTCATTCGTTCGTGGGTCAAAGACCATGAACCTCGAAGACGCAATTTGCGTCGGCCTCGCCCAGACCGCTGATGGTCTCCCTGGCGGCGATGGTCTTAGTCTCTCTGCGATTGCTGAGGCAGTCCAGTCTGATGAAGTTGGGTATACCTTTGCTGGGAATCCCAACAACCACACCATCATCGTCAACCAGCGTTTGGGCGAACTCCGAGAAGATGGTTATGTCCGCCAAGCCAAGATTCCTGGCCGTACTCGTGGGATGCCTTACCTCTTGACTCCAAAGGGTCGCAACTGGGTCAATAAAGCGGTTGCAGCAGCCGCCGAAGCTGAGGCCGAAGCCGTAGCAGCCGAGTAAGTTTCAGGCACCTACGCTCTTACAACAAAAAGGGAAGCCCCTGCTCTTGGGTGGGGGTTTTCCTTTGAACAGAACTCCCTCGGCAAAGATGCCGTTGAGTGTTGACAAGAGTGGCCCTTCGGGGCTACTTTTTGTTTTGCCATGTGGTACGGATAGATCGGTGCTACGTTCTTTCGTTCGTAGAATGTAAGCATATTCACATGCGATGCGTTATCGGCTTGACTATCTGTAGCAAGGATGCTATACTGATTTTTCAATGATATTAGGTGAGGACTTGCTGATGGATCGACACACAAAAGAACGTCTCATTACGCTTGGTAGTTCGGAGTTCGAGAGTTTGCTTTCGGATTATCCCAAATTAGTTTTCGCGAGAAAAGAAGATTTCTGCAAATGGATGAGAGAAGAGGTAGAACTAAAATTCCTGCCAAACAAACCAATCGTAACAGACATCCAGAAGAGAGCAAGAAGAAAACTGATTGAGTATTTGGCAAGTCTTGAAGTAACCCACGACCTAGAACAATGGATAGAGACATGGATTACCTTGTTTACGCATGTCAAAAAGGCCCCAGATAGCAGAATTGATGAACTTACGGCTCATTACGAGAAGATGGCTCAAGATCAGAACTGGGAGCCTTTACCAGAGCAACAACGAGACCCCGAATCCTGTCCTCAAGTACATGACATCATTCAACGAGGGTTCAAGGCTCATGCCAAGGGCGAAGATGAAATGCCGTTTATTGAGGAGCTAGAAGCATTCTGCAACAGAGACGGGAACGTTATGCAGAAGGACAATAGCAACATGACTGCGATTCAGCGTTGCCGAATGCTGGGTTGGGATGTAGGGGAAGACATCCTCGCAAGACACGGAGCAGAATAACCCTCACATATTCACATACCAAGGACCACGTGGACCACATACTATGAACCCAAACCTGCCAACAAGTCGTTTTGTTTTCCCTTATAAAGGAGTCAACCTCCTTTGGGAGCTTATTGGGCCAACGAAGTCGGGCACTCTGTGCAAGACTGTCAGCGGAATTCATAATGGGAAGAGGTACTTTACGTGCGGAGCATCTGCTCTCTTCGAACAGCGGCACTTAGATCTACTGTTGTGTGATATAGTTGTTCGCTCAGGTTTGAAAGTCGATGGAGATAGATATGAAGATACTCGGAGACATCCACGGCAACCTGCACAGACTCTCTCGTGTCATGCGTGATACTGAGGATGATGTACTATGTGTTGGGGATGTCGGTATTGGATTCAAAGGGGTAGGACAACACCCTTCTCTTTCCGAAAGATTCCATTTCATTCGTGGCAACCATGATTGGCCTTACTGGTGTAAGAAGCATCCTCAATTCACTCTCGACTACGGGATGTGGAGAGACATGTTCCTCCTTGGTGGCGCTCGTTCTGTTGATAAGGAGTGGAGAACCGAGAACGTGAATTGGTGGGCTGACGAAGAATTGTCTTATGGCGAGCTTCAGAAGGCTATCGAGCTGTACGCTGAAGAGAAGCCAAACGTTGTCATTTCTCATGAGGCTCCTTTTCAGATCGCTGCTGAATTGAAAGCACATGTGCAGGCTCTGGACCCTGGGTTGGCTGCGTTTGGGGAGCCTACTCCTTATTCAACGTCAATGGCTATGGATCAGATGTTGGAGATTCATCAACCGGACCTTTGGGTCTTCGGGCACTGGCACGCAACTTGGTCTAAGCAAGTCGGAAAGACTCGCTTTATCTGCGCAAACATATTTGAGTTGCTTGACGTTGATGAGCAGTTGGCTCTTTCACATGCTGAAGCTGAGTAGCCTCTATTGGTATGGATATTACTAAATTAGCTCAACGCATCGAAGCTGGCAAACCAGATGAATCTTGGGCTGATAGCGCAGAAGTCGAGGGATACGCTAAATGCTGTATCCAAGTAGCTCTTGAACTGCTTGAACTAGACTTGATTGAGTCTGTCGCTTTGTTTATGATTCAGTGTGGATATGAAGAGGATAGCTGTTTCGTCATTCCTGGAATTTACTATCCGAGTGATGAAAATTGAAAAAAGTTGAGTGATTAAGAAGGAATCTCTTGACATAGAGCCGAAACGGTATATACTATGACCATGAACACTCAGTTCCAAACAGATAGACTATTACTTGCGTAAAGGGAAGGCCCCTACTAACGCTTGCTATGTCTCTGTAGTCAAGACCTCATAACAACTCAATGAATATACTTGCCGTACCGCTGCTCTAAAGAGAAACGTACATCATGGGCAAGTTTTTCTTATTGGCCCTATGGTGAAATTGGTAGACACGCTAGGTTCAAATTCTAGTGGCTGAAAGGTCGTCCCGGTTCGATTCCGGGTAGGGTTATTCACTTGTAAGAGATTCTATCATGTGATAGTATGACGATACAAATAGAGCTGATGCTCAGAAGGAATGAAATGAATAGTAAGATGACGAATGTAGCTCGGAAACACAGGATGAGCCGCAAGAAGATGCAGGCGCAGGTTCGAGCAGAGAAAGCAAAATCAAAGAAGTAGATGAAAAAACCGAGTAAGGAAGAATTGAAAGCAGCTATACAGAGACACGTTGAGAAGTCAGCGGAGGCTGTGGCAAAGATCCCTCTTGAGAAGAGGACGATTTTGAGTAAGTTCGACTTGGAGAAAAATTGATATGGTTATAAAAATAGGTAACAAATTTGTGTCTTGGGAGAAATCAGGAAGAGGTATTTATACCGTTTATACTTATTCTTTGCAGAAAGAAAGACCTGAAGAAAGCACAGCGACAGAGATAGCAAGAAGAAGTAGACAAATGAGTTTTATTGGATTTGCAAGATTCAAAGAAATGGAATTTTGTTAAACACACGGCCCCGTGGCGGAATTGGTAGACGCGCAAGATTTAGGTTCTTGTTCCTTACGGAGTGCAGGTTCGATGCCTGTCGGGGTTATTTAGCTTATGTGGCGGAATTGGTAGACGCGTATCCTTGAGGTGGATATTCTAGAAATAGAGTGGAGGTTCGATTCCTCTCATGAGCATTATAAATCCCTCTTGTAGCCCAATGGCAGAGGCGTTTGTCTTAGGAACAAAATGTTGGTGGTTCGACTCCACTCAAGAGGATTTAGGCCCTGTAGCCCAACTTGGTAGGAGGCGACAGACTTAAAATTTGTACAGTGTGGGTTCGAATCCCTCCAGGGTCATTAGGAGAACAAGATGAAAAGCATTACCTTTGATGAAATTGAAGTAATCATAAATGAGCATGCTGAAGAGTTTGCTGAAGAGTCTGTGCTTGGTATAGGTATTTGTCAGCGTGAGAATCTTCTTAGATTTGTGGTTACAGTTGAAGACCAAGAGACTTTTGATACTCTTTCCGAAAAATACAAAGACAGAGAAATCAATGGATTTCCTATCTATGTTGAAATCGGAACTATTCTAACTATTGATAGAAGCGTTGACATGAGCATGGACATGGACCCGTGGCCTTTCTGGATGCTCCACAATAATGATGCTTGGTGGATGAAGGCACTATTATGTATCCCTATCACATGCAGTTGGTTGCTTTGGTCTATAAGAGGCAAAGACGCTTGCCCATAGGAGAAATAGATGCCGACAGCAGAAACGCTTGAAGAAGCAAAAACGTGGTTCCTTGAGAACTCTAGCGGAGTCTTGGTTTGTATGTCAGGAGAGCAGCAGATGATTGTTTCTAGCTATACTGAAGCTGAAGACTTTTTTAGGATGGCTGCCATTTGCGGCGAATAGGACTGCTAATCACCGCACAGTTTGCGGCGAATAAAGGAAGCTGATGAGAATTTTTGACGCACGAGGAAAAGATTACTATGATGGAGTCATGTACTCCACTTTTCATGGAGATGAAGAGACACTTTTTATCCGCGAAGAAAAAGAAGTCAAAACAAAAACAAGTAATGGATGGGATTGGAGAGGTTGGTCGTGGGGAGATAGCTTCACAGATTATTGGCCCTTTGGTAATGGCCTCTCTATTGGTTCCTATTGGCGAAACAATTCAGACCTGAAGAGAGATAGAGATGAAGTCAGCGAATATCTGTACTACATCGGTTTCTGCGGCATGGTTTATCCCGTCATCAAGAGAGTAACCCATAAAGAGAAATTCCATCCAAGAAGCGCAATGTCAGATGCGTATGTAGAAGACTTGTCAACGACAGAATATCTGTACGAGCCATTGGAGTCTCATTCGCAAAGAACTAAAGACTTGTTCGAGGGATACAAAAATCCACCACAGATTTACCTTGACAAGTGGGCAGAGATGATGAAAGAGAATCGTTCTCCAATCTTCATCGCTAATTACGAGCAAGGAACAATCACGTGGAATCCTCATCTTGAAGAGTATGACTTCCCCAAGGTTGTCAATGCATGGGATGCAGGCAAAGCCGTCTATCAGTTTCTATCAAACCTGGGTCGCATCGAATTAGAAATTCCGGAAGAAGATGATATTCAGAAAGCTGAAAGACACGGGTTCGATAAGAAGACATCATTCAGAAAAGAACCACAGAAATGAAAAGATATGGGCTTCCAGACAATCGACGAAATCAAGAATTATGTACGACGAGTCAACTTCTGTATTGATCATGGAGTACCGATGTGCGAGTTGCCTCCAGGCACTCCTGTTGATTGGTCAAGCGAGGATACCCATAACCTTACTGATGACCAACTCACATACATTGCGAGAGAGGCGACAAAGATAAGAATAAGAGAGGCGAACGAAAAACATGCAAGAAAATAAAGAACGTAAAGAATTTCTAGAGTATCTCACTCGCACTCGTAACGAATTTTTAAAAGTTTTGCGAGTGCAGATAGAAAAAGTTCGTAACCACAAGCAAGAAGATGGACCTGCAATTCTTTTGCCTAATAGCAAACAATGGTATGAAGGTGCAAGATTTTACAGAGATGAATGGTAAAAACATTTGCTCGACTAGCTCAACTGGATAGAGCGTCGGTCTTCTAAACCGAAGGTTCTGGGTTCGAGTCCCAGGTCGAGTGTTGGTATGGGCTTGTGGCGGAATTGGTAGACGCAACGGACTTAAAATCCGTCGAGGGTAAATCCTCATGAGGGTTCGAGTCCCTCCAGGCCTATTTGAAAAGAAATCACCTGAGAATCAATCAGGTGAACACAAAATCTGATATACTCATATCTGAACAGCCCATCAAAGGGCAAGAAACTCAATTTCATCCCTAACGGAGAAACAAAGAATGTCAGACATGAATATTGCCAACAAACCAGGCGCACAGTCAATTACTGATGCACAAGCAAGCGAACTCGATTACGTTATTGCCATTGATACAAGCGGTTCTATGGCTGGTCGAGACCCACAGCGTACTGACCTCACCCTTTTCAAGCACGCTCAGGAATGGACAACCGGAATGTCACGTTGGGCTGAAACTGTAGATGATGACGGCATTACCGTTATTGCCTTTGGTGGAAACTCTATCGCAATGACAGACAACGTTACAGCAGATAGCGTTGAGACCGTATTCAATTCGCAGCCTCCACGAGGAAGCACCCCAACTACTGAAGCTGTCCAGAAGATCATTGACATGAAACTTGCTGGAACGTTTACTAAGGATGTTGTTGCCTTCATCATAACTGATGGTAAGCCAAACAACTCCGAGGGTGTTGCTCAAGCAATTGCTGCATGGACTAATCACCCAAGCGCAACTGAGCAAGGTATTTCATTCTCATTCATTCAGATTGGTAATGATACAGCCGCTCGTAATTTCCTTACAATGCTTGATGATGACCTCGAATCCAAGTATGGTGCGAAGTTCGACTGTGTAGACACTCGTACTCTTGCTGAAACAGAAAACATGTCATACGGCCAACTCGTATGGGGCGCACAGAACGACTAAATCTCCGAGCAGACAGGCACACCGCTTGTCTGTTTTTTCTCATCTATCAATGTAGATAGATGGTACTTAACCGCAAGCATTGCTTGCAAATTGTCCTCTTAGGACAAAGGAAACTCAAATGTTGACAATTACTCCAAAGGGCGGGACCGTTGGTCTCACCATCGCAGCCAAGGCAACTCCTGAAGCATCAACCGCTCCAAATCAGTTCAACTTCGGTGCTGGTTGGGATACCACTGGTGGCGAGGCAGACCTTGACCTTTGCCTCTTGCAGCATCGTGGCCGTGGCGCTGCTGCTACTGATGGCGATCTCATCTACTACGCTAACCTGACCTCTGCTGGCATCACCCACACCGGCGATAACCAGACTGGCGAAGGCGACGGAGATGATGAGAATGTTCGCATGAACCTTGCTGATCTTCCTGCTGACGTTACTGCTGTTTCAATCGGTATCGTTGCATACTCAGCTACTGACTTCGGTAGCGTTGACAACATCCACCTTGAAGGTCGTGCTGGCGATGCTGAGAACGGTTCAGGTCTCTTCGGAGCTGATTTCTCAGAAACTGGCAACAACACATGCCTCGTAGCTGCACGCCTTGAGCGTCAGGATGATGGCGAGTGGACTGTGGTCAATACTTCAGAGTTCTCGAACCCAGGCAATGGCGGAGCTGCTATCCAGGGCTTCGTAACTGCTGCATCAGCGCTTTACAGCTAATCCTCTGTTGGGATTTGGTTTACAACAGTTAGAGGGTAGAAATATCCTCTGCTGTTTTCGGAAAACAATAACAGTGCAAGTTGCACAGAACTTAGGAGAAGCAAATGGCTTTTACAAAATTTATGAACATCATGAACAACGTGGCAGGAGACATTACTGCGAGTGCGAAGAAATTCTCTAACTCAGGAACTCGTGACCGAGCCGCTGCTGTAGCTGCTATCGTTGCTTATGTTCCTGACCAAGACGCTGACAAGGACGAAATCAGCAAGGGAGTTAAGGCTATTCACAAGATGACTGATGGAGCTTTCAAGATTGATGAAATGCTTGCAGCCGTAAACAGTGCAGTTGAGACACTTGAGTTTGATGTAGACATGGGATACACGGAATTGATGAATACTGTCCGCAAGGCAGGCGCTGACGAACGACGTTTGCTTGTTAGCGTTGGCATCGCAGTCGGTAAGTCATCTGGCGAACCGGGCGAAGATCCATTCTCTCCTGAAGAAAAAGATTGCGTTCGTCGAATGATTACTGACCTCGGTATGAATGCTTCAGATTTTGGTCTGTAAAGAATAAGTCAGACCATTTGTTTCCATAGGGCCGGGTGTACCCTTATGCCCGGTCCTATTTTTCAATCAGCTCAAAGGAATAACTCATGCAATGGACTCACGATTTAGCCACAACCATGTCAACGTGGCATTGGTCACTTTCTCTCCTTCTCACGATTTTGATGACGGTCGTAATTAGCCGTGTGATTGCTTGGGCCTGCGACCACTTCGAACCTGCTGCTGGACATCTTGGCCGTAATTGGCCAGCCGGAATCCGTGGAGCAACAATTAATGCTGTTGGTTCTTCGATGCCTGAGTTGTGGACGACTGTGGGTCTTCTCTTCTTTGTGGGCGTAGGCACTACGACTGGAGTGGCTCTCCTTGGGGCAGGTATCAGCGTTACAGCGGGGTCTGCTGTTTTCAATTCGGTACTCATTCCTGCTGCTGTAATCTTCGCCGTCACAGCTCCTTTTGTTTTGCGAATCCTGACGTTCGGGCTTGTCTCAAAAATGGCAAAACAGGCTGATTCGTTCGTAATTGACAAAAGAAGCGTGGCTCGTGACCTCGTATTCATGCTTATTGCTGAAGTATCGCTCATCTACTTCCTTCACAACGGGGTCTTCCAGCTCTGGATGTGCTTGTCCTTACTTGGTCTGTACGCCTTTTACGTCCTATTCATGTGGCAAGCTGTACGCTCTCATGAAGGAGAGGAAACGGAAGCTGAAGAGGGTTGGACGAACAAGCGGGCGCTTTGGACACTTTGTTGGACCACGTTGGCTCTCGTTGTCGCTTGTTACTGTCTTGGCGAAATTATCGTAATTTCTGCTGTGGCCCTTGGTATTCACCCCATAATTTCTGCTGTCTTCTTTGGAGCTGCTGCATCGAGCGTTCCTGACGTAATCCTGAGCGTAAAGGATGCACGAGCTGGAAATTACGAGGATGCGATTGCAAACGCTGTTGGAAGCAATACATTTGACATCTGTGTTGCTCTGGCTGGCCCAATGGCAATCTACATCCTGATGTATGGAGAGATTGTTCTTCCTGACCATGCGGCTGTGGAGATCCTCAGGATTGGTCTCCTTCTAACGACGGTACTTGTCGTTGGTCTTCTCCTTCTAACCAAGCAGGTTCGGTCATGGATCGCCTGGGTCCTGATGGCGGCGTACTTGGTCTGGATCTTCTTTGTTCTTGATACTGAGTTTGGTCTATTGTTCTTCTCAGGCACCTAGTCCTTTTCACATGCTATAACCCTTCAGGGACAGTTGATAACGCCCTTAGAAAGGAGCTTTTGATGAATCAGAGTTACTATCCAACCAAATGGCCAGTCATAGGCCGGTACGTCCGATACTGGGTCAACGATCCGCCTGAGTCCTTGGCTCTGTCGCTCATTCTTGCAATCCTGGCGATTGGATGGATGATTACTGCGGGGTCTGTTGTTCCTTTTGGTTTACACATCCTGGCAGCTCTTTTTGTTCTGGCTTCCCTCTTCTTCTTGGTGGGGATTACCTTCCTCATCTTGAATCAACGGGAAGTTGAACGTATTCGAGCTGAATATCGCAAGAAGAATCCCTAAATGGCCATGAATTCCACTATGTTGTTGCATTCATACCAAATAGAGAACTTCTTGAACCCTGACAGGTTTGCTGAAGCTAGCGAGCTGTGTCAGCTCTTCTGCGAGCGTCAGGACAAGGCGTTGATTGGCGGATGGGACGGAGAGGGTGAGCCTCTCTTCTCTGAAGACGCAATTAGCTTCAATGGTTCTGGCGACGACGGGCACCAAACGTTTCAGATACGTCTGAATGGAACAGGTCCTCGGTTATGTGATACCAATCACAATGCATACGACGTAGTGGTCCGTGGTTGTCTTCTTATCCTGAAGAGCGTTTTCGAGGAGGAACTCACAATTCACATTGACGGAGGTCACGAACCTTCGACAGAATTGGCTCGGGCGCTCGTGGAGAGTTACGTTGGCAGAGCGGTATAGAGGCAGGCACTCTAAGAAATTGTCTCTTTTCCGCGGAAAAATGAGAGAATCTACTTGACTTTGAAGAAAAAGTGTGAAATAATGAAGGAACATCAAACAGATGGTCGAATAGGTTTATACATGAAAAATGTCAAAGTCCATATTAGCATAGTGATTATACCCTAGCGGGGGTAGTCGTTATCTTTATGGATACGGTCAACCTCGCTCCCTGCTTCGGTAGGAAACGAGGTTTTTTATTGGGCGATTAACTCAATGGCTAGAGTGCTTGCTTTACACGCAAGAAGTTCCCGGTTCGAGTCCGGGATTGCCTACTTCACATTTCCCGATTGTAGCTCAGTTGGTTTAGAGCGTTCGCCTGATAAGCGAGAGGCCGGAAGTTCAAGTCTTCCCAATCGGATTTAAAACCTGGAGTTTAGCTATACTCCCATATCAAAATAGCACTCGGAAGTTTTGACCCGTTTGATAGATCGGGGAGGTCTTCTAGCACATTCCTGTAGCTCAGTTGGCTAGAGCGCTTTCCTGACACGAAAGAGGCCAGAGGTTCGAGTCCTCTTAGGAATATTCACATACCTTTCTTCGGAAAAGTAGAGATAAGCCAAGCGAGTGAAGCAGAGATGCGGTATACTTGGTTTCGACGATTCTTTGACAAGTAAATAGATAATATACTTCATCTTATTGGGGCTTTAGCTCAGCGGTTAGAGCATTCCACTCATAATGGACAGGTCCTGAGTTCGAATCTCAGAAGCCCTACTTTCAAGATGGTGAGCGTAGTTCAATTGGTTAGAGCATCTGGTTGTGATCCAGAATGTTGCGGGTTCGAGCCCCGTCGCCCACCCTTTTAGTTGTAAGTCTTTATTCTTCCTCAAGTTGAATTCAAATTGAAAAACTTTGAGAAAAATGAGTCTTACGACTTGACATTTTCCTTTTATCTGTTATACTTAGAGACCAACCCAAACGGGAAGGTTTGACAAGTAAATAAAGTAATAAAAGGAAGTCCCTTGCTCTCTGCGGTTTGAAAAAACTTTGAGAAAAAAGAGACATTCCCCTTGACATCTGAATTTTAGATGTTATACTTAGAGACCGACCCACTTGGGACGGCATGACAAGTAAATAAAGTAATAAGATGATGATTCCTAAAATTCACGTCGGAGAAATCCTGTTCGAGAAAAAAGGGAATCACCTTGGGACCGAAACCCTCTTACAGTATTTTCGATTTTGTTTGGCAAAGCGTTGTGAAAGTTGGAGCTGAACCAAACTGAAAGGTCGAAGATATATTCAACAAAGGGAAGTAAGTCCCGTTTGGGACATTAGCTCAGAGAAGATGAGTTTCCTCGTGGAACTCTAAGGAGCGTTTCTCTCACTCATGGGTTGTTTGAAAACCCAGGCACTTGAATCAAACGAGCGAATCTCCGTGGTAGCAATACCCGAGACAAGCGAGTAATTTTCGAGACCTGAGAATTCGAGCAGCCCATGAGGGAGAGAAAAGGTCGGCAGTTCGAGTCTGTCATGTCCCACTTTCGCCGAGGTAGCTCAACGGCCCGTAAGGGGATTTAGCAACCAAGACCTGGTTCACACCAGAAATTGGGAACTAAATTAGAGCGTTCCTAGTCATCGGATAATATGAATGTCTTTTTGTATTTATGAAATACAGACAGCGCTAAACTATTTGTATTATCCGATGATTAGGAAAGGTAGTAGGTTCGACTCCTACTCTCGGCTTTTCCAAGTTGCTAGTATCCTTTTGCTCGGAAGCAAAAAAACTAGTGGAGTCCCGTCTTGGGCGACCAAAATAGACTATGGTTTGATGATTTCCACACGATGAAACATCAGCTAAACAGCTCAGGTTCAGAAGAATAATATTTGCTTGCAAGCATTATTTGGAGAATTAAAAAACAGACTATGGTGGTCTGAAAGAGTGGACTTTGAATCCAGTTTACGTTGACACACGACTTCGATAATAATCACAGACATGTACAGGATGAAAAGCCTGACATGTCTTTAGAATGGTCAAAGCTGCGAGGCCCGAAACCATTTGACATATGCAGATTTCCAACATGCGGGTTAAAGCGCAAAGGAAAAAAGCTTTTAGATTGCAAATCTGAACTGTTAGGAATGGCAGGAAAGAAATGCTTGAGAAGGTATGTTAGGTCTTGACCTGATATCTCGTCTTCCAAGGAACCGAAAGGGAAACTTGGCTAAAGCAGAAGAACTTGAAACAGTTCCAAGTATGTAGCCGCAACCGAATATCAAATGGCGACATTTGGTAAAACGAGCGACAACTGTTCGAGGAGATCATCCTCTTCGGACGGTTTCCCAATACCTTGTTTAGCCTCTTAAGGGAAAGCGACAAGGCTCTGGCTGACTCCAGCTAAACTAAAAGGAGTAGGCAGTTCATGCCTTTGGAAGCAGGACGCCAAACCTGTCAAGGACTTGTAATCCTTACTGAGTGTTTGGATGTCACGTAGCTGAGACGAAAATGGACTAGGGCGACCTGGGTGAGAAACCTGGGCCGACCCTTTAGGAAGCGCGAAAGCAATTCCGAGCTATTGGATGACCCGTGATTGAACATTAGGGATTCCAAAGGTACTCTTCTTTTGCTAACGGTTAAATCAATACCGAACAAGCAAACTCGAAGAGTAACTACTTAGAGAACTAAACAGCTCTTTGTAGTTTTCGCGGAGTAGAGCAGTCCGGTCAGCTCGTTTGGCTCATAACCAAGAGGTCGAGGGTTCGAATCCTTCCTCCGCTATTTATGCTTAGACCCCCGCAAGGGGATAGACGACGGTCGAAAGTAGGGCAACCTGCATCTAAGCACCTTGCCCCCTCCGAGATCCCCTTAGATCGAGAACTTGTTCTCTCTTTGGGGATTTCTTTATTTAACAGGCACTATCTCCAATTTCCATTTTGAACTCATTCACATGCGATACTTTACCCGCATGATTGGATGTCAGACGTTTCAAAATAACCCTGTTCAATAATGGAGAACAAACAAATGGCCAGAAAAGCAAAATTCACACGAACCACCACACGCTCAGCTCTTCGTCCAGTAGATGACACAAAACGAAGCGCTTCAGCAAAGAACTCAACTGAAGCTCAGCCCGTCGCTGGCAATGCAGGATCAATCCCTGCCTTCATTGGGGAATTCTTCACGAAGGTTGCCAAACGGTTCAATGCCACGAGCGGCTACGGCCTTCAGCACATCAACTCAAATGGAGCAGCACATCCTGATGCTGTCATGACCAAGAGCAATGCGGCACTCACGAAGCTTGCATCTCAGGCCATCGAGGTACTCTGTCAACGAGCAGCATTGAGTGGCCAAGATGGGGCTGTCGAGGCGCTTGGCCCTCAAGGGGACCCAGCCCAGGCTAAGAAATTCATCGCAGACATCAGCCGATTTGCGAATAGTCGAGTCAAAGCTATCCAAGCAGACCAGAGTCAGGCATTTCTTGACAACGTGGCCGAGGAACTAGGTATTGATGCCTCAGAACTTGTTCCAGCGCCAGCCAAAAAGACCAAGAAAAAGGCAAAGGCATAAGTCTCCTTCACGATAGTTTCACCAAGACGCTGCTGTAATAGGCGGCGTTTTTTATTTGTTTTTGAGCAGGTGAAATAAAATGCCGATAGTATAATTACCATGAATACAGAGCAGATAAAAAATAGTATAGATACAGATTGGCCAGTCGAGGCCAGGTTTCTTTTGACCAAGACGACAGAAGAAATAGAACATACAATAGTTGAATTGTCACATACTTGGCGAGGTTTGCATAACTTTGAGAACAAGCCTTGGTGGAAAAAGATCGGAAAAAGAAAAAGAGCTATGCGATTAGCTAAAGAAGGATTGGATCAAATCTTATTTGAGTACAACAGAAATGAAAAAGAAACAGAGAACTGAGCAGAAGATGCGAAAGAAGGCTGCAAGAGATAAGCAGCTCATGGAAGAACAAGAGTATGGGAAGCTACGCGCTAAGTCCTGGGGTGGGAAAGACTCGAACAAGAAGTCTCGCAGGAAATGGAAGCAAGACCAAGATGGTGAATAGTCCAGGCACTTTTGGTTTGATGTATTCACATGCGATAGTCTGATAGCGTATTGATGTATGAAGCGTTTTCATACACAAACATCCTAATGGAGAAAAAACATGTCAGACGAACAATCAGTTGAAACCACTGTCGCTCAGCCACTCACCACCGTCGCAGGTTTGCAGGCTTTTGTAGCAGACCTTTTCAATTCAGAACCCTCAGACCTTCCTGCTGGCGCTCGTGGCTATACCATCAAGGGTGGTTTCCGAGCAGTATCTACTCTTCGCAACACTCCTCTCAATACTCTTGTTGGTATGGGAGCATGTATCAACGATGCCATCGCTGGTCATATTGTTGAAGGAACCGAAGGCGCTCAAGATGGAATGCAGCTCGTAATCAATCATGCTCAGAACGCTGTTACTGCTCAGTCCAATCAGGCGCAGTTCGATAGTTTCTACAGCATGGCTCAGCATCTCGGTTATGCAGATGACATCGGAGAGAATCCTTCGATTGAAGACATGACTGCTGTTGTGGACACTTTCCTTGTTGCTCAGCCGAAGCAGCAGAATTCTTGGGCGGAGCATCTCGCTGCTCAAGGGGCATAAAAACTCCTCCATGTAAGGCATTGGCTCATCCTCGTGGATGGGCCTTTGTCTTTTAAGGCACTCTAGTATTCACATGCTGTATTCTTTTCTCGCGGAATAATAGAAACCCTTACACTGAATGGAGACCAGATGACCGTAGACCTACACGAAGAACTCAAGAAGCAAAAGAAAATCGCTATGATTTGGGGTATTGATGATGTTCTCGCTGTTCGAGATGACCTCAATGATGACCAATGTTGGCAAGTATTACAAAGAATTGAAAACAGAGCTGACTGCACTCAAGGCATTACATGGGACACTATTGATATGTATTGCGACGAACTCTTCCCTAAGTCTGATGAAGAAGATGGCGAGACTACCGTTCCAAAAGGATGGGTGGTCTAATAGTGAACGACTATTTTACTCTACCTCAAGAAGTCTGGGATGAAAAAGAATGTCTCAAGATATCTCGAAGGAGACAAAAAGACAGCTATGGAAGCAAGTCTCCTGTTGGCTACTTCGGAGGCACTTGGGGTAAAACCCGATACAATGGTGGATGTATTCGTGATGGAAAGTGGTACAAAGGAGAAATACGTAATCTCCCCATAATCCCTGATGGATTCACGATTTACCAAATGCCTGCTTGGGGTTGGTCGATAAAAAAGAATGACTGAAATTATGACAGAGATACGTCGTGTCGCCTCATTGTTCGAGGAGCTGGATCTTACTGAGGATCTAGAGAGAATTGAGCTGATGGAAGAAATAGGCTCAAAACCTATTGAGCTGCTCATTGCCTTCATTCAGGTCTTAGAACCCTTTCGAGCTGCCAAACCTGAATCCTACGAGTTATTCAAGGGCGAAATAGGCACTTTATCTGTCTTCTTAGAGGGCAAGATGAAATTCATATGGGAACGCATATTCACATGCAGATGAATTGGCCTGTCGAGAAGTATGACAACAACACCAAATAATCTCGTGGGTAGAACCATTAAATCGGTACGAATGCAGACTCCAGAAGAAATGGAAGCTTTGGATTGGTATACGCCTGCTGTTATTCTTGAACTCGATGATGGAACTCAGCTTTTCCCATCCAAGGACTATGAAGGTAATAATGGCGGAGCGCTCTTTGGTAAAGGAACTGATGGCTCAGATTTTACGATTGCATAATCACATGCGGGTGAATTGACCTGTCGAGTATCATACACTTAGGAGACAAACATGCCTTGTACATACGATGGGCCTACTGGTCCAACAGCAGAACAACGAGAAAAAGCACGAGTAGTCGCAATACTTGATAGCCTCTGTCCTCAAATGAATCTTGCCATTCCTGACTCAAGACGCTGCCTTGATGACCTTACTGCTCATCTTTGCGACCTTTGTACTAACATGGGAAATGTTGAGCGAAATCGCTTGATGTACGATGGTCGGAACAAAGATGCTCGACGCTTAGCTGATTGGTGGGAAGAGCATCAGGAAGCTGACGCTGCAAAGGCGGCAAGAGAAGAAATCAAGAAAATTCCCAATCAGGCTCTAAATCTTTTGGCGGATGCTTTGAAGGGCTGGAGTGTCGATTGTTTGGTTTCCCATCCAGGCACCATCGCTAATCCCACACAGAAAGATATGATGCTTGTATTTGAAACTGATGGATATACTGTTTCTCTCAATAGCAAAGACTTGTCAATCAAGCCTACCTGATTCACATGCTGTATTCTTTTCTCGCGGAATAAGGAATCCCTTACACTGAATGGAAAAGATATGAGCGTAGGCGAAAAACCAATTACCGACATCAACAACTACAACTCCGAGATGGCGAAGAGCCTCATCGACAAAATCTTCTTCATGGATAAGATTGAAGCAGACCTAATCCTTGACATCGGATGCGCAGATGGCACTCTCATCAAATTCCTCTCGAACATCTTTCCAGACCATCAGTATGTAGGCTACGACGCTGACGCTGAAATGATTAGGGAAGCCAACAATGGCTACGAAAGCCCGAATGTCACGTTTGATGCCAACATCGACGTAATTCGTGGAATCATTACCAAGGCACAATCCGAAGGTAAGCGAGTGTGCATTGTTCTCAGCAGCATGATTCATGAGGTCTATTCATATGGACGAGGACAGACGGATTCGTTTTGGGAGATGGTGTGGGGATTCGAGCCTGATTATGTCGCCATCCGAGATATGATGGTCAGCTCCAAGACCAGCCGTCCAGCTCCAGTCCGCAACGCAATGCGTATCCGCCAGATTTACGGAAGAGACATTCCCAATGGTGCTGAAATGATTGCACAGCACGAGTCGATTTGGGGTTCATTGGAAGAGAATTGGTCTCTGACGCACTTCCTTCTCAAGTACCGATACGTTGGAAATTGGGAGAGAGAAGTTCACGAGAACTACTTGCCTCTCAATGTTGAACAGATGATGGGTGTCATTCCATCGAGTTACGACATGCAGTATTTTGACCATTTTGTATTGCCATTCATTTCTGGCGCTGCTTGGAGGGACTTCTATATCCAGATGCAGGATCCCACTCATGTCAAGATGATTTTGCGGAAAGTCAGAAAAACTCCAAGAAAATTGGACTACAACTAAACAGGCACTCATTCACATGCAGTCAACCAAGAAGGACAATAATTATGGAAGGCAAACTAACAGAAATTGAACTTGGGATTGATATCAAAAAAGCCTCCGAAGATGGAGAGACCTTTGACCTCAAAGACTTTACAGAAGAAAGATTCGACCAAGCTCTACTAAACGCTATCACTGATTCGGATGCTGGAGAACTGTCATATACATTGTCTGACTTTAGTATTCGTGAAGAAAAAATTAAAGAACCACTCAAGCTCATTGCTTATGCAGACGGGCGCATCAAGTTTGAAGGCTGGGAAGATTGGTTCATCCATTCATACATTGCAATGCTTGATTATCAGAATCCAAAACTTGATCCATGCGATAGAAAAACAAGACTTCAGCTTTTTCAGCAAGCAGATAAGATTGTCAAAGATCCTGACCGCCAACAAGAAATCAAAATTGTTATTAAACAGTCATTTTGGAAGTCGTTTCCAAAAGCAGTATTCAATTGGGAGAACTGATAATGGACTTAGTAACCATCAAAAGAAAAGAATCGTTTTTTATCAAACAAAGCGAGTTTTATGCTCAGATGAAAGAAGAAAAACTTCTTACAGATCATGAATTTACTATGCTCAATCTTCGTTTGGATTCAGAGGTAGACCAACTGCGAGATTCTAAAAAGAAGCACAATGAATGGGCCAACCATGATACTGTTGTAACTTTTCAGCACAAAGAAGATAATTATCTAGCAGACAGGATGGGAAAGATTGCTTGGCCAAGCGTTCAATGGGATTCAGAACAAGGACAAGGCTTTGCTTATTGCAGCGCCACCGAAGTCTTCTATGTCATGGAATGGCTGAATAAGAATAATTGCTCAGAAGTCAATTATCGAGCCAAATGATTCACATGCGGTAACTTGTTTATATCAGACACTATGAAAACTCTATCGCTTACAAAAGTATGTCGCATATCTTGAGGATAGCGACTTTTCACATGTGATAAAAGATTAAGGCAAAACACAATGACAAACACACATGATCCAGAAATGTTTGAAAGAGTTCGTGCTATACGGGACATTTTTTATGCAAATATAAGCGAACCTGTTGCAATTGCAGGCGATGAAGGTTATTTCATTGGAGAAGGTATTCTTTTTGATAAAGATATATTTGCTGAAACAACGAGAAAAGAACATTATCCTGAGCCTATTTTCACTCTTTGGGGAGAAGGTTGCGTTACAACAAACTTTCAAGATGATGTAGAATGTCTCGATATAATAGACACAGAAGCCAAAAATATAAATCACCTTGCTAAACAAAATAAAGTTATGTTTGCATGGGAAGGGAATTATATTCAAACACCATTGATTCACATGCAGTAATCTCTTGATATCAGACACTATGAGTAACCTAACCAAGAGAAAACAAACATCTGCGCCAGCTCGAACCGGAGAACGCTATCTACACGGATTTACCGTTACTGGAAGCGTTGGCTCGAACTACAAGATTAGTTTCGATACTGCTCGCATGTGTTGGATTTGTTCTTGCCGAGGATGTATCGGTCATCAGAAAACATGTAAGCATCTAAGGGCTTGCGGTCTTATTGGCCCCGAGAACTTGGGACAGAAACTACCAACCCAGAACCAAGCAGACCGAGCCAAACAATTAGGAGAATATTAATGGAAAAGCCAAAAGCACTCGAAATGTCCCCCGAAGTAAAAGAAGTCCTCCAAGCAGTTTTTGAGGATTATGATACGGAAGGTTGCGAAGGCATGGGAACAATCATGGAAGCCACAATCAATAAGGTGCGAGTGGCTTTGGGGGAGGAACCCTATGACAACGGAGAGGATGACGATGAAGACGATTCTGTTTGAAATATTTGTCTTGGTCGTGTTCATAGCTTATTTAGCTGGATGGCTAGCGATTGCTCTGAATATACAGCATAAAGTCGGAAGGCCGTTCGCTATGGGGTTTGTTTCTATAGGCACTTTCTTTATTTTCTATCCACAGATTCGTGCAGCAGCGATTTGGATATATCAACTCTTTTGAGGAATTACTATGACGCTCGATGAAGCCAAACAACTCACATGGGGTACTTACGGCAAGTCAGGAAGAGAACCCTTGAAGCAAGTCAAACTAGGTGGATGTTCAACCGCTCACCTCAATGCGATTCTCAAGACTCAGAACCTTCAACGACGCAACCCTCCCTATGTTGTGGCAATCAATATGATTTTGGAAAGTAGAAAATGAGCATATTTACAGACCCCAACTACAATCGAAATCGTTACGGTTCTGGTGAACCAGGCACTCCCGAAGACTGGAAAGCAGCCTATGAAGAGGTTATGGGCCAAGCAGAGGCTGAACAGATACTTAACGGTGGCGACTTTTTTGCTAAATCACTTGAAATACTGAGAATTTGCAACACAGATTCACTAGATATTGATATACTAAAGAAAGCATATCGCTCGCTGGTATTCAAAGTTCATCCGGATCATGGAGGAACGCAAGAGGAATTCGAGAGAGTACATGCTGCGTATTCTTTTATCAAGAACGAATTAGATTCCTAACGGAGAAAAACACATGTCAGAAAATGACACGAATGAAGCACGAGTCCCTAAGCCCTTCTTTGAGCAGATCAACAGCTCGAACCTACTCATCCAAGTCAATCCTAAAATGGCTCAAGAAATCTCAGACATCATTATTGAGGGATTTGAAGATGGAGACTCTGGCGCAGTATGGGCATTTGCCAAGCAGCTTGAAGCATTCTCCAAAAGAGATTCACATGCTGAAACTCCTGAGTATCAATCAGCATGAAAGAACAGCACTACATTCAAATTGTACATGGCGGAACAGACCCATTACTGATTGGGCCATTCGACACAACAGATGAGCAGATGGTGAAGGCAAGGGAATACTTTGTCAGCGACGAATTCCATGAAGATTATGATGGTATCTTTGGGATTGACACTGATTCAAATGGAAAGCTCTCAGTGTGGTCGTTCTCTCAAGATACAACAGACCAGTGGGCCGAAGAACATCGTGAGCAGGTGAAAGGCTAATCCCTTACACTGAATGGCATGATTGATAAGCAAATTATTATGGATGCCCTCGCTCCGTTCCCGTCAGCTCCCATCAATTCAGTAAGGGCTGTCATGGCTAAAGCTGAAGAGGCGATGGACACGGCTCTAAAGATTGTTGATGGTGGGAAGATAGTCCCATTGACATTCTTCATCCATACTCAGGGCGATGAGGCAATGAGATTTTTGCCTTCTGAGATTCCACGAGACCTCATAGCTCCCATTGTTTTGTCTGTCGCTAAGTCCAACGAAGGAGCCTCAGCTCTTATTCATGTCTCCGAGGCATGGGCCTTGAGAACCGAAGGCACTTTGAAAGTGGCAACTCCTGAAGCAAGAGAATGGGTTGCGTCAGGACAGTCGATTCAAGATCATCCGGATGCCATAGAGATTGTAATGGTCAATGCGAGTTGTCAAGTCGGAGGTTTCGGCCAATACAATTATTGCGGCACAGCGATGATTAAGAATGCCAATGGCGCTCGTAGGCTAGATCCTGCTAAGTGGTTCGTTGCTGATGAGATGAGCGGAGCGCTCGTGATGCCTGTCGAGGAAATGCTTACTACTATTGAAGATGCAGACTTTTTGCGCGAGGAAATGAATAAGCCACGAGACGGCACATATTCGGACGCTGCCAACGACTGGGGATAAATCCCAGGCACTCTACAATAGATCGGTGCTAGGCATTGTTATTCGTTTTATTCACATGCGGTAAATGATTCGTGTTGAAGGGTAACAGAAAAGGAAACAAACAATGAATCAGCAACAAATGGTAATCGAACTCTCACGAACAATCGGCGGCAAATTCCTCGGACTGACTACTGTAACCGAAGTCAAGATGAACAAGACCAATGGCGAGCGTAAAGCCGCATTCAAGCGGTTGAATCCGTTTGATGGTAAAGTAGTTGCTGTCCGCAATTCAACTTTCCAGCCAAACTACGATTATGCCAAGGCGGTCAATAAAGCCCAAGCCAAGACCGGCAACGGCGATGGGGAATCATTCGAGGCTGGCGAGACTTGGTACAATCGTATTGAGGATGCCCAAGGCCGCATGACTCCATTCGCAGAGCATAAGACGAACGGCTCGCTCTACTTTGTTGGTCGAGAATTGACCAAGGGGGAATCTACCTATATCGCAAATGAGGATATCATGGAACTCAGCGACGAAATTGGCAGCCCTGAAACTGGCGTAACGCTTTACTTCGCTGGCGATGTTGTTCCCTACGCTGCATTTTCTTCATTCATGCCACCATACAAGCCAAGCGCGAAGCAAGGTTTGAGCGAGAGCGACGAAATCAAGCCCCGTACATTGAAGTTTGAGAGTATTTGGGGCATGAAGCAAGGCGGCGAGCGCGAGACCGTTGACCCGACCCCTACTCGAATCGCTCCGACCGAGGTTATCCGAGCGGTAAACGATATCATGGCTCAAATGCCAGATATCAATATCGAGTCGATTGACTAAATCCTTTTCAGTTGGGGGCTACTTATCATCGAAAAGATGAGGTAGCCCCTTGCAGGTGATAATAGATCGGTGCATAATAGAGTGAACAAGATCAATACCAATTCCCCGAAAGGCGAGCAATGAATCAGAAGCCAACTCTCGAATTAGACCAAAGCGACTCAACCCAATTATTCCATATGATTGTTGATGGCGCTCGTCCTGCTGATATCTTCGATACTTACGACACGAACAATGCCTACTACTTTATTGAGGCTGGCATTATCTCCAATGACCTCCATGAAGAGGGGAACATTGTTTGCAAAGTAATGGAGAAACTTGGGGGTACTATGCCTGATATCCCAACCATTCCAGAAAGAGATATCCCAATGGGAATCGGTGGCTTGGAAGCGAAACTCATCAGACAAGCAAAACCATCAGCCATTGTTACTATCCGTATTGGTCGCAATGGGGAGAAGGAAGGGTTTGGTTTCAGCGACCCAATGACAATGGATCAAGTTATGGTTGGTATTGATGTTGAAACTGGCGAGGCAAGAGAAATCGATCCATCATCTCCTATGCCTAACTTTGGCGGCATGGGTGGAATGAGCAGCGAAATGCCCGCAGAGATTAAGCAATTCTTGACTCAGAAACTTGTTGGCTTGCTCAAGAATGGTGGCGTTGAGAATGAGCGAATCACAATCAAGGCAGATTCAGTTTCAATTTCCGGCGGAAAAGAAAATGTTGAAGTAAAGATTGACGGACTCGAACTCTCTGGTCCTCCGAATGTTGAAGAACTGTTGTCTTCGATCCAAGAAGCCATCGAAAACGCAACATAAACGAAATCTCAATAGGATTCAACAGGCACACGGTTTAGGCCGTGTGTTTTCACATGCGGTAAAGAGATACAATCATTGAATATGAATAATCCAACAATAAAGCATAAGATTTCCAAATTTGTACATTTTTTAATGACAATGACGGCAATCATTATACTTACAGGACTCTTTTTCTATTTGATATCAATGGGAAATGAAGCAGTCAATATAGGGGACTCATCCTATCTACCCTCCCCGACCCTGCACGAGATAAATACCTATGCACAGCGATTAAATAAACCACCGCTCGATAAATTGCCTTGGGAAGATAAGCAGGGTCGAAACATCTACGAAGTGCGACAAGAAGAATTGGCAACCATTGGCCTGGCCGCTTACCAAGCAAAGTACGCAGAAGAACAGGAATACTAATGGCTAAAGAAATCAAAGTAGGAGACAGGGTTCAGTGGACAAGCCAAGGAGTCGCTCAATTTTCTGAGCCTCGAATTGTTACGGCTATCTATGATTATCCAGGCACTGAGACTTTTCCCGCAGGCAAATATGCCCTTGTTGAAGGTACTTCTACGGGCTTACCTATCTCAGAACTCGAAGTAATAAAGACTTCTCTATGGGAACTCTTTTCACATGCAGTAAAGAAATGGAATCAATGAATATGAATAACATCGGAACAGTAATCAAAAATCGTCGAGGAAACCGTACCCTTACTGAAGTCTCGCAAGCTACAGGAATCTCTATGGCAATGCTTAGCCTCATTGAACAAGGCAAGCGGAATCCTTCTGAGTCAAGCCTTATAGCTTTGGCTGAGTTCTTTGAGACTACTTCATTCAATCTTCGCTTTGAGGTTGAGCATGGAGTCTCATGGGAAGCCTTTGGAGCAAGGCTTGTAACTATTGCTCGTGGAGCTGGCCCTAATAGGATTAGGAATCAAATCAATACGCTTTGGAATAATCCAAGTCTGGCATCTGTCTGATTCACCAGATTGCATCGAATGCAAATGGTATAATGCACACTGAACACAAAGGAAACCCATGCCCAAATTTCTCAAAAAGAAAATCGTAGTCTTCCCTCTCTTGCTTATTTTTGCATGTCTACTTGTCTTTGGCTGGGCCAAGACTCAGGGATTCGGAGACTGGTCTGAAGGAAATCGAACTGGCGAACTCATCAAATACAGCACGAAGGGAATCATTGCCAAACATGGCGAAGGCGAACTCTTGCAGAATGACTTTGGCCTTGGACGCTCGAACGCCGGTTCCAATGGTGGAATCAAGAATGGAGGCAATGTCTTTGTCTTCAATGTAGCGGATAAAGAAGTCGCAGAGCAAATGCGACAGGCGCAGCAACTTGGTCAGAAAGTCAATGTCAAGTATAAACAGTATCTCATTGCCCCTTGGTACTTCAATGGTTCATATGAGGCAATCGGCGTAACGGTTGTCGGAGAAGAGGAAGCTCAAGAGCCTTGACCTTACACTGATTCATTCGGAGCAATACCCCTTGGACTTCAAACTTGGGGTATTTTTTTACGCGGAAATCAGGAAAGATCAGTGCAAAGAACGAACAGGTGAACTCATCGTGTGATACAATGGACGCATGGATGCAATCAAAGAATTTTTAGAAAGGATGACAGTGAAAGAATCAATCAAAACAGGCGAGGGAGTCTACACATTCGGTACGGACACTATTATTAAAATCTCAGAGTATGCTGGCAGTTATCAGCATAATGTATACAGAGCAGGACAGAAGCCGAAACTATGTCCTATCTATGAGAATATTTCAGACCCGATAGTCTCTGCAATGTGGGCTGCCTGTGGATGCTTCCACTCCAGACGAATTCTTGGCGAGGAAGAAATTACTGAGGCTTTCAACATAGAAAAGCCTGGCGTAGAGCAGGAAATGATTATTAGACCAAAAATCAAATTCCAAGGCGACAGAGATTATTGTGGTTGCGCTGGCGAGGATGAAGCGGGAAAATGCGAGGGTGGTTGCGATTTGCAAGACTTTATTGAATCAGCAGCAAAGAGAGCCGTTACTATCAGACAGATATTCAAAGACTTACAGACAAGATGCAAGCATTGTCGTCGTAAGGGTTTTTGATGGGTAAGTGCGCAGATATTGCCTACTCTGTCTAGTTTACTTATATTCACATGCAGTAAGCATACGAAGCCAATGATTGTAAGAATGGCATGTAGTCATTCAACCACCAGTAGGACATAGGTGGAACAATCTATAACGGCGGAGCCGTGAAAGCGCTAAGTTTGCGCAGAAGGTTTTAGTATGTGTCGTATTAAGAAAAATCGTGGCCGCATGGCTGTTTCCGCTACTTTGGTAGCAATCGTGCTGGTTCCTCTAGGTGGTTGCTCATTGAGCAATACGGTTCGTGGGGCTGGAAATCTTCTTGGTGGAGCGGGCGATTTAGTTGCCGGTCTTGGTCAAGATATGGCTCTTATGGCTGACGGAACTGACCAAGAAGTTGCTCGCCAAGCAAACAATCGTGCAGTATTTGGAAGCCAAACCACCACAACCAATGCAAATTGGACTGGTCGCAACCGCTAAATAGGAGGTCGTCATGTTTGCAAGCGTATTATCAGTAATTCTCGCTCTTGTCATCTTCTTCAAGTTTGACAGTCATAGATTCCGTTCTTTGTATACGGCGGTGGCCTGTGCAATCTTGCTTCCTCTTTTGACAGCAACAACCTATGCGGTTGGGTCTTTCATCGAGCAAGTGGGTATTCAAGGGTTCCTTAATGATTCGTTAGGTCTCATTATTGAATCATTGTTATCCCCATTCAAGCAGTTGGCTGGCATGGAGGTTTCTCCGTCTGTGGTATTCCCAGGATGGCTGATGGTGGCGGCAATCATCTTTGCGATATTCCAACTCATCAAATCAATGCAGGCACCTAGTAAGGCTCAGTCTGCATAAGAAACAAGTCCCCGAGAGGGGGCTTTTTTATTCCGCGAGAAATAAAAGATCGGTGCAAAGAGGATTCACATGCAGTAAATGGATGAGATTGATAGATATGGAAAACTACTCAGTACCGACAGATAAAACAATGTCCCTCGATGAAGTCATTGAACGCCTTACCAAGATGCGAGATGACGGGCGCAAGGGAGACACTCCTGTAGGCGTTCAAATCCCCTTCCCCAATATTGGATGGTTCTATGTTCCACTCATCAATATCACGGATGATTCGGGACTGATGACTCTCGTCCCAGACCTAGATGCTACCATTCATACACTCAAGGGCAAGGCTGGAGAACCTAGTTATAAGGGCGTTATCCCTGTGGATGAAGATTGAAACAAAGGAAATAAGACATGAATAGCGATTTACTAAAAAGAGAACACAAAGACGCAGTAACTGAATATAGTAGATTTGGAGGACATCATCCTGCAACTATTATTGCTAGACCTGATGAGAAAACACTAATTGTCAGAGAGGATATTTTTGGCAAAATTGATCGAACTCGTCCTGACTGTGAAGTGCAGCCGTATGGGTATTTTGAAAATACAGAGGGAGATCAAAACACCTATACCTTAAGAGTTAACGGTAGATGGGTATTAAAGGGTCAAAACCTTTGGTCTCATTGGTATATCAGGGTAGGTATTCGTCATGATTATCGAGATCCTAATTGGATTGAATAACTTGATTCACATGCGGTAAAGTCTCAGCATCGAGGTATAACAAAAGGAGACAGAAATGTTTGAAGGATTTGAAGTAATTTCGGCTTACACGACCCAAGACGCAATCGACGACGGCGTACTCATGGATGTAACCAAACTGGTTGGATTCACTGGCGAAGGATGCGGTCAATGGTGCGTAACTCAAGGCATCGTAGAGGCAGCCAATGCCAAGGATGACGGTCGAACTTTGGAGCAGAAGATTGTTCCCCTTGTTCGAGATGCTGCCATGATTATCAATGACAAGATCCGCCAACTTCAGCAAGATGGGCCGCTTACTATGGAACGGCTCCAAGATGAGACTGGCGGACTCATTACCGAAGGTCTTGAAGGAAATGTAACCGGCGAAACGGTTTGGATGGGATTGAATGAAACTCGTGGATGGACTCTTATGTTCCCATCCGAGCGGTAAGATGATGGTGGGCGTGTTGAAATAGGGAACTAAGCCACCCCTAGCAAATCCTGGATAAGGCAAGGCTAATAGAGCAAACCCCAGGCACCACCTTTTCACATGCGGTAAAATATTCCGAGCAAGGAATATAAGGAGAACAGAATGGGATTCAACAGCGGAATACTTTTACTCAACGATGCTCTCTTTCAACTTGAGGATGAGAATGTTCGTACTCGATGGTTTGAAAATCTCAGAGGTGCAATCAATGCAAATCAAATCGGAGACATTCCTGTAGGAAATCATTCTAACGGCTCGAAACTCTTTCATATGAAACACGCAGACCGTTCGCATTTATACCTCATTGGAGGGAACCGAACATTGGAACTTGGTGGAGTTCATAGTTACCGTCATCCTGATACTCAATTAGATTTACTAACTGAGGCAGCAGACAAACTCGGCTATAAACTTGTGGAGAAATAAAATGAATCAAGATGAACAAATCAAAATACTGACAGACCATCTTCGAGCAATTACGCTTGTTGCCGGAAATTTGCCAGACGAAAGCATAACAAGCAAGACAGGCCCAAACGATGCGGTACACAGAGGATTAATGGTTGTCGAGGCTCGCAGGCTGGCGAAACAAGCGTTAGTAGATGCTGGTCTTTGTAAAACTACAATGATTGTCCACCGTATCGAGAGGTATGTTCAAAAAGTTGAAGTTGAGGTAACGGTAACTGATAATGCCACAGATATGATTCAAGAAGCATTATCTATTGTTGCGGATGGAGATGGAGAAGAAAGAGGAGATGCGGAATACCATTCAACAGGGCAAAATTCTGTTGAATGGAGCGTGTTCGAGATGGACAAATTTGGAGATGAGACACAACTCCAATAACCCCACGAGGGGCAGACCACAATAAGATCGGTGCAAGACTCCACTCACATGCCATGAATAGCAAGGGTTATTGAATATGGAATATAACTTTGAATTGAAAATGCCAGATGCCGACTGGATGGACAGACTCCGAGAGAGAAGTTTTACGGCAGATACAGCCTTCCCCGATTCTCGTATGCAGAAACTCAAAATGAGAATGCTTGATGAGATTGGCGCAGCAGTTTGTATCAATGGATTTGATGAAGATACTCCAGCCCTTATGATACGAGGGGATTTCTATCTCTCAGAGGATGCAGAGTTTCGCAAAGGCGAGAACTGTAGATGTCACGGAAACAGCGCAGCCATATGGAAAGAGGACGACGAACGATATTGCATTATGACCGGATACGCAATGTCTAACGATGCGGTATGGCGGCAACATTCATGGGTATGGGATAATGAGAATGAACGAATCATTGAAACCACAGAGGACAGGTTGCTCTACTATGGATTCAAGATGACCCACAAAGAATGTGTATATTTCCATGACATGAATGAGCATTGATTCACATGCTGTAAACTCAGAGAGGCAGTAAGTATGGATAACAAAGAAACACCTACCGTTCCGAATATGGAAGTAATGAAAGTTCACGGCTCAAGGGTCTGGATTTACGCAACCGTCGATGACCGTTATTTCAAGGTCAATCAAGATGATGAGGGGCATTGCATTATTAGAGAAATGGTTGTTCAGGACAAGTGGATAGACCGTACTGAACCCGGCTTTGATACATTGGCTGAGGCAATCGTCAATCATGCAGACGCAGGCGATTATCTCAACTGAGTTTCACATGCAGTAAACTTTTGGAGTCATTGAATATGAAAACAGCATTCCTACCGTCTTTTGAAGTCTGCAATATCCACGGTCGAGAACTGGTCGTTGACCTGCTTCTCCTCGAAGCCGAGAGCGGGGATACTCAATGGAGTATGTTCATTCCAGGCACAATGACTGACATTTCCGAAGTCCACCTTGGAATCAACGAATGCGAATTCGATGAGAACGAGATGAATGGTTGGCTTGACCATATTGGTGGGCAAATGATGAACTTTCCATGCACTTGTCATGGGCCAACAACAAACCCAAGCGGCGAATGCGTTGGATGCGGTCGCCCTACAGCATGGAAAGAACCAGTATGACAGATAATGAAAGACAAAAAATCGAAGACCGAAAAACTATCGAGAGAATTCGTGAAGAACAGGGGTGGAATGATTCAACAATGCTCTCTCTAGCAATGAACTATATCGAGACAGCCCTCAATGGAGACTTGATGCACAGTTTTGCGTTGCGAATGGAAAAGCAGCAAGCGGAAGAAAACGAAGCATAAATATTCACATGCAGCAATAGTCTATCATTGAATGGTAAGGAGATACAATGGCGCGAGTAAAACTCATCATTGATAAAACAGAACTCACGAATAAGGTCAATGAGGTAGAGGCATCCAATGGCGGAGCGTTTGCTACTCTCACCCTTTTGCATGAGGCAGTAGCCGCTACAGATTGGGCCAAGAATCATCAGCCCAAAGCCGTATCCGCATCCGTTGTGGGATTGCGTATCAAAGAGTTTGAAATTGAGCCTATCACGAAGCCAGGCAAGCGTGGGCGTTCAGATGGGTTCGGAGGTCGTCCAGCAGGCCCAAGAACTTCTCGCAAAGATAAAATCAATACTCCTGTAAACAATGCTATCTTTGACAAGTTGCTAGAGCAGGCACCTGACAGTTTCCATAAGACTATTGAGAGAGCAAGAAATGGAAGCCTCACAGCCGCTATCAAGGTCAACTGCGCTCAATGCGTAGGATTTGAACATATTTCAGCATTTGTTGGTGGATGCTCTACGAAAGATTGCTCTCTGTATCCGTTCCGTCCCTATCAGACAGTCACTAAGGATGGACAGCGAATTGATGAGGACATTGATGAAGATGAAGTAATCGAAGTAGAATCTGAAACTACTACGGTTGAATAATATACTTTCTGTTTTTGGTGGTATACCCGTGTATCAAACGAGGACTGTTGAGATTAGTATTCGTCTCAACAAAGTCTAGCGGGTCTCCTGCCTATGGATTGTTGAAAAACAGTCTATAGGTTTTGACTCTAACTCTTGAAAAAGGAAAGAAAAAATGGGATATTATATCGAGACAGGCACATCGCACAATAAGGCAGCGCACATTATAGAGAATCACAATGGAGTCTCTATCACTGAATCGCAAGCAAAAGAATTGATGGTTTCAGGAAAAAAAGATGTTATTGTCGTTGTTCATAATATGATGTTTGAGGCCGCAGCGTTTGCTTTTGATATGGGCGAGTTTGAAGCCTTTACTAGTCCGGATGATGGGCGACCAAGACGATTTATCTCTCTTGAAAAGGGGTTAGGCGCAAAACTCTCTGGCTACAATTGATTCACATGCGGTAAAGTCTTTACACTGAATGGTAACAAGAGAGGCATTACAAGCATGAGCAAGCCACGCAAGATTAGAATCATCAGAGAGTACGACGACCACGACCCGATTGTCTTAGGCACAATCATCGGAGGAAGTTGCTACACTAAAAAGGTAGCCATTCGGTTAGTCAATGATGCTTGGGATGAATTCCAGGCAACAGAACCAAACAGCGATACAGACTTTATCAAGTATATGACAGACAAGCCAAATTGGAGTCTGTTTGAAGAAGATGACTCGATTGACTTGGTAGTGGGATAACAAAAGGAACCACATGGAACACACAGAACTTATTGAAGCGTTACGAAACCCAGACCATCCGAACTATCGAGAGATAGCAGAGGAAGCCGCAGACATTTTGGAAAAGATGAATGAAAAGCCACGAATTGATGTGGTATTGAATGAAGTCCTTGACCCAGCAGATGCGCCAGTCCCATCTTCTATTGAGGCTCATGCAGTCTTGGAAAAAGATGGACTTGGAATCTCGATTGGTATCAAGGGTTATGGTCTTTGCGATATGGCAGATGGAGCAGGCGACCCAATCATCGTTGAATTCCATGACGGCAAACCAAGACTTGTTGTTTGGGCAGATATTGATGATGAGAATCCAACCCATATTATTGGATTGGAAGATGCCCTTGAATCAGCACGAACTCCAGATTCATTCCCGTTTGTTTCCTCCCCATAAGGGGAAAGACTGCAAGTAGATCGGTGCATATTCTTTTCGCGGAAAAATATTCACATGCGGTAAGACTCCAGAATCAGAACATAACAAAGAAAGGTACTCACCATGAACATGAACCCAGTCAGTATTATCCAGCAAGTCGCAGGCCATCCAGTCGGAGTTCCTCCTCAACTTCTATCTCCTCCAGAGATTGATTCAATGGATCTGAAAGCGGCTCCGCCTCAAACAGACTCTCTTCCAGAAGAGCATGAGGATGCAGTAACCCTCCCAAGCGGTTCCGATAGTTATCCAGGCACTATCGTTGCAAGACCGAATGATAAAACAATCGTTGTTCGTAAGGATACCGCAACTCAGACAAGCGGCGACCCTCATACTGAGACTCAGACTTATGACTACTTCCCCAATCTCAATGAACCTGAACGAATCTTTACCCTTCGCAAGAATGACCGTTGGGTATTGAAGGGAGAGAAGTTGGATAGCCATATCGTTGCCCACCTTGGATACCGACGAGCATATCGAGACCCAAGTTTCTAAACAAGTCCTTTCACCATGCCCCGCAAGGGGTTTTTTCTTACCCTTACACTGATTCACATGCGGTAAAGTCCTATCACTGAATGGTAACAGAAAGGCAATAACCATGCAGACCCCATTCAAAGCAGAGCAGTTTACTCCCACCCAATTCAGTTCAGCCGCTAACAAGGCAGAGTTCGGAAACGACCTTATCAGTTTCATGCTCAAAGGTTTTCGTTACGCAGACTTTAGCGATATGCTCTATACAAAGTTGAGCAGTTGTTTCGGACACATTGCTCACTACAGTCGCAGAGGATTCTACGATACTTGGTTCAGCGATGCAGAGCAGATTCAGAGTTGGATAGAGCGGACTACAGAATCTCATCCAGTAGGTTCGCCAGAGCATACCTTCTCGGATGTGGAACGGTGTATCCAGTCATGGTTCGCATTGAATATGACTGAGATTCAATCTGTTATCTTTGACCGCAACGAAAAAGAGAACGCAACAGCAGAGCAAGCAGGCGAAGAAGTTGAATTTATCATTGTGGCTATCAGTTCAAATACTGGAAGTTTCGGGCACAAGAATCATATCGTACTCGGGCGCAACGGCGTAGGATTTCATGGCGCACGCCAGCCAAAGGCTCATGGCAGCAATAGAGACTTGGTAAAGAATGAGATTCATAGTTGGAAGGTAGATGCCAACGGTATGCCAACGAATTGCGACTTGTTTGAAACCAAGACCCCAATGCCGGAGCCAGCCCCGCAAGCAGTCATCGACGAAGTATTCGGTTGATTCACATGCGGTTCGGTTGAGGTATCGAGTATTGTAAGACAGAGAAAAAAGAACATTGTCAAGAACATAAGGAGAATTATCATGCGACTCTGAACTAACTTGATTGACGACCACGAGCCATCGTCCCGAACGCATAATCCCTAGGCTCAATATGGAATGCCCCAAAAGGGGCTATTTTTACAGATAGATCGGTGCAAAGAAGATTCACATGCGGTAAACTCGATGGGTCAATGATTATGAATAACTCGCCTATGAACGCCGTCGCAATATATGCTGTAACTCTCTCGTCTATGGGATACATGCCCGTACACGGATTGAAGCATGTTGAGGAAAGCAGACCTTGGGAATCCAAGTACGCTGGCAAATTCAGAAGTGGGAGTAGCAAGTGGGACTCCCGAAGAGCAAGCCCTAAGATGAATTGCACAGGCAATGGATATAAATTAAAGCGCAAAAAGAAAAGCCGCTGATTCACATGCAGTAAATCTATAGAGTCATACATTGAAAGGAAATCAAACCATGACTGAAACATCACTAACTCCAAATCCGTTCGTTGTTCAAATTCTTGAGGATTTTCATAATCCCGAGTTTTTCAAAACAAACCATATCAAGATGATTTTGGGCCAATGGGCCTACGATGCAAATAAGGTTGTTCATTGTTGCGAAATCACAGGCAGTTACGAACTCAACTTCATTCGCTATGAAGTCGTCTATGAAGATGATTTTGAGGCATCCGATGAGCATAAAGAGCGCGTCGATGATGAGGTACGATTGGCATCCGAGCCGTTTCAATACATTCATTGTTCAAGTATTGACAAGGTTACACTGGTTGACTCCAAATCCTTTACACTGAGCGATAAACCCTGGCGCATGGAATGGATGAGTGTTGAGGAAGTTGAGGCCTTGGATCCAGATGAGGATCATATTGAAGGCGCTGTAGAATATTTCCAAGCCAATCATTTCTGATTCACATGCAGTAAAGTTATACCATTGAGTATTGAAAGGAAACAATACCATGAAAACTACAGGCTTTGAAGGATTCTTACTCGGATACATGACGGCGGCTTTATGGTCGTCAACTTATGACCCGACCGGAGGAAATGAGGGGGATAATGAGTATCCCATCGACTCAGACTTTGGAATTGATGATATAGATGCGGATTTGACTGAGCGAATGATTGAAGATTGCAAGGTGTTTTGGCGGCGGAATGGTTGCTTTGTAGATGCCCGTTCAGAACATCACAATCGAGGAGAATATACGATTGAGCAACAGGCAGGACATGATTTTTGGCTTACCAGAAATGGTCATGGGGTTGGATTCTGGGACCGTTCGGAACTCTGGGGGCCATATACTGAAAAGTTTGAAAAAGATGCTGAGTGGTTCGGAACCCACGATATAACGGTTACAAAAAACAAGGTCACAGACATATAAGACACTCTCTCTCCCCGCTCGTTATGGGGGATTATTATACAATAAGATCGGTGCTAGGATTCTTTTCGCGGAAGAAAGATTCACATGCCGTAAAGAAAAAGCATCATTGAATAACAAGGAGACAAGACCATGATGAATAATAAAGGATATGTTTGCTCTTTTTGCGGAGCAGCAGCAACCGAAGAAGAAACAAGAGAGCAAGAATGGATACCATATGCCTGGTCTGAAAAATGCCAAGCCGAAATTGGCCCTATTTGCGGTAAAGACTCGCATAAAACTAAAGAGAATAAGGATATTGGTGAACCCGAAGTGATAGCCGAGTTTGACTCCGAAGATCTTGCAAATAAACAGCAATAAAAAACCATATCCCCAGCAATGGGGATTTTTTATTTCTCCGCGGAAAGATATTCACATGCCGTAAAGAAAAAGCATCATTGAATAACAAGGAGAACAAATGTTAGATTTCAATTACTGTATAGTCTCATCTGATACCTCAAGAGTCTTGTTCAATGCAAAGACCCTTGAACGAGTATGCGTATGGGATAACGACCGCCACCAATCGGAGCCCTGGGATTTTGCTGATAAAACAGCACGATTTACCCTTGACCAAGAATCAATGGAAAAAGAATTCGGAGAAGATTTTGGTTGGGCAGATATGATTCATGTAGCATTCAGAAACACAAAAGACTGGGAATGAAATCAATATGATTACTTACAAATCACAACCGTTCGGATGCTACCTCGTCGAAGAAGTAGGAAATCCAGATAACAATCGACTTATTCAAACCGATACAGACTTCCCCACGCTGGCGCAGTCATTCGGGGGATATATCCATTGGGATGATATTGAGGGAGCCATTGACTTCCTCGATAAGAATGAAGGCAAAGAAGCAGAAGACCCAGGCTGGCTCAATGCCGCTACCTGCTGATTCACATGCAGTAAAACTCCATCATCAGTAGATAACAAGGAGACCACGATGAACAATACACGAATCAGTTTCAACGGTTGGCTTATTATGATGACCGAAGACCGAGAGGAAGATAATGTAAAAATCTTCCACGAAGCGTACCCTCCAGGCACTTGGGACCCAGGTTCCCCATGTCAAGGTAAACTAAACTTTGCCAATTCCAAGTCAATCGACATTAGCCCATATTCTTCCAGTATTGAAGATTGTTGCGCTGTTATCGAACTCGGATTCCCAACTCGCGAGGATGCTCTAAGCATCGGCCCCCTAAGCCATGCGGAAATTGAAAAACTTTGGATTGAAAAATTCAAGAACCCACTGCCAGAAAAGTTTGCGTTCTCGATTCTTTACTAAATAAAATTTGGCCATAAAGAAAAACCACCCTTACTCAACGAGTTTTCTAAAGCCAAAGCCCTCGAAAGAGGGATAGTCCACAAGAAGATCGGTGCTATGTCATTCACATGCTGTAAAGAATCCGAGCCAATCAGTATAACAAGGAGACAGACCCATGACCCCCACGAATGTACTACAGCAACAGCCCGGAACAATCTTCAAGACAAACCTTTGCGTATGTCGATTGACTCCCGCTCAAATCACGCTCCAAGAGCAACTCATCTTTAAAATCATCCGCCCATATCCGGCATACATGAAAAACGATGAATTCAAAAACAATACAGACACTCAAGATTCTCTCATCTCTCATGTTCTCAATAAGGTCAATGAGTATGCTGAGTTCTTAATCTGTCTTGGGAAAGAACAACCGTATTGCGCTCAATTGTTGCTTGAAAATACAATCATGGTACTCGAAAAAGAGTACGAAGCGCCTCAGTATACTTTGGATAAGCTCCAAGAATCTGTATGATTCACATGCAGTAAACTTCTGTAGTCATTGAGTAACAAAAGGAGACAAAACAATGACATGCGAATGCACATGCAACCGACCAAAACGACAAGTCTACGGAACTTATACTCTCGCCAACGGATGCGATATGAATTGGCTCCAATTCATCGAGTCCGCAGACACTCAAGAGGAAGCCGAAACCCTCGCAATGGAAATCGTACAAGGCCAGCACGCTGGAAACATCAAGAAGATTTGGATTACAGACAACGAATTCAATCCAAAGTATTCACATGCTGTAAACTCCTGAGGTCATACACTGAAAGGAAGCAATACCATGAGATTACACGAACAGGCCACAGCACAGAGAGAACTGCTCAACACCGTAGAGGAGGATGTAAGAAGCCTCATCGGAAGCCTCGCTAGAAAGATGCAGGCACCGTTTGGGGATGGCTCCCGCTCGAACCTTGTCAATGGAGAGCAAATCGTATCCGAACTCCATGTCCTGATAAATAAATTGGCAGACCGTCCATAGCATTCACATGCTGATGTTCTATACTATCAATGGATGAAAGGGAACCAAATGCCAGAAACAGAAACAATCAAGATTCTCAAATCAGTACAGGGCTGCATTGTTGAATTCGGTCCTCGAACCGTATTCGTTCGCAGGAACCCAAATGAACAGGACCAAATGGCGACGATTCGCCTCATGACCACGAAAGGCCGAGAAACCAACGCCAGCCCATTGATTGAAGAAGATATGTCGCCGCTCGCATATCCATCCGAAGAATGTTATATAGATAGAGAGCCTTTGGGGATTGCAGGATTCGGAACCATCATTTTCTACTATGTCATGTTTGGGCTTCATTGTCCTGAGTTGGAAGATATGCCAGAGAATGTTAAATTGGAGGCCGAAGAATTCGCCTTCCGATTGCATCAAATGATTAAAAATGGATTCGCTGACGGGGATTCATAACAAAAGAGTCCTACTCTACTCAATCTCCATCGGGATACCTTAATTGAGAGGTATAACCCGTCTACGGAGGGGGTAGGGCGCATTAACGACAGAAAGATCAGTGCATAGATTATTTCCGCGGAAAAGAAATCTATTCACATGCAGTAAACTGCCAGCGCCATACACTGAAAGGACAACTAACGATGACTCTATATGACAAACTCAAAGAAGCAGGCTGCCAAATGGATAACCACGAATCGGATCTCTATGTCGAGAGTACCGAAGTATCCCAAGCAATCATCAAAGAATTCGGAATGAAAGGAAAACCATTTATCAGCCGAATTGATCAGGCTGTCTGGTTAGATATTCCGTTTCAGTTCCAACCATATTGGGACAGAAAACGAAAATAACAATTCACATGCAGTAAACTTGCAGCGGCATACATTGTAAGAAACAAACCTTGAAAGGGAATACAATGCCAAAGACACGAACCCCACAACCACACCATGCCGAAGCAACCGCCGAGAAACTCCAGGCACTTTGCGATTGGCTACACCGAACCGCTAAGGCTCATTATGATGTTCATCTGACCAACCTCACGGCCCCAACCTTCCGGTTTACGGATGGGCCAAAGAATATTAAGATTCTTGTTCAAGAAAACGGAAAAGACCGAAGCGTATGGGGATTCGTTGAACGCTCATCAGGCTGCATCATGCGAGCAGCCGGATACAAAGCCCCAGACCCAGCACGACACGAACGGGGAAACATTCACCTCCCCGATGGATGGTCAAGCGAAATCAACTACATCGGCCCAAATTACCGATAACAAATCCCCGAAAGGGGCAAATGACCAAGTAGATCGGTGCAACGCACAAAGTCCACCCAAAAATAACTTATTCACATGCCGTTGCCGCCTGCTGTCGAGGGATGAAAGGAAACCAAAACCATGAAAAATCCAGAGCAACCACACGACGACTTCGAGACCCAAATCCAGTGCGAGGAATTTTATGAGGACTTGGATGCTCTCGACGAGGACTATCCTTATGAGGATGACGAGGGCGACCAGTTTATGCACGATGGCGAGGCCGATGCCGATGCCCTTGCCTCCGCCGGTTGGGGAACTGACGAGGACTACGGCGGCGACCACGAGGGAGCATGGTAAACAATGACCCCCAAAAGGGGGAACCAGCCCAATAGATCGGTGCTACTCGTAGCCTCTACCCACTTTCACATGCTGTTTATATTACCTATCGAGGAGAGTAAGAAACACCAAACCTTGAAAGGGTAAAACACGATGCTTTACAGCCAAACCGTCCTCAACTCAGAAAAAACAAACGAAACACGAATCTCATTCGATTATATTGTTTGGGAATTCATCAAGCCTACACGAATCTCAGTACCTCGCAAGGCTTTCAATTCGCTTCTAACGCTTACCGCCAAGCGTATGTCAGAAAATGAAGGCATCATTGGCAGCGTCCGAGACCTTGCTAAGTGGGCAATCAACGGATGCCCTTGCAATCTTGCTGATGAACTAGGATTCAGCGACCCAAATCAAATCTATGCAATATTCCGCTATTGGGATGGTATCGAGGCAATCAATCGCTCCGGTCATTGCATCAAGGCCCCAAATGAATCAACGAACTCGGGCGCATTCCGCAAACTCGCACGAATTGCAGTCGCCTGATTCACATGCGGTAAACCACCGCCGTCATACATTGTAAGAAACAAACCTTGAACCTTGAAAGGGTCAAACAATGAATCGAAATCAAGTAAATACAGTCGCCGCCGCAATGATGTCTCTTATCGAGGCCCACAAAGATGAATATCCAGCATTGCAGAATGTTGATGTTGCCAGAGCAGGCGGAACTTATGGCAGCGGATATTACAAGATGAAATTGTCAATTACCCCAAAAATTACAGAGGAAAGTCAAGCAGCAGCAGCGGCCCAAACCACTCCACGAAATGTACTTAGCGGATTCGCTCCAGCGGGGACTCCAGTATGGTGTAGAATCCGAGGGGGAGTTATTCAGAATGGCGCAATCGTAAAGGCCAACCGAACACGATATGTTATCAAGGGAATCGGTGGAAAATACGATGGGGAAGAATTCACCTACCCAATGGCGGGGACATTCAAACGAGAATTGCAAGCCACCGGCGGCCTAACGCAAGAGGACCCGCCAACTTACTAAACCCTTTCAGAGTTGCCCCCGCAAGGGGGTTTCTTTATATCTCCACCCATAATAAGATCGGTGCATAATATATTCTCGCGGAAGAATAATCTTTTTCACATGCTGTAAACCGTTGAGGCCAATAGATAACAAGGGAGCAAACAAATGAAAGACGAACGATTTTATCCATGTAACGAACGAGAGGCCCGCATACTCCGGACCCTTACAGGCGACGATTTAGCACGATACAAAGAACTGCGAAACACCGGAAGTTATGTAATGGAGGCCCTGCTAAGGGTAGACCCAAAGATGCACGAAACAGAAGTTTCACATGCAGCAAACTCCTGAGGTTATACATTGAAAGGGAAAACAATGCCAAACACAAAGAACTACCGAACTCCAGGACCATTCCATTACTCAAGCGGCTCAGTCTACGCAGGAGAGTTGGATGCAGAAGGATGGCCAGTAGGCCCACGCATCGCCCTCGCTGATAGAGAAAACCCAGAAACCAGTGGAGCAGAAAGAGATGACAATATGAGGCGCATCGCCCTTTGTCTCAACGCTTGCGAACATTATACAAATGAAGAACTTGAAAGTAGAATCAAGTACATGAAAAAGACTGAAGAAATGGATATTTCACATGCGGTAAATGTCCGAGGTCATTAGGCATGGGAATGACCCCAATCCTTGAAAGGGTAAACAAATGCCAAAAACAACACTCAATACAGAAAATCCTGTCCTTGTTCTCAATGATGGAGAAACATTCACAAGCCTCGCCGGTTGCATGATTGCATTCATGCCGCCAGAAATGTATGAAACCGACCAAATCGAGCAAACCCTCAAAGAGGACACGCAGGACACTTTCACATTCGGATACGATCAAAGTCATTGGGAAAACAAAGACATTGCGGAAATGCTTAAGGTTATGTTCCCATCGCAGAATATCGAATACGACGGACACTCTGGCGAAATCACGATAAAGCGATAACCTCCAACGCCCGAAAGGGTATAGCCCACGAGTAGATCGGTGCATAATATAATTCCCGGAAATAAAGAGTATTCACATGCTGCAAAGTCTCAGCAGCAAAGAATAACAAGGAGACAAAGAATGTTTGACCCACAAGAAGTAGCCGAAGCAGCAGCAAGAGCAGCAGCCGAACGGCTCAAAGCAAAGCGAGCAGTCCGTCTAGACCGCAAAGAAGGACGGGATATATTGGTTGGAAACATCAGCGAAGCAGAAGCAGCATTGGAAGCCTACGACAAAGAAACTCTGGAACAACTCGAATACTTCCCCAGACTTCAGGCACACAAAGAGAAGCATAAGGCGGCTCTCAAAGAGTATGATGATGCAATGGTTGCGGGTTCAAAGATTCTCAAGGGAGAGGATACAAATCCCGAACTCGAAGATGAGGCATGGGCAGCGCAGAATCGAATCATGAGCGCCTTTACCAACCTCGGAGAATTCACAGAAGAAGATGAATGTTATATGTAACCTTGTTTCCCCGCTCTATATGAGCCTTCCCGTGATTATACGGGTTGCAAGGGGATGACGGGCGATTAGATCGGTGCATGACATAATTCCGCGGAAAGAATAAGTATTCACATGCCGTAAACCCATAGCATCAATAGATAACAAGGAGATTACAATGTTAGAAACCCAGAACCCAACCGATATCCAGAGACTTGCAACAGAACTGCTCAGAGAAACTGGATACAACGCCAGCGTACTCAAGGGACAAGGAGAAGTAGGAGAAGTCTACTCCCGAGCGATGGGACTCTGGAAGACCGCCTGCAAGTTGGTCAACCAGTCATTCCCAGAAGCCGAAGCCAGCCGCATGATAGCGAAATCCTGGAACCCCACAAATGTAGCGTTCCTGAAGTCCGCCTGATTCACATGCTGTAAACTTATACTATCATAGTATAACAAGGAGACAATACCATGACAACCAAGATTGCAATTCAAGTCAAGAGCGGCCCCAGCGGAGAACCCTGGTGGGATGAAGTATCAGTAGAATACGGTCAAGGCGAGAAATTGCGGGGCCGAGAACAGAAACCCAATTTCAATGGAGACATCCAGAAGTATGGACAAGACCTCATTGATTGGTTCAACCGAGGAGAACCAGAAGGACAAGGAACCCGAATCTTTATTAAAGCCGAGAAGAGGAATATGAGCGTAGGAGAACTCATTCAGTATCTTGGACAGTTTGATTCAGAACTCGAAATTATGGCATCAGATGCCAATGGAGAGTCAGGAGACGAGGCAATCCAATTCCTGAAACCCCGACTAGGCAAGTTGGAAGACGGAACAAACTGGGGAGAAGGAAAGCATTCAATGGGAAGACTCGCCGTAGACCTTCCATTCTTCAAGTAAACCACGAACTCCCCACAAGGGGATAGCGGGCACTTAGATCGGTGCATGTAACATTCACATGCTGTAAACCTTACCCATCAGAGTATAACAAGGAGATTGCAAATGGATATCAATACTAACATCGAGAACACAACCAAAGAAACATGCAATGTCGATAGCGTTAGCATTGTTACAGATAAACACAATAGCGAACGCGTGTATATTGAGGAAAAAGAGGGGGATATCATCGTGCATATTTGGGCATTTGTATCTCCCGACGATGAACCATCTATAACCATCCGTTTTCCTAAATAATAGTATTCACATGCAGTCAACTCCACCCATCAGAGTATAACAAGGAGACAACAATGCCAATTGAAGTACACGACGGCGGCGGAATGACAATTACAGGCCACGGCAATATGCCCCACGGCGGAATCAGTTTGTTTGTCCTCATTTCAGCCGAACAAGCGATGAAATGGAAACGAGACTTTGGCTCTGTCATGGTCAAGGGCGGAACCGTCAGCAATGTACGGATGCGACTCAACCAGACATATCCAGACCGACCTGAAGGTCCGTTCGTGGGCAAGACAGCAATCAAACTTCTCGAAGAAATCCAAGTCGAGAAAGACCGGCAGACACGACTCAGAGACGAGCATGTAGCCGAAAGAGCAGAACAAGAAGTCGAAGACGCTGAAGCAAGACTCTCATAAGTACCCTAGACCTCCCCATAGTGGGGGGTCGCTTTTTTTAAATACAATACCAATAGATCAGTGCTACTTACTCTCGTTCGTAGAATAAGCATAACATATTCACATGCCAAGCTTTTTCCGCGGCATAAGTTAACAAGGAGCAAATACCATGAGCCAAGTCCAGCAAGCAATCCTAGGTCTCAAGCAATTCCTCTCAACTCAACTCGGACCAGGCATGTTCCACGCTTGCGAGAAGAGACAACGAAACGGATATGTAGGACAATACGATAGTCATACCATGCTCTACAATGTCTGTATCCACCAAGTAGCCAAGAATATCCGTCTCCCCGAGGGAGGGAGCATGGTCATACAATACTGGGAAGTCATCGTAAAGTCCGAGGATGATGGATTCCTAAAGAGTACAGATTGGCGATTGATGATTGAATGACCCCGAAAGGGGATACCAGGCACTTAGATCGGTGCAACTAATATTCTCGCGGAAATAAATAGTATTCACATGCTGCAAACTCCAGCATCAATAAGCATAGGAGACAAACCATGCCACGAAGAAAATGGAACCCACGATATAGATTCTACGCCCGAGTCAATGGACGAACCCCACAAGGACAACTCGACCACGATGCAAAAGATGGAAGCAGCGGAATATGGAAGTTCTCAATGTGGGTAAGAGAGATTACAGCAGAATACGAGCTGACTTGCCCTCTACAGCATTCCAGTACGCTCCAGGGTAAAGGCCCAGGGAGGTCATGGAGCTATCGAAACTCCTCAGCCGAAGGACTCGCCAAGTATATTAAAAAGAAGTACCCTAAGATTCGCATAGCTTGGTAATTCATGGGAATAACAATTCACATGCAGTAAAACTCCAGCGTCAATAGATAACAAGGAGACAATAACAATGGCAAACAGAATCAAACAAGCAATCATTGAAAAAGCAATCGAACTCAAAGCAAAACTCGAATCAGGCGAACTCACTCAGGAAGAGATTGATAAGAGTCACAAGGGTTTGGATATGCGACTCGATGAATACTGTATGTTCCAGAATCTCAAATCAGAATCATGGCTGAACAAAATACTCAATCTCAATGAAGCCAACTATATCTATGGACTACTCGGAGAGACTCCAGACACTTTCAACTCTCAACCAATCCAAGTCAAAGTTGTATTGACTCAGTTGTATAACGAACTTCTCGGAATCAAAATCAGACTCAAAAGAGGATACTAACAAATCCCCCACGAGGGGATAGTCCGCAGTTAGATCGGTGCATGTAACATTCACATGCTGTCAATATTTGAGGTCATATAATAACAAGGAGAAGAATTATGCGAAGACTTACAACCCCCAGCCTCATCGTATCCACCCCTCGCCCCCATAAACTCTCAGAGGATGATGACTACGATACCAGCATTGATGATGGAAGCGGAGAGATTCAGGTCATGGCAGCAGGAGCGGTTAAGATAACTGCTCGGTCTACGATGTTTCAATCAGTCGTCATTGAAGTAAGCGGAAACAGAGCGACCTGGAGCGATAATGCTCTACTGTCAGAAGCCAAAGATATGCTCGAAACAGATTATATTGTTTCTTGCTAAGATTCACATGCGGTAAAGATGCGAGGTCATAGACTATGGGAATGACCCCATGAAAGGAAACAAATCATGAACAAGCTCGCAGCCGTACTCTCATTCGTTTCAATCGTATCCGCAGCAGGACTCCCCCTCAGCGAAGCCAACACCCTCGGTATGATGCTCATCCTCGATATGGATTGTAGCCTCGAAGAAGCCCTCTGCCTCATGGCAGACTAACCAGAATAATCCTTGGAGTAGGAGGCCCCTTGCTTATGGCTCGGGGTCTCTGCTCAGTTAACATGGCAGGCACCTTACCCTAGGGGGGTGGGGCTATGTTAGTTAACATAGGGTCATATATTAGTTAGCAATAAGATCGGTGCAAGCTGCTGGGAAAATGTTATATTGCATACCCCCCACCATACCCCCTATATAACTATAGG
>Ga0316205_10000516_pt1 | contig 69911 bp, 70 predicted proteins | sample 3monthpyrite_MG_FD_204941 | JGI IMG/M metagenome (GOLD analysis project Ga0316205, IMG submission 204941) | Microbial mat bacterial communities from mineral coupon in-situ incubated in ocean water Damariscotta River, Maine, United States -... | ecosystem: Environmental > Aquatic > Marine >...
TATACTCGTAGCGTTTGATATTTAGGAATGGGCACGTGACAACTTCCCTCTTTGGCGCTCAGATTTGGTTTGTATTGGTTCGTTCTGAGTGAACAAAAGTGCAGGAATAGTGGTTCTATTTCGAGCTCTTGTGAGGGAAAAACGGGCCAAGACAGGCTGAAGATGAGATGCGAAACCGGGAAGTTGTCACGTGCCCATTCCTTAGGCTTTATTGCTGGTCTATTTTCGCCCTGGCGGTCTCGCCTAATGCGCCTATACTTTTGGTGCCAGGACAAAAATAGGCGTCGCACTCAACACCTAAATATCAAACGCTACGAGCATATGTAGAAAAATTCAACGATTTGCAAACCAAACCGCATAATCTTGAATAGGCTGATAGTTGGCTGAATGCCTATCGACTACCTCTATATCAGATAGTGGAAATGCATATTTATTTCGTTTTCGACGCACTGCCACCAAAACCCCATATGGGTCATCGTTCCCTTCCATCTCTAATACCGTAACTTTATCATTCGCTTGTAATGGTCCACGTTCTTGGAATTCTGATATTTCCCCTTCAAATGGAAATTTCACGGTTTCCTTAAAATAATTTGCCCATGCTTCATAGGCCGCCCAATCACTATCATCTTCTGCATTAACTAATACCGCCTGGATGCGCTTTCCTTCTTCCCCCAGATGACTCCAGGCATGTTTTTCTTCAAGGTAGGCAATCATTTTCGCAACATCCTTTCCACTATCTCTGGGGGTAGTTACTTCAACATCTGTTGCATAGAGATAGATTTCACTCCAACCTAAACCCTCCTCTTCACATTGATCAATGATTTCGCTGGGCATTTGCTTTAAGGATAAACTATCCCACTGGACACAAATTGAGTTCTCTCCATTGATTTCAGTGATTCGTCCTTGCCAACCTCCAATGTCATTATTTGTCTCAGGATCTTTAATATTCGGTTTCACAACAACTGAGTTTCCTACTTTTAGTTCTGTTTTTGCCATTTTAAAATTCCTCTTTACATTGGATTTTTGCTTTACATAACTTCGGCCATCTTTCACTTCTTCGCCGAGATACCGCCTGTCGTCATGACTACGACTTTTAGAGAAGTTTTCTCGTGGTTGTGGCAGACAAGTTTAACGTGACGCGGCGAATATCTAAAATAGCTTGATTAAATGGATTTTCCTCATTGGCTGGGTACCAAACGGGTTCGTCGTCATGAGATTCGGATTCTGTTTCAGCATTTGCAAGGGGCTGGTTTTTTTTCCTATTCCTGAAGAATCGAAACATTGTCTTGCCTGTGATTTGCCATTATTACCGAGTACTCGTTTATGTCTTGATGGTTAGATAACGCACAAACCATCATCGCTGCCATAAAACAGATCATATAAAACAACAGCACAGTAAAGGAATACGCAAAGGGAAAAAATAGAACCAAGTGATTAAAGATAAATCATTTCATCGATTAGAATCATGCCAGTGGTTTAAATTAGATTATTATTTGACCGGACTCACCGATGAAGCCCTTATTCACTGTGCTCAACCCTTTCAATATATCCTTACGTAATGAGTGCCGCGCCCTGTCCCTTTTGCTTCGATAAGAGCTAACTTAACAAGCTTACCAAAGTCCAGTTTTCTTGATGCAAGGCTGCGTGAAGATAGGCTCCCATATTCACGTTGAGTCATGCTGCCATGCTCACGTATATAGTCCAATATCTGGTGGTGATGAGGCTCAAGAAGAGGCTTAGGCGTCGATTGTTCAGGCAACGATTTACGAACGCGGCGAAGCTCGTCTAATATTCCATCGGCAAAATATTCAAGCCAATCTGAAAAATCTATCTCATCTGCCAGATCATAATAATCACCCTCAAGACCGACTGCCTTAAAGTAGCGCGTGATGTTACGGTTATAATAATTTTCAAAGCTGAATATCTCGAATAAATCCAAACCCGCCTTACCTAAGATAGCGGTGGTTAACAGACGTGTCGTGCTTCCATTGCCATCGATAAAAGGATGAATAATCACGCATTGCCGATGGAATATTGCGGCCAAAATAACGGGATCAACTTTGCCAATATTATCCTGAATAAATTTCAGCAAGTCGGCGAGAAGCTTTCTAACATTTTTACTATCAGGCGGGATAAAAACAATCTCATCCACCTTGCGCAAATTGCGAATAATAACAGAGGATTTCCGTAAAGCACCGCAATGCGCAGGATTATCCATTAATGCTGCAATCACCTGTCTTTGGGTTTTTTCAAGTGTTTTAACATCAAGTTTAAACTTACCTGGGCGCACTTTTCTATACAAATACTGAAGCGATTTGTTGTAGTTAATCACCTCGCGCTAAGTATCACGGATATTTTTTTTCTGCGTCTTCAGCAAGCGTTTCACATCGGTAAGCGGTAGAGGATTACCTTCAATGCTGGTGGATGCATAGGATGACAATTCTATAGCCTCAATCTCCAGCTTAGCAAGGTATTGGTCAGTTAACTGGAATGATTTCAACTCACCCAAAGACTCCCCGATTTCACGGACAGTGAGAAGAAGTTTGTTACTAATAGTCTATTTTGGCATCCAGGTCATAGTCTTAAATTAGCCTCTATTAACAATACACCTACTTATTCGTTCGCATTCCTTAATGAATGAAATTTAACCCGCACTTTATTGGATGATGTGAAGATTCCTTAACAAATTAATTTCATAATTGTTATTCTAATAAGTCGATAGTTCCTTTTCTCAAGCGCCGTATCGAATAACTGATGAATACCATTGGGTATTTGTGACATGGCAGATATCAGGTTTTCTTTATATTTTTCGTTTTGTCATGTTATCTGGTTAGAAAATAGCATCCATTTAATGATTGACATGTCAATAGGGGAGAAGGATACTTTGTTATCTGGAAACTATACAATCATTAGTTATGCAATTAAATGAACATGTACTCTAGTAAAGATATAAAAGTAATCAAAGCAAAAGATGCTATCAAAAAGCGACCGGAAATGTATTTTGGTAGCCGGGGTATCAATGCGGAGTCAATATGTTGTTACGTTGCTGAAGGTGCGCTCATACTGGGAGCAAAAGAAACAAAGATAGTGCAGAAAGACGGTTGGTGGTTTATATGCGCAGATTACGATTGGATGAAGAAGGAAACTGCCATACCGGAGGTTAACGAAAATACATTATTTGAGAGTATCTATGGTTTTCCGGAAATGGGGCAAAATTGTTTTAGATGGGAAGCGTTAACCAAATATTTTTCGGATGCAACCCTGACTACTACAAACTCTGAAACTAAGCTCCTTTCAGGTAGTAGTACAGACAGAAATGAATATGAGTCAATATTAGGTAGTATTGGTAACTGGGGTCGCGTAATAGGATTTAGGTTTAACAAAAATGCATAACCAAGTAGCTGCACCTGCGCTTTGACAGAGTATTTCTTTGGGCTTAAAAGAGCCTAGCCCAAAGAAATACTCTGTCAAAGCGCAGGTGAGCAAAACGTTAGCTTTCAAGGATGTTACAGGGATAATTTAATTTATGTATCAACCTACAATAATTACGTGGGCATTAATAATATTTGGGTTAATTACATGCCTACCATTATTATTTGCCCAATTTATAATGCTAAAAGAACCAGAAGGAAAACCAGCGAAAGACATTTTAGTTGGGAAAGACGAAGAATGGAGAGACAAAACACACTTTAAATCACAATACGGACTTGCCATATGTGATTGGTTTATATTTTTTCCATTATTTACCATCGGGATAATTGGAATGATCCTAAACACTTATTGGGGCTATTTAATGTTTTCTGTTTCTGGCGCTATCCAACTATATATAAACGTTGCGTTATGGTTCTCAGAAAAAGAATATGTATACCCGACAAGAGGCCCTCTAAAATACTATACGTATTATTGGGGGAATTTTATTTATTGGGGTGCAGCTTCTTTAATTTATGGCGTTTATCGTCTTAGTGGTATGTAGCATAAAACGAAAGCTAACAAGGCGCTCAAGCGGACCAACCAACAAGCAGGTTGGCCCTTAGCTAGGCGTTAGGTTTACTTACCGCTCATGGGATAAATTGTAGTGAACATGACTCGATCAAAATAATTAAGGAATAGCCTTGTGAAAGCAGTTGTATACGTAAAGTACGGCTCCCCCGATGTTCTTGAATTAAAAGAGGTAGAAAAACCAGTTCCTAAAGATGATGAAGTGTTGCTAAAGATTTATGCAGCATCCATAAATTCTTGGGACTGGGACATGTTAACTGGGACACCTTATGAATATCGCCTTTTGAGTGGACTACTAAAACCTAAAAAAACTAACATACTTGGATGTGATATAGCTGGGCGTGTTGAAACAGTTGGTAAGAATGTTAAGAAACTAAAGCCAGGTGATGAGGTGTTCGGTGATCTATCAGAAGGCGGTTGGGGAGGTTTTGCTGAGTATGCATGTGCTCGTGCAAAAGATTTAACGCTTAAACCCGGCAGCATGACATTTGAAGAGGCAGCAGCCACACCTCAGGCAGGACTTCTCGCCCTGCAAGCATTTCAACAAAAAGAAGAGATTAAACCAAGAGATAGTATTCTAATTAATGGGGGGTGTGGCGGTGTGGGCACATTTGCAATTCAGATGGCAAAAGCATTCGGTGCAGAAATAACAGCGGTGGACAGCACAGAAAAACTGGATATGATGCGCTCTCTTGGTGCAGACTATGTTATTGATTACACAAATGAAGATTTCACCAGAAATGGAAAGTGTTACGATCTAATTGTTGATGTTAAATCAAATCGTTCTATTTTTGATTATAAACGTGCATTAAATTCAAAGGGAATCTACGCAACTGTCGGAGGTAAAACGTCCAGGATATTACAACTTGCGCTTTTGGGTCCACTGATTAAAAAGAAAGAAAATAAGGTGTTGACTTTGATCATGCATAAACCAAACAAAGGTATGAATATTCTTTGTGAATTATTTGAAGCTGGTAAAATTAAGCCTATTGTAGATAAATGTTTCCCGTTAAGTAAAACTTCTGAAGCTTTCAGATATTTTGGAGAAGGACATTTTAAAGGAAAAGTTATAATAACTTTGGAACATAATAATAAAACCTAACAAGGCAAATGCACATGGATAAATTTAATCTACGGTCGTTCCTCCCTACGCTTAAATTTCCCAGTGATTTGCGAAGTTATGCCGAAGAGAATCTAGTTTTATGCCTGAACCCGATCCAGCGAGAATCATGACCTTTGCATCGCCGAAAGATCTTGGCCGGTGGCTTAAGGTGAATCACGCCATCGAAAGTGAACTATGGGTGAAGATATTCAAGATAAAGACTGGGATTCCGAGCGTGACTTGGGACGATGTCGTGATTGAGGCGCTGCGCTGGGGCTGGATCGATGGCGTCAAGAAGTCAATCGATGACCAAGCCTATCTCCAGCGGGTCACTCCAAGAAAAGCGCAAAGCAACTGGTCAAAAAGGAACAGAGAGCATGTGGAGCGTTTGATAAACGAGGGCCGGATGACGGAGTCAGGACTCATGCACGTTCGTGCCGCCAAAGCAGACGGTCGGTGGGAGAACGCCTATGCGGCAAGTGAAATGAAAGTGCCGGCGGATTTTCTAGCAGCACTAGATAGCAAGCCAAAGGCGAAACAATTTTTTGAAACGCTCACTAAATCGAATCATTATGTCATCGCGTACGGATTGACAAGTGCGAAGAAACCCGAAACCAGACAGAGGCGATTTGCAAAATTCATAGACATGCTTGTCAGCGAAGAAAAGCCGACTTAGGAGACAGACCCGCTTAGACGCGCTCCTCATCTGCTCGTTAGGCAGCTATAATTATTGATGATCGATTGTTCAAAAGGGAGCGTTGTTGTTATACGAGTTGAATATCAACAACGGTAAATAATTACTACAGGAGGTACATCCATGTTATACGCACTCAATCGGAATGAGCTGAAACAGCTTCGCACTGCTAACTGGACTGCGGAATTCACAGGAGCTGAAATGCTCGCTGCTGTCTTCCGCACTGACCCGGGTGTCCTGGAACAAATACTGCCACGCCCTTTACGTCCACCGAATAACCCTCTGGCCCTCGCGTTCGTTGCGCACTATCCCCAAACTAGTTTCGGAACTGTCTACAATGAGGCTGCCTTATTCGTTCAAGCCGAGTACCGAGGCCGCTCAGGGATGTATTGTTTGTCGATGCCCGTCGATGATGACATGGCAATGGCTGGGGGGCGTGAAGTCTTCGGTTACCCAAAGAAGATGGCAGAATCAATCTCACTGGAGGCAGTAGGTTCCAAGGTTATCGGAAGTGCAACGCGTAAAGGAACTGAAATTCTTCGTATAGAAGTAGAGCCCAAAACAACGGAAGGATTTGAAAAGCTCGCAATGACTGGTGTGCCTGATCCAAATGGCGAGAGATCGTTTGAAGTAACTGCATATATGTTCAAACATTTTACAGCTCCCAGCATGCGTGGCTTTGACTATCTTCCTCGGCTGGTGGCGGAACCCATCGTGATGCGTCCACGCCCTGAAGTCCTATTCGGGGAAGGGAGTGTAACTCTAACATCATCTCCGTACGATCCATTGGGGAAAGTGCCAGTAGTTGAAATGATCACCTGTGCCCATGGCCTATACGACAACACCATGTTACCGGGCAAGGTCGTTGGCCGGGTTTGGAATCCCTTGGCCTTTGCTAAGCACGCCTTTTTCAAAGTTGATATAGTACCTGTGAAACTCGGCTATGTGGACGTCTGCGATGATCCCTAACAAGACACTCCAGTTGACCACCAAAAGCAGCGCTCCTATTGTCGCTCTGCTTTTGGAGTCAACTGAGCTTAATCGTTAGGCCTCAATTAAAGAGAAAATATGATGCAATACAAACCATTGAAAGCACAGTTGTTTATCGGAGATACGCTGGATGCTATTTTTTCACGGGTAAAAAAGTTGGGGAGAGACGAAGCCGCAGTACTCGGTCGCCCAGTGAATTCCGGTATCGATTATTCCCGTTTAAAGCGAGAACAAAACTGTCCTGTGCTGCCTATTAATATGGGATCGTACCGGGAAAACAAAAGCATCACGTTTCTGATTGAAGGCCACCCCTATTGGCAGTTTTTCGAGTTCGGTGCCTTCGAATTTGAGGGCAGACAGTTAATGTATTGCTGGCCTTCCTCCTATTCCGGAAGACAGTGTTTCGTCTCCAATGATGATGAATTATTTGATTACTTCACTGCACATATGGGTGGTATAGAAACACAGAAGCGGCCAATGGAGTTTAAAGAGCAGCATTTGGCAAATGGTGGCATGGCATATGGCCTGAAAACCGAACTGCCTTCCGGAGAAACGTTTGAAGTCTATCTTGAATCCGGAGGTAAACCTGCGGGTGTCAGACGCGAAATGGTGCCCTATGACAATCATTCTTTGGACAAGGCCCTTATCGTAGGCGCATTAGAAGGGAAAGGTTGGTTATGCAGACAGGACAAGAGTTGGGTCAAAATAAACGGAATCAAGCACGCTTTCGGCAAAGCGGTCAAGCTGCTGCCGTTGATTACCATAGGCGAGATTGATGTGGTTTTCGGTGGAGTCATGAACTATGACCGCCGTGCAAAGCGATCGGATGATACTTTTTCTATTGATAATCCAGCTAATAGCTCAAAAATCGAATACAAGATCATTAAAGACAACGAAGAAACAGAATACCTCAATACAGGTTCTTTGCATGAATCCAGGATCAAGGCTAGATCGGTAGGTAAGGCCGAGGAGATCTATGAGATACAAAATCTATTCGCCGGCAAGGAGACGTTGTCCATTAAATTCAATCCGAGCCTCCCAGATCTGCGTTACCCTTTCAAAGAGTCGTATGTCGGTCGATTTTCTCTTTCGGCCGGTTTTATCAAAGGATTAGTAATCGGCACCGTACAGGCGAAACACCTGGGACAATTTATTGTATTCGATTTTCTGCCGGAAAAACCAAGGGTCGCTAAACAAAGAACCATGCAGATGAGTATACATTTTACAGATAATGAGGAATATCAAATTCGAAGTCAGATTTTTCCATATTGATTATGATGATTGTCGTTTGCTGAAATAAATTATAGTGATGGCAATTAGAAACGGGACTAACACATCGCCCAACAAGGACGCGAGAATGAACATCAAATCTACACTATTCAAAACATTCGCGAAAAGAATGCCAAGAGTTAGGGGTTTTACAAAACACTTTTACTTTGGACATCCATTTCTTGATGCCTGGTTTGCATGGTTTCCACTTAATCAAATTCAGTATGACGGTGCGGCAGTGGGCGAAATTTATAATACAGCCTCAAGAATCGATGAAAGCAAGAGCGCGACAAGTTGGATTGCAGAGTGGTCAGCAGAAGGTGAGAGGGTAAAAAAGCAAGCAGAAAAATCAATCGCGGGCAATCATGTGTTTAGTGCTGCAAATGCATTTCTCAGGGCATACACATATTATCGAACTGCGCATCTTGCAACCGATCCGGGGGATTTTAATGCTGAAATGAGAGAGACATATAAAAATCTATCCTATTGTTTTAAACGTTTTCGAGAACTGTCGGATCTGGCTATTGACATGATTCAAGTCCCATTGAAAAAGCAAGGAAAAGAAACTAATCAAAATATGCATGGGTATTTTTTGAAGGCAAAAAACGACGATCCCCAAAAACCTGCACCAACGATTATTTGGTTAAGTGGTGCAGAATCAATTGTTGAAGACGTCTATTGGTGGTGTGGTGTGGTGCGGAAGGGATAGAACGAGGATATAACGTTTTTGCAGTCGATAATCCGGGCGATACTGCTACTCGTATTTATAATGAGGATATGCTTAATGAAGGTGCGGGCGATGATACGCTACGTTCTCAAATGGATTATCTACTTAGTCGCCCCGATGTTGATACAAACAATATATTTGTATATGGAATCAGCATGGGAGGATACAGGGCAGGAAGATTTGGGCAGATTGATAACAGGATGAGAGGGATTATTGCAAACGCGCCAATGTTGAATGCCTCTAAAGTACTTGATGATGTTAGGCATGTTTACAAGCTCCCCAAAGATGCACAAGGTTGGGGGAAAAGGATGTGCTGGCAGTATGGGGTTGATTTTCGTGAGAACCTAAAGGCAGCCATGCAAGAGTTAGTCGATGAGGTCTGGGGAAAATTTGTTGTTGAGCCAGAAAAGATTCAAGTACCTTTTTTAGTTATGGCCGGGGAAAACGAATTAGGAGGCGAAGGAATCCGCCAGGCTCATGAATTTTATGAACGGTTGGGAAGTAAAATTAAAGAAAAAAGAATAGTCACTGAATATGAATGTGGGGAAGCGCATTGTCAGTTAAATAATTTCCCATTAGCAAGACAAATCATGTTTGATTGGATTGAAGATATTAGAAGATTAAAGGAATTATAGTAAGTTTCGAAGGAGATCATCTGGATCAAATACATAACCAGTCGCTACAGCAGACGCTGACAAGCTGCGCCGCTGAGCTCTATGTTAAGCATCGGAGATACACATGAAGGTCAGACACTTTCTGTACAATTCATTCCTGATAGAAAATGGTAAGAACAAAATTGTCATTGACCCGGGGCAATATTTCTCATTTTTTAATTTTAGAAGCCTAATCCCAAAAACAGAATGGAAGAGTGTCACGCATATTTTAATCACTCATGGTGACCCTGACCATCACTGGCAATCTGACAGGGTAGCGGAAGCTAGCAATGCGCCCGTTGTATGTGGAAAAGATTTAGCTAAAGTCGAAGATGGCAAAATACTACTAGTCGATCCTCGCGGTAAAGAATTGACGTCCTGGATACCCTTTAAAAATGCACATCCGTTAGATATTGGAGAGTCCGTCATTTTGGGGGACGTAGAAATTGAAGCAATAAAAACGGTACATGGTCCTATCAGTGTACCCATCCTGTGGTTCAAAATAAAAAAACAACCTGGGCCTGGAGAGCGAGTTGGCATTGGTTCTGTCGGCTTCAAGATCACACTGGATGGTAAAACGATTGTGAATCTGGGCGACTCGATTTTACAAAAGGAATGGACAGGATTAAATCCGGACGTACTGATGCTTCCGATTGGTGGACTGGGTGATAATACGTGGACAATGGATGTATCCGATGCACTTGAAGCCGTGAAAATCATAGCACCAAAAATGGTTATTCCGTGTCATTATAACATTCCATTTTTATGGATAAAGAATATCGCCCCGGCAGATGATCAATTGTTCAAGCGTGAAGTGGAGAAGCTAGGTATCGAATGCAACATCATGCAGTCTGGTGATGAGATTGAAATATAATGCCAAACAAATTACTCAGGTTCACCCACAAAAGGCGCGGGTTGGGACCTCGCTAATTGCTCGACTCGTTAATTCAAGCGTTGAGTCTCTGCAGGCTTCGACATGAAAAAAATATTGCTAGCGGGAGCAACGGGATATCTGGGAAGTCATGTTGCAAAAAAACTAAAACTAAATCAAAGTGCATACGATCTACGTGTGATCGCACGGTCACCTGACAAACTGGCACAACCAGGTATCGAAGTTGGGGACGTGTTTCAGGGTGAGTTAACAAGCCCAGAGACGATAAAGGGCTGTTGCAGCGGAATTGATACAGTCATTTCAACAGTAGGAATTACACGCCAAAAAGATGGGCTGACTTACTTAGATGTCGACTACCAGGCAAATCTGAATTTGTTAAACGAGGCTCGAGAAAGTGGGGTAAGAAAATTTATATATGTGTCGGTTCTAAATGGAAAAAAACTACGTCATCTAAAAATTTGCGATGCTAAAGAAAGATTTGTTGAGCAGCTAGAAAAATCGGATCTCGAATATTGTGTTATTCGACCAAATGGATTTTTTTCAGATATGTCTGAATTTTACGCTATGGCCCTGAAGGGAAATATCTATCTTTTTGGAAGCGGCGAGCAAAAAACGAATCCGATCCATGGCGAAGATCTTGCTGCGGTTTGCGTAAACGCGATAGGTAGTTTAGATCAAGAAATTGAAGTCGGTGGTCCTGATACATTGACATATAATGAAATTGCTAAAATTGCTTTTGAAGTTGCAGGAACAGAGAAAAAGATAACTCGAATCCCAAACTGGGTACGTACAACAATACTCAAGTTGGTCAGAATTTTTACAAACAGCAAATTCTATGGACCTATTGAGTTCTTTTTAACAGTTACAGCGATCGATATGATTGCACCAGAGTATGGAACCCACCGGCTTAGAGACCATTTTGTAAAGTTGACCCCATAGTTTCAAAATATCTACCAAAAAACGCTAAATAAGCTGCGTATACAGGCTAAAAAGTAAAAATCAACGTATTTCATAACTTCACTTTTAGTGAAGTTATGAAAACACATGAAAATACGAATTTACACTTGTATGCAAGTACAGAACGCATATTTTCTGCTATTTTTTTGAAACGTTAGGTTTGAGCCAAGAAATGCGGAAGCTTTGAAGAACGGACCAAGACGAGCCGAAGATGGGATGCGAAACACGGAAGTTATTTCGTGCCTATTCCTTACCAAACATCATTTTTCTCTTTCCATTCATCTATTCTGGATAATGCCTCAAATTCAGAAATCAGCCCTGCTTCAACTTGAAAATTTAATGCACTAACAGCGACAGAGCGATCTTTGGTTTGAGTGATAATTTTATCCAATATCTCAATTACCTCTTGGCTCAACTCAATGTCATCCGCGCAAACATAATGCTCATAAAAATCAATAGCTGCAAATATCAATTGTTTTTTCTTACTTTTCAATGCCATCAAACATAACTCAAACGCTTCCGGGATTTCATAGCCATCAGAAAGATGTTTTAATATTTCAAGCCCGAAAGCTTTACGTTGATTATTAAATGAATCCCTTGGAATATTATATTCAAATAGTGATTTAGCAAATTCAACAAGTATCAATACTATTTCATCTATATCTGATTTGTTAACCAATTCCTGATCGCATTCCTCCTTATTAATTGAGATAACATGACTTTCTCTAACCAACGATTGCAAAATCTGCTCTTCTAGATATTTTTTATGAGAACCTTTAACGGTCACTATTTTTTGTTCTAGGTCAATCAGTGATTCTATCATTGATACATCAATAGTATTAGTGTAGAAATAAGCACCCAATTCATGAATTTTTTTCATTAATTCATGTTCACAATCTTTAGTTTGAGAAATAAATATCTCATAAATTTTATCACATAACTGTTTAATCACTTTATACCTCTATGTCTTTTATCACTTACCTCATAGGGAGTATTTATCGTATATTTGACTGAATGTCGGCGAAAAAATTATCATGGGTGTCTTGAATATCCATGTTTGACTCGTTGGCTCTACATCCAGATAACTTCAATCCTCTTTCCCTTATGTGTCAAACACTCGCTCAGCCCAACCTCATCCCAATACTCAGGCCCATAACGACGAAACACCACCAAGCGCCCAAAGTCCAAACTAAGTTCATTTAAATATCCAAGCAACTGTTCTTTGCCTGCTTCCAACACCTTCGGGTTTCGCAATTTATTGCTATGGTTAAGCTTAAGTTCAAATGCAAAATGCTCGTCGGCAAATTCAACCAATAAATCAAGGCGCCCCAATCCCGATGCATACTCTCTAATAACACGACCACCGCTATTAACAACGCGATGCAACTACGCCATAAACATTAAATGATAAGCCGCTTCGGTGTAGGTCTCACGTCGACTAATCATAGCGCCATGCTCTTTAAAAAATTCGATGACTCCCTCAAGCAGCAAATCTATATTCAACCGGCCATCTTATTTAATGTAGCGTGAACGTATACTCGTAGCGTCTGATATTTAGGTATTGAGTGCGGTGCATATTTTTGTCTTGGCACCAAAAGTAGGCGCTTTAGGCGAGGCAAAACGACAAGTAATAGTCGCTCTATTGCGCGAAGTTTTACCAACAGTAGGCGCATTAGGCGACGCCGCCAGGGCGAAAATAGGCCAGCAATAAAACCTAAATATCAAACGCTACGAGTATAATACAGAACAACATAGCCCCAAAGGAATACAAAACAGCAAAAAATCCAGCCAATTGCTGACAGATAAAGCACTTTTATTGATAAAAATTACGTCAGTGTTTTAAATCAGTTTATTATTTCACCTCAAGGGATCTTCCCCATAAAAAAACGATCTACGTACGCATCGGCTTATTAGGTGATAAAAAAGAGTTGATTCTAAATCAATGGATTGCTGTCTGGCGGTGGTCATGTAAGAAATCTCTGCTTTTTATTATCAATTTGTGTTTTTGTTATCACGTGCCTATTCCTTAGCAGATGGTTATTTATTGGGAAAATGTTGTGGATGTTCCAGATTGTCCCTAGACATAGGTGGCTAAATAATGCGTATTGGCCACTATAACCCACCATAAGTGGCCAAAACATGTTGACTCTGCACAATTTGGCCAGTTATAATGCCTCATCTCCGCCAAATCGAGTATAAGTGATTGAGCAAACTCATCGGTCGCGCCAACGAGCAGGCCGCCCTCGCCGCCGCCTTGGATAGCCCGGAAGCTGAACTGGTCGCCATCTATGGTCGGCGACGGGTGGGGAAAACCTTTCTGGTCCGGGAGTTCTTCAAACCCCGTGCGGATCTCTTTTTTGAGTTTACCGGCCAGAAAGATGCCAGCCTATCCCAACAGTTATTCAATTTTAAAGACAGATTAGAGCAAACGTTCTATCAAGGGACACCCATTCCTCGGTTGGCATCGTGGAACGAGGCCTTTCGAACCCTTGCTCAGGTGGTGAAGGTCAAAACTGAGCAAGCCCCTGACAACAATATTGTGATATTTCTGGATGAGCTGCCCTGGATGGCAACACCTCGCTCTCGTCTATTACAGGCGCTTGACTACACTTGGAATACCGAATTAAGTCAGTTGAGTCAGGTCACCTTGATTGTTTGTGGATCTGCCGCATCATGGATGATCGATAATTTGATTCAGGCTAAAGGCGGTCTGCATAACCGAATTACGCGGCAAATACGTCTGATGCCTTTCACTCTCACCGAGACACGTGCTTATTTCAAACATCGCAAGATGAAATTTGGACTTAAATCAGTGATTGAGCTATATATGGCGCTGGGAGGGATCCCGCATTACTTAAGGCAAGTAGAGTCATCCAAGTCCGCCTCCCAGAACATTTCCAGCCTCTGTTTTTCGCCACAAGGATCGCTCACTACTGAATTTGAGCGTCTGTATGATTCTCTATTTGGCGAGTCAGAAATTTACGATAAAATCACGCGGATTCTGGCGAACACACAACAAGGACTGACTCGAGACGAACTCATAGAGCAGCTCGGCGTCCACTCTGGCGGGAGTATCAACCGGCGCTTAAAGGAACTCCAAGAGGCTGGCTTTATCACCAGAATGACGCCCTATAATAAAAGTACGAAACACACCGTCTTTCGCGTAATCGATCCTTACACACTATTTTACTTACGTTGGATAGAAAAAGCTCCCAAGGGTGTGTTTACACGAACGAATCCAAATTATTGGACGAACAAATATCAAACAGCCGGCTATAAGAGCTGGGCCGGTTATGCGTTCGAAAACCTATGCTTAACCCACAGTCACTTGGTTGCCAAAGCCCTAGGCATAGATAATGTGCTTGCACAAGCCGGTAACTGGAATTATCGATCGCCACTCCATAGCAAAACGCAAGAGGGTGCTCAAATTGATCTACTCTTTGACCGAACGGATAACACAATTACGCTATGTGAGATCAAGTACCATGTTTCACCCTTTAGCGTGAATAAATCATATGCCAAAGAGCTAAAGCGCAAGATCGAAGTCTTCGAACACATCACCCGTACGAAAAAAGACATTCGCGTTGTTATGATTACGTTAAATGGATTTAAGGAAAACACTTGGTCTATCGATCTTGTGGATCAATCTATCGATGCCGACAGCATCTTTTCGTAGCTATACTCGTAACGTTTGGGATTTAGGTGCTGAGTGCGACGCATATTTTGTTCTGGCACTACTAACCATTCCTTCCGATGATCAAAGTTCTTTCCTGTCAAAGGATCTTCCTCACAAAGAAACGACCTGCCTACGCATCGGCTTACTAAATGATAAAATGGAGTCGATTCTAAATCAATGAATTGCTGTCTGGCGATGGTTATGTAGGAAATCTCTGCTTTTTATTCTGTATTTGTTTTTTTGTTATTGCGTTTTGCTTATTAAAAAAGATTAGTAGATGATTATTTATTGGGCAAATGTTATGGATGCCCTAGATTGTTGCCCGACTCACACTGGATTGCATTCTAACTTGTCAATTAACGCATTAAAGCATCAGTGTCCCCCTATCCTTGTAAAACCTGACCCCTTTTTATTTTCACAATATCCAGGACATCCATAATAATTTGACCAACAAATGATCACCTGCTAATCTTTGGTTGATGGACAAAGATCAATAACAAAAACACTGACCCATAAAAAAGCAGAGATTTCCTACATGACCAGCGCGAGACATTGCTTGATTGATTTAGAATCAACCCCCTACTATCATCTAGTAAGCCGATGCGTACGTAGATCCTTCCTTTGTGGGGACGATCCCTTGACGGGGAAGAATTTCGATCATCGAAAACAATGGTTGGTGGATCGAATAAAAATCCTGGGCGATATTTTTAGTATGGATGTGTGCGCTTATGCGGCGATGTCCAATCATTACCACCTGATCTTGCATATGGATCTCGATCAATCCAAGCAATGGAGCGATCGTGAGATCATTGAACGCTGGGGAACCTTATTTCCCAAAAGTATAGCCGCTGTGGCGGCCACTGGCCAATCCTTAACGCGAGAACAAAAAAATGCCGTGGACTTACAGGTCGATACTTGGCGAGAGCGATTAAGTGACATCAGTTGGTTTATGCGTTGTATCAATGAACCCCTGGCTCGGTTAGCCAATCAAGAAGATGGTTGTACCGGGCGTTTTTGGGAAGGTCGCTTCAAGAGTCAAGCGCTGTTAGATGAAGGTGCTTTATTGACTTGCATGGCTTATGTGGATCTCAACCCCATCCGTGCGGGCATTCACCAAACGCTGGAAGATTCAGATTTCACTTCCATTCAAGAACGTATCCAAGCCGAGCAACAAAACCGAAAAAATAAAGCCAAACAACAAGAGGATCTGGATAAATACGCCAATCAACCGAGTCAGTTATTACCCTTTGATGGCCATCCGGATGAAGATGATACCCAAATCACCCTGCCGATGAATTTTACCGATTATTTGACTCTGGTGGAATGGACCGGCCAAGCGATTCGAGACGATAAAAAAGGCGCCATTCCTGCGCATATCACCCCGATCCTTCAACGATTGGCGATTGATGAAAAAGAGTGGTTGATGAGTGTGAAACATTTTCATTCCCGTTTTTATCGCATGATTGGCAAATTAAGTTGTTTGCAACAGGCCTGTCGTCAGATGGGACAGTCCTGGTTGAAGGGATTGGGGGCGGTGAAAGCGTTGTACATCAATCCAATCAATTAATGTTTTCCAATATTTCTGTTATTTTTTATGCAGTAAATGCGTACTTTTTAATCTGCTTGCCTCTTTTTTATTTCCTTTGGGGTAATTTTTCTCCCTCTCCTTTTTTGTTTCAGTTATTATGACTTTTTGTTGTTGCATAGAGTGGTGCACTTTTGAATGGAGTGTGGATGCTGCCAGTTATTTGACTTTGGATATTTCAATGGCTGTCCTGGTTTCACCCTTAGGTGACAGATTTGAACTCCAGCTTCCTTCAGATTCCTCATTGGCTCGCCGTTTACCGTGATTCCCCCATCGGGGTAGCAAGCGGGAGTTTCTTCGGACACCCTTTCAGAGCGAGGGGGTTACGAAATTTGTTCTGTTTGCTTTTGGGAAGATGATGGCGCTAGTATAGACAGTGAATTTAGCGGTCCCAATCATATCACCCTTGGTGAAGGGCGTTTAAACTTTAAGAAATATGGTGCATGTGATGAGAAGGCTAAAAAGCATGTTGATTCAGAAGGAATCTATAAGTTTACTAACAATCACACATAACAAGTCGTTAAACCAGATCGGCGCAAAAAACGCGCCTCCTGGTTAACTCAAACGTTAGCCATACAAAATGAGCATTGAATATACTCAACTTAAAAATCATCCTGATCTCGAATATTTCACAGATCAAGATATTTTAGTCCCCGAAGAATATAGAGAAAAAATTAGGCCATTATCTAAAAATAGTGCTGAAATATTTTGGAAAAATAATATTAGTAGTCACAATAAACATACAATGCTATTAAATGAAAAAGATTGGTTCAATGAACTTAATTTAAAGGAAATTGCACATTGGCAAGAAGATTGGAATAGCAATAATTATTCAAGAATTACTAATGTATTAAGAAACCATGTCTCATGGGAAGAAGACACCATTGTCTATTTCTGTTGGAATAACTTTAATATAATGGAGACAACATGGGGTGTTTTTACGAAGTATTGGATAAATTTTCTATTTGATGACGAAGCGCCAATTTTAATATCAAAAGAGAAAAACGAGCTCTTTACTTTCGGCCCAAGCGACAATATATATTTTGGTTGTAAAGGTTAATTAATGTCTATTAGTTTAATAACGGAAAATTTTTGGGATGATATCCTTAAAGTCCAGGAAGAAGCTTATACTGAGATCCCACCTGAAGACGTAAGCATTCTAAAAAGTAAGTGGCTTTCATCGCCTAAAACTTGTTCTGTATATTTAAGCAATGACAATATGGTATTAGCTTATTTATTAGCACATCCGTGGGCAAATGAAGCACCACCAAAATTACATGAAAAGTATCCTATAACTGTTTGTCTAAATCTGTACCTGCATGATCTAGCTTTAGCTCACGAAGCAAGGGGTAAAGGTATAGCGAAAAAATTAGTAGAAAACCTAATTGATAATGCCAAAGCTCAGGGGGTTGTGAAAATACTCTTAGTGGCAGTTCAAAATTCAAGTGGGTTTTGGGCTAAGTTTGGTTTTTTAAATATACCTAATGCGGTTATTTGTCCAAGTTATGGTGATAGTGCAAAACTAATGGCGTTAGAGTTAAAGACATAACAAGATGCTGGAGACTGACACTCTGGCAAAGTGCAGCGGTATTCTCAAGAACTGACCTAACGATCAAAACGAATGGAAGTTTAGAGATATTCCCCTTGGCAACCCTTACCCAGGGACTGCAAAAGGTTGCTAAATAGGCACTTTAATCATTTATCCAGTGTCCGCTTTGGATCGTAAGCAGACAATAACCCTCTCATCTACCTATCAAGCAATTAAACAAATAATAGTTTAAAACGAAGCACCATTGCGTGAAAAAGATTACTTGCACGATCATTTATAAATCTATTTCTCAAAACAAAATTGTGATCGCAAATTAATTACTCATTCAAACAGAATTACTTTTTTAACAGTAGTTGCACACCAAACCACCTTTATCGAATAACACTCACTCACGCGTCAACTAAAATGAAAATCAAAGATCATTTTTCCTCCAACTAACCGAATAGCTCAAAGAATATTCCAAACCTAAATCGCTCACTAATTACCTACTCTTCTCCCCCATCCTCTTCCATGGTTACGTTCTAACTGACAAAAACTCACTCATTACCAAAGTCACAGCGAACTGCTCACATTAAAACACCCCAAAATTTTCCTTGACGAATTAGGTATACGGCGTATACTTAATTTGTTTTTAGCGTACATTGTGAGCGGTATGAAAGACGTTGGTAGTCGACGGGAACATAAAAAAACAGAGTTGCGGCAACGCATTATTCAAGATGCCATGACTTTATTTCGGCAACATGGCTTTGCTGAGACCAGCATGGAAAGTATTGCTGCCACCGCAGGTATCACCAAGCGTACTTTATATAAGTATTTTCCTGTGAAAGAGGCGATTGTGAGTGGTTTTTGGATGCAAAACGTTCAGCAGCAGAGTCAATTATTGCCGCAGTTGCTTGCGCAGTTTCCGGATACGCGCAGCCGTCTGGTGGCTGTTTTTTTATCTGCGGCGGAAGGTTTTATGAAGGAACCGGCGTTTGCCCGTATCCATTTCAGTTATCAGTTTCAACTCTTGGGTAAAAGTGCCAATCCGCAATTTGGCAATGACTTCGATCAGTTTTTAACGGCGGTGATTAACACGGGACAAGCCGAAGGCGATATACGCAATGATATGGCGGATAGCGAGTTGGCTGCTCAACTGATGTTTAACTTCACTGCGGTTTGTTTAATTTGGTTTGCCGATACCAGGGCATTCTCACTGGAACAACGGTTAAAAAACACAGTGGACTGTTTTATGGATGGGGCAGCGAAAACGAAAAAAACAAAGCGAGGTTAACAATGGCTAAAATACTTTTTACTTGCTTCGGGTCATACGGCGATCTTTTTCCTTATCTTGCGCTTGCCAAAGAATTGCAGCAAAGAGGCCATGATGTGGCCATTGGCACGACCTCTATTTTTCAATTACAAATCGAAGCAGAAGGCATCCGCTTTGTCCATCTCCGCAATAATCTGGATGTCTACTCAACCGCGCCTGAGATAAGGGCATTTATACGGCGTATTTTTGATCCGCTTAAGGGTGGTGAACTCATTACCAGGGAAATGATGGCGCGCATTGAAGACACCTATCAGGATACCTTGAATGCCATCGAGAAGGTGGATCTGGTGATTTCAAATCCTTTGGCTTATGCAACACCCATTGCTTGCCGACAACGGCAAATCACCTGGTTGTCAACGGTGTTAGCACCGATGTTTTTTCTTTCTGTCTACGATCCCCCGATTATTTCCGTCGCCCCCTGGGTGCAAAAGATCCATCGTTTCAGTCCACCGTTATACCGAGGTCTTTTTAAGCTGATTAAAGCGGCCACTTTGTCCTGGACCAAACCTGTATATCAGCTATGTGAGCGCCATCATTTGCCCAAGCCCAGTGGCAATCCGCTGTTTGAAGGCCAATATTCACCTCATGGTACGTTAGCCATGTTCTCTGAATGTTTTGCCGATCCTCAGCCGGACTGGCCGGTGCATACGCATATTACCGGGTTTCCCCTGTATAGCCGGGAGATCAGCGAAAACAATAAACGGCAGGCACTTAAGCACTTTATCGAAGCGGGTGATGCGCCGTTGGTTTTTGCGCTGGGTTCTTCTGCGGTCAATATGGCGGACGACTTTTATGTGGTGAGTGCGGCCATTACACGTCAATTAAAAAAACGGGCGGTTTTAGTGTATGGTGGTCACGATGACCACATCAGCAACATCCCACCGGGGGATGATTTGTTTATCATCGATTATGTGTCGTATGATCAACTCTTTCCCGATGCCAGTGTTATCGTGCATCAAGGTGGCATTGGCACTTTGGCGCAAAGCCTGTGTGCGCAGCGCCCTATGCTGGTGGTGCCCTTTGGCTTTGATCAATTTGATAACGGAGAACGGATTGCCAAACTCGGCCTGGGCAAATATCTGTCACGTAAAAAATATACCGTTGACAATGCCCTGCCCATTATCGAAGAACTGCTAAATCAAACAAGTTATCAACAACAGGCGAACAAGGTGGGGCAATTTGTGCAACGCGAAAACGGCATCGTCAAAGCCGCAAATCGGGTTGAAACTTATTTGATGATGTGAACTGGCAAAATTACACCCAATGGGCCACAAACTAAGACTAGTGTTTTTTAGAGAATAAATAATATGCAGACAAGATGAAACGACAAATCATCGCCATTCATATGACGCGATATTGGTTGAAAATACCGCTATCGCTTCGGCGATGATTTGCCCTTTCAGCTTGTTGGGGTAAGAGGTGAGCTTCGAGTAAAGACCGGTATCAATTGATGAAATTTGAAAATTTATTTCTCAGCTAAATCCTTCAATGCCTGATTCATTGAATTTAACATCGAGGGAACACTTTCTTCCATTTTCCCACAAAAAATCGGCGCAAGTAAGCCACTAAACAATTCTTTATGCGTTAATCGCGTGCCTGCGCTAGTTTCTTCCAATTCAAATATCTTGTCGTTAGTAAAAATAAATCCAGCCAACATGTGAGCCCGCCAACGAAAATATTTTGATTCTTCAAGTTCGGTGATTGTTGGATTATAATGCGGACCATTCTTACCTTTCTCTTTGCCCATCATCGTTATGCTCAGTTTTGATCCAACCGAGGCTATACCATTTGAGTCATTAATAATTGGACTCCATTTCTTCCAGCGGTTAATATCCGTTATGATGGACCAGACTTTAGCGGGGGGTGCTGAAATTTCGATTTCAGTTTTAATTTCTTGCATGTTACGTCCTTCAATTGCCAGGTATATGACACCAATAAAAACTAACCCAAAAAATAATATTACAATTTTCTTCATATTTACCCAGTTGATTGATTTAGCATTTAATGTAAAGCATTGAGACAAGTATCATCTTGCCTCAATAGGCATTAAAAAATTGCTTTTTTACCCCAAATTTCCCAGGATAATTTATACTGATTATTTTATCATCCTTGCTTCATTTTCATCTCATCCAGGCTTGTTCCTACCAACTGGGCCATTTTTAACGTGCCATTGCCCATGCATTCGCGCAGCTCTTTTGCCCAGTCAAGGGCTTCTTGTTTAGAGTCGGCGCTGATCACGGTAAAACCAGGGATAAGTTCTTTGCCTTCGATAAAAGGGCCATCGGAAATGGAAAATTCACCTTCTTCTAATTGAATATTGGTCACTTCCCGAGGCAGTTTGCCTGTGGCAACGATTTTTCCCGATTCAAAGGATTTTTGCATAAATTTTCCCATCTTCGCCATGCCTTCAGCGGAAGGTGGTCTCATGGGTTCGCCTTCTGTCATTGTGAAATAAACAAAAAATTGCATGTAATCTTCTCCTGGTGATTAATTAATATTCGAAACGTTTATGATTTAGGCTTTGTTACTGTTCGGCGCTGAGGCGTGCTTATTCCGCAACACCTAAATATCAAACGCTACGAGTATAGTCGAACGGCCATGGCCAAAAGGGACACGCGCTGAAAAAAAATTTACAAGAGATCGGAGAGTTGTTGTTTTAAATATCTTTTTTCGGGGGCCTGTTGCACCAATTCGATGGCTCGCTGGTAAGCGTTGATTGCTTGGTCTTTTAACCCTAATTTTTTTAAGAATTCCGCTTGAGCGGCATAGATGAAATGATAAGCCGTCAGTTTTTTATCTTTCAACAAGCAGTCAATCACCATTAACCCGGCCTTTGGACCTTCAGACATACCAAGTGCAATGGCCCGGTTTAATTCCACCACCGGGGAAGGATGGATCGATAACAGCATATCGTAATAACCGATGATCAACGCCCACTGGGTATTTTTAACAGAATCCGCCAGCGCATGAACCGAAGCGATAGCGGCCTGGAGTGTATAAGGCCCTAACCGACCTGACATCACCGCTTGCTGGATAAGTTGCACTCCCTCGTGAATGAGGACTTGATTCCAAAGCGAGCGGTCCTGATGTTCCAGGGGAATCAGATCACCCGCGTTGGTGACTCGCGACTCCCGCCGGGATTCGTGCAAAAGCAGCAGTGCTAATAAACCCAGGCTTTCCGGTGTGGCGATCAGTTTCACCAACTGCCGACTTAAAAAAATCGCCTCATCGGTCAGCTCTTTTCGAAGATGGTCTTCGCCCACACTGGCTGAATAGCCTTCATTAAAGATCAAATAAATGACATGCATCACCGCATTCACGCGTTCGCTTAACTCGGCTTTGCCGGGGATTTCGTAGGGAATGTTTTTCGCTTTAATCAGCGCTTTTGCTCTGGAGATGCGTTTTTTTATCGTCTCAACGGATAACAAAAAAGCCTTGGCAATTTCCATGATGCTCATGGTGCAAACTTCCCGCAACGAGAGCGTAATCCGCGAATCCAGCGACAACAAAGGATGACAGCAATAAAATATCAAGCGCAGCTGATCATCTTCAATCAGGTGTTTTTCCCAGTCGGGTTGCTCATTAAATGCGTTGTCTTCCAGCAAAAATTTTTCGGCAAGCAGTGCTTCGCCTCGGGTACGCCGTCGAATCGAGTCGATGGCTTTGAACTTTCCTGTTGAAATTAACCACGAATACGGATTTTTCGGGATACCTTCCATTGGCCATTTTTCCATAGCCACAGAAAAGGCTTCCTGCAGTGCTTCTTCGGCTAAATCAAGATCTCCGAGAATGCGTATCAGGCTGGCAAGGACTCGACTGGACTCGGCTTTGTAGATTTTTCCTATTTCTAATTGGGTAGCGTCTAGCATGATGATCACATTAAGTAAAAATCCCGACTCGAAAGCGCAGTTTACACTAAATTAATAGGCATTATTGAATTTATTTTTATACCGCATAGGATCAATAAAACCACCTCGCATACAAATCATCTGCAAACCCAAATCAACCTGGCCTGAATGTACACCCGTATCATCGCGACCCATATTGGCATCACTCAAAAAATACCGGAACTGCAATGAATTTTACAGTGGATCCCCCTGCCCTCTTATGAATTCTGGGTTGTGTACCACAGTAATACTCAGCACAACGCCCGCATTCGTAGTCTGCGGGATTTTTAAACCAACGGGTTTTCGGTAATAAATTTAGTAAACCTAATTGACTTTTTAGTAAATCTGGTTTACTTTTGTATCATGAAGACTCAAAACACTCAGCCTTTTATCGCAACCGCACGATTATTACTCGATGCGTTTCGTGCGTTTGAAAACGAACTGGCTCAAATTCTTGCTGCCAAGGGATTCACCGACGTAACTATGGGTAATTTTAACGTCTTGCGACACCTAAACCCTGAAGGTATGCATTTATCGGAACTCGCTAAGGATGCACAAATTAGTAAACAAGCGATAGGCAAGATGATTAGCGAATTGGAGCATAAAGGCTATGTTGAACTCACCCCTGATGAGACCGATGCCCGTGCCAAGTATGTCCGCTTTACAGTCAAGGGTCAAAAATTCATTGACCAAGCCATTAGCATTGTTTCTGAAATGGAAGACAAGTACCAGTCTTTGCTAGGCAAAAAAGACTACAACACACTCCGCCAGTCTGTCAGCCAAATTTACCAGTGGCATCTAAATAGAGAGGAAAAATAATATGCTTAGGCAACTTGATTCATCTTTATGGGTAAACGAAATTCCTTTTAAACTCTTAGGCATCAACTTTGGAAACCGGATGACTTGTATCCAATTAGCAGATCATTCTTTATGGCTTCATTCACCGACTCAATTTGATCAAACGACACACCAAGCAATAAAAGCCAAGGGAAACATTAAATACCTGGTGACTCCTAGCTTAATGCACAATCTCTTCGTCATGGACTGGAAAGAACAAGACTTGGCTTATCAAGTTTTAGCACCTGCCAAGACAAAGAAAGTCCAAGCAGACCTTAAATTTGACGAAATGCCGGAAGAGCAAATAAACCAACTCTTTAACGGCGAAATCAGTTGTATTCCAATCAACGGCATGCCTGTTTTGCAGGAATATGCTTTTATTCATCATGCCAGTAAAACACTTATTCTTACCGATCTTGCCTTTAATTTTGGAAAAGATGTCACCGCTTGGACAAAAATCTTCTTGAAGATGTACGGGGCTTATAACAAATTTGGACCGACGTTTACCATTCGCGCCTTAATTAAAGATAAAAACGCTTTTAGCGAATCTTTAAAAAAAGTGGCGTCACAAGACTTTGATCGCGTTATCGTGTCACATGGTGACATTGTGGAGAGCGGTGGGAAAACAATCTTCAAACAGGCATTTAACAAGTACCTGACCCATTCCTAGGGTGTACCAGCCTGACGAACACTGCCTGGTGGCACACCAAACACGCGTTTGAATGCCCTGCAAAAAGCCGCTTCGGATTGATACCCGAGACGATCGGCCAGCACCGAGAGCGAATCCGACGTTTCTTTAAGTTGCATGCGAGCCAGCTGCATGCGCCACTGGGTAAGATAGCGCATGGCCGATTCGCCGACCAGGTCGGTGAACCGAGCCGAAAAACCTGAACGTGACATGCCGACTTCTTTAGCCAATAAATCCACACTCCAGTCCTTTTCCGGCTCGCGATGAATCGCCGCCAGCGCCTTTCCAATCTGGCGGTCGCGCAGGGCCACCAGCCAACCAGACTCTGCTTCGGAGGTTGATTCGATCCATGATCGAATGGCCTGAATAATCAGGATATCCGCCAAGTGCGTAATCACGGTTTCGCCGCCGGGTCGAAGCTCCCTGGCTTCCGTGGCGATGAAGCGAAGCGTGCTTTGCAGCCAACTGCCCTCCTCTTCCGCCCAACTGTCGATATGCAATACCTTGGGTAACAAGCTGATGAGTTGCTGACCCGCCACATGATCAAAACGCACCACACCGCAAGTCAGATGCGTTAAATCACCCGCACCGCCGTAGCGCATGATCTCATAACGCTCACTGATCTGCTCAACCGGTATATCAAACAGTGGCACCACCTCATCCTCTGGATGACTGCGGATGCTGTGCCCATTCCCATGGGGAATAAGCACCAGACTGCCTTGTTGCAGCAAACGGGGCGCCTCGCCTGCAACCTCAAGCCAACAGTGACCGGCGGTGATGACGTGAAACATCATGTACCCCTCAAATGGCGGCAACTCTACCCCCCACGGGGCGGTGAGCTCGGATCGACAATAAAGCGTACCGGTGAGCCGGAGCAAGTGCAAAATCTCGCCTAAGGGGTCGGTAAAATCAGAAATTGTGGGTTTAATACGTTGCATAGTTTAAATATTAGCATCGGACTTGATCAAAAGTCCAATAAGTTTGGACGAATGGTAAAGATAAATGGACATACAGCGATAGTTAGTCCAATTGATCTCCTGCATACTTGTCGCCGTACCCAATGGATATCGAATTCAACCGCAACAGGAGATCAAAACGATGCAAAAAGCACCCATACTCATTAACGGTAAAAACGGTGAAACAGGCGCACAAGTCAACCGGCGACGACAAGCCCTTGGATATGTCACGCGTCCTGTTTCAAGGTCAACAAAGCCATCATTTGACTGGAAATATCCCATCACAAGGAGTGAAGAAAATGTCAAAAAGTAACACATTCTCATTTCAACTCGGTCAGTTTGTACTGAACCATCGGTGGTGGGTTATTGCCTTGACACTCATCACCGTATTCGCCGCCTTCAGTGGCGGAAAACATTTGGTCTTCAATAACGACAATCGCGCCTTCTTTAGCGAAGACAACCCGGAACTATTAGCGTTTGAACACATGGAGGCCACTTATAGTGGCAGAGACGAAAATATTCTTATCGTGCTTGGGCCGAAAAACGGTAATGTCTTCACCCGCGACACCCTGGCCGTTGTCGAAAAATATACCCAGGCCGCCTGGCAGATCCCCTATTCGACGCGGGTTGACTCGGTGAGCAACTTCCAGCATTCCTATGCGGATGGGGATGATCTGATCATTGAAGATTTGGTGAAAAACGCTGAGACGCTCAGTGATGTTGCGTTGGCAAATATTCGGGCTGTGGCGATGGCAGAGCCGCTGCTGGTGAAACGATTTATCGCCGAACAGGGCCATGTGACCGGCATCAATGTGACCATCAAACTGCCCGGTATCCATCCGCTCACCGAAGAACCCGAGGCCGTCGAGTTTGCGCGCAATCTGGTCGAACAGATCCGTAGTGAAAATCCGGATCTGACGGTTCACCTCACCGGCTTAGTGATGTTGAACGCCGCTTTTGGTGAAGCCTCCGCCATGGATATGCAAACCCTGGTGCCATTGACGCTGCTCATCTTTCTGATCAGCATCGCCTTGCTGATGCGTGGCTGGACCGCTGCTTTTGCTACGCTTTGGGTCATTCTCTTTTCCATAATGAGCGCCATGGGACTGGCTGGATGGCTGGGTATGCAACTGACTTCAATTTCCGCCTCGGCGCCCACCATTATCATCACCCTGGCGATTGCCAATGCCATCCATGTGTTGGTGAGTTTTAGCCACTCGATGCGCCAGGGACTCGATAAAAAAAGCGCCATGCTGGAAAGTATTCGCATTAACTTACAGCCGGTGTTGCTTGTCAGTTTCACCACCACGCTAGGCTTCTTGACGATGAACTTCAGTGAATCCCCACCTTTTCATGACTTGGGTAATATCGTCGCCATGGGGGTCGTAGGCGCATTTATTTTTTCCATGACCTTCCTGCCCGCCTTGATGATGGTGCTGCCTATGCGCACGCCAAAACTCAAAGGGGAAAACACCAACTACATGGAAAAACTGGCTGAATTTGTCATTCGTTATCAGAATAAATTGCTGTTGAGCATGAGCGCTCTGTTCATCGCCCTGGTCGCTTTTTTACCGAGCAATGACCTCAATGATGAATGGATACAATATTTTGATGAAACAATGGAATTTCGGCAGGCCACCGATTACACCACAGAAAATCTGACCGGTTTTTACCGCATCGATTATTCTCTCAATGCAAAAGGTGCCGATGGCATCAGTGATCCCAAGTTTCTCCAGCAAGTAGACGCATTTAAAAACTGGTATCAGCAACAACCCGAGGTAGTCCAGGTCACGGCCCTGACCGATATCATGACACGCCTGAACAAAAACATGCACAATGACGACCCGGCCTACGCCACCATTCCCGACAATCGTGAGTTAGCGGCGCAATACCTGCTACTGTATGAGATGTCATTGCCTTACGGACTGGACCTGAACAACCAGATCAACATGGATAAATCCGCCACACGAGTAACGGTGACCACCAAGGAGCTTCCAGTCAATCAAACCCTTGCCCTGGAGCAACGAGCACAAGACTGGCTCATGGCCCATGCCCCGGAGATCCGTTCCGCAGGCACCGGCAATACCATCATGTTTGCACATATCGGTGCGCGCAATATCCACGGCATGTTGTTAGGTACCACGCTAGCACTGTTAATGATATCAGTCATATTAATATTCGCCTTCCGTTCCGTTAAGATTGGCGCCATCAGCCTCATCCCCAATCTGATGCCAAGCCTCATGGGGTTTGGTCTGTGGGGTTTATTAGTGGGCGAAGTCGGCATGGGGCTAGCGACCGTGGCCGGTGTCACCATGGGGATTGTGGTTGATGACACCGTGCATTTTCTTAGCAAATACCTACGCGCACGCCGAGAAAAAGGATTAAACAGTGAAGATGCCGTGCGCTATGCTTTTTCCACCGTGGGTACAGCACTGTGGTTTACCTCACTGATTCTCGTTGCCGGTTTTGCCATATTAGCCTTGTCTACTTTCAAAATGAATGCTGACCTGGGCACATTAACGGCCGTAACCATTGCCTTTGCCCTGCTGGCCGACTTCCTCTTCCTGCCACCACTGTTGATGAAACTAGATCGTGGCCGTGTCACAGCAGTAGAAGAAAATACAGCAATACCCTCTAAAACTCAATTGAAACCCCAACAGGTCGCAATCGCACCTACCAAGGCATAACCAGCAACCAATCAAGCGTAGGATGGGTAGAGCAAAGCGAAACCCATCTATAAGGAGATTAAAATGAAAAAGATCAGCTATATAATCAGTTTAAACATACTCTTGGCCTTTCCCGTGTTTGCCGAAACCGCGCAAGAAAAAGGCCTGACCATTGCCATGGAACAAGATCGACGCGACAGCGGCTGGATGGACAGAAGCGCTGAGCTATCCATGACTCTGCGCAATGCACAAGGCGAAGAGAAAAAACGTCATTTACGCAACATGGCTTTAGAAGTCGATGGTGATGGAGACAAGTCACTCACCCTCTTTGATGAGCCGCGAGACATCAAAGGCACGGTATTTTTAAGTCATACCCATGCCACAAACCCCGATGATCAGTGGATTTATTTGCCCGCCTTGAAGCGAATCAAACGCATTTCTTCCGGCAACAAATCCGGGCCATTTATGGGTAGTGAATTTGCCTATGAAGATCTTAGTTCACAGGAAATCGATAAATACAGCTACAAATACCTGCGCGATGAACAAATCGATGGCCATGAGTCTTTTGTCACCGAACGCACGCCACGCTATGAAAACTCCGGTTATACCCGTCTGGTCACATGGACAGATAAAACTATCTATCAACCTCGCAAGATTGAATACTATGACAAGAAAAACACTTTGCTAAAAACCCTGACCTTTCACCAATACCAACAACACCTTGACCAGTATTGGCGTGCGCAGGTGATGGAAATGGTGAACCACCAAACGCAGAAAAGCACCACCCTGGAATGGCACAACGACCAATTTAAAAACGGCCTTGCCAGTCGCGATTTTGAGAAAAATTCACTGAAGCGTTTACGTTAACACATAATCGTAGCACTTGTTTTTGTCCTGACCAGTCATCGCCGTCAGGGCAAAAACAGGCCAAAGGTAGGGTGCGCTCTGCGCACCATGAACGCCTTGGCAATCAAACCAAAACACAGGACCTTAAACAATGCGCTTATCAAATAATATTTTTTTCAATAAAGAAATCTACAAAAAAGGAAAGTCAACGATTAACAAAAAGCATCGGCTACCGTTAATCTGTTTCTTTGTTTTATTCATGCAGGCATTCCCTTCGTTTGCCAGCGAATGGTCTGGCAGTTTATTCAGCGAAATACGCGCATTCAAACACCAATCATCCAATGACTCACAACATCAGTATTATGCCTCGATCGGTGTTCAACCCAAATACCAGCAAACCTGGCACAATGGTCGACAGATATTCGATTTTGAGTTATTTACACGACTCAATGATCATGATGAACACAGAAACACACTTGATATCCGAGAACTGTCCTGGAGCACCGCGCAACAAGACTGGGAATTTCGCCTTGGCATTAGCCAAGTATTTTGGGGCGTGACTGAATCACAACACCTGGTCGATATCGTTAATCAAACAGATACCGCAGAACGCTTTGATGGCGAAGAAAAACTTGGGCAACCCATGATAAATTTTTCCTGGATTAAAAACTGGGGTACGCTTGACTTTTTTATTCTGCCTTATTTCCGTGAGCGTATTTTCCCAGGTAAAAATGCACGACTCGCCCTCCCATTACCAATAGCTAATGACCTGTCCGAGTATGACTCGGAGCGTGAAGAAAGACATATCGATATGGCAATTCGCTGGTCTCACTACATTGGGGACTGGGATATCGGACTCAGTCACTTCTACGGCAACAATCGTGAACCTCGCCTGCGACCACAAACCATCGCGGGACAAGTTAAATTCGTGCCTTTTTATGACTTAATTCATCAAACGGGTTTAGATCTTCAAGCCACATTAGGAAACTGGCTCTGGAAACTCGAAGGCATTTATCGCAGTGGCATGGACGATGGATATTTTGCAACCACGGCCGGGCTTGAATACAGTTTTTTTGATATCGCCGCCAGCGGCCTAGATATTGGTATTGTGACAGAGTTTTTATACGATGACCGAGGCCATAAAGCAAGCACCGCTTTCGAAAACGACACCATGCTTGGCATTCGTCTGGCTTTAAACGATGAACAAAGTAGCGAAGCATTACTCGGCGCCATCATCGATAACGAGGGTAACGGCACAGTACTCAGCGTAGAGGCCAACCGAAGAATCGGTGATGACTGGAAAATGTCACTCAACGCCTATCTTTACACAAATACAGACAACAAAGATCTCATTCACACTTACGCTAGCGAAGATTTTGTTCAACTGGAGCTTGGTTATTATTTTTGAAGTAATGTGCTCATCCACTAACGCCCGTGGTGGGCTGGAATGATTATCTATTAATACACCAAGATGCTGCAGTAGCGTTCACCAGTAACCAACACCCAACCGGTATAGACAAAAATACCAACCACCACGAGATCTTACTTGGATATCGAAAGCGAACCAATAATAAGACTAGTGGCAATAAAACAAATCCGATAAGTGTGAGGGTATTTATGCTCATCATTTCAACGGTAGAAAATTTTATAGTGTAATTACGTTAATCTTCATTAATGTCGCCAAACAGCTCCGCACCTGAGCGTGCCGTATGAGGAAGGAAAGCTTGCATTTCCCCAATATCAACGGACTCTCGCTTTAACTTGAAGTTTTCTCGGACTTCAGATATTTGGTAAAACTTAACCTTTTCCTCCCTAGACTCAAGAGCTGTAATGATAGCATGCATAACAGAAATCGGGCAGCGTAAGCCGAAAGTTACATCTTTTAATGATAAGGGTGAATCCTGAACACCTCTTTTACTTAAAAGTCGCCACTCGCGCTCATAGCGCCATGATGCAGCTTTACGAAGCAGCACATTACAATCCAGTAATTCCTGCGACTTAGAATCATTATCGAGCAATGCCTTGGCAATCAAACTCGTCGATACTCTGCGATCTCCACCGTATATAACTTTGTACAACTTCGGTTTTGGGTTGCGATTGAAGCTATATCCGATGCACAAACCACGATGCTGGTCACCGTAGTGGCTCCAAAGAACGGGATTGTTAACGGCGGACGAGAAACAGCATACACCACGATCATATTGCCTTAGAAGCTCACGTTGAATTTTGTAGTTCAACAGTAAGCATTCGGCTTCCTCTTCGCCAACCTCATACTCTGGATTGGTGGCGTGATATGCAATGTTTTCAAGTTCATTACCAGCAGCCTGCTCTCCCAGTTTTTTTGCATGTGATTCGGTTTTATTACCTTTAAGTTTGGCAATGTTTAAGGAAGCAAGAGTCTCCGCTTCCACTCTCCGTCTGATTAACTCCGTCAGAATTCGACGCAATGTATTCCTATCAGAGTCTGATTCCAGTGTGGGCTGACAATCTAAAGGGTCATTGAATAATGCTGGATCTGCAAAATATAACCGGTCATGACATAACGATTCAATTGTCATTGCACTAAATCGCTGATAACGAAAAATACTTTTAGGTTGATCAGAATTCATAGGACTTTCCTGAATTACCACTCGACCTATTGAAAATTGATCAACGGCCAATAGCGGACATACAATTTAAGGAGAAATATTATTTTCTGTAGCTTCCACTTTTAAGGTATCAATATCTGACTTTTCAAATAAGTTAAAAAAAGTCACTTGATCATCATGTATTTGTTGAATTTGGGCTGAGATGTAAGCTGGATCAAACTCTAATTGTTTAATTATTTCTAATTGGGCTTCATTTATTTTAGTTGGAGTAGCTAATTGTAGATTTGAATAATAAATTGATGCAATCATGGATAATATAGAAATAACAATAGCAGCACTTGCAAAGCGTGTTGCGCTAATAGATGATTTTCTAGCTTCGGTCAATTCTACATATTCTAACAATTTAAAATATGCTTCCATTTGCATAAATAATTTGTTGCCATCACGCCCATTCGTACCAGTTTGATCAAAAAATACATCCCAAAACACACGAGTAAACTGCCTACCCTTATCATCTGTATCGAATTTATACCCATATTTTTGTTCGAAATGTTCTTTAACCTCTTTTTGAGTTACACCGCTTTCTAATGTTGCTCTACCATATTCTAGCATTAGTAAATAGAAATCTTTATTTTCGGAATTCTTACACATGATCAAATTTATATCATTTAAACCTATAAATGTCCGCTCCGGGTCGTAACCAGCATCCCAATCCAACAACCAACACCATCCACCCCCCGCCCAAATTCAATTCCTGTGTTTTATTGCAACATACCATTTGATAATAGTTTAGAATCTTGGGGCTTTGTATGAATAAGATTAGATTTATGGCCATCCCATAACCACTCGATCAGATGAAAATCAATTTCGTATGTTTTTTGATCTTTTTGCTAATATTTATTTGTTGTAAATCTGGCTGATCATTGAGTCAGTCTTGTTGTGGCAAACAATTAAGCCACCTAATCGTCCCAAAATCCAAACTCTATGCTGATGACTTAACCAGCTTCTCTGCTCTACTTTGTCGATCTTCAAGATAATCAATTAGCATTTTTACTGCTTATTATTCCATGTGGAAAATATACCCGAAGCGTTTGAGGTTTAGGAATTGAAGAAGAGCGGTCGGGTAAAGACAAAAATTCACCTTTCCTATTGGCATGCTTGTTTTCCGCCTATGCAATTTGTCACTATCAGCTTCAGGAGGCAATGAATGCATCTAAATCAAACTATCATGAGCCTCGGTGTCCTTAGCTTCCACTAAGCGACAAGGAAACTTATCATAGAAGAAAATGGTGTTTAGAAATGCAAAACCAACGATGAGTGATGTTGCATAAAAAAGACCCGGTTTATCGATCAGATCGGTGAAATAGAAGTCAGGCTAAATAATCGCCAATTGTAATTCATCAGGGGCTATATTATCCGCATTGGTTAATGGATCAACAAACTAAATTTAAACTATTGAACAGAAAGAGCTACCCGAGATAACTGAGAAAATAGCTTCTAATGAGGAACTAGACGATAATTACGTATGGAAGCAGATACTATTCGATTATTTCATATCACAGCAATTAAAAATCTTGATGATATATCTCGTAGCGGGGCAATATTGTGTAAAAGTACAAATCATGCGCAGGGAATCGCTTACCAAAATATTGCGCATGCTGGTGCGCAAGGTGCGCGTGCGGGCAAAGCTGTGCCTAATCCGCCCGGTGGAATGATTCATGATTTTGTTCCATTTTATTTTGCACCCAGATCGCCCATGTTATATGCAATTAATGGTGGTAATGTAGCCAATTGTAATCTGCGCCAGGAGGATATATTGCATTTTGAAACAAATGTGCAGCAGATTTCACAATTGGGTAACGATATCGTGTTTTATGACAGAAATGCGACCTTGCGATTCAGTATTCCGTATACAGACATAAGCTTATTACCTACAGTAGTTGATTGGAGTTTGATCACCGAGACACCCTGCCGATTTTGCAAGTATTTTCATAATATGCCAAGTCATTCGCAATACGTCGATAGGATGGAAAAACGTCAGGCGGAATTCTTAGTCAAACAACGTGTACCGCTCACATCTATTGCCAAAATTGGTGTTATGAGCCAAGAGGCTGCTAAAAAGGTGGGTATTATATTAGCGAAAGCTGGTATAAAATTAGCTGTAGAAGTTAAAACTGATTGGTATTTTTTAGGGCAATAAACATGACAATTATTATTACACAAGGTGATTTGTTACAACAGACAGATATTGATGCCATTGTGAATACCGTGAATTGCGTTGGTGTCATGGGTAAAGGTATTGCCCTGCAATTTAAGAAAAAGTGGCCTGGCAATTTTAAAGCTTATGTTCATGCCTGTAAGGCGGGAGAGGTGCGCCTTGGCAAAATGTTTGTTTATGATGCAGGTGCGATGGCAACACCGAATTTTATCATTAACTTTCCGACGAAAGATCATTGGCGTGGAAAATCTCGGATAGAGTTTATTCAAGATGGGCTTAAGGACTTGTCTCAGGTTATTACGAAATATAATATTCGCTCTATTGCGTTGCCACCATTAGGTTGTGGCAATGGCGGACTTGATTGGGATGATGTTGAGCCACTCATAGAAAAAACATTTTCAGATTTAACTGATATCGAAGTTAAATTATTTGCTCCCTCACAAGCACCGAAAGCGAAAGACATGGTTGTGAAAACTTCACGACCAAAAATGACCGCGGGGCGTGCTGCTATCCTTAAAGTGTTAAATACCTACCGTTCGTTAAACTATGGCCTTTCAAAAATTGAAGTTCAAAAACTTGCTTATTTTTTACAGGAAGCAGGAGAGGATTTGAAACTGAATTTTATAAAGCATCACTATGGTCCTTATGCTGATGCATTACGACATGCACTGGATCGCATGGACGGTCATTTTATTCATGGCCTTGGTGATGGTGTTGTTGAATCAGAGATCGAGCCATTGCAAAGTGCGCTAGAAGAAGCTGATAAGTTTATTTCTACGCAAGGTGATGAACAGTTAATGCATCATGTTACACGAGTTGAGAATCTGATTGATGGTTTTCAGTCTTCTTATGGAATGGAATTACTTGCAACCGTTCATTGGGCGGCAACACACGATCATGCAAAGACTGTTGATGAAGCAGTTAGCATGATCTCTACGTGGAATAATCGAAAGCGTGATTTGATGAAACCAGAGCATGTGAAAACTGCCTGGGATCAACTGGCTGAACAAGGCTGGTTATAATATTTTATCCAAACGTTATAGTATCTATTTAACCAAACACATCCCTAACTATGGCACCTTTTCCATTAAAATATTGTAGTTTTCATCACCAAGGCTGACATAGCGGTTTCGGGTGTTATAACCCGTCATTTGGGCTATGAGTTCGGTTTCTGTGCCTAATTTTGCATTGAGGGTAAATGAGTAGCGACCCAGTTTATTGCTAGTCATGTGCTGATTGTATTCTGGCAACAGAATTTTAACCTTGGCAAGTGGATTACCGGATTCGTCAACAATAGTGCCTGCAATACGTTGTTGTTTAACAGGATTAGGGGTCGTAATTAACGAGGCAATTTTTTCGGGTAAATCAAAACTAATTGCCACCACAGTTAAACTGCCTGCCACGATGGTGATAATAACCGCCCAATAATTCAGCCGTGAACCGGAGGAAGACGACGCATTTTCCACCTCACTGTTTTGAATGGTGACATCGCCATGAAACTGGATAACGTCACCCACCACCGACCACTTATTTTGCTGAACTTGTTTTTTCACGATCGCCAGCACATCACTCGCCGAAGGTTCATCAAGTTGTTTTAAAGTATCGAATACGCTATCGGTTCGGGATGCCGTTGGTTGCGGTAGCGGTAAATCTTCGAGTGCCGCAACGATACGCAATACGCTCTCCTGAGAAGAGACCCAACGGATACCATGATACGCACGTAAACTAGCTGGCAGTGGCGTATCATCTCTGAGCACCGGGATGATCATTTTCTTTAATGCAATTGCCGTATTCCATTCCAATTCAACAAAACTCGATTGTGCTGCATTAGCCGACCATAGCAACACCAAGCCATCACATGCAGCAATCGCTTCCCCAAGACGCATCGGCCACTTCGAACCAGCTTGCAGACTGGATTTATCACGCCATATCTCAAACCCTCGTTCCCTGAGGAGAAAATTAGAAATTAGGGGTCAAGTATCATACTGACTTTTTAACTCAACAATCCAGTCATTTTTTTTCACCGGAATCACTGGCATCAGGCGTTGCGACTAACACCGCGCAACGGCTATTAGTTAACCGTTGACCAGGTATTAAAGCCCAGCGATCTAAACAAACTTGGTAATTTTGTGCCTGAAGGTTGTGAGCTAAGGTTTCCACCCAATCATGCGACAACTGATGAAGATATCGTAGGCAGGATTGTTTGTTATTTCTTCAGCCATCATCATCAAACCTAATCAAACTCTGGGTGATACGTGAATAAAAAACGATAGCTGAAATTTTGTACTACTATTGACCAACAGTGCTCACCACTCGTTTGGGTGGTGATATGAAAACTATTAATATTCACGGGATACTCCAACTCTAATAATCTGTTTCTTTTGGTCTTATCCCAGCTTCCCTCCCTATTGATACTAATGGATATTGTTATTTTATTGTTTTCACATCATGCAATAAATCAAAACATAAAGTCCATTTACCGACAGGGGGCAGCCTGGTGTTTAAAGTATCACCAACTAAAAATCCATCAGCAATCCGGTTGTTATTGTGATTCCAGCAATTTGCAAGCTTCATTTGTTTCCCGTGATACAATCTTTAAAAATCTTATTGTTGCCAAATTTATGAAGTATTTTTACGCCTGAGGTGAAATACCTGCTCTGCATTTGATGAATGAAAGTAATTAATTAATATTTAACTCAAATAAACAATCTGAATTGATTGATAACACCGTTGGCATCAACGAGGACATTGGTTAACCATGGAAATTGTATTTTTAGGCACCTCTTCCGGGACCCCCACACGCACTCGTAATGTGTCCGCTATTGCTGTGCGACGAGACAATAGCAAATTCTGGTCGTTGGTGGATTGCGGCGAAGGGACACAACAGCAAATTCTGCGCACCAATTTGGCATTAAACAGTTTGCAAGCCATTTTTATTACGCATGTACACGGTGATCACTGTTATGGTTTGCCGGGATTATTGGCAAGCGCCAGTATGGCTGGCCGAACAGATCCTTTATGGATCATTGGTCCTCCTGAAATCAAAGTATTTTTAGATGCCGTGCAACTAAATACTCAGTTGCGGCTTCCCTATTCATTGAGGTTTATCTGTACCGAAGATGTTGCAGACAGCTTTACGCATCAGGATATTGATTTCGATGTTGAAACAGTCGCTTTGTCGCACCGGGTGCCATCATTTGCCTATGTTTTTTCTGAAAAAAATATACAGCCGAAGCTCGATGTTGAAAAACTCCAGCAAGCCGGGATAATTCAAGGCCCGCTATGGGGACGCATTCAGCAAGGTGAAGATTCTACACTGCCCGATGGCCGACTCATCCAAGCCAAAAATTTTCTCCAGAGCAGCAGAAGTCCACGTAAAATCATTATCGCTGGTGACAATGATACACCCGGCTTATTGGCTGAATGCGCCAAAACCGCCCAGGTGCTAGTACATGAATCGACATATACCCACGAGGTCGCAATAAAGGTTGGCAGTGAACCGCAACATAGCTCGGCAAAAATAGTCGCCCAGTTTGCTGACGAATGTGCTATCGAAAACTTGGTGCTAACCCATTTTAGCCCACGTTATCAGGACAATGTCGCGTATTCACCGTCCATTGCCGATATCGAAGCTGAAGCCAAAAATTTTTATCACGGTAATTTGTTTTTAGCAAAAGACTTTGATATTTTTCATCTTGATAAAATGGGTTGTTTGGACGAAATTTAGTAAGAGGCGTTTGCTTGGAGCCACCATGAAACCAAAATTCAAAGACTATTTTTCCAATAATTCGCAAGCCTATCGAAAATACTGCCCTCAATACCCTAAAGAATTATTTTATTCTCTCTTCACCCTTAGCAAAAACCGGCAGCGCTAACATAACTGAGTGTGATGGGGAATGGATAAGTAAATTAAAGCGTCCTGGCGATACGAAAACCGTAGCCGCTCCTGCGAGTATTGCCGATAGCCGAAATACGATATACTGAGCGCAAGTAGACCGGTATGCTACTCCAGGAGCCACCACGTAACACCCGCTCAGAAGATGTACAGCCTTTAACCCAGGCACTGCCATCACTTGGTGCTCCCATGTAACTATCATGCCAACAGTCTTCAACCCACTCCCAAACATTACCATGCATATCGTATAATCCAAAAGCATTGCTGGGAAAACTACCGACTGGGGCTGTATTTGAAAATGAATCACCACAGCTACCACCACAATTCGCATTATTTATTCCAATATCATTCCCCCAACTATACAACATCGTCGTTCCCGCCCGCGCTGCATATTCCCATTCTGCCTCCGTCGGCAATCGATAATTTTCTCCTGTTTTTTCATTTAGCCATGCTATATATGCCTTCGCATCATTCCAACTAATACAAACCACCGGATCATTCTCAGTCTGAGGAAAACTCGGGTCTCGCCAATTTTTACTCGCCGCTTGTTTCCAAGATTCATCATATATCCAGCAACCGGCAATACCATCTGCATTCTTCTCTGCATCCGTCACATATTTTGTCGCGGCTACAAAATATCGAAATTGGCCTACCGTCACCTCATATTTACCTATCTCGAAACGTGCCACATCCACGCTATAAACAGGCACTTCATTGCGATGTGCCAGCCGTTGCGCTCTCATCTCCCATTAAAAAGTTACCGTCCGGTATCCTCACCATCTCCGGCGGGTCAAATATCATTTCTCCTGCGGATGGTTGTACCACCGTCAACACAATGATGTCGGTATCACTATTTAACCCATCTTTGACTTCCAGTTGAATGCTATACGCTCCAACCACATCGGGGATTAAATTGACGTTAATTAGATTTTCATTCGATATCGTGGCGATACTGTTATCAGGTAAACTCAAAACACTCCATTGATAGGTTAATTGATCTTTATTTATATCATGACTATTTATACCTGATAATGTCAAAGCACTGCCTTGAAAAACAGTTTTATCATTTCCCGCGTTAGCAATGGGCGCCGTATTAGTAATAGCCACTTGTACCTCATTCACTTCGGATACATTACCCTGACTATATTTTACGGTTAAACTAAATGTCAATACCGTACCTGCTTTATACCCTTCGGGCACCACAAAACTCGTACGATCATCGAAGGCATTTGATAGATCAATATCCTGCGGAGCCTTCCATAAATAGGATAATGCCTATTAGTTAACCCTACTGTCAGCGCTGAAACACTTATTTTAATCGATGGAAGTGAAATAAAAGGAACTATTGTTGAGATACATACAGAGAAAAATGAAATTGTACTCAAAAGCAAAAATGGTCGTTTTTATACCTTTACATATCAAGAAATAAAATCCTATCGCACTGAACAATCCAACGAGTTCATCGTGGCCCTTGCAAAGTAATAAGCCAATTGTTGGCTGGTCGCCATTTCGCCTCAATTGTTCGTCTACCGCCTTGATATAAAAATTCAGCTTGCCAGCATGTTCGGGCTCAAAATCTACTGTCTTGAGTTCTACAACGACGTAACAATGAAGTCGAGCATGATAAAACAGTAGATCGAGAAAAAATTCACGATCACCAACTTGCAATGGAACTTGTTTGCCGATATACGCAAACCCAGCACCTAGCTCTAATAGAAAATTGGTTATGTGATTAACCAGATGCTGTTCTAACTCACGTTCGCTGTGTTCCTTGGTTAAATTAAGAAAGTCAAAAATATATGGATTTTTCAGCGTTTGGTTGGCTAAATCTGATTGCGGAGAAGGTAATGCTTTTGAGAAGTTAGATATCGCTTTTCCTTCACGTTGCCACAGGTCGCTTTCTATCTGATGAACCAATACACTTCGGCTCCAATTATAATCGACTGTATTTTGAACATAATACAAGGCTTCATCATATCGTTTACACTTAGCAATAATAGCCAGATTGTGTCCCCAGGGCATCTCGATAATTTGCGAAACAGCTTGTTTCGCAAATTATCGATAAGTCCGCCACTCAAGATTGATACTATACGGTGACAAACCATACTCACTTTTCAATTCCATCCCTTCCGGTTTTTCTCCAAAAGGCAAAGTGAGGTTAAACGCCATTTCTGTTTCATCGGCGAGAGAATAAACGGCGTTCATGGAAATCAGTGATGAGTCATCGACTAAATTCATAATTGTTACCAGATTACCAATCAACAGTGGGCTAATTTCATAACTAGCACCGGCTGCGACATACCGACGTGCTAGATAAATTCCCTCCCGTGTTGCTTGAGTGAGTCCATAACCACTAACGCGGCTAGCACCGTTACCATGGTGGAATAATTCCAAGCGAACTTCCAGGCTGTTCTCCCAGCGGTGTTCCATGCCGAGGGTGATTTCTGTATAGTTTTTTTTGGATTGATCTTTGGGGTTGGCGTAGTGCCCTTCGGCTCGCACGCCTAACCAGTTAAACCATTCGCCTTGCAGGGAGCCGCCGATGATATAAGTTTCACGCACACGACCGGCGAGTAACATCCATTCGGTGTCGTGAAATACGGTGGAGATTCGTGCTAAATAGGAATTTCGTTGGGCATTGGGCCGATGGCTCCAGCCGGTATCACTGTCGGCTTGTTTATCGTAACCGAGTACTTGAATTAACGATAATTGGGAGAGATTTTCTAAGCGTATTTCGGCGCGCAGGGCATCTACGCCGGGTTTGTACACTCGGAAAAAGGCTTGGGCGGCAAACGGGGCGAAAAAATCATTGGGTGTGAAATAAAAGGTGGTGGCGAGATTGACTGGCTGTCGTCCGGCGATAATATCCATACGCTCATTTGACCAATTGACATTGAGACGATCCAGCGCAAAATGGGCATAGTCCTTATCCAATAAATTGCTCTCTAACCCGGCACTTCGCTCAACACCCAACGGCGTCCCTACCCCGCTCTGGCTACCGACTAAAGCGCTTGGAATATAAGTTTGATAAGCATTGATACCCACATACCAACGTTCTTTGATTTGAATTTGTGACATAACACGGGCAATGCCCGCCAGCCCTGACTCATTTCGATTCTCATAAAAAAAATCATTGTCGGGGTTCTGTAATAACGTGCCAAATAAGCGAACGGTACCGGTGATATCGCCTTGATGGGTTGGTTTTTGCCATTCATAAAAACCAAAACACGGTGCTGACATCAAAAAAACCATATACCCTACCAGCTCTCGGTAAAATATCAATGACGAACCTCGTCTTGCTCCAAGGCACCATCACGTAACCGGATCAGTCGTTTGGCGCGCTGCATCACTCTGGGATCGTGGGTTGAGAATAAAAAAGTGATATTGTCGTTTTGATTGAGCCCTTGCATAAGATCAAGCAAGGCTTCGGCGGTGGCCGAATCCACATTGGCGGTGGGTTCGTCAGCCAATACGATGGCTGGTCGAGTGACAATGGCTCTGGCGATGGCGACTCGTTGTTGTTGACCGCCTGACATTTCATCAGGTCGTCGATTTTCCAGGCCAGCCAAACCCACTTCTTGCAGCACTTGCATCACTCGGTCGTGACATTGTTGCTGTGACAGGCCTTGTAAATTAAGCACAAAGGCGGTGTTTTCATAAGCGGTCATGACCGGAATCAAATTATAAGCTTGAAACACAAAACCGATGCGATCACGCCGAATATTCGATAATTGAGATCGAGTCAAACTCGCTAAATCATGCCCTTCTAATAAAATTTTGCCATGAGTCGGTGTATCTAGACCACCAATCATATTTAATAAAGTGGTTTTGCCCGAGCCGGATGGACCACATAGAGCGGCAAAATCACCGGTTTTAATATCCAGTGATATATCATTGACCGCATGCACTGCAATTTTTCCTTGTTGATACGTTTTTATCACGTTTTCAAGATGGACAATATTTGAATTCTGCATGGTTTACATCGCTTTTAAACTTTCAACGGGGGGAATTCTTCCGGCACGCCAAGCGGGGTATAAACCAGATATCATGGTCAACATAAAGACGCCCAGCAGAATGGCTGTGACACTTTCCGCATATAAACGTATTTTAAAAATTGGATCAATCAAAACGCCGCCCGCACTGTAGTCAGTACCCATAGCGGCGCTAAAATCAATGCCAACGTTGGCCAAATACCAATACCAGGGGGCGGTAATGACAATACCCAAAATCAAACCTAGCAAGGCCATCCAAAAAGATTCCAGGATAACCAATTTAAATAATATCCGTGGGGCCATACCGATGGCAATCATGACACCAAATTCACGGGTTCTTTCCAGCACACTCATTAACAAAGTATTCAAGATACCCGCCGTGATTAACAATCCCACTAATAACTGACTGATGTAGTTGCTACTACGGTCCATGGCCACCACACCCGCCATTTCTGGCTGTGTTTGTTGCCAAGTTAAAATTTCTGGGGATGAGTCGGTTAATTGAGCGGCGATGGTATCTTGCATACGCCTGGCATCGCGATGATCGTTAATTAGCGTCGCAACCAAGGTCGCTTCATGAGCTTGATAATTTAATGTCTGTCGTATTCGGTCGATGGGTAATAATACCAAGGCACCATCCACTTCATTAACCCCGGTATGAAAAATACCCGTGACACGGGCGATTTCGCTGACGATTTCCCCTTGTACATCGGTAGTGGTATAAACTAATTTTTTACCCAAGCGTAAGTTGAGTTTTTCCGCCAGCTTGGTTCCAATGACAATGCCGCGACCCTTTTTATCGGCAAACAATTTCCCTTCCACTAAAGAACGCATTAATAAATTATGGGGTTCGGTTTCTTGCTCAGGGTCAATGGCGATGAACATGCCACCTACATTTTTTGTGGCGCTGGCAAACATGGCTTGGCCGATAATACGCACATAGGCGTTGCCAACCCCGTTAATACTTAAAACGGTATCACGTATTTGTCCAGCTTGTTGCAAGCGCTTATCCAATGACGGGGTTTGATGATAACCTACCGGTTCAATGGTGATATGCCCCATTCCCATATCCGCACTGGCATTAATCATGTTGGTGTAGGCATAATCACCAGTGCCGGTAAATGTCACGGCGAGCAAAACACCAAACGCAATGGAAAACGCGGTGATCAAGGTGCGCCGTTTACGCCGCCATAAATTACGCCAAGCTAATTTTGCTAGCTGCATGCCCATTCCTTATCGATAATAAATAGCCTTTACCGGTTGTATCAGCGCCGCTTTAATCGCAGGATAAATGACAGATAATAACGCGATAATAAAAAGAAAGCCGATGGGCATCATCACTGATTTAAAGGTGGTATGTGCGTACCAAATGGGATCTAGCGCAATGCCACCTATTGAAGCCGCACTGGCTAAATGCGTTAAGTCAATGCCATGCTGCTGAAAATAATAACTACTCCAACCACCGATAATCAATGCCAATAACGCGGCGACGGTCACTTGAACCAGTGTTTCAGCGAACACCAGCTGGGTAATCTGCCAGGGAGTCACACCGATGGCTTTCATCACCCCAAATTCATGAATGCGCTCAAATACACTCATTAACATAGCATTTAGAATGACCATGGCCACGGCCACATAGGTAATAATTATCATGAAAATGGTTTGTGAATCCGCCAAATCTAAAATACGTGCAATGACGGGTTGCAATTGACGCCAGTTGCGTGTTTCGTATCCAACGGCTAATTGTTTGATGGTTTCGGTGGCTAAAGCCAAGTCCGCACTGCGATCTTGCCGCATGATGGCAATTTCATGTGCGCCACTGGGTATCACCATTAATTCTCGGAACGTATCTGCCAGCATAAAAAACCCCGCCCGATCCACTTCATCGCCCACGGCTTTAAGTACCCCAATCACTTGATATAAGGCATCTGCGACGGCGCCATCGCTGGCCTGACTGACGATAATCACTTCATCACCGGGAACAACACCCAGGGTCCGCGCCAATTTTTTACCTAAAACCACCCCAGTGGGATACTGTGTATTCAGCCATTGCCCCTGCGACACGTGTTGATGAATTTGGGTGACGGTGGCTTCACTTTCCGGATAAATTCCTCGCATTTGTGCACCGGCCGATGTGGAGCCGGAGGCCGCCAAACCAAAACCATACAAGCGCTGGCTGGCAGTGAATCCGGCTTGCTGAATTTGGGTGACTAAGGATTGTGGATCAGTGATCAATTTATACAAATCCTGATCATCTCGGTACCCTGTTACATGGATTTGTAAATCGCCTAAATTCATCGCCACGGCATTACGTTCGCTGGCGAGCAACATACCTTCGATGAGTGCCGCAAACAGCATCATAATGACACCGGCAAACGCCATCGCTAAGGTCGTTACTAGGCTACGTCGCCAATTACGTACCACATTGCGGCTCGCCAAGGGGATGATTTTCACGGATTCTCCTTAATACACTTTCTCCTGCGTGGGAATACAGATTCGTTATGAGTTACCCCATTGCCAGGCTGCTGTTGTTGGGTTACGCTACGTTAACCCAATCTACCATGGGTTGAGTTGTAGGTCGTGTTAGCGCTAGCGTAACACGACAAAAGCCGCTCATGCCGGCGTTTATCTCTTTTTCAGTCGTGACAAGGAAAAATAGCTATCTTGTACTTCCACATCCAGCGCTAGTGAGTCATAAATCACTGTGGTATATTCTTGTGGTTTATCGGCGGGTATGACCTGCATGACTGAGGGGCGTTGGCGTCCCGCTAATAGCTTGATCTCACTAAAGCTAAAAGTACGCGCCACCACCATGTCTTCATCATAAAAGACTTCGGTTAAAGGCAAATAATCTTGTTTTTTCACGGTGAGCACCACTTTGCCCCATACCACAGCGGCATCGGGTTTGGGCATTAAGGTAAATTCGATGATTTCTTGATTTTCGCGTTTTCCGCTAAAACTAATGCTGGCGTTATAATCATCTTCTCGGCGGGTTTCTTTGACTAAATCATCATTGGTAAAATGACTGCCCATCCACGATCCCATCATCATGCCTGAAGTTAATCGAATGGTGCGATCGGTACGTGGTAAATAGGTGAAAATATTATTGCCTGATTTTAAGGTGGCCATGCCCTTTTCTTTTAACGGCGATGTGATGCGCACCAGGGTTTGCTCTTTGCCTTTAGACCAGGCCTCCATTTGCATGGTACGTGTATAGTGTTTAGTTTTTACTTGCATGCTGATGAGGGCGTGGGAAGACTTACCCCGCCATAAATCGTCGATTTCGCGTAAAATTTGATGGGCGGTTTTTGGATCAGGATTGGCAGATTCAGCCAATGCAAATCCTTGGTAAACAATACTGCCTATTCCAAGCACAATGACCGTGGACAATGCCCATAAGATCCGCATAGCATTTTCCTAATAAGTAAAACTGAGGCGAAATGTCAATTGATCCCAGTTTTTGGTTAATTGGCCAGGAGATTGTGCCTCGGTACTTTCAAATAACGTGGCATTCACATCCAATAGCCAAGCATCGGTGATGGCATAATTGAGCGCCATACTATGAACCGTATCGCGATGTTGTAACTGGTAGCTCACATAATAAACAGAAGACAAGGTTTGATGTAACCACTGTTTGCGCCAGCGAGCCACCCATTGGGTATTATTTTTTCGCAGACCCGCCAAATCACCCGGACCTGACAAAATATGCTGATTTAATAACTCGACGGTAACATCCCAAGCACCATTAGCATCATAATCAAATCCCAGCGCCGCATCAAGCACATCACGAATAACTGACTGAGAGCCTGCGACATGTATGTCTTGTTTAAAAGCCGTTTCGGCCTTCCACAATAGGTTTCCGGCACTGTAGTTGGCGGTGGCAGCGATCATTTCAAAACGAGGAAATTTCGCGTTAAAAATCGATGTCCCTTGGGGATTGACCATGATCATTTCAAAGACCGGATCATTATTTAATAAACTGGTGGCCATTAATGAAATATCATAACCTTGCTGGTTTAATGTCCAACGCAAGGCCAATTCATAGTCGTCAAAGAAATCCGGCTGTTGCTGATTGACCTGAAAACTCGATGTACCCAAGCTTTGTTCTAACAGATAACTAGCACCACCGCCTGGATAACGATTGGTTTGTGGCCATGGATTGATAATGAATTGCCATTGTCCAAACGGGCTATACCATTCGCTATTGATTAATAGCTGTCCCAAGCGGGCATCTTCCGGTGTGGTAAAGGCAAATTCAGAATAATCCCATGGGGATAATTGATCGGCAATTTGCACGGCATCCATTTCTCCCCAAGTGATGGTTTGAAAACCCCAGGTGGAGGTCCATGATTTCGCACTTTTTTGTACAAACAATTCTCGCAAGCGACCATCCATGCCCACATCCTCACTGGCATTGTTACTGGCATCCATTTGATCATCACCTGGCAAGCGCAGTATGGCTTTACCGTCCCACTTAAAAAATAGCGAGTCTTGCCATAAATATTCCCCTCGCAAACGGCTATCAAAACGATGACTGGTCACACGGGTTAATTTATTTAAATCCAATCCCGCCTGGTATGAAAAAGTAAATCTGAGCCTGTCGCGCCAACTCGCTGCTGAGGTTTCAGTGAATTCCATATCCATGTCTAGCACCAGCTCGTCCAGGAGCGGTACTTCCATGACAGGTTCGGTGGTTTGTGCCAATATTTGTATTGGCCAAACCAGCAAGCTAGTTATCACGACCCGATAAAAATTAGCGTAATTCACGCACATGCTTTAAATGCTTTTCGCGAAATGCCCCATCGGTTAAGGTACGTTGGGTTAGCATTGAGGGATCGATATCCACATTGATGAACACATCGTTTAACTTCATGGTGGTAATGCGTTGAGTTTGCACATTATTCATATTCAGTTTACGGGCAACCCAAATCCCATCTTGTTCTACAATATCAGACACACTTAATTGTTTGATCAGCCGTCCCCGACGATCATACATATGGGCTTTAATTACCATATAACGCGTCTTATCAACCCATTGGATCAGCTTACTGTAATTGCTTTTACGGGCATGTTTTGGAGTGGGCAGGCTCTCGATGACCCAGCAGTCATTAGGCTGGCAGGCATATTCTTTGATTAGCGTATAAACAAAGTCATTTAAATGGCTTCGCTCGGTATCTTCATAACTAAATTCTGAGCCAAATAAAGTACCGGTTTTGGGTTCATTGTCGTTACCTGCCACAATGCGCTTGACTTTGCCCAAGGCCGATAAATACATCCATTGATCACTATCCTTACCTTCAGCATCGTAGTCATATTGTAAAAAACCAATACCGTGCTCTGCCGCCGGTTTTTGAATAATCATCACCGATTGGTCATCTTTATTATCATGACCAGTATCGCGTTGAACGAATTCCACGAGCTTGATGCGCGGTTTTTCCACGCACTTGAGGCTTTGCTTGTTAATGGTATATTGACAGGTGGCGACAACTTGTTTCGCATATTGTGAATAACCATCATCACGGTTTATGACTTTTTGCATAATGTCACGAGCCGTTTCTGCTTGGACGATACCACTCAGGCTAATAGTGAACAAAATAATAATGAATTTGAGCATGTGACTCACTCCTTTACGCGGTGGCCGAGCTGGCAATGGCTGGTTTGACGGGCTGACTGAACGTGACTTTACCTTTTAACAATAAGGCTGGTAATAAGAATAATTCAGCCAACAAGGCGGTGCTAATAGCCACGGCGGATAACATACCAAAACTTTTCATGCCTTGATGATCTAGCAAGATAAAGGTTGAAAAAGCGGCGATCAAAATAATCGAAGTAAACGTTATCGCTTGCCCCACTTCGCGAAAGGCTTTCACAATAGCTTGTTCACAATCGCCATGCTTTATGACTTCTTCCCGATAATGGGTGAGAAAATGAATGGTATCATCCACTACAATACCAATCATCAGTGGCGCCACAATGAGCGTATCCACATCCAATGGAATGCCCATGTAACCCATGGTGCCGAAGACAATCACTAACGGAAATATATTGGGATATAATGCAATCAAGCCCACCCGCATGGAGCCAAAAATAATAAACAATATGGCGCTAATGGCGAGTAAAGCGATGGCAAAACCTTTAATTTGCGACCAACTCAAATAGTCAATTAATGTCACCATAATGGTGACCCCGCCGGTGACGGTGACATCCAATTGAGGATACTGCAGTTTCATCGGGGTAAATAAATGATCAATTTGTTCGCGGATCACATCCAGTGCCGCCACATAATTTTTCGAACCATTGCTTATCATGTTCACCGTGATATGTGCTTTTTGATAATCATCGGAGACCACTTTTCGTCGATCGGCGGAATTGGCATTGTTAAACAAAAACAGCATTTGTTGTAAAACAATGGGATCATCAGGAATTTTATAAAAATCCGCTGCCCCCCCATTCAATGATTTATTCGAGTCTTTTACCACATTGACCAAGGACCGGGTTAATACCACATCATCGACTTCTGTTTCCAAAAAATGTTGTAACGCTTCCAGGCTCGATAGCAGTTTGGGGTCTTGCATGGCACCATCTTCACCGCCATCAACCATGATTTCCAGGCTTTGGGTACCCCCCATTTTTTCATCCACTAAATTAAAAGCGGTACGAATAATATTGCCTTCACCAAAAATACTAATGGGATTGGAATCCACCTGAACCTTGAAGATACCAATCACAAACACTACCCCAATCAGGCTGAAAATCACAATGTTCAATGTTGGATTTTTATGGCTCAAGTGCTCAATTTTTTGTAATAAACTCTGGATTAAATGATGTTTAGGTCCGATGGATTGGGTTTTTTCAGCACGTTTTTTTGAAAAGGGCGCCCATAAATCCAACATCAGCGGCAACATAAACACGGTGATAAAAAAGGCGATAAATACCCCCAAGGCGGCTGACATGCCAAAACGTTGAATGGGAATTAATGGCACGACCATCAAGGCTAACATACCTACTCCGGTGGTTAAACTTGTTAAAAAAACCGCCAAGCCGGATTTTTCATAGGTGGAACGCATGGCCGATGGGTGATCTTCTCCTTGATTTCTGAAATAAAGATAACCCGAAAGAATATGCACGGCATCCGCCACCCCCACCACCAGAATTAATAATACGGTGATATTGACCATTAAATTCATTTTCAAGCCTAACCAGCCAAAGATAGCGATGGTTAACACTGAGGCTACGGCGATGATAACAATGGGCCAAACCACTGCGGCCAAGGATCGAAACAATACCCATAACATGATCAGCGTAAACAACATGGTCAACATCATGACCATATTAATTTGCTGAACAAAACTATCCCAAACAAAAGCATTCATGGGAGGCAATCCGACCGGATAATATTCTAAGGCTTGCGTGTAATCGGATTTTTCGATAATCTGCCGAATCGATTGCATAACCTCTGAGTATTCTGACATTTCCACGGTTTCAAAAGATCGAGGTTTGGATGCGTCGAGTGCAATGATGTTGTCACCCATGTCCGTTACATCAAAATCATCCATCGATATAGAAAATTCATCGACGCCAGCCTCAGGGGGGGAATGTTGCGGATGAGTGTCATCCGCTTTGAAATTAGTTTTAAAATCGGTTCGAATGACAATGCCACCGTATTCACTATCTTCAGACACATAAAGCAACGGATAATCCGGATGATTTATTGCTAAATGCCGATAATCATCACTTTGCTGATGAGTCTGCGGTAGGCGCTCACCGATAAACTGGCGCGAGATCAAAGCTTCGTTGGAGGCTTCCAGATAGCTCACATTAATCAGCGAGGTAATATCTACCACATGATCTAATGGCGATGTTTCACCCGGTTGTAACTGCAATCGATAATTGAGCAATTCTTCTTGCAAACCACGTAAGGCGGTCAATGAAGATGGTGAAAAAACATCACCGTCTTTGGCTCGATAAACAATATAGATGGATTCATCACCCCCAAATTGTTCGCGAAATCGATCATAGGCTAAACGAACCGGATCACTTTCCTGAAAAAAGAATTCATCGGTTAAATCTAACTGAAATTTGCTGACGCCCGGCGCAATCATGACTATCGTGATGAAAAAAATCGCCCAGACCCATTTTCGATATTGCCGAACAAACTCAGGCACCGCTTGAAAAAACCGGCTTTGTGCCGCAATGATTTTCTTCATTTTGCTATCTCTTAGTTAGGAATGGGCTATGAGACTGTGTTGACAAATAAACTATTAATCATGCTATCTAACACTTGATGATAGCTTGTCATATCCACCGCTTGATCTAACAATAACTGTACAGATAAACCATGATGTAATGCGTACAAGGCTTGAGCGGCAGATCGTGCATCAACTTCCGTTTTGACTTCGCCGTTTGTTTTCCCCAATTCAATCAAACCACTCATTTTATTTATCAAACCGGCCAAGTTATGTTGGTATTTTTGCTTGATCTTACTGTCGGTAAAACCTTCCGCCAATAACATGCTATCCATGCGGATGCATTCTTTTGCATCAGGGTTCTCGGTTAGTTGATTAAAATAGAATGTTTTAACATGCATCAGTGCGTCTAAAACACTGCCGTTTTGTACATCAATCTCGGCAAACAATGCCTCTTGTTGACCAATGGAGGCCTCTGACATGCTCTGAATGATTTCATCCTTACTCGTAAAATACGAATACACGGCACCTGGACTCAACTGTGCCTCTCGACATATATCTTGCATAGTACAAAGATGGAACCCTTTACTGATAAAGCATTTTACGGCGGCGGACAAAATTTGTTCGCGGCGTGCAAGCTTGTGGTTATCGGAGACTTTTGGCATAACACCCCTAAAAAAACGAATGATCGATCTTTTTTAATGATACCTAAGTTTGCCGACGAGTCAAGCCTTTTTAATTGCTAAATTTTCGCCTATTACTGGATGGCTGTATTGATTATCTGATTCACCCAGGAGAAGTGACAGAAAATTAACCGTCTGATTATAAAATCAGTATCATGCATATATAAAATAATTATATGTAATTCATTCAGATAGGTAGTTTTACGAATATCAATGAACAGATTTTTTATAGTATTATTTAGCTGGGTTTTTTTCTCGTATTTGATTATTTAAAGAATAGGAGCGTATTGCATGGAAAAACGTTTATATGCCCGATTAGCCACCTCTATTGAAGTACAATTACACTATAAAAACTTTCCACTGGTTCGCTATTCAACACATGATGTCAGCCCAAATGGTATGTTTGTTGAGACTCAAGCAAATATCTACCTCAAAAAATTCACCCCGCTACGTATCGAATTTGCTACTGAACAAAATAACACCTTTGATCATTTTATTTTACCCGCAACCATCGTACGTATTTCGCCTCAGGGTATTGGCTTAAAGTTCAATAGAACGGATAACTTCATTTTCACGTATTTTCACCAAATGTTGGCTCGCAAATGCTTGGATGAACAACCCTGGCTTTCGCTTGCCTCATAATGTTTTATCTAAAATACTAGATTGACAAAACTTTTTGCTGTAATGTGCCTTCATTTATCCTGAAATAAAAAGGTTTATGGAGCCATCAATGACAGAAGAAGTTGTGTATTCATTCAAAACAGTATTAGATGATGTCACAAAATTATTAGCACTAAAGCCGCGCACCGGTTTTATTGAAAGTGTTGTTACCACCGGTGGAGTGCAACCTTTAGACGCTTTGGAAAAATTGTCTGTTAGCCTCGCCCAAAAAGAAAAAGACAAATCACTTTTGATATTAAAAAATGCATTAACCGATGAAGAAAAACAATTACTCAATTATATCGATAATGCAGAAGACCTCCTTACTGAACTCAAACAAAAAATAACTCAAATACCAGATCAAACTGAAGATGAAACGATTGAAATAAACAAAGTGGCGGTTGCCCTATTTATTTTGTTTACTTGTATGACTATTGGTCTATTGGTATTTGCTGTATTTTGATAAAGTTTTCGCCAACTAAAAAGCTGTTTTAAATTATCTCAGTCTAATTTTTAAACAGCTTTTTATTCCTCCTATCCTATTTTGGATACCATCACAAAGCAGTCCTGAGAGGTATTGATTCGACTAGCGAGTTAATGTTGAATCAACTACACTAGGTAACTTGTATTGCATATATTTTATTTGTTTTCTAATAATTCATGTATACAGGTATTAGCTACATTTCGTATGCTTTATTTTACAAAGATTTTAAATAAAATAATGTGGCTAGAATATATCGATAAATTTGTGAATTAACCGTCTTTGTTATGTGCCTATAAAAAAATTGAGTCAGGGGGAGTTAATGGATAAAAAAAACCGTTTTTTTTATCAAATAGTAATAACACTTAGTCTTGTTTTATTGTATTCCACGACCGCTATTGCTGGTAAAGATCATGAGGATGAGCATCGTCAATATACACATGTCTTTGATCATAACCACCAGCACCAAAAACAGAAAAAGAAAAAAATCGTCATCATGCATTCGGGCGACCTTCACGGTGACCTCGAATCACACCCCAATGCACGAGAGGACGCCAATGGCCGTATGGAAGGTGGCTTAGCCCGTGCTGCAAAAATCATAAAGAGAATGAAAAGAAAATATCGTGAAAAGTTAGTTTGGGGGCATACTGGAGATACCACCTCAGGCAGCGCTATCGCCACCTACACTCAAGGTAAAGCTTTGATTGACGTTTGGGATAGTTTATCACCCGATGTATTTGCCACCGGTAACTGGGAATATGCCTATGGTGTATACCGCTACCTAAAATTCTTTGGTACTGACACTGATATCGAACCTGTCGTCAATCAAGCCGATAGAGAAAAAATGGCTATTCCCCCTTTTGAGGCCGATGGTACGAGTTATGCCGATGGTAACGTTTATAAAGGTCACAATCCCTACCGCGCCATGGTAACCGACCAAAACGGGGAATCACGTCGTTGGGCTACCATCGCTGCAAATGCTTACTTCAATGGTTTAGATGCCGGTCCCGGTATCGTAAATAAAGGAGCTGGCGAATTGCTGACTGACCCCTATTACGTCAAAACCGTTAACGGAGTAAAAATTGGCTTCATTGGCTGTACCACTAATCGAGGACCGCAGGTAGTCAGCAGTAACATCACCGCCGGAATCAGTTTCACTAACTGTATGGGTACTGTGAAATTCCCGCAAAATAAAGCCATAAACTGGCCTGAAGGACACCCAAACCGGGATGCGACGCAAGAAAAAAGTGTGCAGAATAATGACGGCCAAGAGATGCCACAATGGGGCAGTACCGTAGGTTTCAAAACCGCTCCTGAAATCGTTAAGTTCACGCATATCTTGCGATTGCCTAAAGGAGAAGACTCGCCTTATATTAATTCAAGCACCGGTAAAGCCTGGAAAGGTGAAGGTGTTGACTTAGTCGTGCTAATGTCAGAAGCGGGTATTCCCGAAAATATCTGGAATGCAGAACGAACTATTATGCCTGTGGGGATTCGCTTCCCAGAAATCGTATTGTCATCTGACACTCACGAAAAAACCCCATTACCGGTCGTTGTGACAACCCAAACAGGCGACAAAACCATTCTTATCGAAGAAGGTGAAGACGGCGCACAAATTGGCATTCTTGAGCTTGAAATGAAAAATGGCAAAATTGCAGAGTGGCAATGGAAAGCCTATGCTATTGATGACAGAATCCCGGAAGATCGCAAAACAGCGAAATTGATTGAAAAAGTTGAAGCCCCTTTTCATAGTAAAGCAGCGGGTGGCAAGTTTAAAGACGGAGACAGCTTTACTAACCCTTACAGTGGTTATCAACTGACCGTCCCTTTGGATTATCCCATGGCCGCCACTGAAATTATCCTTGACCGTAATCGTTTCTCACACGAACATGAACCTGAAAAACTAATCATGCCTGCCCTCATCGAAGGCACTCTGCATGATGTTTATGTGGATGCCTTCCGCGCATTAACCGGAGCCGATGTTGGCGGTTTACGGGGCTTTCGCTATACCAATACCATTCTACCTGGTCCGGTTACCGTGGATGATATTTATCATAGCTTATCTATCGGAGCCATGATTGCCGTCGGTCCCATTCCCGCTTCACCCGAGGCCGAGCATGGAACAGATCCCGCTGATCAGTCCGGTCAATGTATTTTCAAGGGTCATAGTGATGAAGCGAATGCTAACAATCACACCATCAACAAATGTCATAACATGGCTTGGCCTCGTAACCTGGTACAAGAAATCGAACTCTCGGGTAACAGTACTCAACAAACGACTATCCCCAATTGGGGCGGAGGTTGGTTCTGGAACTACTCGGGCATCAATTTTGACCTGGACCCTTATCAAGGAAACTTTGCAAAATATGGCACCAAAGTTCGTTCTCGTGTCACCAATGTACGTATGGTCAATGGTTACACTGGGGAAGAAAGCGGCCCGTTACCAAACGAGGTAATGTATGCCTCGTACTATTACGATGCTGACTTTAACCGTATCAACCGCAACCAACTGGAAACCAAAGGGTCTTGCAAGAAAAAAGGCTACCCAGGACTCACCCGTGAATGTGTCGGTAGCAAAATCCGTATATTGGCAAAAACTGACATGGAATTTGGCGCATCGATGATACTGGTTTCTCCTGCCCAATTTGCAGCTAAATCGGTGACAATCGATAGCAAAACCTATCAAATTTTTCCCATGGATGTGGTCGAAGCCGTCGGTCGCTACATTAATGAGGCCGAAATTGAAGTCGCTGACATCTCTAATGGCATTGCACTTGTTGAAACGCGCTCAGGTCTTGGTGGTGCAGTCACCAAAAACAATTTTGCACCAACATTCCCGCGCATCAATCTCCTGCGCGAACTCATAAGCGGTCATGATGAGTTTGGTTTTGGAGTGATTCAACCGCTTCGCGGCGCTTTAGAAGCAGCCGATCAAACTTATTTTGCTGACTCCCCTGCGGATCAAGGTGAATTTTAAGTTTCCAACATCAAAATCAAAACCCCGTTCTTCTGAGCGGGTTTTTGATTTGAATTCATCTACTCCATCATCCAAAGACTTGAAATAGAATCCCCTGTATCCGCCTGCTTGTTTCTTGTAATTGACAAAATAATGGCATATCCTTTTACTTTATGAACGTAAAGAATCATAATAAATAGTCGCCAAGATCAAACACTCAAAAGAATAATATATCCTTGCCAATAATAGCAGAACTTATTAAATCAAAAACAATCGTAGATTCTGTAAAAATTTGCTTTAAAAAAACAAGAAAAACTGAGCGGTATCAACCGTCCGTCAGTACATAGATAGCCATAACGAATCATTTTTAGATATTGAGAGCACTTGAATATAAGTGCTAGCAATGCCAAAAATGATTCGTTACGGCTATATATTATCAAGTGGGGAGATAAAAATGAATAATACCAGGAAGGCAGTCGATCTCGGACGTGTCAGCTTATTGCTTGTTATAGACTGGTGGTTAGCGGCTTGCAGCGAGCCACCACCAGCCGGTGTCATCACCCAAGAAAACCTCAATAACACGTCGACTGGCGTTAAATCAAACTTATATAGCCGTACCGTTCGTATTGAAGGCGCATGGAATAGCCCGGAAGTGATCGGCACAGAAGCCGTCGATGGCTCACCTCAGAATTTCCTATTGGGACCCAATTTTAAAATGGATCAATTGGGGGTATGCTCACGCCTCCTCCTACCCTCCCACTACTGATCCGCTACCAACAGAGCCAACCCCCCCGGTGGAAGTCCCCGCGTTCAGTTTTTCAGATCCCATTGATGTCTGGAATAATGCCGGTCAAAACAATGTTAACGTTAATGTGCGTGGTCCATTGATCACGACGGCTCCTTCAACCGATCAAGTCTATCTCTTGCTCATTAATAATCGCCATTATAATTCACTAAGCCAACAGTATGAGCAAGGTGAAAATATTATCCTTGCCAATGGAGCTGGATCCACTTGGACACCGGTCACACTTCCAGACCAAGCGGTATCTGCCGTGGAACCCGCTCAGCTCGTCTTTGCCAGCGATGGCACGGCTTTCCTCACCTGGCAGGAAAACCGTGAGTTGTATTTAAGCATCTCAACGGATGGCCAAAACTGGTCAGAGCCAATATTGATTGACAGCAATGTGGGTAACCCATTCCTGTTACCGGATGCAATGGGCAATGTGAGCATTGTCTGGCAATCTGTCAATAATGATTCGACCATCCATCTACGCCGTTATCTCGCGGGTACTGGTGCGACGGCGGGTTTGCAAGCGGCCAGTCTCTTGAGTTTTGCAGATCGCCGGTTGATCACTTCTCCTATCTCCGATGCGCAAGTCAATATCTCAGTGGCTTGGTCATCCATCACCGCCACGTCACAACAAGTCACTGTAAGCACATTCAGTGATGCCAGCCAGTGGCGTACCAGTACTGATGCTTTAAGTATTGATGCACAAAACGCCAAAACCCAATTTCAATTGACCCATGGCCCAGCCAATACCCTGCTGTTGATTGCAGCCAGTGTCGGGACCCATCAGTTATTTGCCACACTATTTAGTGAGGAAAGCGGCTGGCAAGAATGGCAGAATATCGATCAAAACCAAGGGACACCTGATACCTTGATGAGCACTCCCCAAGTCCGTGCAAATGCCTCAGGCCAAGTGATGGTGCTTTGGATTGAAAAAACCCGCGACGCCAATGGACAAGCCGTACATCACCTGCTGTCCAATACTTTTAGTTTAGTCGGCACCGAACCCACCTGGTCAACGCCGCAATTGATTGGCATCACTTTTCACCCTCGCCTGTACGCATCACCCGTGCTGCAATTGGCAGAGGATGGTAGCGCCATGGTCGCCTGGATTGATAGCTCCATTACGCAACAAGTGTTACGTTTCAACCAATACACACCGGCCACCGGATGGTCAAACCAGCCCGTTGACCTAATCAACTATACTGGCCCCGATAGCGGTTTCATGTTAAATCTCAATATGGGTTTAACAAACACAGGAAAAACGCTGATCACTTGGCAACAACTCATTCGTAGCAATCGCGGTGGAGAGTTCCATATCTGGGCTTTGGAAGGTAATTTTTAGTGGCGACAAAAGAAACGCCCTATCAAATTGTTTTTGATAATTAACAATGCGGATAGCAAAAGCGGCTCTGAGTATCAGAGTCGATTTTTTGATTGAGGGCTTGCAACGATGATTTCATATTCAATGTGGATCACGCTCAACCCTTACCGATCAAAAACGCGACTTTATAATACCTTCATCAATTCGCTCACTTATTTCATCCAATAATTTATTCGCATCCGTTAGATGTAGTCTTCCATAGTCCTCAGATTCTAGAAATTTAATCAAGTCAAATTCTTGGTCTTCTGGAAGGCTGTCAATTTTTAAAAGCACTTCTTCATAGTTATAAATTTGTTCAGGGAATGGTGGTTCTAACTCAGGTTCTTCTGCATGCCACTCGCTTGGAGCATCTGTGCGTACAATACTTGCAAGTTCTTTTTCAATTTGACTCAAGCCAGATACAGTTTCAACTGTTTTTTCTGCCACATTAATTTTTTCTGGTTCAACTAATGATATAACCTCTGGCTCTTTTTCGTTAGATTTTGTCTTTTGTAAGGCAGCCAAAAATACAGATAAGTTACGACCAATAGCATCTTCAATTTCCGATGAAATCGCAAGTTGATCAATATCTCGATTTTCGTTATGAACAACCTCATGACGGTTCATCACTATTGAGTTTGAAAGGGCCTCAATAGAATTTTTTAGGTCGCCAACATTATGAGAAATTTCATTTTTTATATTATCCTCCAGTGAAATGAAATAAAACTTCATTGTCAATGCGCCTACAAAAACGCCTAAAAACAAAACAAGTGAGTGACTTATCCAATATCGCATTCGATTTTCCTTGACGAATTCAATCAATGTAATAGGAGTTTCAACGCTAAATTTTTCATTTTAGAACGGCATTTCCCATTTTTCCAGTATGTAACATAGAAATGGCATGTGCTGTCTTAAGAAGCTTTAATTCACGCTTTGGATCTCGCTGAAGTTCGTATAACTCTAAGCTATATAATTTGCTATCATTTGCCCATTGTAATGCAGTGATTGCTTTCCCATTAACTCCGCTTGCTCGAGCTACCAAAATGGCTGGCAAGCCAGCAACAACGCGATTAATCATCTCATGAGGTAGATCTAATGTATTGCTATGCATTAGATATGAGATTTCTCTAACTTTTAGAAAAGCAATATCATTTAGAGAATAATCATGTGTTATTGTAATTTCATCAATCGCTGCACTTCCTTGAAACTTTCCAAGTTGAAAGTTATTTTGGATTATTTCAGACAGAGAAACACGGAAATTAGTGTCCTGCAAGTTATCATCCATTTTTCCGAATGGAAGCTTGTCAAATAAATCGTTATCACCGACTTTTACGTAACCTATTTCTTTCATAGCATTCGCATTTCGACGTAACAAATCAGCATCAACAAACTGTAATTTATCGATAGGCACGAGTTGGACACTACTTGGTGCATTAGAGAACACATTAGTTGTACAGGTTGGCGGGAAAAGAATGAGACAACTGCTGGTATCTGGAGACGCGATAGCATTCGATGCCATCGGTAAAAACATGAGCAAGGTTATGTAAGACCATTTGTTTATGGCAGAAATGAAGCTGTTTTTCAATGAACTAATCCTTAGCAATCCATCCATGACTGAGACGTTATCGCAAGCGATGTTTGGCCCTGGATTCAATGATATGCGAATATAGCACAAGATTTCTCAAGTGCTACATCCGTAGATTGTCTTTTAAAACCTTAGCCGATATTCGTATATCTTAATTAAGGTTAAAAATTTTCAAATGTAATTACAATAAACCATTAATCGGTAAATAGGCAAGTAACATTTGTATTGGCAAAATTAGTTCCAATACCTGTATTAACATAAATTTTCCAATGATTAGAAACCACTCGATAGTCAGAAGTGTTATTGATAGTGCTATATGAGTTAGTCTTAGTTTTAGAATAACCATGCACTTGGAAAAAATAGTCAGCAATTTTCGACCAAGGATATGAAGAACTGGCACGATTCCAGAACGTAGTGTCCAAGCGAACGTTCCAGCTAGTATCACTGTAACTTTCGGCCGTTTTTGCACCTAATATTAACAGTGCTGAGCCTACATTTTTTATACAGTATGATTGTCCATAATTATTTCCAGAAGTGATTACATGTGCCTTAGTGGCGTAGGCAAAAGCATTCTGCATAAGCAATACTGCACTAATCGCTGAAACAATAACAATTGACTTTTTAATAAAGTGATTGCGAAACATTATCCCTTTCTCCATATCTAATAAAAAACTACAAAATTAGATAAACAATCACATAGTTTCTAGTTAGAGCTAGCATATTCTAAGTAATATAACTTGGCTCTTACGGCAAGCATATAAATACTAGAAGCGATCTAGCTCCACTGTTTTAACAATTAAAATGACAGCAATGATCAAAGCGTTAAGATCACTACAGAAAGGAAGGAGTCATCAATAAAAGCAAAAAAATATGTCGTCTATCCGGGCTATCCCTTTTATTCCCATCCACACTAAACAAATATCCTTAATGTTGACAAATTGATGCTAAGTTTTTTTATGGGGGAATTTTTAACATACAAATTTTAGTGATGCAATATTTTATTCTAATATTTTTAAAATCGATTTATTTTTAGATACGAAATGATAGTTAAACACACAATACGGTGTAATCTTTATCGATACCTGACTAAAAAGTCAGTGATTTAGGTCAATTGTTTTTTCTCTTTGCTCAACATGATAGTACTGTAATAATAATCCGTGCGAGGAAGTAGCAAGTATCGTCATTCGTAGCTTACTTAGGTTAATCAAAAAACTTGAGCTCAACTCCTAAGTGCCATCGTTAAAGACTGGATTATGAGCCATTAACGAATATTAAAGAAATTTTAAAACTTCTTATCATAGTTGTTGAGAAGCTATTAATTCTTCAAAATGCATAAATTATTCAGACCATTTATGCAATAGTGGGATAAAATGTAAAGATGCTGCCAAAAATTTGTAATCTTAAGCTTACATTTATTCATGATGAATTTTTCTGAATTTCAATTTGCGCTAGATCTGTACTCCCATATACCTAAAGTTGATTCAACTGTTACGCCCAATACCCCCCCCCTCTTACGAAAAATAAACATGCATAAATAATTTCATTTTTACTACAACTTTTGCTAAGCAAATTATTTCTGTGTCACCTACACTACTTTTGATGTTCGTTCTAGTCACATTGAGCAAAAATTTGATAGTATGTAAAATAAACAAATTGATTTGCTAAGTGATGAAATTTATACCCGACAAAACGATGAGTGAAATAGATCATTTTTTTATTATGTCTTCCGTTGGAGCGCCAGAAGCAGATAGGCTTGTTGAATTTGTATTTTCCGAAGGAAAGCCAAGTATACATGCGAACCAAGGAACATCTAATCGTCGTTTTTTCTTTCAAACGTCATGACCCATGCCGGTTAAACCAACAAAAAAAGAATTGAGACAATGAGAATTGAAGCAGTCACCTTAGAAGGTAAATTTGTACGCTTGGAACCGCTATCCATAAAACATAAGGATGGGCTGTGTCAGGCAATTTCAGATGGGGAACTCTGGCAACTGTACGTCACGCTAGTGCCTCACCCAGACAATATAGATGCCTTTTTCAGCAAAGCACAAGAAGCTTTCGAAGTAGGCGATGGTTTGGCATTCGCGACAATCGATAAAAATACCAACCAAATTGCTGGCTCCACACGATTCATGAAAGCTAATTTGCCAAATAAACGAATAGAGATTGGATTTACTTTTCTAGGCAAATCTTGGCAGAAAACAAGGATCAACACAGAAGCCAAGTTACTTATGCTTTCGCATGCATTTGAGACCTTAGCCCTCAATCGCGTGGAGCTGCTAACGGATTATTTGAATAATACATCTCGGCAAGCCATATTGCGCCTGGGAGCTAAAGAAGAAGGTATTCTACGTAACCATATGATAATGCCGGATGGTCGAGTAAGAGATTCTGTACTGTACAGTATTATAGAAAATGAATGGCCCGGTATTAAACAGCACTTGTCTCGTAAGCTGCTCTAGCAAGTTCAATCTGCGTGCAACTTGTAAAAGTTATTTAATTTCCATTGCTTGGTGTTATACATAGGAAAACGATGAAGCAATTACCTGCACTCAATTGGATAATTGAGTTTATCGAAAGCAATAGCATACCTTATGTTGTTTGTGGCGGACTTGCAGCAAAAGTTTATGGGTCTAAACGAAAATTGAACGACATTGATTTGTACGTTCCTGATGAATACTTCGCTTCCATCGTAAAATTTGGAAAGCCGTATATTACCTACGGCCCAACACACCATAAAGGCAATCAGTGGGATTTAACATATGTACAGTTTAACTACCTTGGTCAAGAGGTTGAGGTTGGAAGTGACAAAGATTGCAAGATATTTGATAGTCTCCAAGCTCGATGGTCTGTTCAACATATTGATTTTGAGAATTGGGAACGGCGCGAGATTTATGGTGTTGAACTGAGGATTATGGAAAAAAATGATTTAGTCGCGTATAAAAAAAAACTGAATCGCGAAGTAGACTTAGAAGACATCGCACAAATTAGTGACAATGTATTATAACAAATATTTGAATAAGCCTGAAAACTAACAGTAGGGGCTTTAGGCGACGCATGGAGCAGTTATCAAGATAAATCCAGCATGCTAAACCGGTAAGTTATCTCGTGCCATTCTTTAATATATTTTAACAACACACCGAATAAGTTCGATGAAAGGATACTTCGATGAAATACTCAATAATAATTTCTATTTTAACAATGCTCTTGTGTCTGAGTACATTTTCAGCATTTGCTGTAAATTCTGAATTTGACCATGTCTACATATTAAACTCTCCATCGACAAACAGTTCCGGCGATGATTCCATCGTCAGCTTTGATAAACTAGGCAACCAGAGCACTTTTGTGACACCCGATCCAAACTTGAATGGCATGAGAGAGATTGCCTTCGGCACTGAAGGAGACATCCTATATGCGCTCCAATCTCATTTTGCGCTTGGCGTTTCTCGAATAATCTACATCGACAAAACAGGTGCTATTGTTGACGAGTTAAATATGTTACCCATTATCGGATTACAGTCCATGACTGTTAACGTAGATGGCCTGATTTATGTTTCAAACCCTAACAACGTATATCAAATAAATCCCAAGACAAAAAGTGTGCTTGTCTTTGCGAGTTATGCCACGCCGCATTCTGCCCTCGATATCGATCATGATAGTAATGGAATCCTATATATTACAACAGGTAACTCCAACAGTATCTTAAAGGTAGACACTTCAGGCAATGTAAGTATCTTTGCAGATTCAACGGATGGTCTTGATAGCACTTTTGGAATTACATTCGACCATGTTGCAAACATGATATGGGTAACCAACAACCGTGGGTCCAGTAAAGCCCAAATTTACAAATTTGATCTAAATGGAAATGGCAGCTATTACGCGGATATTGGATCATATATTCAACCTCAGGCCCGAGGGATTCTCATTGATTCTGACGGCTTACCTTTAGTGCCGTTAGGAGACCTAGATAGCGTTGTAAAAGTAGATTCTTCAGGCAATACTGCAGATATCTGGATCCAAAATATAGATTACCCGGTTGATTTAGACTTTGCTCCTACTCTAACCTCTGTTACCACCATCACCATTGATATCAAGCCAAGTAAAAAGCCTAAAAATATCATTGTTCTCAAAAAAAATAAAAAACTCAAGGTCGCCATAGTGGGCGATGCAATATTTGATGCTCTTCAGGTCGACCCAGCGACAATCAAATTCGGTCCGAGTGGAGCGAGCCCGATTCGTTTCAAAGGCAAGGATTATAACCATGATGGTTTTCCTGATCTAATTCTGACCTTCAAGCTCAATGAAACAGGTATATCCTGTGGTGATGAGTCTGCCACATTAACTGGCGAAACATTTCTTGATCCTGCTGTTACATTTCAAGGCACTGACAGCTTCACTATCGTAGGATGCCGATAAGGTGAAGATGACGACTGCATGGATGCAGGAGGTAGGGCGCCAACAGTAGGTGCTTTAGGCAACTCAGGAGATAAAGCCGAGATGCAAAACAGGGAAATTATTGCGTCGCCCATTCCTAAGCTTGCTACTTTATGATCGTTTTCTACGCTATTGACATTAACACTCAACAACCACTAGCTATACGCTGGTGGTTGTTGAGTCAAAACGGGCGAATAAACCCGTCATTATTGCAAGAGAAATTATTATCATGGTTGCGAGTAGCTCATTTCTAATACTAGAAGATGGCAGAAAGCTAGGCTTTATTGATTATGGTAACCCTAATGGCTTGCCAATTATTTTGCTTCATGGAACACCAGGGTCACGAGTTTTTGGTTTTGAAAATGAGCCACTGCTTATTAATAATGAGCTGAGGATAATTACCCCAGAAAGACCCGGATACGGTTTATCTGATTCATTCCAAAACAGAACAATCAACGACTTCTCTCATGATATTGAGCAGCTTGCAAATAGCTTAAATATAGATAAATTTCATGTGGCTGGCGTATCCGGTGGAGGGCCGTACGTATTGGCCTGCGCGTATTGTTTGCCCAGTCGAGTCTTATCAGCTACATTAATAGCAAGTGCGACACCAACGGGTCTGAGTGGTTTTTTCAAAGGCATGTCATTGGGTAACAAAGTCGCTTTTATTTTGGCTAAATACATGCCCTTCTTATTAAAGCCGCTGTATATGTATTCTGCTAACCTCATACAAAAACACCCTGAAAAACTATTGCAAGGAATTAACTCTCAACTTTGCTCTTGGGACCAACAAGTATTGAGCAATCTTGAAGAAGACGGTAAAATCGAAACATTCATATATCATATACGGGAAGCCTACCAACAAGGATACCTAGGAGCCTATTCAGACATGATGTTACTAACAAAACCATGGGGAATTGATTTCCAGGCTCTTAAATTACCCATTTTTATGTGGCACGGAGAGTCCGATACGCTCATGCCAATTTCTTCAGCTAAATCTTTCTCAAAAATATTGCCAAATCCTGAGTGTTTTTTTATTAAACAGGCGGGGCATCTATTACTGGAAAGTGATGAGTACAGCCAAAAAATCATCGACAAAATCAAGCATCATGCACCTAATGTAGAGAGAATTTCATGAGCAATCCAATTGAAACACAAATTATTCAATCTGAGGAGCGGCTTCGACTTGCGATGCTTCAGTCCGATGTAAGCGCTCTTAATGAACTGCTTGCCCCTGAGCTAATATTCACCAATCATCTGGGTCAAATATTAACCAAGCAAGACGATCTTACCGCCCACCAATCGGGAACACTTAAGATCGAGGTATTAATGCCTTCAGAACAACACATTCAGCTAATTGGTGAGGTCGCTATTGTCTCTGTCCGAGTGCATTTAGTTGGCAGCTATGCTGGCACCCGCTCTGAGGCCAATTTTCGATTTACTCGTATATGGGCACTTGCTTCTAAGGATACCTGGCATATAGTGGCTGCCCATTCGAGTGTCATAGTGTAGCAAGGGAATATTGGAAGACTTAATTGAATTCGAATCTGTATTGTCCTCATTACAGAAGGCAAATGTTAAGTGGCATTTAGCGGGAGATTATTAAAATCTATCGATGTAGAGTAAGTTCGTTAACTATCGCATAAAAACGATTAAAAAGGATTGATTGATGAAACAAGTAAGTATCATTAATTCTCTCGAAGTACCGGCAGGTTTAGAAGACAAAGCGATAGCAATACGCGAAAAATATGTTGCGTATTTTAGTCAGCAACCAGGCTTTGTTAGCTCTACGTTCTATCGCTCTATCAATAATCAAAACAAATTCAATTTCATTAATATTGTCGTGTGGGATTCATACGATTCTTATCAAGCGGTGGTAAATAGCGCCGTTTTTAATAGTGAAGGCATGAATGAGGATGGCATGCAAGTGCTTGGCAATGGCTTTCCCGACCCAATATCTGTGTCACCGGGTCAGTACGAAATTATTGGGCAATAGTGTATAAAGTTTCTTTTGAATTAGGGACTCATATGAGCGTATCCGAAAAACTCTGGCGTGAATACCACTCAAAGTTACTCGCTTTCATCAAAAGGCGAGTTGATGACCACTCTGCAGCAGATGATATCCTCCAGGATGTTTTTTTGAAAATCCATCGACAAATAGATTCGCTTAACGAAGAGACAAAACTGGAGAGCTGGCTGTATCAAATCACCCGAAATGCAGTCATTGATTATTATCGCACGCGCAAGCCGTCAGTGGAACTACCGGAATGGATATCACAACCGGAAACGGACCCGCGTGCCCAGGCAAGACAGGAAATGGAAGCCTGCTTGCGTCCAATGATTGAGCAGTTACCCACAATCTATCGGGACGCACTTGTTCTTTCAGAATTGACAGGAATGACACAGCAGCAAGTATCAAAGGAACAGAATATATCATTGCCTGGTGCCAAATCAAGGATTCAACGCGCTCGTTCTCTGTTGAAAGGAATGATGTTTGAGTGCTGCCAGTTTGAATTTGACCGTAAAGGGAAAGTGATTGATTACAACATAAAAAACAATGACTGCGATTCTTGTTAAATTAATTTGCATCCTTTCAGCGACGCCATCGTCTATAGGGACGAACACAACGTATCAACCCTATCGAAGAGAGTCAAAATGGAACACGCAAAAAATGATGAAATACGCAGACAGGTTCGGGATAGCTATGGAAAAGTAGCTGAATCAAAAAGCACCGGGTGTGGAGATTCGTCGTCATCCGGTTGTTGCACAGGCAATGGAGTCACGGCAGAGATGGCGTCTGTCGCCCTGGGATATTCCAATGAAGACGTCACCGCGATCCCGGAAGGTGCAAATATGGGTCTGGGTTGTGGAAACCCGCAGGCAATTGCGTCATTGCAGCCAGGGGAGACGGTGCTTGATCTGGGCAGTGGCGGAGGATTCGACTGCTTCCTCGCGGCAAGAGCTGTCGGTGAACAAGGTCATGTCATTGGTGTTGATATGACCCAAGAAATGGTTAGCAAGTCCCGAAATAATGCGATCAACGCTGGATTTGATTATGTTGATTTTCGGTTGGGTGAGATTGAGAATCTACCAGTCGAAAATGGAGCAGTCGATGTCATCATTTCTAATTGTGTTATCAATCTTTCCCCGGAAAAAACAAAAGTATTCAGTGAAGCATTCCGGGTATTGGCACCGGGGGGAAGACTGGCAATCGCCGATATTGTCGCGACCACTGAATTGCCCGACAGCATAAAGCAAGACATGGCGCTTTATACGGGATGCATGGCAGGCGCCTCTTCCATAGATGAGCTTGAATCTATGCTGGGCGAAGCTGGATTCGAAAAAATCCGGATTCAGCCAAAAGATCCCAGCAAGCAGTTCATTCGTGACTGGGCACCAGGGCGCAAGATCGAGGAGTATGTTATGTCCGCGACGATTGAGGCCATCAAGCCTGAGATATAACAACACACGCTGTACGCTATGAATGAGCAGGTTATTTAATTTTCATTCCTAGCGTACATGCGTTTCTTATCGTCGTAAGCAGGCATAGCAAAATATTCCAGTTGAATTTAACCGTTATGCATTAAAAATAATGAAGAGAAAAATACTTACCTGATGGTGTTCAGCAATATGAAGAATGGCCACCGGAAAATGTCTAATCAATGACTTCACAGGAAGTCAAAAATATTGCTGTTTTCTCCTAGCTTAAATCAGACAAATATTGAGAATAACAATGTCAGAATATACGGTCACTGTAAAATGGTATCGAGGTGATGATGAGAAATATATCGACAACAACTATAGCCGTGCTCATCAATGGGATTTTGATGGCGGTGTCACGGTTCCCGCATCATCTTCCCCTCAGATTGTCCCACTTCCTTATTCCATAGAAAAAAATGTGGATCCAGAAGAAGCCTTCGTTGCATCATTATCCAGTTGCCATATGTTGTTTTTTCTATCGATTGCCGCCAAAAGAAAGTTTATCGTTGACCAGTACGTTGATAATCCAATAGGTATCATGGAAAAAGATAGCAATGGCAATATATCCATGACTCGAGTTACCCTGCGTCCAAAGATTAATTTCTCAGGAGAAAATAAACCAACATTGGAACACCTCGAAGCGATGCATCATCAATCACATCAGCAATGTTTTATTGCGAACTCCGTTAAAACTGAAGTCGTAACAGAAATAATTATCTGAATTATTTTCCATTTATACGCTGTTTATGAATGTTCCGACGGCTTGTTCAACATTGAGAAAAATTGTATCTTAACTTTAGAAAAATATAAAATTACTGAAAATCAGTCTAGTGGTTTTGAAAGCCAAGGAGAATGATTCTTGAAAGTTACTGTATTAGGCGCTGGGATCGGTGGTCTAAGTACTGCGATCGCCTTGAAGCATAAAGGCTTCGATGTTGATGTATACGAGCGACACAGCAGCCGGACAGATATCGGTGCAGGTATTGTATGTTGGCCGAATGCATCCTTTGTATTAAATGAATTGGATATGCTCGATGATATCGCTTCGATTTCGGGGCGTCCGATCACCATGCAACGACGATCAAACCAAGGGGAAGATTTAGGTTCACTAGACATTGTTAAGCTAAATGAGCGAATGGGATATCCAAGTTTTTCAATATTCCGAAAAGATCTAATGAAGACCCTAGGTTTGCATACATCACAACTTGGTATCGACGTTAAATACAATCATACAGTAACAAAACTTAGCTCCACTCAAGCTGGATTATCTCAAATTCATCTTAATAATGGCACTATCGTCCAGACTGATTTGATTATTGGCGCGGATGGACGCATGAACTCAATCGCAAGAGCGTATGTTAATGGTGATAACCAACCGGTATATCAAAAATTTATCAATTGGATTGGTGTTTATCAGAGTGAACAAGCCATTTTTGAGGAAATCGTTATTGGTGACTATTGGGGGGTTGGTGAACGTTTTGGGATCGTACCCATTTCCTCCAATAAAGCGTATTGGGCAGGCGCTGTGGCTGCCTCTGAAATCAATGATAGAGAGCCAGCTAACTACAAACGTGACTTGCTTTCATTGTTCCAACATTGGCCAGAGCCTATCTCAACAATCATAAACGAAACCCCATTAACAGATATCAATAAAATTTACGTCCACGATCACAACCCCATGGATACTTGGCATAAAAATAATGTGTTAGTGATTGGCGATGCCGCCCATGCCCCATTACCAACGTCTGGGCAAGGTGCTTGTCAGGCACTAGAAGATGCCTGGCACCTAGCGAAATTGTTGGAAAAAGATTGCACTAACTTAGCGATGATTTTTCAAGAATTCACAAAAATACGTTTAGCCAAAACGACAGGGATTACCCTGGGAGCACGGCAGTTTGCCTCCTCCCTGTTCAATACGGATTCAACATTTTGCATGCAACGAAATCTAAGCAGTAAAGCGACAGACTATAACGCAGTGATTGAAGGCATGTCCAAAGGATGGGCCAGTGGTTTGCCCATCAATGTATAAACCCCATGAAATGAAGATTGGTAATTTGCCATCAATTTTTGGTAGCCATTAGGGATCAATAAAAAATATGAAATTAAGATCATGCGAAAACTCTGATTTGGAACAGATAAAACATCTCCTTGAAAGCGAAACACTGCCGTCGAATGACATCCATGAGCACCTTAAAAACATAATTATCGCAGAAGAAAAAGGAATCATTATTGGGCTTGGAGCAATCGAAAAATATAACAAGATAGGATTATTCAGATCATTGGTTGTGAGTAAAGAAAGAAGACGTGAAAAAATAGGCCGTGCGATATATCAACACATTGAAGATCTGAGTCAATTAATGGAAATGCAGAATTTATACCTTCTCACCGAAACTGCAAGCGAGTATTTCAAAAAATTGGGTTTTGTTGAAATAACCCGAGATGAAGCACCCGATGAAATTAAAAATACCAAGCAGTTTTCTAGTTTATGTCCGGCGTCAGCTATTGTCATGAGAAAAACCATCTGACGCACACAACAAGTTTGAACAATACTCGAAAGTTGTATATGGTCTTTTCAAAGTAGCAAAGTCGCTAGCAAACGAGCAATGGTGATACGAGCTTTAAATGACAAGCTATTCCATACCAGGCTCGTTATTTGTGTTTTCCATTTTGCTAAGTAAACTCGGCGTCGACTCATATGATAGCTCACCGTCCCCAACACACAGAATGCAGTTGATACATTCTTGGGCAAATGCCGAGCTATCCGCAGACTGCATTAATTGCAGCCGATCAGTACAGGAAAGCAACATCAGTCGCTTGAACAAACCCTGCCACGCCTGTTCACTATCGCCTCGCCAATGAAAGCAAGCTTGGCCAGTTTTAGCATCAATTAATGTCAATGACGGGGCTCCCTGCTCCAACCGAGCATCAATCATATAACTCATCAGCCAATCTCCTTTTATTTACTGCGATGATTAATTTAGTCCGCCTGCCTGAACTCGGCACGACCATTCAGTTAAACATGATGGCAGCTAAGCATCAGCCATTGTTTTGACAGCGTATTGTAAATCAATCCACCTGCAAATGATAATGATTATCATTATCATTATCATTTGCAATAAGAATTTACCCTTAATCCTAATTTACACAAGGATAAAAAATGCACAATTGTTCCTAAACTTAGTTTCATTTCTCGCAGAACGTCTTAAACAATTTATTTTTTATTACCAATTGTCTATTATCGATGTTGAATTGAAATGAGCGAAGATGGGGCAATTATCCAGCGTTGGATATGTGGTTTTAAAAAAGGAATAAAGACAA
>Ga0316205_10000517_pt1 | contig 69679 bp, 69 predicted proteins | sample 3monthpyrite_MG_FD_204941 | JGI IMG/M metagenome (GOLD analysis project Ga0316205, IMG submission 204941) | Microbial mat bacterial communities from mineral coupon in-situ incubated in ocean water Damariscotta River, Maine, United States -... | ecosystem: Environmental > Aquatic > Marine >...
CGGTGGGCCAGGGGGCTCAACAGTATCAACTCTTTTGCAAAGAAAAGGCTGGACCGTCACTCTTCTGGAAAAAGAACATCACCCGCGTTTTCATATAGGCGAATCGCTATTACCCCGTAACCTGGACGTCTTTAACAAGTTAGGGGTACTGGAAGAAGTTGAAAAAATAGGTATTAAAAAGCTTGGGGCAGACTTTACGCCTCCATTTGATAATTCAGAATACGTCATGTTTGATTTTTCCAAGGCGATGGATCCAGAATATCCTACTGCTTTTCAGGTACGTCGTTCAGAATTCGATCATCTTCTTTTAGAGAATAGTAAAAAAAATGATGTAAACGTGCTCGAGGGCTATGACGCAGTAAGTTTTGATTTAAGTCAAAATGACCAGGTCACTGTTGTTGCAAAAGATGAATCCAATGCGGAGCATACTTTCAATGCAAAATTCTTAATTGATGCCTCAGGTCGTGATACTTTTCTCTCTTCAAAGTTAAAGTTAAAGCAAAAAAACCCTAAACATAATAGCGCCGCGGTATTTGGTCATTTTAACGGGGTTACTCGTCGTGAAGGTGAGCATCAAGGCAACATAAGCATTTACTGGTTTGATTATGGTTGGTTTTGGCTGATTCCACTCAAGGATGGAACGACCAGCATTGGTGCTGTTTGTTGGCCAGAATATTTAAAGATGCGCAATGTGCCATTGGATGAATTTTTACTAAATACTATTAAGCGATGTGAGCCACTGTATGAGCGGGTTAAAGATGGGAAATTAGAGACAAAAGCAACGGCAACAGGCAATTTTTCTTACCAATCAAAAAAATTGTTTGGCAACAACTATATGCTGGTCGGTGATGCTTTTGCCTTCATCGATCCCATTTTTTCTACCGGTGTTTTTGTTGCGATGTATTCAGCAGAAAGTGCGTCAGAAGCCGTGTCGAAATACTTGCAGGATCCTGGTAGATCAACAGCGCCGCTTAAACGTCACCAAAATAAAATTAACCGAGGCATTAAAACTTTTTCATGGTTGATTTATCGATTTAATAGTCCTGCCATCCGTTTCCTGTTTGTAAACCCGAATAATAGATATCGAATTGTGGATGCGCTGATAACCTTGCTAACGGGAGATGTGTTTAGGGATACTCCGATTAAGAAACCATTGTTTATTTTTAAATTAATCTATTACATATTTAGCCTTAGTTTGTTTAAATCCAGTATCACGGCATATCTGCATCGCCGAGCTCAAGTTAAAATAATATCGGACTAGTATCGTGGCTGCCTAGCGCCTAGTTTTTTCCACTACCGTGGTAAACTACCTAAATATTCAGTTCTGTAAATCATATACTTGAGCCCTACATGGCCATATCCTATTGAAATGAATCGACATACTAGCCGGGGATAGGTATGACGTTATGGTGCTGGATGTGTTTTGCGTGTCGTCTGATGAATTTCTGAGCTGTAGAAGGTCAAAAGCGATTTAACTATCGAAATCTCAAGGCATTTTTGGCCACAATAATCTGAAAGTATAAGAGATTGATTAATATAGTATTTTCAGGCACTATTGGCATTCTTGAGCAGTAAATTTAACTGATTTAATCTAGTTCAATGGTGCTTGCATCGGTTCCCTCGCGACGATAAGTCGTGAACTCCGCCAGGCCCGGAAGGGAGCAACGGTAGCGATGGGTTCGGGTGCCGAGGTGTAGCGGGTGCGAGCGCCACCCAATTTACAATAAAAGCTAAGGGATTCAAGGTGTAAGTGGGGTCTCCTGCATACACCACCCCTATGATTGCGGTCACAGACAAGCGATGGGTTCGGGTGCCATTACGTATATCTAGCGATAGCGGAGAAGCGCCACCCAATTTTACTCACAAGCAGATGCGTGTCTGACAGCGAGAGGTTAGAATGCTGTGTCGCCACTAAAATAGAAGACGAATGTGAGTTATCAAGTTTTAGCCAGAAAATGGCGCCCCCGTAAATTTGACGAGATGGTAGGCCAGGAGCATGTACTACGTGCGCTTGCGAATGCCCTGGATACCGGGCGGATCCATCATGCTTTTTTGTTCACCGGTACACGAGGTGTTGGCAAGACGACCCTGGCGCGAATTTTTGCCAAATCGCTTAATTGTGAACAAGGCATTAGTTCGACACCCTGTGGTGAGTGCCCAACCTGTCAGGAGATCGATGCAGGTCGTTTTATTGATTTGATAGAAGTCGATGCAGCCTCACGAACCAAGGTTGAAGACACGCGCGAATTACTTGATAACGTTCAATATGCACCAACCCGGGGTCGCTACAAGGTCTACCTGGTCGATGAAGTGCACATGCTATCGAATCATAGCTTTAATGCTTTGTTGAAAACACTGGAAGAACCACCAGAGCATGTGAAGTTTTTACTAGCAACCACTGATCCTCAAAAACTTCCGGTTACCATTTTGTCACGGTGCTTACAGTTTAATTTGCGTCGCTTGCATCCTGATCTAATTAGTGAGTACCTGATTAAGTTACTTGGCTCAGAACAGCTGGAATTTGAAGAGGCGGCCTTACAGCATTTGGCTCGTGCAGCCGATGGCAGTATGCGTGATGCACTTAGCCTGCTTGATCAGGCGATTGCATATGGCTCAGGTAAAGTTATCGAATCAGATGTAAAGCAAATGCTTGGTACTATAGAGCAGACTCATTTGTATCGCATTCTTGTTGCTCTGGCCGAGCGCAATAGTGAGGAACTATATAGCGTTATCAAAGAACTGAAGACCACAACACCCGACTACTCAGATGTCATTGCGAGTTTATTATCGGTCTTGCACTATGTTGCCTTGCTGCAACAAATTCCATCTGCTTACGATCCCTCAATGGGTGATGAGGCTGCCTTACGGGATCTTACCGGCAGGCTGTCAGCTGAAGATATTCAACTCTTTTATCAGATCGGTATTAATGGCCGGCGTGATCTGAATTTTGCTCCTGACCCAGCGATGGGGGTTGAGATGACACTGTTGCGCATGTTGGCGTTTAAACCAGTAAAGGCTGAGGCCTTGCCTGCTTCGACGCCCGCACCTGTCGCAACACAAGCAGCAACTCAGAAACCGGCGCCGCAGGCAATACCTGAAACAACAGTGCAAACTGCGGTGGAAAAAGCAGTGGAAACGGCCGACTTAAACACTGCAAAAGATCCAGCTGCATTAAACAGTTGGCCAGAAATTGTTGCGAAACTCAATCTGGGTGGAATGCTTAACCAGCTTGCGATGAATTGTTCTTTGCTAGAAAAGGGTGATCAACAGTTTATTCTGGCTTTAGACCCAACCTTTGAAAATTTATTAACAAAAGAGCGTCAAAACAGTTTGAATGACGCATTGAATACGTTGTTTAATAAGAAACTCATTCTCGAGGTTGAAGTAAAGCAAGCCGAAAATGAAACTCCGGCGATGCGTGAACGACGTGAAGAACAGGCCCGGCTCGATAATGCTCAAGAGGCGATAGAAGGCGACGCGAATGTGAAAAAAATACTCGACACATTCCAGGCGCAAATCAATACAGATACAATTCAACCTAAATAAATTAAGAACACATTCTGCTACAGGCAAAACATAGAATCAGAGGTAAATGAAATGAAAGGTGGACTAGGAAATTTAATGAAGCAGGCTCAAGCCATGCAGGACAACATGAAAAAAATGCAGGAAGAAGTTGCCAGCATGGAAGTGGAAGGGCAGGCCGGCGGCGGCATGGTTAAAGTGACTATGACTGGGCGCCATGATATTAAACGTGTTCATATAGATGACAGCTTAATGGGTGATGATAAAGATATGCTTGAGGACCTGATAGCAGCAGCAGTGAACGATGCAGTGCGCCAGGTTGAAAAAACCACATCGGAGAAGATGTCAGGTATTGCTGGTGGAATGGATCTGCCACCTGGTTTTAAATTACCTTTCTAGGTTAACGATATTTAAGAACAAGTGAGTCCTTTAATCGAGCAATTAATTAGCGCGTTTAAGTGCTTACCCGGTGTTGGCCCAAAGTCGGCACAACGCATGGCGTATTATTTGCTGGAACGTGACAAGCAAGGTGCACTTGAACTGGCGCAATCACTACAGATGGCCGTTGAAAAAATTGGCCACTGCGATATGTGTCGCGCCTTTACGGAAGATGAGCGCTGCGAAATCTGCTCAAACACTGCACGACATAGCAACCAGCTTTGTATCGTTGAAACACCTGCGGATATCCTCGCCATCGAACAATCAACGGACTATAAAGGTTTGTATTTTGTCCTGATGGGCCACTTGTCTCCACTGGATGGCATGGGCCCATCAGAGATCGGTCTGGATATACTCGCCAAACGCCTGGCAGAGGAATCGATCAATGAAATTATTTTGGCAACCAATACCACCGTTGAAGGTGAAGCAACGGCGCATTATATAGCAGAGATGGTTGCGGGAGAGGATATTAAAGTCACGCGTATCGCGCATGGTGTACCAATAGGTGGCGAACTGGAATATGTAAATGGCTCGACACTGTCGCATGCCTTTTCAGGCCGTCGAGAAGTCTAGTCTTACTTTAGCGCATTCAATTTCACTAAATTTTGCAGCTAAGCTTTTTGTGCGATTCCCAAAGCTGCAGAAAAACTGCCACACAATTTCTTGAAATAATTGTAACTTGTATTATCGACCTGGCATGAGCTGGTATGCCGATCGGCATAGACTATGCCATGTAGTTTATTGTCCACATAAATAGACATAGCGGTAAAGCTATTAGTACCGATCAACTTTTGAAACTCTACAGGAACCAGAGACCAGAATTTTTTACGATTAGCATCGTTTACACAGACTGCTTGTGATTTACTAGCGAGCTGCTGGAACAATGAAGCCTGATTGAGTTGAATACTGAAACGACTAAATACAGGGTCATTGTCTGCACCAACGATGGCTTTTGCTACCAGACGGTTACTTTCACTCTCGAATTGTGTATAGACAACCCGGTTCAGACCAATACCATCGTGTAACCCCTGTAAAAATATCTTCAGTATTTTATCCGTTGTTTGCTTTTCCTGAACCGCTGTTTTTAATTGCTCTAGCGTCTTTTTCAGCAAATTGATTTGTGGCATCAAGCATATGTCCGCCTCATAGTCTGTGGCTACGCTCTGTTTTATCGTAGTCTGGGAAGTCTTGCTTTTAATTTGCGGTAATAATGACGCTGACTGCATCACGCTATAGAACTGTGTTTGTCTTGCGATATCAACAGCAAGTAAATGTGACTGTCTGATGATTTCGTCTATTGTAATATCAAGTAATTCAGAAGCATGCTCATAGATGCTCATCATTTTATCACTATACCAGTCAATGGCAGCGCTTCGGGCTAATTGTACTGCCAGCATAATGCCAAAACCTCTTGGATTACTCGCATTCTCCGCCTGTAACGCTTCACGAACCAGTTCAGGTAATTTCCATGCCCTGGCGATGGCCAACGAGAGCTGATCAAAAGTGAAACCGAGACTGATATATTGCGCTTCTTCGTAAGCAATACTCTTGTCATGCCTTAATTTGAATACCGCCAGTAATTTTTCTGGAGCATGAATAGCCAACACCATTTCTCCGAGAAAGTGTAACTGACTGACAGCAAACACTTCATCGGGTGTCATATCACGGCGTAACTTCGCCCAATAGACTGCCTGGTAACCGGCGTGATAAGCACGGCAAAAAGTCCGTAAGATTTGTTTTTGCGCAGCCTCAGAAAAATTCTTCTCAAGTACGGGTAATTGATTGGCAATACTTTTTAACTGTTGTGTGCCAACCAGCATAACGGCCTGTTGTACGGAGCTGATTTCACGTTGTAATCGACCTCCGTCTTTACTGTTACATGTGCGTAACAGCTGGACGGTCAGGCCCGGGTCCTGTTCAACTACATCCACAATCTGCTGCGTCGATGTGTCATTGTTTGCACACAATCTGCTCAGTTTCTCAATACTATGTGTCAGCACCGGGATTGGTTTGTCCCTGATCTTGTTAACCCAAGTTTCTAGACTGACTGCCATATTCAACCATATTATCTGTAAGGTGTAGTGCGCATGTTGGAGTACTATCTAGTGATATATCGGGAACGGTGGTCTGGGCTTTAATTAAGAGCAACTAATATCATGGGCTACAGGGATTTTATTTAAGTTTCATACAAGCCAGACGATAAATTCCTTATGGATTAGATGAGTCTAACAAGGAATTAGAACACTCATGAAAGTCATTTTTGGTACAATCTTTGTTATCGTTTGCGTGTTTGGTGGCTTCATCATATCAGGTGGACAATTACTGGCATTATGGCATCCACCTGAGCTCATGATTATTCTGGGTGGTGCAACCGGTGCATTTATTATTTCCAACCCTCCCTCTGTTCTAAAAGCATCCGCTGGTGGTCTAGTTGGCATATTAAAGGGCAGTAAGTACAAAAAGGCTACTTACATGGATCTGCTTACCCTGATGCATAACCTGTTTGCCAAGGCGCGCAAGGAAGGCTTGATGGCACTGGAAACCGATATCGACGAGCCTCACGAAAGTGAAATCTTTAACCAGTTTCCCAAGATATCCAATAATCACCACATGATTGAATTCATCTGCGACTATTTGCGCCTGATGGTGGGCGGTAACATGAATGCCATTGAACTGGAAAGCCTGATGGATGTTGAACTGGAAACCCACCACCATGAAGCGAGTGCAGGGCCTACCGCCGTGACTACCATGTCGGATGGTTTACCTGGTTTTGGTATTGTTGCAGCGGTAATGGGCGTCGTTATTACCATGGGCTTTATCAGTGAACCCCCTGAAGTACTTGGTCAAAAGGTGGGTGCTGCATTGGTGGGTACCTTCCTGGGTATTCTATTTGCTTATGGATTTGTTGGGCCAATGGCAAAAGCGATGGAGGGGCGGGCTGAAGAAGATGCCATGCTGTTTGGATGTGCTAAGACCTGTATCCTGGCGACCTTGAATGGCTATACCCCGCAGATTGCTATTGAATTTGGCCGTAAAGCACTCGGCAGCAATGTTCGTCCTAGCTTTACTGAGCTGGAAGAACACATCAAGGGACAGAAGTGATCTTCCTGACAAGGCCCTATCATGGACGATAAGCAACAACCGATAATCATCAAGAAGATCAAGAAGGGTGGGCATGGCCATCACGGTGGTGCCTGGAAGGTGGCTTATGCTGATTTCGTAACGGCCATGATGGCCTTCTTCCTGTTGATGTGGTTATTGGGTGGTTCTTCCCATCATGTACGTGAAGGTATTGCTGACTGGTTTAAAAATCCTACTGGTACACAAGGTCCTGGTGGTGCTAGCACCAGTATGATCAAGATGGGGGGGGCAATGGATGTGCCTCGTAGTAATAAACTGAAAAAAGCACCTAGTGACAAAAACAAACAATCTTTTCAACAGAACTCAAAAGAAAATACCCAGGAAGGGAATGAAAAAGAAGATAAAAAAGAAGACAAGAAAGATAATACAAAGTCACCTGTCTCTGATCAGGAAAGAGCAGTCGATAAGAAGCGACTGGATAAATTATTAGCTGAATTAAAGAAAGCCATTGAACAAAGTAAATCTTTAAAATCCTTCAAGGAGCAATTACTACTTGACGTTACTCCACAAGGATTGCGTATTCAGATAGTGGATAAAAAGAATCGACCAATGTTTGATTCAAGTAGCGCAATTTTAAAATCCTACACAAAAGTAATACTTCGAGACATAGCCAAGATAATAAACACCGTTCCAAATCACATCAGTATCTCAGGACACACTGATGCCGGTGGTTTTTCAAGCACCGTATTGGTGGAATATGCATCTTTTATGGAGCGCCGCGCCTATAGCAACTGGGAACTCTCCGCCGACCGTGCCAATGCAGCACGTCGCGAGCTGGTTAAGGGTGGAATGAAGCGAAGCAAAATCGGCCAGGTCGTAGGGCTTGCATCTTCAGTATTATTTGATAAATCAAATCCAGCAAACCCCATCAATCGTCGGATAAGCATTGTTGTATTGAATAGAGAAACAGAGGTTGCATTAGGCTTGTTAGATGGCAAGGGAGGGGTGAAGCCTTCAGAGCTTAAAGAGAAATTAAAAGGGAAGCCTGCTTCATAGTTTTTTTTGTTATTCCCGCGTAGGCGGGAATCCATTATTTATAATTTAATTTGTTTTTCGTCCCACTGGGACGACCTACTTTCTTGTATCGACAAGAAAGTAGGCAAAGAAGCTCCTCCCCTGCGCCAGCCAATCATTCGATTCTTATTGGCTTACTCAGTGAAACTTTGTGATTCGCCTTCCTTGGCTCATAACAAAGGCTCGGCCTCCTTGCCTCGCCCCATTCGGGTTTCACTTGCGCTTAGCCAAACGTCTCTCATGGCGCGCAAGGGGATTTTTGCTCACACCACGAATAGAGAGACTATCCAGCATTAATTTCTCTGTACTCACTCAGTGGATGGATCTCCATGCGCTGGCTACGAGAAGAAATTGGCTGCAACGCAAGTAAGGCCCGTTAGGGGCGAGGCAGGGAAGCCGAGCCTGCGCGTTGAGGCAGGAGGCCGAATCGCGCAGCCTTACTGAGTACTGCCAATTTATTCGAGTGTTCAGCCAGCGACGGAGTGTCATTTCTTTTGGATACTTTTCTTTGGACAAGCAAAGAAAAGTATCTCGGCCCAGTGGGACGAAAAGAGATATATTAAAAATCAAAAAATAGATTCCCCTTGCTAGGGGAATAACAACACTTTTCGGCGAGAGTGAAAAAACACATCATTCACGTAGTGAATCAAGAATCCCCAAATAACTATCAAACCGCATTTGACTGATCTCGCCTGTTTGCACAGCTTTAATAAGAGCACAACCGGGTTCATTGGTGTGGGTGCAGTCTCGAAACCGGCATTGTCCAAGGTGTGGTTTGAATTCCCTGAATCCTGCAGCTAATTGCTCTGGATCGATATTGCCAAGTCCAAATTCTCTGATGCCAGGTGAGTCTATGACATATGAGTGTTCACCCAGTGTATAGAGCTCGCTAGTTGTCGTTGTATGTCGTCCTTTATTGGTTTTATCCGATACTTCAGCGACTTTAGGTTTTGCGTCTGGAATCAGGGCACGGATGATAGTGGATTTACCGACACCCGATTGACCTACCAGTATGCTTGTTTTCGACTGCAGTGGTTCTTTTAGTGACTCAATCTCATTTTGTTTGGCGCTGGTGTAGTGAACCGGATAGCCAATGGCCTGGTAAACAGAGAGTTGTTGTTTGAATTCTTGGGTTTTGGTTTCCTTGAGGGTGTCTGTTTTGTTAAAAACGATGTGAGCATCAATTCCGGACAGTTCACAGGCAGCCAGGTAGCGATCGAGTAAGCCAGTGTTGAGCTTAGGTTTGTGACTGCAAACGACCAGGGCAATATCGACGTTTGCCGCAATCAGTTTTGTTGCCTTAAAGGGTGTAGAACGGGTCAGGGTACCATGGCGCTCTTGCAGGCCAACAATGACAGCATCATCGAATTCGGTTAATTGCCAGGTTATCTTGTCGCCACATACGAGTGCTGGAAGGTTTTGCCTGGCAGTGGCGCGCCGACGCTGTCCTTGTTCATCGCAGATCAGAATTTCATTGCCAAAATGACTGATAACCGTGGCATGCTGATCTGTATCAGGGGTTATTGTCATAATCGATCTTATAATTTAAGTGAAAAGCTGATTAATTCGTGCAGCACAAATAAAATCATTGCGTGACAGACCACCGACTGAGTGCGTGCTGTAAGTGATGTGACATTGATTGTAACTGACTTTTAAATCAGGGTGGTGATCTTGTTGGTGGGCTATCCAGGCGACAGCGTTAACAAATGCAATGGTTTCGTAATAGTTCTTGAATTTAAATTCTTTGCTTATGTATAGATTGTCATCACTGATTTCCCAGTCAGAGATAGCGTCTGCTAACTGTTGGGCTGTGCTGGAATCGATTGCAGCTTCACCCTTTTTAAATACTACACAGGATTCCTGTAACAGCCCAGAGAGTAGTGATTGACTCATTCTTCTGCTGGTTTGAACTTATAAAAGGTTTCATTGAGGTAGGTAATCACATCCTCAATCTGGTGATCAGGCCAGGGTACACCCAGGCTGGTTTTGCAACGTCTTACCTGGTTGTTTAAGGCCTCAAAGGAATCAATACGTCGATCCTCACGGATATAAATACCTGAGCCATCGCCCCCCATTTTAGCCTGATGACATGAAATACAGTTTTCCTGGTGTAACTCACGTCCAGATTCTACACTCCCCGCCAAAGACACTGATGAACCACATGTCAATACTATGACCAGTAGTGTTTTAATATTGATACCGCCGGTTTTCATAGTATTCCAGCTCCTGTGTTATTCAGATCTTATTTTAGTTGATAAATAAGCGACACGAACCGGCGCGGGTGGATGTGAGTCGTGAAACGCTGAGTAAAGCGGATCTGGTGTTAGTGTGCTCGCATTCTCTTTATATAGCTTCACCAATGCCTGAATCAGGTCATTCGCATTACTTTGCTTCGCTGCAAAATCATCGGCTTCGAATTCATTTTTTCGACTAAAAAAAGAAAAAATAGGCTGAAAATAAATGCCGAATATAGATATGACCAGCATAAACAGAATAAGTGCCATGTGAGTAGACTCTGTCTGGATGCCGAGGCCAGCATAAAACCAAGCCTGTTGCATTAACCAACCCAGTAAGGCCAGTGAACCAAGCATCAGTGTGGCGGTAATGATTAGCTGTTTTCTTATATGTTTGTGTTTGAAGTGGCCAAGCTCATGGGCCAGTACCGCTTCAATTTCCTGTGGTTGCAACGACTCAAGCAGGGTGTCGAAAAAGACGATGCGCTTGTTTTGTCCAAAGCCGGTGAAATACGCGTTGCCGTGACTGGAGCGTTTCGAACCATCCATAACAAATATTCCCTGACTTGCAAAACCACAACGCGAGAGCAAAGCCTCGATACGTTGTTTCAAGTCACCATCTTCGAGCGGGATAAATTTATTGAAGATAGGGGCGATCACGGTTGGGTAGATAAACATCATTAATAGCATAAATGATACGAGCAAGACCCAGGCATATATCCACCAGATTTCTCCTGCAGATTGCATTAACCACAGCACCACCCATAGCAGTGGAGTAACAATGGCCAGATTGACGACAATGCCAGTGATTGTGTCTTTGATGAATAGTCCGGTGCTCATTTTGTTAAAGCCATATTTTTCTTCAACAACAAAGGTCCGGTAAATACTGAACGGGAGATCGATGAGCACACCAATAATAATAAAACTGACCATCACCGCGACGCTGTACCATAAGCCATCGCCGATGCTGGATAACCAGAGTTGATCGAGTAGGTTGAGACCGCCGCCGTATGTCCAGGCCAGCAAAACTGCAGCAGCATACAATAATTCAACTTTCGCCACATTGAGCTTGGCTATTGTATAGCTCGCGGCTTTTTGATGGGCATCAAGGCTGATTTTATCGCTAAATGCTTCGGGGACGGCCGCACTGAATTGTGATACATGTTTGTATTGACGGGCCATTAACCACCACTGTAGGCCCAGTGCGCCGATAAGGGCGGCAATGAAAAGATAACTAAACCACACAAGCTACTCCTGATTAACTTTGATATCTCTAAACCCTGGTGCCTAAGAAATTTAGCAAAATTTAATTAGGCTATTTCAGGGTGATTCGTACGGCTAATATATGTAACACCGCTGTATCGGGGAGGGTAGCCTTTGCTACAATACAAGGCAAGTTGGCTACCAACATCGATAAAGGGCGAGTATGACACAGAATGCAAATAATCTAATCTGGATTGATCTTGAGATGACCGGACTGGATACACAAAACGATATGATTATCGAAATTGCGACAATCGTAACAGATGCAGAATTGAATATTTTAGATGAAGGGCCGATGTTAGCAATTCATCAGCCCGACAGTATTCTGGATAAAATGGATGAATGGAATACCCGTCAGCATGGTAAGTCCGGTTTAACAGAGCGTGTTAAAAAGAGCACGATTGATGAAAAACAAGCAGAGGCGGCAACCATTGAGTTTTTGCAACAATATGTACCTGCCAGTGCTTCGCCAATGTGCGGTAACAGCATTTGTCAGGACCGACGCTTTCTAGCGCGCTGTATGCCTAGCCTGGAAGAGTATTTTCACTATCGCAACCTCGACGTCAGTACCTTAAAAGAGCTCGCCAAGCGTTGGTTACCCAAGATTGCGAGTGGCTTTGATAAGAAAGGCGCCCATCTGGCCCTGGATGACATCAAAGAATCCATCGAGGAATTACAGTATTACCGTAAACATATGATCCTTCCTGCAGAATAGCTAGAAGCATCAATCCATCAGCGAGATGCCGGTTAATCTCGGTCTCTCGTCAGATTCTCGGCAAGTGTGATTCCACAACTTGTCAAACCTCTGGCGCAGCCCGCTTTTGCCTTGCTAAGCCATTGATATTTAAGCCGTCAAAATCCCAAAACACTGGCATGTGTTTTGCACCTGGGTGTTTATCACTTACAGGAGCAAGACATGGCGGACGAAGACGAGCTGGAGCTCGATACCTCAAAACAAAAATCAGGCGGTAAGGGAAAACTAATAATGATCCTGGTGCTGGTAGTTTTACTAACCAGTGGTTCTGTAATTGCGGTCCTGTATTTCACTGGCAATCTAGGTGGGGGCAGCAGTAGCAGCGGTGATGCTGAGGAAGCCAAAGAATCATCAAGCAGTGAGGAGCAAGAAGCAAAAGAGCTGGTAGTAAAACCAGCTTTTTATTACGACTTGCAGCCTGCCTTCGTGGTCAACTTCGAAGAACAATCCAGTGCGGCCTACTTGCAAATTGAGATGCAATTGATGACCTATGACCAAGCGGTCAACGATCAGATCACCAAACACATGCCTGTTATTCGTAACAACATTATCTTGATTCTTAGTGCGCAACAATATGATGTAGTCAAAACCAGGCAAGGCAAAGAACAACTCCAGGCAGAAGTGCTTGAAGCAGTGAAAGTCATTGTCGGGCCAGCAATGAAAGATGCATTGCAAAAAGATAGTGACGAAGAAATAAAAGATAAGGATGTTCCAAATGTGGAACAAGTGTATTTCACCAGTTTTATAATGCAGTAGAAAATTATGGCAACTAGCGACTTATTATCACAAGACGAAATTGATGCGCTTCTTCATGGCGTAGACAGCGGCGATGTTGAAACCGAAGACGAGGTCATGTTTGATGGCGTTGCACGGAATTTTGATTTCGCCAGCCAGGATAGAATTGTTCGCGGAAGGATGCCCACCCTCGAAATGATCAATGAGCGGTTTGCGCGTCATCTACGAATCAGTTTTTTTAACATGCTAAGACGTTCAGCTGAAATATCAGTGGGCGGCGTGCAAATGATTAAGTTTTCTGAATACATGCACAGTCTGTTTGTTCCAACCAGTCTGAATATTGTCAAGATACATCCACTGCGTGGTAAAGCTCTCTGTGTAATTGACCCCAAGTTGGTATTCATTACCGTTGATAATTATTTTGGTGGAACTGGTCGTCACGCAAAAATTGAAGGTCGTGAATTTTCAGCGACCGAGGGACGAGTAATCGAGATGATCCTAGACCTTGCTTTTAAAGATCTGGTTGAAGCCTGGAATCCAGTACTAAAAGTCAATTTCGAATTTATGAGTATGGAAGTGAACCCCCAGTTTGCAAATATCGTCAGTCCAACTGAAGTAGTTGTAGTAAGCAGTTTTCATGTTGAGCTTGATGGCGGAGGTGGAACTTTCTATGTAGTCATGCCTTATTCAATGCTGGAACCTATTAGAGATATTCTGGATGCAGGTGTACAAAGTGATCGTTCTGATACAGATGATCGTTGGACCATTGCACTTAGAGAAGAGGTCAAATGTGCTGAGGTGACCCTTAATTGTGAATTAACGGATGCGCAATTAACGTTGGAAGATGTACTCAATTTGCAGGAAGGCGACATCATTCCGATTGAATATCCGGAAAAAATCACAGTGGTAGCCGAAGATGTTCCTGTATTTCGTGGGACCTATGGCGTGCACAAGGGAAGCAAGGCAATAAAAGTTACGGAAATGGTAGAACGTCCGAAAATTAGTGGCGATAACTTCGCACTGGTAGCGGCAGGAGTAGAGAAATGAGTGATACAGACGTAGAAAGTGGCGATCAAGGTGTGATGGACGAGTGGGCTGATGCTCTCTCTGAAGCAGGCACAGATGCGGGTGGTGGTGATGCGGCACAACCTGCGGGCCTAGAAAATCTTGAGGCAGATAGTAGTGGCTTGTCTAACCTGGATGAGGACGTCAACCTCGAAGTTATTTTAGATATTCCTGTCACCATTGCGATGGAAGTCGGTAGTACCAAAATAAACATACGTAACCTGTTACAACTGAACCAGGGTTCTGTTATCGAACTTGATCGAATGGCAGGCGAACCGCTTGATATTAAGGTCAATGGAACTTTAATTGCTCACGGCGAAGTAGTTGTGGTTAATGAAAAGTTTGGTATCCGTTTAACTGACGTGATTAGTCCGGCAGAACGTGTCAAAAAACTAAAATAAGAAGGCAGGTAACAGTTATGCGTACTTGCTACTTCATATGTCTTCAGTTTTTCGCGTCCGCAGTCTATGCGGCGACGGATGAAAAGAAACAAACAACACCCTCTGTACCTGATCCCGTCGGAATTGGTGATTTTGTACAGGTCTTTCTTGGCCTGGCTGTGGTTGTGGTGGCGATTGTCGCGATGGCCTGGGTCATTAAACGTACAGGCTATGTCAATACACGGGCAAATGGTCAATTGAAAGTTGTTGGTGGCCTGACATTGACCCAACGTGAACGCTTGCTATTAGTTCAAGTTGGAAAAAAACAACTGCTTATCGGTGTTGCCCCAGGGCGGATATCGACCTTACATGAGTTAGAAGAGAATATTGATGTCAATGGTAGTGATAAACCCGTCATGGAGAGTTTTGCGCAAAAACTAAATACATTCATGCGTAAAGAAACAATGCCGAGGGACAAATCGTGAAACAAAAGATGTCTCGCTACGTTTCTATATTTTCTTTTGGAATCTTGTTGCTACTTATTCCTGTTTCTGGATTTGCGATCGAAGGTTTACCTGCGATCACGGTGACTAAGGAAGCAGGTACTGAAACATACTCATTAAGTATCCAGGTTTTGATCTTAATGACCATGCTGACCCTGCTGCCAGCAGGTGTAATGATGATGACCTCGTTCACAAGAATCATTATCGTGTTGGCGATCCTTCGCCAGGCTATCGGGCTTGTGCAAACACCTTCATCACAAACCTTGATCGGTCTGGCTCTGTTCTTAACTTTCTTTGTTATGGCGCCCGTGTTGGACAAAATTAATGATGCAGCACTACAACCCTACATGGCGGAGAAAATTGATTTAGAGACGGCGGTGCAAAAAGCAAGTGAACCTTTGCGTGCGTTTATGATCGGCCAGACGCGTCGCAGCGACTTATCCATGTTTGCGGATATTGCGGGGGTCAAAGATGCGAAGGACGTTGATGATATTCCTTTTCGCGTACTGGTGCCTGCATTTGTCACCAGTGAGTTGAAAACGGCATTTCAGATCGGCTTTTTGTTATTTATTCCATTTCTGATTATTGATTTAGTTGTCGCCAGTGTCCTCATGTCAATGGGTATGATGATGTTGTCACCCATGATTATCTCCCTACCATTCAAGATCATGTTGTTTGTCCTGGTAGACGGCTGGAATATTATCATGGGTACCCTGGCCTCTAGTTTTTTTACATAGCTATTCTAAACCGAGCAAATGCATGACCCCTGAAACTGTCATAACTATTTTTCAGAACACGCTACAGGTGATCCTGATCATATTATTGATCGTGTTGATCCCTGCTTTAGTGGTGGGTCTGTTCGTCAGTATGATTCAGGCAGCGACACAAATAAATGAAATGACACTCAGCTTCATTCCGAAACTTATTGTCACTGTTTTTACTTTAATGATTGCGGGTCCCTGGTTATTGAATTTGATAATTGAGTATACGCGTAGCCTGATTACAAACATCCCGTTCTTGATAGGGTAAATAGGATGATATTCACAAGCAGCGAAATAACAGCCTATGTCGGCACTCTGTTGTGGCCGTTGTTTCGTGTTGCGGGTCTAGTTATGACCGCCCCTATTTTCGCAGCACGTACAGTACCCGTTCGGGTACGACTCGGTTTGAGCGTGGCGATTACGGTGATGATATTACCCATCATGCCACCGGCCCCACAAGTAGAGTTGTTTAGTGCAAGTGCATTTTTTCTGGTAACACAGCAATTACTGATCGGTGTGTTGATGGGCTTTACATTACAGATTGTACTTGCGGCCATTGTCACGGGTGGACAAGTTGTTGCTATGCAAATGGGTTTGGGTTTTGCGGCTATGGTTGATCCACAAAACGGCCAGCAGACGCCGGTACTTAGTCAATTTTACGTAATCATGGTAGTGCTTATTTATCTCGCGATGAATGGGCATCTGGTTTTAATCGAAGTTTTAATCGATAGCTTTAAGACCATGCCAGTGTCGATGACCGGTTTAGTGGCGAATGATTTTTATAAAGTCGTTCACTGGGCGGCGATCTTGTTCTCTGGCGCTGTTGGTATCGCAATCCCCGCGATCGCCTCCTTGCTGATTGTTAACTTTACTTTTGGCATCATGACAAGAGCGGCGCCACAAATGAATATCTTTGCGATTGGTTTTCCGTTAACTATGTTATTAGGTTACGGCGTCATCTTCGCAACGCTACCGAGTGTTGTTCCACAGGCTTCGAATTTGTTTACAGGTGCTTATCGCCTGCTACGAAGCATAGTAGGGGGAGGCTAAGCTATGGCTGAAGACTCCGGTCAGGAACGCACCCAGGACGCGACCCCGCGACGCAAACAACAGGCACGCGAACGCGGACAAGTCGCCCAATCAAGAGAATTGAACACCATGTTGATGTTATTGGGTGCCGGCCTGGCAGCTGCTATGGTGGGTCCTTATACCGTGAGAAATATACTGGATCTCTCACGTAAATACTTTTCTGTTGATCGTGAAGCAATTTTTAATACAGCGGCACTACCCGACCACTTTTCAGATGCTGTTATTGATGCACTGATGGCGATATCACCCTTTTTTATTATTTTAACGATTGCAGCTTTGGCCGGACCAATTTTGATGGGTGGTTTTAATCTTAGTGGTAAAGCGATTGCCTTTAAGTTTGAAAAACTGGATCCAATAAAAGGCATGAAACGTATTTTTGCCTGGCGTGGTTTGATTGAATTATTAAAAGCATTATTTAAGTTTGTTTTTATCGGTACGGTTGCGATCATTTTTCTTTATGGCCGTTCAGATACCTACATAGGCCTGGGTTACGAGACTTTACACTCGGCAATTGCGCATACCAGTAATTTGTTGATTTGGGGCTTTATTACTATTTCGGCAACCATGGTGATCATCGCGATGGCCGATGTACCTTTCCAGATATGGGATCATAATCAACAACTAAAAATGACACATCAGGAAGTCAGAGATGATTCGAAGGATACCGAAGGTGATCCTGAATTACGTGGCCGCATACGCAGACAACAACGAGAAATTGCGCAACGCAGAATGATGGCAGAAGTGCCTAAGGCTGATGTTGTTATCACTAACCCGGAACACTATTCGGTCGCACTTAAATATGATCAAGAGACCATGAATGCGCCAGTCGTGCTTGCAAAAGGTGTCGATATTATCGCAATGCAGATCAGAAAAATCGCGATAGAACATGAAGTCATGATCGTTGAAGCGCCTCCCTTAGCACGTGCACTGCATCATACGACTGAGCTCAATGATGAAGTACCGGCAGGGCTATATTTAGCCGTGGCTAAGGTACTAGCTTATGTATTCCAGTTAAAACAAGGCCCCGGTGGCAAAAAGCAGCAGTCATCTCGATTGGACGATTTGCCAATCCCCGATGATATGAAATACGACGAGTAATCAAGTAGAGATAATATGGCAGAACAAGCAGCATTTATGAGTTCACTCAGAAACGTAAGTCGTTCCGGCTTAGGTGCACCGCTTCTGATGTTATTGATGATCGGTATGATCATCATACCGCTCCAACCTTTTGCCCTGGATGTGATGTTCACATTCAATATCTCACTGGCGTTGATTATTCTACTGGTGACGGTTTACACCAAACGTCCGCTAGATTTCGCACTATTCCCAACCATCTTGCTGGTCACAACGTTGTTACGCTTAGCTTTGAATGTAGCGTCAACCCGGGTTGTGCTTTTAGACGGGCACACTGGATCCGATGCAGCGGGTCAGGTTATCAAGGCCTTTGGTGAATTCGTGGTCGGTGGTAACTATGCTGTTGGCCTGGTGGTGTTTTTAATCCTGGTGATTATCAACTTCGTTGTAATTACCAAGGGTGCAACCCGTATCTCAGAAGTCAGTGCACGTTTCACATTAGATGCGATGCCCGGCAAACAAATGGCCATTGACGCTGATTTAAATGCAGGGCTTATCGATCAGGACGAAGCGCGTACTCGTCGCGCAGAAATAAGTGCGGAGGCAGAGTTTTATGGTTCCATGGATGGTGCCAGTAAGTTTGTTCGTGGTGATGCGGTTGCCGGTATTTTAATTCTGTTGATTAATATTATCGGCGGGCTCTCAATCGGTATTGCCCAGCATGATCTGACGTTTGCACAGGCAGCTAAGAATTATACTTTACTAACCATTGGTGATGGTTTGGTAGCACAAATACCCGGTCTGTTACTCTCAACGGCGGCCGGTATCATTATTACCCGTGTCTCCAGCTCGCAGGACATGGGCGAGCAAATGTTACGCCAGTTGTTTAATAATCCACGTTCACTAGGTGTCACGGCAGGGATCTTAGGCATTATGGGACTCATCCCGGGCATGCCGAATCTAATCTTTTTAATTATCTCTGCCTTGTGTGGTTTTGGCGCATACTGGATCAACCAACATAATAAACGTCTGGCTGAGCAGGTCGCCCAACCAGAAGAGCAAGCTAAGCCTGTTGAATCAACTGAGCTGAGTTGGGATGACGTGCAACCCCTCGATGCGGTTGGACTTGAAGTAGGTTACCGCTTGATCCCGATGGTCGACAAGCAACAAGGTGGTCAGTTAATGCCTCGCATTCGTGGTGTTCGTAAAAAACTATCACAGGAACTTGGCTTTTTGATCCCAGCGGTGCATATCCGTGACAACCTGGATCTCGCTCCGAGTGCCTACCGCATTACCTTGATGGGCGTGACTGTGGGTGAGTCAGAAATTTATCCTGAGCGTGACCTGGCGATCAACCCTGGTCAGGTGTTTGGTGTCCTGCAGGGGATTGAAACTCGCGATCCCGCCTTTGGTCTAGAAGCTGTCTGGATTGAACCTGCGCAACGTGATCAGGCTCAGACCTTCGGCTATACCGTGGTAGATGCAAATACCGTTGTCGCGACGCACTTGAGCCAATTGGTCAAGACCCATGGTCATGAATTATTGGGCCATGAAGAGGTACAGCATATTCTCGATATGCTTTCAAAATCAGCACCCAAGCTGGTTGAGAATCTCACCCCAGAGACCTTGTCACTGGGCACCATCGTCAGGGTACTGCAAAACCTATTGGAAGAAGGGGTGGCAATTCGGGATATCAGGACGATTGCCGAAACCTTGGCGGAGTATGGCGCCAGGAGTCAAGAGCCTGACATTCTGACGGCGGCAGTGCGTGTTTCACTTGGACGATCAATTACCCAGCAAATCAATGGGATGGCCGTGGAATTACCCGTTATCACCCTCGATGGTGCATTGGAACAGTTGTTGCATCAGACCATGCAGGCCACAGAAGGCGGGGCCGCTAGCATCGAGCCCGGCCTGGCAGAAAGGATTCACAGTTCATTGCAGGAGGCGACCCAGGCGCAAGAGCAAAACGGTGTTCCAGCCATATTACTGGTCTCCGCATTCTTGCGGCCGATGTTGGCGAAGTTTGTAAGACATACCATACCGGCACTACATGTTTTGTCTTACAACGAAATACCCAACGATAAGCAAATAAAGATTGTGGCAACAGTAGGACAGAATCAGCAAGTTAGTTAGGACGATTAAGTAACCCAGCAAGAGAACGAAGGTAGAACATGAAAATTAAACGCTTTACAGGTCCCGATATGCGTCAGGCAATTCGCCAGGTACGGGATGCACTGGGAGAAGACGCAGTAATCCTTTCTAATCAGACAACCGCCGCAGGTGTTGAAGTGGTTGCTGCTATCGACTATGACGAAAGTCTGCTGGGTCCGAGTGAGGCCGAATCGAATGCAGTTGCATTTGACGATAACGAGCAGGAATTACAACGCGAAGCAATCTGGGATGACGTACGCTATGGTCGAGGTATTCCCGCTACTCATCAGAAGCCTGCACAGGATAATTTTGCACAAGCACAATCTACTGCCGCTAGTGCAGTGCAGCAAGAACCCTATAAGCTGAACGATGATCAGTCGTTCAAAGAAATGCAATCAGAGATTAAATCCTTACGTGGTCTGCTGGTGAATCAGCTCTCCGGTCTGGCCTGGGAAAATGAAACACGTTATCACCCTGTTCGTGCACGCATATTACAACGTCTTATTGCCTTAGGACTCAGTCCTACACTTTCTAGAAATATCACTGAGCAGTTGCAGGAAAGCGAAGACATTGATCATAACTGGCGAATGGCATTGGGTGTCCTCGCTCACCAGCTACCCGTGATGGACGATTCGATTCTGAATGCCAAGAAAAATGTTATTGCGATCGTCGGCGCAACCGGTGTTGGTAAGACGACCACCGTGGCCAAGTTAGCCGCTCGTTATTTGTTGCGACATGGTAAAGGTCGGGTAGGACTGGTTACTACCGATAATTATAGGGTTGCTGCACATGAGCAACTAAGAAGTTATGCAAGGATTATGGGCGCACCCATGCGTGTTGCCAGTGACGTTGAGAGTTTACAAGATGCGTTAGCTGCTTTTCATGACAAAGAGCTAGTGATTATCGATACCGCAGGAATGAGTCAGCGTGATATGCGACTGAACGAACAGTTTAATCTGTTGAAAGAATGTGGTCATGACATCAAGGTATTTCTCGCGATGGCCGCTAATAACCAACGCGGTGTGATGACCGATGTTGAACGTGCTTTTAAAGCAGTACCGCTGACTGGGTGTATTCTTACCAAGGTGGATGAGACAACTAGCCTGGGTGGTGGTTTATCAGTAGCAGTTGAGCATAAGCTGCCTATTGCTTACATCAGTGATGGTCAACAAGTACCTGAAGATTTACATCCCGCGCGAGCGCATGCACTTGTGAGTCGTGCCGTTGCGATCATGCAGGATGTGGGTATCGGTGCCAAGGATGATCCGATTTCACAAATGATTGGCGGTATGGCGGCGCATGCTCATGGTTGATGCCGTGCCAATTGATCAAGCCTCAGGATTACGTCGAATGGCAAACCCAAAACCAGTAAGAGTGTTGGCAGTCACAGGTGGAAAGGGCGGTGTTGGTAAAACCAATGTTGCCGTGAATCTCGGTGTTGCGTTGGCACATAACGGTAACAAAGTTTTAATTCTGGATGCTGATCTCGGTCTTGCCAATATCGATATTTTATTAGGTCTGCATGCCACAGCCAATTTGCATCATGTTATTACCGGCGAACGGACACTGGAAGAAATTATGTTAGAAGGACCGGAAGGGATTAAGATCATTCCTGCAGCTTCAGGCATCAAAGATATGGCTGAGCTCTCACCTGAAACTCATGCAGGCCTTATTCAAGCCTTCAGCGAATTGAATCAGGAATTTGATACATTGATTGTTGATACCGCTGCCGGTATTTCCGACTCAGTGACCAGTTTTACTCGCGCAGCACAGGAAGTCGTTGTTGTCGTCTGCGATGAGCCGGCATCGGTCACCGATGCCTACGCCATTATTAAGCTATTAAGTCGTGAGCATGGCATTTTCCGCTTCCGGGTGATGGCTAACATGGCAGATGGAGCGCAACATGGCAGAGAAATCTATAACAAAATCCTGAAAGTAACCGATCGTTTTCTGGATGTTGCGCTAGACTATATGGGATACGTTCCACGAGATGAGTTTTTACAAAAGTCGGTCAAGAAGCAGCGAGCGGTAGTTGAGGCCTTTCCGAGAAGTAAATCGGCACAGGCCTTCATGACGCTTGCGGATAAAGCAGCAAAATGGCCGATACCCGCATCAGCAAGTGGTCATCTTGAATTTTTCGTAGAACGGCTCATACAACCACAGACCACAACAATTGAGGCGGTGTCATGAACGGGGTAGCTATGTATGCATCTGAACAACATCTAACGAGTCATAATGAACTCGTCGAAAAACATGCGTCGTTAGTAAAACGGATCGCTTGTCATCTAATTAATCGTTTACCTGCCAGTGTGCAGCTCGAAGACCTGATTCAGGCGGGTATGATCGGATTGCTTGAAGCCTCACGCAACTACGATGCTACCCAGGGCGCCAGTTTTGAGACCTATGCAGGTATTCGTATCCGTGGTTCTATGCTGGATGAAATTCGTAAGAATGACTGGGCACCTCGCTCAGTCCACCGTAAAGCCAGAATGGTAGCTGAGGCGGTACGTGAAATTGAAAATGCACATGGACGTGATGCGCGTGATACGGAGATTGCCGATACCCTGGATATGCCAATCGAGGATTATTACAAAATCCTGCAAGACAACAGTTATCACAAAGTGCTGAGCGTTGAAGATATGGGCTTGGGTGAAGAGTCTCTGCTCGAGAATATCTCAGATAATACCCCTGGTATTCTTGATGGCTTACAGAAAGAAGATATGCAAAAGATTATCTCTGAGGCCGTGGCAAGTTTACCGGAGCGTGAGCGCCTGGTGATGGCGTTGTACTACGATGAAGAGCTTAATCTCCGTGAAATTGGTGCGGTTATGGGGGTCAGTGAATCCCGGGTCAGTCAGATTCATTCACAGGCGGTCATTCGTCTACAAGCACGGATGTCGAATCGCATCAGCGAAAATGCCTGAGTCATCGCATGGATTTTCTGTACGTTTTCTGAACGAATTCTTGCGGCTAATTTCATGAATAGTCGCATTTTTTTCCCAATCATTAGCCTCCGAAATTAAATCTTTTCCTACCCCGTCCGATACTAATCTTGTGCGGTGTGGGTATCGCAACGCATGTTCATATTGAAGGATGTCTTTTTCGATGTTTAGGAATAGTTAGGAAGTCTGGAGGGATTTCGTGGATACAAATATGAAAATTCTCGTCGTCGATGATTTTTCTACGATGCGACGTATCATTAAAAACTTGCTCCGTGATCTGGGGTTTAACAATACCGCAGAAGCAGATGATGGCACAACAGCATTGCCAATATTGCAGGCTGGAGGCATTGATTTTCTTGTGACCGATTGGAACATGCCAGGTATGCAGGGAATTGATTTACTCAAACATGTGCGAGCTGATGAAAAGTTGAAGGACCTTCCGGTACTGATGGTTACGGCCGAACAAAAACGTGAGCAGATTGTTGAAGCAGCACAGGCGGGTGTGAATGGTTACATTGTAAAACCTTTTACTGCCGCAACGCTTAAGGAAAAGCTCGATAAAATCTTTGAGCGTATCGAAGGTTAATGGAAGCAAAATTAATGGATGAAAATGAAATCCTGACGGATGAGAACATCGCACGGGTAAGAGATTTATTGGCAGCGATGGAAAAAGGTGATGCTGTCGGGGCAAGTGAAGTGATAGACGATCTTGCCAAAATTCGTGAAACGGATATCTATAAGGAAATGGGTCGGATAACGCGAGAGTTACATGATGCGATATCTGCGTTTGGAATGGACGAGCAAATCAGCGTACTCGCTCAGTCTGAGATACCCGATGCGCGTCAGCGATTACGTCACGTCATTGACATGACTGATCAGGCAGCGAACAGAACCTTAAATGAAGTTGAGGATTCGCTACCAATTTGTGAAGAACTGGAAACGCGCTCGAGCACATTGCATGAAAAATGGAAACGGTTTAAACAGCGCGACATGGACATTAATGAATTTAAACAACTTGCTAAGAGCCTGGATGAATTTTTTGTTGCGAATACAGGTGACGCCAGCAAGTTAAGGGGTTCATTGACCAATGTGTTAATGGCTCAGGATTTTCAGGACCTCACCAGCCAGATTATCAAAAAAGTAATTACGCTGGTTGAAGAAGTTGAAAGTAATCTGGTGGAGATTATCAAGCTCACGGGTGGTCTTGATAAAGTTGATGCTAACAAGGTTGCACGAGAAGACAAACTGGCGGGTCCCGTTGTGCCAGGTGTCAATGACAGTGGCAGCACTGTCTCAGGCCAAGATGATGTTGATGATTTGTTATCTAGCCTTGGATTTTAAATGAGTTTAATTAAGAAATTTGTCAGAACAGAATAAGGATTAGATTGTGGATGACGAGCTTTTACAAGACTTCCTGGTAGAAGCAGGAGAAATCCTGGAACAGCTGAATGAGCAACTGGTTGATCTGGAGCAAAGTCCAGATGATATGGATTTGCTCAATACTGTTTTTCGCGGATTTCATACTATCAAAGGTGGCGCAGGCTTTTTGAACGTAGAGCCCATGGTTGTCATTTGTCACCGTTCAGAAGATATTTTTAACTTATTAAGAAATGGTGAACGAAATGTTTCACCAGAGTTAATGGATGCCATTCTACCCGTGCTTGATGTGCTAAACGATCAGTTTGATGCACTGAAGGCAGGTGAAGATCCACCCTCTGCAGATCAAGCCTTAATTGCTGCGCTTGAGCAGATTATCAGCGGCGAAGAGGTCTCGGCGGAGGCACCTGCAGAAGTGGATGCACCCGTTGCAGAACAACCTGCAGCCACGGCAGAAGCTTCACCAGAATCAGGTGGTGCCGATATGGATATCACCGATGAAGAGTTTGAGTCCTTGCTTGATGCACTGGATGGTAAAGGCGCGCCTGCAGATGTTGCTGCACCAGCTGCTGCTTCGGAACCCGCCAGTGATGAGATCTCAGAAGATGAGTTTGAGAACCTGCTTGATGATATTCATGGCAAGGGAAGTTTTAAGAGCGGTAATGTCGAGCAAAAAACTGGAAAGGAAACAAAAACACCTGAGGCAGCCAAACCAGAATCTAAATCCGAAATTGCGGACACGCATACAGAAAGCGATGAGATCTCCGAAGATGAATTTGAAAATCTGTTGGATGATATTCATGGCAAAGGAAGTTTTAAGAGCGGTAACATAGATAAAGAAAACACGCCTCCACCGAAGCCAGCGGCTGCACCTAAATCAGCCGCACCTAAACCAGCCGCCGCAAAACCTGTTGTAGACTCCAAGCCAAAAGAAAAACCTGTGACACAGGAAACATCGGTGCGTGTTGATACCAAGCGCCTGGATGACATCATGAATATGGTTGGTGAGTTAGTATTGGTGCGCAATCGTATTGATCGACTGGGTTCTGTATCTGGTAATGAAGAAATGGTTAAGGCTGTTGCTAATTTAGACCTGGTGACAACAGACTTGCAAATGGCTGTGATGAAAACACGTATGCAGCCAATCAAGAAAGTGTTTGGACGTTTTCCTCGCGTTGTCCGCGATTTGGCAAGAAGCCTGAAAAAAGAAATTCGTTTGGAAATGATTGGTGAAGAAACTGATCTGGATAAAAATCTTGTAGAAGCACTTGCTGATCCACTGGTCCACCTGGTTCGTAACGCGGTCGATCATGGTATTGAAATGCCAGCTGAACGTGAAGAGTCCGGCAAACAAAAAGAAGGCACAGTGGTACTGACTGCGGCCCAGGAAGGTGATCATATTCTCTTGACCATTGAGGATGATGGTAAGGGTATGGATGCAGATGTATTACGTGGCATTGCCGTTGAAAAAGGTTTGATGGACAAGGAAGCTGCGGCACGATTGGATGATAAGGACGCCTACAATCTTATCTTTGCACCAGGCTTTTCTACAAAAAAAGAAATCTCCGATATTTCAGGTCGGGGTGTAGGTATGGATGTTGTGAAAACCCGCATCGCGCAACTGAATGGTTCAGTTGAGATCGACTCAGTACTTGGCAAAGGTAGTCGTCTAAGTATTAAGTTACCATTGACGCTCGCAATTATGCCAACGTTGATGGTCCAACTGGAAAAGCAATTATTTGCATTGCCACTTGTAAATGTAAATGAAATTTTCCATCTTGATCTAAGTAAGACAAATATTGTCGATGGTCAACTGGTCGTGGTTAACCGAGAGAGAACCTTACCGCTTTACTATTTACGTCGTTGGCTAGTGAATGGTTATGCCTCAACAGAGCTGCCTTCAGAAGGACATGTCGTTGTGGTTCAGTCAGGTACACAGCGTATCGGTTTCCTCGTGGATGAATTGATTGGTCAGGAAGAAGTCGTGATTAAACCGCTGGGTGCGTTATTGCATGGTACAGCTGGTTTGGCAGGTGCCACCATCACGGGTGACGGTGGGATTGCAATCATACTTGATATACCGGGTTTGATGCGACGTTATGGAACGTCGCGATAACACGATGCTGATTTTAATCTCGCTGCAAAATACAAAAGTATATCAAAAGGAGTAATGAACATGGCAGTACGCGTCTTGGTGGTGGATGACTCAGGATTTTTCCGCCGACGTGTAACTGAGATGTTGGAGGCGGATAGTGATATCACTGTTATTGGTGACGCCGAAAATGGAAAGGTCGCGGTTGAGAAAGTAAAAGAGCTCAAACCCGATGTAGTCACTATGGATATTGAGATGCCTGAGATGGATGGCATTACGGCAACGCGTCAAATTATGCAGTCTGCACCGACGCGTATTATCATGTTTTCGTCTTTAACCACTGACGGTGCAAAATCTACACTCGATGCACTTGATGCCGGCGCCTTAGATTTTTTACCCAAACGTTTTGAAGAGATTTCCAGTGACCGCGAAGAAGCAAAACAATTACTTTGCGAACGCGTTAAGCTATTAGTTAAGCAACCCATTAATCTTCTTGCCCCATCGGTAGCTAAGAAACCATTATCAAAACCTGCAGCGAGGAGAACACCTCATACTGCGAAAGCCACTTCGGTGGCACCACATGCAGCAACAGCGCCCAATAGAAACAAACGTGGTGGTATTGAACTGGTTGCCATCGGTACATCAACTGGTGGCCCAGTGGCTTTACAAGAAGTGCTTACAAAAATCCCAGCTGATTTTCCTGTGCCAATTATTCTCGTACAGCATATGCCTGGCTCGTTCACACCAGCCTTCGCGCAACGCCTGAATGACCTATGCGAGATTACAGTCAAAGAAGCAGAAGATGGTGAGCCGCTTAAAAGTTCCTGTGCCTATCTTGCACCCGGCGGTAAACAAATGCTTATTGAAGGGCGTGCAGGGAATCCAGTAATAAAAATAACAGAGGCCGATGCAAGTCAAACATATAAACCCTCGGTTGATATTACGTTTTCATCAATCGCGAAGCTCTACCCCAACAACACACTGGCAATTATTTTAACCGGCATGGGAGCAGATGGGCGTGAAGGTTCGCGTGAGTTGAAAACAGGAGGATCAACTGTTTGGGCGCAAGATGAAAGTAGTTGTGTCGTTTATGGAATGCCTTCCGCAGTAACAGAAGCGGGAATAACCGATCAGGAAATGACCCTGGTTGAAGTTGGACCTAACATTGCGCAAAGAGTATGAGATTAGATATATTAAGTTTTGTTGGTCTGGTTATCGGGGTTGCTGCAATTCTGGTCGGACAATACCTTGAAGGTGGCCATATTGGCCAGCTGCTCAATGGCCCTGCCATTCTGATTGTACTTGGCGGCACACTCGGTGCTGTTATGTTGCAATCACCTTTCTCTACGTTTGCACGCGGTATGCGCATGTTGTTCTGGACATTCAGTCCGCCTAAGGTTGAAAACATCGAAGCTATCGAAAAGATTGTGTCCTGGAGTGATATCGCTCGGAAAGAAGGTTTATTAGGCCTGGAGAATATTGAAGAAACGGAAAAAGATCCGTTTACTCGAAAAGGATTACAGCTTCTTGTTGATGGTTCAGAACCTGAAAATATAAGAGCCATTCTGGATGTAGAAATTAATACGAAAGAACATTCGGACAATCAAGGCGCAAGAATTTTTGAAAGTATGGGAGGCTACAGCCCGACTATCGGTATTATCGGTGCGGTGATTGGACTGATTCAGGTCATGGGTAATCTTTCTGATCCAAGTAAACTCGGCAGCGGCATTGCGGTTGCCTTTGTTGCAACCATCTATGGTGTAGGTGCGGCTAACCTGGTGTTTTTACCCATTGCGACCAAATTAAAAAATATTGTGCACATGCAATCGCAATTTCGCGAAATGATTGTAGAAGGTGTGGTGTCCATAGCGGAAGGAGAAAACCCAAGAAACATTGAAACTAAATTGTTCGGGTTTGTAAGATAATGCGTAAGCGAGAATCAAGTCGTCGCCGTACGGTCGAAGCAAGTGAAAACGTTGACCGTTGGTTAGTGTCGTATGCAGACTTTGTAACATTATTATTTGCATTTTTTGTAGTGATGTATGCGATATCATCGATCAATGAAGGCAAGTATCGGGTACTGTCCGATACCCTGGTAGCCGCATTTAATACACCGCCTAAATCAAGTGAACCCATTCAGATAGGTAAACCACTCGAAGAAGTTGTCGCACCTCAAACAACACCAGGTGTGGTAAAACCTATTCGTGTGGAGCCACCCAAGGTGGATAATCAAAAGGCCAAGATGGCTTTAATTGCTCGTCAGGTTGAAAACAGTCTACGACCTTTGATTGATCAAGAATTGATAAAAGTTACTCATAACAAATTGTGGGTAGAAATTGAGATTAAATCTAGTGTCCTTTACTCGAGTGGGAGTGCCGAGTTAGAGATAGAAGCCTTTACACCATTGAAGAAGTTAGCCAAGGTTTTGCAAGGTCTTCCTAATCACATCGATGTGGAAGGTCACACCGATAACTTACCGATTAAAACATCGGTATTTCCAAGTAACTGGGAGCTTTCTGCATCACGCGCAGCTAGTGTGGTGCATTTATTTACTAAAGAGGGAATTCCGCCAACACGACTTGCAGCGATCGGCTTTGGTGAATTTAGACCGGTTGTTAGTAATGATACGGTATTGGGGCGACGCCAAAATCGTCGCGTTAAAGTAGTTGTCCTGGCGGATAAAAATTCCCGTCGTGCGGCTGCGATTGAAAATGTAGATGGTGAGCAAACACAATGAGTTTTAAGAGCAGGAGTTGTTGACGTCTTGGAAGTTTGGGCGATCGCAAATCAAAAGGGTGGTGTGGGTAAAACCACATCCGCAGTGTCCCTTGCCGGTGTATTAAGCCAGCAGGGGAAGTCTGTATTGCTTGTCGATCTTGATCCCCATGGATCAATGAGTGCGTACTTTAAATTAGATCCTGATACACAGGATCCGAGTGTTTATCATTTGTTTCAGACACCTAGATTACCCATCGACGATTTGATGATTGAAACGAATATAGAAAATACCAAGCTTATACCTGCTTCGACGGCGATTGCCACGCTTGATCGGCAGCTCGGTACACAGGAAGGTAAAGGTCTGGTAATAAAGAAAGGCTTAGATGCATGCGAAGCACAGTTCGACTATTGTCTCATTGATTGCCCGCCACTGTTGGGTATATTGATGGTGAATGCCCTGGCTGCTGCATCGAAGTTGTTAGTGCCCGTGCAGACGGAATTTTTGGCGATCAAAGGACTTGAGCGGATGCTGCATACGTTGAATATGATTTTGCGTGCACGTAAAGATCCACTGGACTATTTGATTGTGCCTACAATGTTTGATCGCCGTACCCGTGCCGCGATTGAAAGCCTACGTCAGTTGCGTGAAAGTTATGGCGAACATATATGGGAAGGTGTGATCCCCGTCGATACTAAATTCCGCGAAGCCAGTCGTCGTGGTTTACCCATTACACACCTCGCAGCATCCAGCCGTGGTGCCAAATCGTATTATGCGTTACTAAATAAATTAACCTTACCAGGCAACGTGACCTCGATTACAGCGATGGGGCGTTAGGTTATGTCAGATAATTCAAACAAACTCATCGATCAATCACAAGCATTGGATTCTTTTTTTGAATCCCTGATGCATGATGTTGAGGCCTATGACGAAAAAGAGTCAAACGGCAAACAGCAAAATGAAAACGGACTTCGAACGGTTGACCTGGTAAGCCCGGAACAGACGCAAGTAACAGCAAAGGACAATGCTAGTGAGACAATATTGCCTGCGCCAGAATTAGAATCTGAATCAGAACCAAAACAGATTGAGCCAACAAAAGTAGAACCAGAACAACAAGCTGCTGTGGAAACAACATCCATAGAGACTAGCCCAACTGAACCGGTTGCACCCGCAGTAGAACCATCAGTATCTACAACCACACCACAGGCTAGTCAGGTAAAGGAAGCGCCGAAAGACAACCTGATCTTCGAAGGATTACCGCCGGTTGCGCCAGCCCCTGTTGTAACACCGGCAGTGGAAGAGCCAGTTTCAGAATCTGAAATCGCTGAGCCAGAGATAATTAAACCAGAGGCAATTGAACCAGAGGCCAGTGAACAACCCGTAGAAGAAACACGACCGGTTCCTGCTGGTAAACCGGATTGGGCAGAATCAGAATTCCAGGCAATGATGTTCAAAGTCGCCGGCTTAGCGCTGGCAGTTCCATTAATCGAATTAAATGGCGTCGTGGAGTGTGACCTGTCTAATGTCACGGCGATGCCAGGGCACGCGGACTTTTACCTGGGTTTGATGAATTATCTGGAGAAGTCCGTGCCATTGGTGGATACCGCTCGCTTTGTGCTACCACCGGATAAGCTCAAAATTTTGGCGGGGGATGACCCCAAAGAGCGTATTACTCGTGTGGTCATGATTCAGGACTGTAATTATGGCCTGGCCTGCGATGAGGTCAATGAGGTCATAACCCTCAACCCGGATTCCGTTCGATGGCGCTCTCAGCGTACCCAGCGCCGTTGGTTAGCGGGTACGGTGGTAGAGCACATGTGCGCCTTGATTGACGCTAATGCCTTTGCTGAGTTGCTGGCGAGTCGGGCACCGATTCAAGAGTTTCGCGAATGAACCGTTAAATAATTGGCACAAGTTATGCAACTTCCATAGGCAAGATGTAGGCGTGACTGAAATTTGGCACCTGGAATTTGTACTATTTTGAACGATTATTTAGCTATACCCTGACAGGAGATATCAGAAATGAACCAAGCTGCAGAAAATGCCGGTAGTGCAATTACCCAGTGGGTCACTTTCTACCTAGAGAATGAAAAATATGGCATCAAGGTCATGCAAGTACAAGAAGTGCTACGTATGACGGAAGTGGCCCCGGTCCCGGGGGCGCCCCATTATGTCATCGGAATTATTAATCTTCGTGGTAACGTCGTGACTGTCATTGATTCACGCAAACGCTTTGGTTTGCCTGACAAAGAAGCAGACGATTCAACACGCATTGTTATTATCGAAGCAGGCGACAACGTTGTTGGTATCCTGGTGGATAGTGTTGCAGAAGTTGTCGATCTTCAAACCAATGATATTGAGACTGCGCCAAACGTGGGAACGGATGAGAGTTCTAAATATATTCAGGGTGTCTCAAACCAGACGGATGAATTATTGATCCTGGTCGATGTAGACAAATTACTATCTGATGAGGAGTGGCAAGAGGTGGCATCGTTGTAGGATGTCATCCTGTTGAGGACCAATGGCAGAAATAAGCAACGTACGTCCTACCAAACCTATTAATTGGCCGACACAGCCAAAAGCTATAACGCCTGCGGACCAGAAAAAAGATCAACACTCAGATCAGCAACAGAAAAACAAGAAACAGAAAAAAGACTATATTGATGAACACGACGACGATAATCACTTAGATGAGTACGCATAATGACACAAAACATACTGAATCAACTTATAAGTATCCTGGAATCGGGATCCATTTTGATTGGAATATCAGCTATCGTATTGTTGATCAGTTTATGGGTGAGTCGTCGCAGCCACTCAAAAATGTCGCAGCTACAACGGGAATTGAAACAGGCAAGGAATGATCTAAAGGCGCTAACGACAGCTTCGCTTGGTATGGGTAGCAGGATTCAAGAGTTAGAGCGTCGACAAAGAAAGATTGCTATTAAGGCTGAGAAAAAGGCACCTGTTGTAGAACTTTACGAATCATCGAACCAACCCTACGATCATGCTAAGCATCTGGCACAACAAGGTAAGCCAACCGCGGAAATTGTTTCGATGTGTGGGATTAGTCAGAATGAAGCTGAGTTAATCAAAATGATGAATCGACTAGAAGAAGCAAGCTGATGACTAATGCCATCTCGAACGCTTGTTCCAGACGCGTTCTACCTCGTCCGTCCTTGGACTCGATCCATTTGATGACTTAATCAGAGTCTTCTCTGTTTTGTTTCGGTACCTTACCTTTCAAGTAATACGCAAACGCAATAATTTCCGCCACCGCTAGATATAATACCTCGGGTATTTGTTCCCCCAATTCAATTTTTGAAAGTAATCTGACTAGCTCATGATTTTCCTGCAGCGGTACATTATGATGTCGGGCAATTTCATAAATCTTTTGCGCCAGCTCATCCTGTCCCTTGGCGGTTACCCTGGGCGCATTCACTTCATCATAGTTTAGGGCAACGGCCAGAGTGACTGTGCGTTGTTGTTCAAATTCGCTCATACTTTTTCATCCAGATTGATGTCGGTATACATAATCTTTTGCGATTTTACTTCGTCTTCGCCAGAAACTTTGGGGACACCGCATTGGCACTGGACTTTATCCACGTCGAGCCCAACATGGCTAAGGCGATCCTGTAAGGTCGACATATGTTGTTGGAATAGATCGACCGTCTGTTGTTGTTCTGCCCACCAATGTGTTGAAATATGGTCGTTGACTAAACTAATCTGTGCTCTTATAGCGCCTAAGCCTTCAAGATTAAAAGCCATCATAATGGTCCAGGGACGTTCTTGTTCGGCTGCATTTTGTTGCGATCCTTCCTGGTCAGGGTGAATCCGCATATCAAATACATCGACCTCATTGCCATGTTTAATCGGTAATTCAAAAGCCAGTTGTTGTCGTACATTGTCGGTGTTCAACATTTGTAATTGATGCGTTAAGGTGCGCTGCAAGCTACCTTCAGTTTGCTGGGTTAATAACTCAAGCAACTGATTCGTAGTCATGTTAATTAGTGCCTGAGTCTGGCGCGACGGCGGCGCGGGGATATTTGGATCAACACGTACAGCTGGCGGCTGGTTTTTTGTCTCAACGCCCACTTGCGGATTTAAACTATGATTTCTAGGTTGAGATTGTAATGGCGACTGGGTTTGTGGCTGCGTCAGTGGTGTTTGTGTGGCTGCGCTGGTATCTCTGCTACCGACATTTATATTTTGTTGTCGGAGCGCTTCGGCGATTCTTAGCAGACTCGTTTTGGTATCCATTGCAGGAAAAAAACGTGCTGAGCCTTGCTCGGCTTTTAACAATTGCGACTCAAGAAAAGGACCGGAATATTGAATCGCCTGTCGTAGATTATCAGGTCGCTGCAATTGACTAGCATCGGGTAAGGCGCGCCACAGTGTATCAATATGCTCGGTGACTTGTTTAGGTAACGCACTCAATAGTGCATCTGTCGATTTAACTTGAACCAGGCTGTTGAGCAATTGTTGCAAAGGTTGTTGCTTCACCTGTGCCTGGTTTATCAAATCGGCCAAAACCAGGGCAGGGCGCTGGCTGTTCACAACCTGCAGAACAGGTATATTTTGTTTTGTATCTGTAACCTGTACTTGTAGTCTTTGGCCAACTTCTGCAGGTGCTGTGCGAGGTGCTCTGAGTTGAATATTCAGAGGATTACCATCTGGGTCGGTCATCTTATTTTGTAGCATCAGTAGCAGGCTGTTTTGCTCGACCTTTGCGACGATGACGTCTAGAACCTGGCCAAGTTTGAATAAATTGGGGCTCAGTTTTAATAAGACCGATTGCGAAGGTGAGGGCTGACTATTACGCGATTGGCGGCTCGCGGTGCTGGGTTCGACCTGCACTGCGTCATTATCGACTGGAATTGACCCTGTAGGACCCTTAATCTCCATGATCGTGACCGATTACCCTCAAGCTATGCCAATTTTTGGCCGAAATATGATACTAATAATATAGATAGCGTCCATGATCTCGATGAGTTGAACCCTAAAGACTATGTATTGGTATGTTCGTACCCAAAATAAGATAACGGGCCCCTTTCCCAGCGGCCAGATCCAGCAATCTATATTGTTGGGTCGTGTGGGCCTGGACGATTCTGCCAGCAAGGATAAAGAGGAATGGATGCTTATTCGCAAATGCCCTGAACTCATCCCCGATGTTCTCAAGGGGGATCCTTCGGATGAAAATCGAAAAGAACGTATAAAGGCGGCCAAGCGTTGGGCAGATGAAAGGCGCGGTGAACGCAGAGAAGACGATGACCCGGAAAGACTGTCAGCTGGACGACGAGAGGAAGAGGCATTTACCACCGCGGAGTATCGCCAGCAACGTGAGGCCACTGCATCAGAAATTCGGAGTCGGCGTGATAAAAGTATTATTGGCCTGGTGGTCGTGATAGTGCTAATCGTAGGCGGTGTCATCGCTGCCTTTATGTTGCCACCACCTGTTCAGGAAGAAGCACAGTGTAATGCTTCTGCCCAACCTAAAATTAACTGGATGCATTGTCAGTTAATCGGACTACAGAGTATTAATAGCAATTTAAGTGAAGCGCGACTATCCAGTGCTAATCTGGAATCTGCAAATTTGTTGGGTTCGAATATTCAAAATGCAGATCTTTCCTATGTGAACTTGAAAGATGCGAATGTCACCTTTGTTGAGTTTCAGGGCTCAAGAATGATTGGCGCCGATCTGCGCAACGCAGATTTAAGTAACGCGGATTTAAGTAATGCCGATCTTTCTTATGCGAACCTGAAAGGCGCGAGCATCAGTAACTCAAACTTTACTGATACGGTATTATCTAATGCAATTTGGATAGATGGTAAGAAATGTATGGCACCCTCGATTGGTCAGTGCAATACACAATAGGTTCATTCATTACACCCGTATCTGTTTAAAACTCTTCAACCTCATAACGTTCGAAGTGAATACTCTCCGACCAGTGATTTTTTGCGAGCCCAGCTTTTAACTTCAGGTTTTGCACAAAACTGGCAGGGTCGCTTAAAGATTCCCAAACGCTGGGCAAGAAAGTACTTCGTCGTGTACCTTCATGAAGAACCAGGCCGTCAATACCAGGCCGAAGTTGGGCTAATAAATCTTGTTCATCTTTAACGCTCATTGGTTCAGGTTCTGTCAATATGGAAATATGATATTGCAGAGAATCAAACTCGGCTTGCGTGACTGGTGGAAATCTTGGATCTTTGAATGCGGCTGAATAAGCATTATCTGCAATATCAATAACCAGCGGCGCATGTGCGGTTAAGGTGCCGATGCAACCTCGCAGTTGATCATCAATTTTCAAGGTTACAAAGGTTGCACGAGTCGGTGACAACTCCGGTGGGAAATCATTAATATCAACACTTTGCGGTTGTCCATGTTGTAAACCATACTGAATCGCATCTTTCGCGACTTGCATTAATATTTGTTGGTGTTGTTCACTTAGCATAAGTTTCCAAATTGATAAGGCCTAAATACCAAGACCTAGCTAACAAGATAAGAACCATATCCAACCACTCGATCCTTAGAACCAGACGTGTCTCCGGAATTACGTACATCCAATTGTGTAACTTTGTAGTTGTGCATTTTGGCCCAATACAAAAGCCCATTCAGTGGATTGCGACCACAGGCATCCTCATAACCAATTCTTTTGTAGTCCAGTTCAACGATTGATTTAGAGGTGGCAGTGTCCAGTTTCTGTGCAGTGGCGTAGTCATGAAAGTGGCTGAGATCTGTGCTGGTAACACAGATAGTTGAATCATCAGTTAATAATTCTTCCAGCACGGTAGCAACTAATTCAGGTGGAGCCTCGCCTACGACAATCGGGACTAGTTGGAAATCATCTAACACAGTTTGTAAAAAGGGCAGGTGGACTTCTAAGCTGTGCTCATATAAGTGTGCTTGTTCAATCACTTCAACATCACGCTGGTTGGCCAGCATGCTAACTGCCTGCTGATCGATGGGAATATTGCCTAATGGGGTGGCGAAATAATTTGCACTGCTCAAAGCGAGCCCATTTACCGCAACACGATGTGAAGGGCCTAACAAGACAACGCGCTTTATCTGATCTTTGTATTCGATCAGAGCGTGATATGCCGGTGCAGCGACCGGGCCCGAGTAAATATAGCCGGCGTGGGGTACGATAATGGCCTTCGGCATCGTCGCAGAAGTGGTCTTAGTTTCTGCAAGTAAGTGATTGACTTCGCTTTTTAAGGTATCCGTGTCAGCAGGGTAAAATGCCCCGGCGACGGCTGGCTCTCTGGTATATGTATTCATCTGCGTAACCTTAAATACTGTTGTGGTAATACATCATTAATGTGGTCAGGTATTCAAACTACAATGAAATATAATTTCGTATTTAACTTGAAGATCGGTCTACAGGTGCCCTATATATAGAGTAGTTACTATTTTAAAGAATTCAGGCTGAATCGATCAATAAAATTGTGTCGTTGAAAATATGTCAGATACATTAATCACAGAAGATAGCGCCAGACCGGTCAAATACTGGCACATGCTAGATGACAAGCGCATACAATGCGATCTTTGTCCTCGCTATTGTAAGCTGCATGAAGGGCAAAGGGGATTATGTTTTATCAGAGGCCGCCTGCATAACAAGATGGTATTAACCAGCTATGGACGTTCTAGTGGTTTTTGCATCGACCCGATTGAAAAGAAACCCCTAAACCATTTTTATCCCGGCACGCCGGTCCTGTCATTTGGTACTGCCGGCTGTAATTTGGCGTGTAAGTTCTGTCAAAACTGGGATATGAGCAAGTCACGTGAAATCGACACCCTCGCCGATGCAGCCAGCCCGGAGCAGTTAGCCGAAGCGGCAGAGAAATATAATTGTAAAAGTATTGCCTTCACCTATAACGACCCGGTGATTTTTCATGAGTATGCTATTGATGTGGCTAAGGCCTGTAAGGAAAAAGATATCAAGACGGTTGCTGTTACTGCAGGTTATGTCTGCCCAGAACCGCGTGCAGAATTTTATCAGCATATGGATGCAGCGAATGTTGACCTCAAGGCCTTTACTGAAGACTTTTATCATAAGCTTACCGGTGGGCACCTCGAGCCTGTACTGGATACTCTCAAGTACATCAAACACGAAACGAATACCTGGCTTGAAGTCACTACCCTGTTAATCCCCGGTCACAATGACTCAGATGAAGAGTTACATCGTTTAACTCAGTGGATGGTTGAGCACCTTGGCCCTGATGTACCCATTCACTTCAGTGCCTTTCATCCTGACTGGAAGATGATGGATACGCCTGCAACTCCACCTGCGACCCTGACACGTGCTCGCAAAATAGCCCTGGAAAATGGTATCTATTACGCGTACACGGGTAATGTGCATGATAAGCAAGGCGAGAGTACTTATTGCCATAACTGTGGAACCACCTTAATCGGTCGTGACTGGTATATCCTCAGTGACTGGAATCTGACTGATGATGGTCACTGTACAAAATGTGGTACGCTATGCGCCGGTAGATTTGACGGTCCACCTGGCAATTGGGGTTCCAGGCGACAGCCCGTACATCTAAGTGATACATTCGGTATTACCTAAAACATCGAAACACTAAAAGCTAACTTGCAGACGACCAATATGATGGTCAGGTTTTTTTATGGTTAGCAAACAGGAAATAGTATGAGCGAGATTAAAATTGGATTTGTGACAGTATCGGATCGTGCCAGTAAAGGTGAGTATGAGGATCTTGGTGGACCGGCAATGCAAGAGTGGATGACAAATGCAATTACCAGCAAGTGGTCTCCTGTTGCGCGGGTTATAGCAGACGAGCAAACGTTAATTGAAAAGACGCTGATTGAACTCGAAGAGGAGGGGTGTTGCCTGATCGTAACCACAGGTGGTACTGGACCGGCGCAAAGAGATGTAACCCCAGAGGCAACTGAAGCTGTCTGCGACAAAATTTTGGATGGCTTTGGCGAACAAATGCGCGCAGTCTCTTTGCAGTTTGTACCCACGGCCATTTTATCAAGACAGATTGCCGGCACTCGCAATCGTTGTTTGATCGTGAATCTTCCAGGTAAACCCTCCGCGATATCCGATTGCCTAAATGCTGTTTTTCCAGCTATCCCTTATTGCATTGATTTGATTGAAGGTCCTTATATAGAAGCTAATGATGATGTCATCAAAGCATTCCGACCTAAGCATGCAAAGAAGCCAGATTGAGAAATGAACACTGCGCTACAACCTACAACCATTGAAGACTGGGTGTACTGGGCCGAGAAAAAGTTTTCGGCCGCAGATCTTTTTTATGGGCATGGAACTGATAACGCGATCGATGAAGCAGTATATTTAATTTCCCATGCATTAAACACTGATTATGGTCTAACCGGCTTTGATCCGAAAGAAACACTTAGCCCAAAAAACAATAAATGCATTGAGGATTTACTACAGCAAAGAATTTCAACTAAAAAGCCTGCGGCCTACCTGGTTCATGAGGCCTGGTTTTGTGGTTTACCCTTTTATGTCGACGAGCGAGTGTTGGTACCGCGTTCACCGATTGCAGAATTAATCCATGACGAATTCCAGCCCTGGATTGCACGCGATAAAATAAACTCGATTCTTGAAATTGGGACAGGAAGTGGCTGTATTGCACTAAGTTGTGCACACTATCTCGACAACACAAAGGTGACAGCTGTTGACATTGATGACGGCGCGATTGAAGTTGCAAATATCAATTTGCAGCGTATGAACCTGCAGGATAGAGTCTCAATTATCAAGTCTGATGTCTTTGACAGTTTGGCGGATGAGAAATATGACATCATTGTGAGTAATCCACCCTACGTTAGCCAGCAGGAATACGACGGATTGCCTTTAGAGTATAAAGAGGAGCCTGTCATCGGATTAACCTCGGGGGATGACGGTCTGGATTGCGTAACGAAAATTTTAAATCAGGCTGCACAACATCTTAACCCGCAAGGTATTTTAATCGTTGAAGTGGGCAACAGTCAGGATGCCTTGCAACGTGCTTTTCCAAAGCTCCCTTTTATGTGGCTAGAGTTTGAAATGGGCGGTGAAGGAGTTTTTCTTTTAGAAAGAAAACATTTAATTAATTTTTAGCAATAATATAATGGCAACATTGCCAGGAAATTGATTCTGGCTAATATGTTCTAATGGATAAGTTTTTGCTGTTAAATAAACTTTTCGAAAGGAGAGGGTCTTGAAACGTGATTGCCCTGTATATAATCAATTTGGGTCCCCTGAATTGCATTATAGATAGCTTCATTTTCAACATATTCAGCAACGGTATCTAAACCCATCACGTGCGCAATTTTAATAATTGCTTCAACAAAACTCATATTGATCGGATCGTCGACAATATCACGAACAAAGCTACCGTCAATCTTAATAATGTCGACAGGAATATGTTTGAGGTAAGTAAACGAGCTAAGTCCCTTTCCGAAATCATCCAGCGCGAATTTGCAACCCATTCCTTTAAGAATTGAAATAAATTTTCTGGCTGCGGTGATGTTTGATATCGCCATCGACTCCGTTATTTCAAAACAAATCATTTCCGGATCAACGCCACTAGTCTCAAAATTATTTATAATGGTACGAAGTATGTTAGGCGTATTGAGTGATTGACCTGAGAGGTTGATGCTGATGTTGTAATTCCGTTTATCTAGTTTTAATTCTGAAATTGTATGCAAAGTCTTTTTTATAACCCATAGATCGATGTCAGCGGTTAGTGCATAGCGTTCTGCCGCGGGTAAAAAGGCGTGGGGTGTAATTAAGTTGCCTTCTGCGTCATGCAGTCGAACTAGAATTTCCAAAAGCCGGATCGTCTGGTTTTTCTTGTCGCGTGGAAAAATTTCCTGGGCAAATAAAACAAATGAGTCATCGTTTACTGCTTCGCTAATGCGCTGCTTCCAGTGCATTTCATTTTTTCGTTTTGTGAGTTCCTGATCGCCATGTTGGTAAACCTGAATCCGGTTTCTACCCAGGTCCTTTGCAGTGTAACAGGCAGTATCAACGGCACTCATCACTTCATTCATTTTACCGGAATCTTCAGTGATGGTAATGGCACCAATACTTACTCCAACGGTAAACACCTGGCCTTGCCAGTAAAACTGAAACTCTGAAATGGTTTTGCGAATTGTCTCAGCAATCTCAATGGCTTTGGAGAGGGGGCAGCCGTCAAGTAGAATTCCAAATTCATCGCCACCTAATCTTGCCAGGGTGTCGCTCTCACGTAGTATATTTTTGACTGACTTGCTAAGTTGTTTTAATAACTCGTCGCCAGCATTATGACCGCCCATGTCATTAATGACTTTGAATTGGTCAAGATCTAGATAGAGTAAAGAATAGTTAGAATGTTCGACTTTTGCATTTAGTATTGCCTGTGACAGTCGAATTTCAAACTCACGTCGGTTTACGAGTCCGGTTAGCTCATCATGGCTAGCCTGGTAGGTTAACTGCTTTTCCAGTTCTCTGTTTTCTGTTACGTCACGAAATACAATAACACCACCATAAGTTTGATGATTCTGATCATTAATGGCGCTTGCATTAAATTCTATCTCAGATTTTTGGTTGTACCGATCCACTAAGGCGCTATTAGTGGAAGACGTAACGCTCTGTTTTGTACTGATGGCCTCGATAACCGGATTTCTTAAGCTACGATTGCTCTTACTATCAACTAATTTCATAACAGCTAACAACGGTTTGTTTTGAGCCTCATTTTGTGACCAACCGGTCAGTTTTTCAGCTTCTGTATTCATTATATGGACCAGTCCAGTCCGGTCAGTGGTGATCACCGCATCACCAATTGAGCCCAATGTAACGAGTGCCTGTTCTTTTTCGATATAAGCTTCCCGTGCCATACGAGCTGTATTACGAATTACGTGGATTGCAATCCACAGCACTAAAACAAATGCGACAAAACCCAAAAGAAATACGTTTATTTGTGCCTGGTTGTAGTCTTTGTCATGAATCTGAAGTTGTTCGCTAATGTTGGTTCGAATGAAATATAGATAGTCATCGATAACCGTGAAAACATCATTTTGTAATGGGATGCCTTTAGACATTAATATTTGCTTTGCTTGGTCGACTTGATATGACTGTACCAGGTCAACAACTTTGTTTTGGGTTGGGATCGCTTTGCCTGAAAGTCGTCCCTGTAGATCAAGAAAACGAATTTCTTCTGGTGATTGAGCTAATTCAGTTAACTGTAGGCGGGCGCGTGCGAAGCGGGCGCCCTGTTTATTAAACTCGAGAAACCATACATCGCGTTCAAAAGGATCCTCGAGGCTGACCATGTTGAACAGGCACAAGCTACGTTCGCGAGCTGCACTACGCATATCAGTTAATAGATCTGATTTACTCGATTCCGTGGTTAGCAGATTATTGATCCGATCATGACTCGCTTTTCGTTGTTGAGCCCCGTAGATGATGGTGGTGGCACCAATAACAAGGCTGGAAATAAACCAAAAAATTAGGATCCGCTTTCCATAATTGACGCTGGTGGTAGTTTTTGTAGACTGCGATTTAGGCATATTTTCTATAATATTGTGTTTTACCCTTGCGGGAAAATACTCATCTGGATATGTTCTTTTTCAGCAATTATCATGGTTCAAAAACGGGACAAGACGCAGGCTTATTAACACAGTACAATATCGGACTATGTCAGGAAATACATTTGGTAAAATTTTCACCATCACCAGCTTCGGCGAGAGCCATGGGCCTGCGCTTGGCTGTATAATTGATGGGTGCCCCCCAGGCCTCGAGTTGACTGAGGCTGATCTCCAAAACGATCTCGAGCGCCGCAAGCCTGGCAAGACCCGTCATACGACTCAAAGACGCGAAGATGACATGGTTAGGATCCTCTCCGGTGTTTTCGAAGGCAAGACAACGGGCACGCCTATTGGTCTGATGATAGAGAACACAGATCAGCGCTCCAAAGATTACTCTAATATATTAGACCGTTTCCGCCCTGGCCACGCAGATTATACCTATCTGCAGAAATATGGTTTACGTGACTATCGCGGTGGTGGACGTTCATCGGCTCGCGAGACAGCCATGCGTGTAGCCGCAGGTGCTGTTGCCAAGAAATATCTCAAGGATAGATATGGCATTGAAATTCGCGGATATATGGCTCAGCTGGGACCGATTACCACTGACAAGTTTGATTGGGATGCGGTTGAAGAAAACCCTTTCTTTTTCCCTGATGCCGATAAAGTAGCCGAACTTGAAAATTATATGGATGCCTTACGTAAGGAAGGTAACTCTGTTGGTGCGAGAATCAACGTAGTTGCTACCGGGATGATACCGGGGCTGGGTGAGCCTATTTTTGATCGACTGGATGCCGATATCGCCCATGCCATGATGAGTATCAATGCAGTCAAAGGGGTGGAGATTGGAGCCGGCTTTGAAAGTGTCACCCAAAAGGGCACTGAACATCGGGACGAAATGACAACCGAAGGATTCCTGTCAAATCATGCGGGTGGTGTACTAGGCGGTATTTCTTCTGGGCAGGATATTCTGGTCAGTATTGCTCTGAAACCAACTTCGAGTATTCGTTTACCTGGTCAAAGCATCGACCTGGAAGGTAATCCTGTTGAGGTGGTGACAACAGGCCGTCACGACCCTTGCGTAGGGATTCGTGCAACCCCGATTGCTGAAGCAATGTTAGCGATTACATTAATGGACCATGTGCTGCGGCATCGTGCGCAAAATATGGATGTTAAAATTGATACGCCAGTAATACCTGCCAGCAAGGATTAATAGCGGGATGTCGAGCATCCCTTCATCTGCGCCGTATTGGCGACTATCCGGATTTTACTTTTTTTACTTCGCTAGCTTAGGTGCGTTTGTGCCTTATCTTGGTCCGTATTTGAAAACGTTGAACATCACCACGTTTCAGATCGGCGTCATCATTGCGATCACTATGGCGACAAAGATTATCGCCCCCAATATCTGGGGCTGGATTGCGGATCACTCCGGCAAACGAATGCTAATCGTTAGGTTAGGTTGTTTCTTTGCGGCGCTCAGTTTTTTAGGTCTGCTCATTGACCAAACTTATTTTATGGTGGTGTTAGTGATGACCGTATTCAGTTTCTTCTGGAATGCGGCCTTACCCCAATTTGAAGCGACGACCTTTAGCCATCTGAATAACGAAGAAGATCGTTATAGTTCTATCCGTCTTTGGGGGTCGATTGGTTTTATTATTACGGTTGTCGTACTGGGTTATGTGTTTCAGGTTTTACCGTATTCAAGCCTGCCTTACTTTGTTTCCATTTTGCTTATTGGTATTTGGTTAGTAAGTTTAACCGTACCAGAGTCTGCGGCAGGGCACTTAGCTTTGGATCATGAACCTTTACGCAAGACCCTGAGTAAACCTCATGTGCTTGGTTTGCTTGCGGCCTGTTTTTGTATGCAGGCCAGTCATGGCCCGTATTATGCTTTTTATAATTTATATATGCAGAGCTTTGATTACTCCAGTGGAACGGTCGGTTGGTTGTGGGGGATTGGCGTCATTGCCGAGGTGATTCTGTTCTTGTATATGCACAAGCTGTCGGCGCGTTACCTGTTACAAAAACTTTTATTAATTAGTTTTGCCCTGGCCGTGTTGCGCTGGACCTTGATTGTGCTGTTTCCTACCCAGCTTCCGGTCATGCTGTTTGCACAAATCTTACATGCGGCTACATTTGGCTTGCACCATGCCGCTGCGATTCGTTTGATTCATCAACTATTTCGCGGTCGACACCAGGGTAAAGGGCAGGCCCTATATAGCAGTATTAGCTATGGAGCAGGTGGCGCGCTTGGTAGTCTTTATGGTGGTTTTGCCTGGGATTATATCGATCGTTCATGGGTCTTTGCCGGTTCTATAGGTTTTGGTCTGATTGGGTTCATGCTGGTTTATATTTTCGTCAAACCTGATGTCGCGGATCGACCTGTTAGCGAGACCTGACAAGAATCAGGGTAAATGTTTATTCATCGCTTACCAAAATTTCAGCGCTACATCCATCTTAGCGACTACACTTAATGGAATTAGTTTACGAGCCGATAAATATTGCAAGCAAACGGAATCTGGTAAATAAATGGAAACCAAACAATATGACGTTGTCATAATCGGTGGTGGTATTTCTGGGACAGCACTGCTGTATTTGCTTTCACGATACACCGATCTAAAATCTATCGCCCTGGTTGAAAAAGATAAGGGCATCGCCACCTTAAATTCTCACGGCCGCAATAATAGTCAAACTCTTCACTGTGGTGACATCGAGACTAATTACTCGTTAGAAAAAGCAGTCAAGGTAAAAGCCGGCGCGAGCATGGTGGTGAACTATGCATCACAGTTACCCAGTTGTGAGCACATTCTCTATAAGTATTCAAAAATGGTACTGGCCGTTGGTGAGCAGGAGTGTGATGAATTACATGAGCGTTATCAGGCGTTTCATCCACATTACGACAAGATGGAACTATGGGATGCGGATGGTATTAGTCGTATAGAACCTAATGTGGTTTGGGGGCGGAACGAGCGCATCGCCGCGCTGGGTGTTACCGACGATTATAGCGCGGTAAACTTTCAGGCACTCGCTGATTCGTTTGTTGCGCAATCAAAACGATCGGACACCAATGTAGATGTCTTACTAAACACCAAAATCACAAAAATTATTGATCGCGATAACGATGGTTTTGAGTTGCGCACTAAAGAAGGAAAAATACAGGCGCGCTCTGTAGTGGTCTCAGCAGGTGGACACAGTCTATTGTTTGCACAGCGCATGGGCTATGGTAACCAATATGCCTGCTTGCCGGTTGCGGGAAGTTTTTATTATGCGCCAGATGTCCTGCGTGGCAAGGTCTATACAATCCAGAACGATAAGTTACCGTTTGCCGCCATTCATGGTGATCCTGATTTACTGGTGCGAGGTAAAACGCGCTTTGGCCCAACAGCTCTCGTGTTGCCAATGCTCGAAAGACATAACTATAAGACCATCCCTGATTTCATGCGTTTATTCCACCTTGACCCAGGCGTGATGAAAGTCATGTGGGATCTGTTCAAGGTCTCGGATATTCGCAACTACATGATCAAGAATATTCTCTTTGAAGTGCCCTATATTCGACAAAGACTATTTTTAAAAGATGCGCGCAAGATAGTTCCCACCTTACAACTACAGGATTTAACTTTCGCAAAAAGAATTGGCGGTATACGACCGGTGATGATCGATAAAGAAAATCGAAAACTACATATGGGCGAGGCCAAAATTAATCCAGGTAACGGCATTATTTTTAACATGACGCCATCACCCGGTGCGACCAGTTGTTTACAAAATGCAGAACAGGATGTTGAAGCCATTGTTGAGTTCCTTGGTTGTGAGTATAAACAGGAACAACTCTCCAAAGAGCTTAAACAAGCATCCTGATTATTTAAGACAATAGGTTAAACAATTCGACCGCTGCATTCGATAACGTCCGTTTTGCATGCGTAACTACTCCGAGTTTACGCTGCAAGTTTAAGCCTGTGACGTTTATAAACTTCAGGTCACGACTCTTCATTTGTTCAGGCAAGATACTCCAGCCGATACCTACACTTACCATCATTTTGATAGTCTCAAGATAATTACTGGCAAGACTTATATCCAGTTCAAGTTTTTTGTCTGCAAAGGCATGTTCAATAATTTCACGCGTGAAGGTACCGCGTGCGGGTAAAATAGCTTTGTGGTTGGCGAGCTCAGGCAGGGTAATTTTCTTTGTCTTAGCCAGGGCATGAGTCATCCCGATTGCGACACGCAACTTGTCCGTCCATACATGTTGCACTTTGAGCACATCCTGAGGCGACAAAGGTAATGTCACAATCGCCATCTCAAGCTCTCCATGTTCAACGGCACGACAGGCCTCCTCAGAATCCATAAATTGAATATCCAGTTCCACTTCAGGGAAAGCCTTGCTGTATTGGCGCAACACCGGCGGCAGTCGGTGCAAACCGATGTGGTGGCTGGTTGCAAAGCGTAGCGTACCGCCTACGCTATTAGACAGGTTTTGCACCAGCCGACGGCTGTCTTCGATCTCTAACAGAATTTTTTGCGCACGAGGTAATAGGGCTTGTCCTGCCTCAGTCAATTGAATACGGCGGCCAACCCGATCAAATAGACTCGTGTCCAGTTCTTCTTCCAATACAGCGATGCGTTTGCTTATCGCCGGTTGAGTCAGGTACAGGTGCTCGGAAGCTTCTGAGAAGGAGCCATATTCGGCGATGGCGATAAAGGCTTGCAGGTTTGGGATATCCATTTATTGTCTAATTCTAACTATAACTAATAAGAATGTTAATCATGAAAATAATGAATTTGAGTTATAAATGCAAGCCCGTTAAGATCTGTGCACGATTTGATAGAACATGCCCTGAAATCAGTTGGGGCTAAAGGAACGGGAAATGGCCGGCAAAACTTTATACGACAAATTGTGGCAGCAGCACGAAGTGCGCGATAACGGTGATGGTACGTCATTGATCTATATCGATCGCCAGCTTGTGCACGAAGTGACTTCACCACAGGCCTTTGAAGGGCTACGTTTAGCTGGCCGCAAGCCATGGCGTGTCGATGCCAACCTGGCGACGCCAGATCACAACGTTCCCACCACGGATCGGGACAAGGGCATCGCTGATCCTGTATCACGTTTGCAAGTTGAAACACTGGATCAGAACTGTGCGGACTTTGGGATTACCGAGTTTGCGATGGATGATATCCGTCAGGGCATCGTGCATGTGATTGGACCAGAGCAAGGCGCAACCCTCCCCGGTATGACTGTGGTCTGCGGTGACTCGCATACTTCCACCCACGGTGCCTTTGGCGCCCTGGCGTTTGGAATTGGTACCTCGGAAGTCGAACACGTGTTAGCGACTCAGTGTTTAATCCAGAAGAAATCAAAATCAATGTTGATTAGCGTTGATGGCCAGGTGGGTGACGGTGTTACTGCAAAAGATATTGTCTTAGCAATCATCGGCCACATTGGTACTGCTGGTGGTACGGGGTATGCGATTGAATTTGGTGGTGATGCGATTAAAGCGTTATCTATAGAAGGTCGCATGACCTTGTGCAACATGGCCATCGAGGCTGGTGCGCGTGCAGGCATGGTTGCCGTTGATGACAAGACCATTGAGTATGTTAAGGGCAGGCCGTATGCCCCCAAAGGTGACGAATGGCAACAGGCGGTTTCTGTTTGGCAAGATTTAGTGAGTGATACCGATGCAAGCTTTGATCAGGTTATTCATCTTGATGCGACCACCATTCAGCCGCAGGTAACCTGGGGAACATCACCAGAAATGGTAGTAGGTGTCGATGCCAGGGTACCTAACCCGGCAAGTTTTGGTGACCCGGTCGAACAAGAAGGTGCGCAGGCGGCTTTGAAATATATGGGACTGGAAGCGGATACTCCGATTAACGAAATTAATATCGATAAAGTTTTTATTGGCTCCTGTACTAACTCACGCATCGAAGACTTGCGCGCGGCAGCAGAGATAGCCAAGGGGCGCAAAGTCGCAGGTAATATAAAGGTGGCGATGGTCGTACCGGGTTCTGGTCTGGTAAAGCAACAAGCCGAACAGGAAGGTCTGGATAAAATTTTTGTTGAAGCGGGCTTTGAATGGCGTGAACCAGGTTGTTCTATGTGCCTGGCAATGAACGCGGATCGTTTAGAACCAGGTGAGCGTTGCGCCTCGACATCCAACCGTAACTTTGAAGGTCGACAGGGGCAGGGCGGTAGAACTCATTTAGTAAGTCCTGCGATGGCGGCAGCTGCGGCGGTAACCGGTCACTTTGTTGATGTTCGTGAATTAAAGGCGGATGCATAATGGAAAAATTTAAGAAATTGACGGCTATCGTAGCCCCGATGGATCGAGCTAACGTGGATACTGATGCGATTATCCCCAAACAATTTTTGAAATCGATCAAGCGCTCAGGGTTTGGCCCTAATCTCTTTGATGAGTGGCGTTACCTGGATCATGGTGAACCAGGCATGGATAACAGCAAGCGTTCGCCTAATCCTGAGTTTGTTTTAAACCAACAACGATTTCAGGGAGCCAGGATCTTACTTGCCCGTGAAAACTTTGGTTGTGGTTCATCGCGTGAGCATGCGCCATGGGCACTAGAGGATTATGGTTTTCGGGTCATTATTGCCCCTAGTTATGCAGATATCTTTTTTAATAACTGTTTTAAGAACGGTATTTTGCCGATTGTATTAAATGCGGATACGGTTGACGTCCTGTTTAAAGATGTAAATGAACAGGAAGGTTATGAGCTAACGGTTGATTTAGAAAAACAAGTAGTCATTAAGCCTGATGGTTCTGAGATTTCATTTGATGTCGATGAATTTAGAAAGCACTGTTTGATTAATGGTCTGGATGATATCGGATTAACCTTGCAGCATGTTGATGATATTAAGGCCTATGAAGAACAGCGAAAGCAGCAGGTGCCCTGGTTATTTTAGGATCGGATTGTTTTAGGTTCAGTTATTTAAAACATTAACTATTTTATTAGTACGAATAAATTAAGAAGAGAAATATCATGACAAGTAAATTACTGGTACTACCCGGTGACGGTATTGGTCAGGAGATTGTTGGTGAAGCAGTCAAGATGATCAAACTCCTGCAAAGTGACTATGGTCTTAACGTAGAAATGGAAGAGGCTTTAGTTGGTGGTACCGCCTATGACGCAACAGGCAAACCCTTGCCTGATGAAACTCTAAAACTTGCCAAGGAATCGGATGCGGTATTGCTCGGTGCGGTAGGGGGTTATAAATGGGAAGAACTCGATATTGCCGTGCGTCCTGAAAAAGGTTTATTAGGTCTGCGCGCAGGCATGGATTTGTTTGCCAATCTTCGCCCTGCAATTTTATATCCACAGCTTGCCGATGCCTCAACATTAAAGTCCGAAGTCGTGTCGGGTCTGGATATTATGATCGTGCGTGAGCTTACTGGTGGAATTTACTTTGGACAACCACGCGGAATTCATGAACTTGAAAATGGCGAGAAGCAAGGGATTAACACCCTGGTTTATAAAGAATCAGAAATCACTCGTATTGCTAAAGTTGCCTTTGAAATAGCGCGCAAACGTGACAGTCGAGTTTGCTCGGTAGATAAAGCGAATGTCCTGGAGTGTACTGAGCTATGGCGCAACACCGTGATTGATTTTCACAAAGACTATTCAGATATTGAATTGAGTCATATGTATGTTGACAATGCTGCGATGCAGCTGGTACGTGCACCCAAACAGTTTGACGTCATGGTGACGACTAATATGTTTGGTGACATTCTTTCTGACGCGGCGGCAATGTTAACTGGTTCAATCGGCATGTTGCCATCAGCGTCACTCAATGATTCGGGGCAGGGTATGTATGAACCTATCCATGGTTCAGCGCCGGACATTGCAGGACAGAATATTGCAAACCCACTAGCAACGATTTTATCAGTCGCAATGATGCTGCGTTACACATTAGATGAAGCAGAAATGGCAGACAAAATAGAAAAGGCTGTAAGCGATGTGCTTGATGATGGTTTGCGCACGGCTGATATTTATAGCGACGGTATGACAAAAGTCAGCACCACCACTATGGGTGCAGCTGTTCTGAGTAAATTAAAGAAATAAGTTAAAAATTAAGTTAGGGGTACAAAAATGAAACGTGTAGGTTTAGTTGGTTGGCGTGGTATGGTCGGCTCGGTGCTCATGCAACGCATGCGTGAAGAAAAAGATTTTGATGTTATTGAGCCGGTATTTTTTACCACTTCACAGGCAGGCCAGGCAGGCCCAGATATTGGTAAAGATGTTCCTGCATTGAAAGACGCAAAAGATGTCGAAGAATTAAAAGCCATGGATATCATCATCACCTGTCAGGGTGGCGATTACACAAAAGAGGTGTATTCAAAGCTTCGTAGTGCGGGTTGGAATGGTTACTGGATTGATGCGGCTTCCAGTCTCCGCATGGTTGATGAGAGCATCATCGTGCTTGATCCTGTTAACTTGAATGTGATCAAAGATGGCATCACAAACGGAACTAAAACATATGTTGGTGGTAATTGTACGGTTAGCTTAATGTTAATGGCGATTGGTGGTCTGTTTGAGAAAGATCTCATCGAGTGGATAACCCCAATGACATACCAGGCAGCATCCGGTGCTGGTGCTCAAAACATGCGTGAGCTGATCATGCAAATGGGTGCGATTCACGATAACGTGCAAACACTGGTAGATGATCCAGCCAGTGCGATTTTGAATATCGATAAACAGGTGACTGATTTCTTACGTAGCGATGAATATCCTACGCAGCATTGGCCTGCACCGCTAGCCGCAAGCCTGTTACCCTGGATTGATGTACAGCTGGAGTCTGGACAGAGTAAAGAAGAATGGAAAGCTCAGGTCGAGACCAACAAGATTCTCGGCCGCAGTGACAACCCCGTGCCGATTGATGGATTGTGTGTGCGTATCGGTGCGATGCGTTGTCACTCACAGGCCTTAACCATTAAGCTCAAGAAAGATGTACCGATGGATGAAATTGATGGCATCATCGCAGCGGCTAACGACTGGGTAAAAGTCGTGCCAAATGATAGAGATATCACCACAACGGATCTCACTCCGGCGGCAGTCACAGGGACATTGACTGTACCCGTTGGTCGTATGCGTAAACTGACGATGGGACCTGAGTATCTATCTGCCTTTACTGTCGGCGACCAGTTACTTTGGGGCGCTGCAGAGCCTTTACGCCGAACACTAAGGATTTTACTTGAACAATAAAATGGAAAAAAAAATAGATATCGCAGTGATTGGCGCTACCGGCCTGGTCGGTAGTGCCGTGCTCGAGCACCTGGCTGAAAGTAATATTTCAGTAGGCCAAATATATCCTTTAGCCAGTGCTGAAAGTGATGCTGAGACAGTTCCCTTTGGCAAAAAGCACTTCACAGTGCATACCCTGGCTGGATTCGATTTTTCACAGGTGCAGCTATGTTTTTTCTGTGTCCCGGCTGATGTGACTAATGATTATATTGATAATGCAATCGCGGCGGGTTGTTACTGCATTGATTTTTCAGAGGCATCAAGGCTGCTCCCCGATGTACCGTTAGTCGTTGTGGGTGTTAATGAAGCAGACCTGGGCAATTTAAAGAGTAAGGTTGTGGCAAGCCCTGATAGCAGTATGACCCACCTGGCAATGTTGTTGTCTCCTTTATTGGAGCTAGCGATAATAGAACGAGTGAATGTGACCCTGATGCGCTCGGTTTCTGAATTTGGTCGGCATGCAATCGATGAGCTTTCAGAACAGAGTATTGCACTATTTAATCTAAAACCGATCAAGAGCAAACACTTTAGTAAACAAATTGCGTTTAACGTATTACCTCATGCCTGTCACAGTGATAAAGGTGGGCAAGGCGAGTTGACTGCCAAGCTTGAGCAAGAGCTACAAAAGATTTTGCACGATGATGCCTTATTGTTGAATAGTTCATTAGTGCAAGTACCGGTTTTCTTTGGTCATTCCATGGCAATTCAATTTGAGTTTGCGAGTGAAATACCGATAAAGAAGGTTACGGATTTAATCAAAACATCATCACATTTACACCTGGTTGATCAAGAAATGAACAGTCCGACGGCGACCACTGAAGCTGTAAACCAGTCAGGTGTATTTGTAGGAGCAGTAAGACAGGATCCGACCTGGCCACAGGGAATTAATCTTTGGGCAGTGGCCGATAATGTTCATCAGGGAGCTGCAATTAATGGTGTTCAACTTGCAGAAATTTTGGTAAAAGACTATTTATAAGCTATAGTTACACAACTCTTATAAAGATTTTTCGAGGTTTTATCGCCCAAATCCATGAACTACAAGCAAATTTTGATGTTTTTGGGTTGCGTGTGGGAGACGCAAAAATGCAAGAAAGGCTAAGAATACCGGCAAAAATCGCAACAGCATTCCTGTTAGCGTGTTTTATTTCATTTCCAGCTACCGTAAATGCGCTGGGTTTCGGCAATATCAACATGAAGTCGGCCCTGAATGAGCCACTAGTTGCTGAAATCGAACTGCTCTCTGCAACTGCAGACGACGTCAAGGCGCTTACGGTTAAGTTGGCATCACGTGAGGCCTTCTTGAGGGCAGGTGTTGACCGCTCAGTCATCCTGACTCGGATCAGGTTTGACGTCGTTAAACGCGGTGGCAAATATTACATCAACTTGCGTACTCCCGAATCAGTGCGAGAGCCCTTCCTGAATTTCCTGTTGGAGATGAATTGGAAAAACGGCCGCATGCTGCGCGAATATACCGTTCTATTAGATCCCCCAGAGCGTCGCCAACAACAGCGCATTGCTCAGGCACCCGAGACGACACCAGCCGAAACTTTTGTTGAGCCTGCTCCTTCACCCTTGGTTGAAGAGCCTGCTCCGGCCCCAGCACCTGCTGCTGAGGCGCCTGAACCAATGCCAGCTCCTGAACCCATCGCGGCGCCTGAATCACCTTTCCTTGATACTCCGGCACCAGAGCCAGCTTCGGGGTCAGATGGCTTGTTCCCGCAGGTAGCATTGGATAGTGAACCACAAATCCCATCAGAAGGTCCTGATGCAGTTGCAGTGGCGGAACCTGAGCCCGCGCCTGCACCAGAATTGGCACCTGCTCCGGAACCACTTTCTGGTCCTGAACTAGTCTCAGCACCAGAGCCAATGCCAGAGCCAATGCCAGAACCAATGCCGGCTCCGGAACCTGTACCAGAAATTGCGACTCCGCCAGAAGATGCGTTGGTGTCTGCACCTGAGGCTACCTTCCAGGAAGAAGAAGATGGACTGTTCCCTCAAGTGCCTATGCAGGCATATAGCGAGGCAGCGCTCGAGGCAGCACCAGGGCCCAGCGAGTTGGGTGCAGTTGAGTCACCAGAAACATACGAGCCTGTTGGCGAGCTTGATTACGGTATCACTCGTAAGGGTGATAGCGCCTGGAAGATTGCGCAAAAGTTAAAACCGAGTGAGCAGATTTCTGTTTACCAGGTGATGATGGCACTCCAGCAGGGTAATCCTGGGGCGTTTGTCGATGGCAATATTCATCGTCTCAAAGAGGGACAGGTTTTACGTATCGACGATGCAAGCTTGCTGACCGCAATGAGCAAGGAACAAGCCGCAGAACAATATCAAACACAAACGACTGCCTGGGAAGAATATCTGACCAGTATTGGCGCAGACGTACCTCGTCAGGCAATCGTTGCGGGTGAGGAAACAGAATTTGCAGAAACAACCGGTGGACCTAGCGGTGAGCTAACACTGGCGACACCTTCTGGAGACGATTTGTCTGCAGGTTCAGGTGGTGATGCGACCGGTGCTAGTAGCGAAGATACTGCGCTGTTGCGCGAACAGGTTCGCCAGGCCATGTCAGAGGCAAATGCTGAACGTAACAAGAATGCTGAACTTGCTACCCGACTGCAGCAACTCGAGGATGAACTAAAACGACTCGAAAATCTGGTCACTGTCAAAGATTCTGATCTTGCCGCGCTTCAGGCACAGCTAAAAGAACTTGAGCAGGCGCGTGCATCTGGAGCGACAGATATTGCCCAACCAGAGCCTATGCCTGAGCCCACTCCTGAGCCCACTCCAGAGCCTATGCCAGAACCTACACCTGAGCCTATGCCGGAGCCAACACCAGAGCCTGCAGAAATTGCGACAGCAGAGCCCGAGCCTGAGCCAATAGAACCAATTGAGCCTTCTGAAGGCCCACTGACACCTGATGAGCCAGTAGCACCATCACCGCTAGATACTGTGGAAACGCCTGCTGAGCCAGGTATGCCAGAGCCTACTCCTCAGGCTAGTGGCGGCGGTATCATGGGAACGATCACAGGCATCTTTGGTGGTCTAGGCAGCATCTTTAGTGGCGGTCTGACCATGATTATCGCGGGTGTTGTTGGAGTACTCCTACTTGTCATTGTTATCATAATGATCATCAAGAAACGTAAAGGGGTTAACTTCCAGGAGAGCATTCTCAATGGTGGCTCAGCCGACTCTCAGATCCCTACTGATGCGACACCTTCACAAGATTCAAGCTTGATGGGGGGTGAGTCGTCATTCTTGAGTGATTTCGCTATCAGTGGTGTGAGTGCCATTCAAGCGGAAGACTCGGAAGTTGATCCACTGACGGAAGCCGATGTCTTTATGGCCTATGGCCGTTACGAAGCGGCAGAGGAACGTCTGCAAGAAGCGATTTCACAAGACCCTGGTCGTGGCGAACTGCGAGTCAAATTGCTTGAGTTGTTCAACACCACAAAGAATAAACAAGGCTTTGAAACTGCAGCGGAAGATTTCTATGCGACCTTAGGAGAAGGTGCTTCAGCTGATCCTCTATGGCAGAAGGTCGTGGCAATGGGGTCAGAAGTGGCACCAGGTAACCCGCTGTTCAGTGGTGAGGGTATGCCAACCCTGAATACAGATGCGGTCTCAACGCCTCAGCCCGTCGACCTGGGCAATGAAGAAGTGATGGACATTGGCCTGGATACGGGGGTCTTCAGTAATTCTGAACTGAGCGGTGCCGGTGGTGATGTGGGTAGTACTGAAGCTGCAGCAGAAGCCTACACAGGTGGTGGCGATCTCGACTTTAGTCTTGATGCTGATACTAGTGACACGGCTGATGCGGGTGATGCAATGGACTTCTCACTAGGGAGTGACAGCGATGAGAGCAGCGCTGAAATTGCGATGCCAACCAGTGATGAGCTTAATTTCGATTTAAATAGCGGTGATGAAAGTACTCAAACTGCAATGTCTGCGGATGATGGCGGCCTGGATTTCAGCCTCGATGCGGACTCACCAACCACGGGTGAGCTAGGTGGTGCAGATGATGATCTGGACTTCAATCTTGACCTGGGTGGTGACGAAGAACCAACAGCGACAGATATAAAATTGGATATGGCAGATAGTGGTGCCAGTGCAGATGCCAGCTCAGATGCCAGTGCAGGTCTCGATTTCGACCTGAATACAGAAGATGATACATCTGGCGACACTGAGCCAGGTATGGATATGAACCTCGATGCGGGTGATGCACTTGACCTTGAAATGTCAGCGGGCGGCGATGAAGTGGGTACTAAGCTTGATTTGGCGCGTGCTTATATTGATATGGGTGACCCAGATGGTGCACGTAGCATCCTCGATGAAGTCATTGATGAAGGCGATGATGGTCAGAAGCAGGAAGCTCAGCAGTTGATGTCGCAAATAGGCTAAGCGCCTCCGCTGCGTTAACGATCAGCTCGAACCAACAACGGTATCAACACTAGGCATCGGCATCTTTTAAGTTGTCGGTGCTTTTTCTATTTTGGCCGATATAATTTGGCTGTCTCTCAATTAAGGTTAATCAAAAATGCGAATCGCATTGGGAATTGAGTATAACGGTGCAGCTTATTGCGGCTGGCAATATCAGGATCACAGCCCCTCTGTGCAGGCCTGTGTGGAAAAAGCGCTGGCCCATGTTGCTAATCATGCTGTCCGTGTCATCTGCTCTGGTCGTACTGATACTGGCGTACATGCTTATAGCCAGGTTGTTCACTTCGATACAGAGGTGACACGTTCCGATCATTCCTGGGCCTTTGGCGCAAATACGAAACTACCTGGGGACATATCTATTCTCTGGGCCAGACAGGTTGATGAGTCATTTCACGCAAGGTTTAGTGCACAAAGCCGGGTGTACCGCTATGTGCTGTTAAATAGGCAAATAAGGCCAGGTTTGTTACGTGATCGAGTAAGCTGGGACTACCGACCTCTCAGCCTCGAGAGGATGCGGGTAGCAGCGACCCATTTAGTGGGTGAACACGATTTTAGTTCGTATCGAGCCGTCGCCTGCCAGGCGAGCAGCCCTGTACGGACCTTAAAGCGCTTGGAAATACATCAGTCAGATGAACTATTCACCTTTGAGCTGGAGGCAAATGGATTTCTCCACCATATGGTGCGCAATATTGCCGGTGTGCTGCTGACTATTGGTGCGGGTGAGGCGGAGTCAGACTGGGCAAAAGAAGTATTAGATAAACGAGATCGGACCCAGGGTGGCTTAACCGCACCACCGGATGGTTTGTACTTCGTTGGCGCGCGTTATCCGGAACAATTTGAAATACCATACCTTTTACCAACCGGCGCTGTCTGGTAACCTTCCCGGCCTATTTAGGGAACCATCAGAATGCGGACTCGAGTTAAAATTTGCGGTATTACCCGAAAGCAGGATGCTGAGATTTGTGTAAAAGCAGGTGCAGATGCGATTGGTCTGGTTTTTTATGCGTCGAGCCCGCGCGCTGTGGAGCCCAAGCAAGCAGCCGAAATAATAGCTGGCTTGCCAGCATTCGTGACGACGGTGGGCTTATTTGTCGATGCCACTGAAGATTACATCAATGAAGTGTTAAGCAAAGTTAGTCTAGATTGCCTGCAATTTCATGGTAAAGAAGATGCTACTCATTGCGAACAATTTGATCGTCCCTATATAAAAGCTATCAGGATGGCAGAGGGTACCGATGTTGAGGCTTTGGCAAAGCACTATGCTTCAGCGCGTGCCTTATTGCTCGATACATACATTGCTGATATCCCGGGTGGTACAGGCCAGACATTTAATTGGGAACGTGTACCTGATGCATGTAGCAAAGCAATTATATTGGCTGGTGGCTTAACACCTGACAATATTAGCGAGGCGATCGCAGTCGCCAAGCCCTACGCAGTTGATGTTAGTGGTGGGGTCGAAGAGTCAAAGGGCATTAAAGATGCCGCTAAAATAAATAAATTTATACATGAGGTAGAGCATCTTGGCTGAAGTAAAGAAATCACCAGTAGATAAGGCATACAATCTGCCAGATGAACGTGGACACTTTGGCCCCTATGGCGGCCGTTTTGTTTCTGAGACGTTGATGGCACCCATTGATGAGTTAACTCAAGCTTTTGCTGAGGCAATGGCAGATCCAGCGTTTATTGCAGAGCTTGATAGCGAGTTGCAACACTATGTAGGTCGTCCTTCGCCACTTTATTATGCGCAACGTTGGAGTGAGCAAATAGGTGGGGCCAAGATTTATCTGAAGCGCGAAGATCTGAATCATACTGGTGCGCACAAAGTGAATAACACCGTTGGCCAGGCGCTGTTAGCAAAACGCATGGGTAAGAAACGTGTGATTGCAGAGACGGGTGCCGGACAGCATGGTGTTGCTTCAGCAACGGTGGCGGCTCGTTTTGGTATGGACTGCGTTGTTTACATGGGTGAAGAAGATATTCAGCGCCAGGCTATTAATGTATTTCGTATGAAACTTTTAGGCGCAGAAGTTGTGCCAGTGACCGCCGGATCCAAGACACTAAAAGATGCACTTAACGAAGCATTGCGTGACTGGGTAACCAATGTTGACGATACGTTTTACATTATCGGTACCGTCGCAGGCCCTCATCCTTACCCAGCGATGGTACGTGATTTTCAAGCCATCATTGGCCGTGAAGCTAAAGCCCAGATAATGGAGCGGGAAGGACGCTTACCTGATGCCTTGGTGGCCTGTGTCGGCGGGGGCTCTAATGCCATTGGTTTGTTCTATCCCTTCATTGATGATGCAGATGTTGCAATGTACGGTGTGGAAGCCGCCGGCAATGGTCTGGAGACAGGCGAGCATGCAGCGCCGTTGTGTGCCGGTCATCCTGGTGTTTTGCATGGTAATCGCACCTATCTGATGGAAGATAAAGATGGCCAGATTGTCCCAACGCATTCGATCTCAGCTGGCCTGGATTACCCTGGGGTTGGTCCGGAACATGCCTGGTTAAAAGATTCGGGACGTGCCAATTATGTCGCGGTGACTGATGATGAAGCCATGAAGGCCTTTCATACCCTGACTCGAATAGAGGGAATTATCCCTGCACTCGAGTCCAGTCATGCCCTGGCCTATGCCGAAAAGCTGGCAGCACAAATGAGCCCGGATCAAATCTTGATAATTAATCTATCGGGGCGGGGCGATAAAGACATCCATACCGTGGCCCAGATTGAAGGAATAGAAGTATGAGTCGTATTGCGCAGCGTTTTGAACAATTGAAGCAGTCTGGCCGCAAGGCACTGATTCCATACCTGACGGCGGGTGATCCTGATGCCAGCTTCAGTGTGCCACTGATGCACGCGATGGTAGAAGCAGGCGCTGATATTCTCGAGTTAGGTGTGCCTTTTTCTGATCCCATGGCGGAAGGTCCGGTTATCCAGCGTGCCATGGAGCGTGCCCTGGAGCACCACATCAGCCTCGACGAGGTAATTGAGATGGTCAGAAGCTTTCGAGAGCAAGATGCGACCACACCCGTGCTGCTGATGGGCTATTTAAACCCCATTGAAGTAATGGGTTATGAGAATTTTGTGAACCGTGCCATCGATGCAGGTGTGGATGGTGTGCTATTAGTAGATCTGCCTCCGGAAGAGGCTGAATTACTGAAGAAACATGCTACCGATAAGCATCTGGACACGGTGTTTTTAGTTTCGCCTACCACCACGGAAGAACGAATTGCGGCTATTGCCCAGGCCTCAGGTGGATTTGTCTACTATGTCTCCCTCAAAGGGGTCACAGGCGCTGGGAATCTGGATATTGAGCAGGTAATTGACCGCGTCAACCAGATTAAACGCCACAGTGATTTGCCGGTTGGCGTCGGCTTTGGCATCAAAGATGCGGATTCTGCAGGAAGAATCTCGGCGGTGGCAGATGCAGTGGTCGTGGGTAGTGCCTTGGTAAAACTGATAGAGGCCAACCAGAATTCTCAAGATGATGCGATTAAGGCCGTTAAAAGTTTAATCAGCAGTATGCGTAAGGAAATGGACACAATTTCAGCATCTTCGGCGGCGTAGGTGCATAATTAAACGAACTTAGATACAATTAACGACATGAACTGGTTTACAAAATTATTACCAACACGGATTCGAACCGAGAGCAGCACGGAGCGTAAAAGTGTTCCTGAGGGTCTCTGGAGCAAGTGTAACTCTTGTAGTGCGGTGCTTTATCGCGCAGATCTTGAGCGCAACCTGGATGTCTGTCCTAAGTGCGATCACCACATGCGAATCGGTGCTCGTCATCGCCTTGATTCGTTTCTGGATCCAGAAGATCGTGTTGAAGTGGGTTCAAATTTAAAACCAGTTGATGCATTAAAATTCCGTGACTTGAAAAAATATAAAGATCGTTTGCTTCAGGCACAAAAAGCAACGGGTGAAGATGATGCCCTGGTTGTAATGAAGGGTAAAGTCAAAGGTGTACCTCTGGTTGTTGCTTCATTTGAATTTAAATTCATGGGTGGCTCGATGGGTTCGGTCGTCGGTGAGCGTTTTGTCAGAGCTGTGAATACCTGCTTAGAAGAAAACATTCCTCTCGTTTGTTTCTCTGCGAGTGGTGGTGCACGTATGCAAGAGGCGTTGTTCTCATTGATGCAAATGGCCAAGACCAGTGCCGCGCTAACCAGGCTAAGCCAGCGCCATCTCCCTTATATCTCTGTTTTGACTGATCCAACCATGGGTGGTGTGTCGGCCAGTTTTGCAATGTTAGGTGATATTCATATTGCTGAACCGAATGCGTTAATTGGTTTTGCTGGTCCACGTGTCATTGAGCAAACAGTACGTGAGACACTTCCTGAAGGTTTTCAGCGTAGTGAGTTTTTACTTGAGCGTGGTGCGATCGATATGGTTGTTGACCGTCGTGACTTACGTGATAAAGTAGCAAACTTGCTCAGCATGATGCAGCATACCACTGCTGCTTAATATCTTTATAAACGCTTCATGCGTTTTACCTCCCTTAATGAATGGCTTCAATGGCAAGAGACACTTCATCCTGAAGAAATAGAATTAGGGCTTGAGCGTGTTGCTAACGTTTGGCAGGCCATGCAATCCTCTGCACCTTCTCCTGGTTTTAATTGTCCCGTCGTCAGCGTTGCGGGCACTAATGGCAAAGGCTCCAGCATTGCGATGCTTGAGGCCATCTATTTAGCGGCTGGCTATAGAGTTGGCTGTTATACATCTCCACACTTATACCGTTATAACGAACGTATCCGCCTCAACGGTGAAGCAGTCGCTGATGAGGTGATTATCGATACTTTCCAGTTAATCGATGAGGCCCGCACCGGTTTTCAATCTGATATTAGTCTGACCTACTTTGAATTTGGAACGCTTGCGGCGTTGCAAATTTTTGCACATGCGGAACTAGATATTGTCTTGCTAGAAGTAGGCTTGGGCGGCCGCCTTGATGCAGTGAATATCATTGATGCTGATGTAGCCTTGATCACCTCGATCGATTTAGATCATCAGGCATGGTTGGGTAATACCCGTGAAGACATCGCGAGAGAAAAAGCCGGTATATTGCGGACAAACAAAACCTGTGTGCTAAGTGACCCGGACATCCCCTCCTTGATTGAAGAGCAGGCTAAGGCCCTAGGCTGCATGTGCTTTGTCGCAGGTGACGCATTTTCCTACCAGCTTGAACAGGGTCAGTGGCGTTGGCAGGCAAACGAAAGAATCAGGGCTGCACTGCCGCTGCCAGCACTGAATGGCCAACACCAGCTACAGAATGCAGCCGCAGTGTTGATGGTGGTTGAAATACTTCAACAACGCTTAGCGATGACTCAGCAGTCAATTCGCAACGGATTGCTATCTGCTTCATTGCCTGGACGATTTGAAATTAGGCCAGGGGACGTCACTACTATTCTTGATGTGGCACATAATCCGGCGGCTGCGATTACATTGGCTGAATCACTTAAAGCTTACACCGGGTCGAGGCGAGTATTGTGCGTATTTTCGATATTGGCTGACAAGGATGTGGCTAATGTAGTCAAACCACTGGTCCCACTCGTAACTCACTGGAGTCTGGCACCTGTTTCAACCGGCCGTGGAATGCCCATCAGACAAATTGAGCAGGAACTTAGCACTCAGCTGCATGCTCAAAAAGTCAACATCATGCAGCCCGTGCAAGTGGAAAGTCATGCAACGATCCAGCAAGCCTTTGCCGCTGCAAAAGTTAACGCAAAACCAGGCGATATAATTCTGGTCTACGGATCGTTTTATATAGTGGCCGAAGTTGGGGCGGAAGCCGTATAATGCAGCATGAATAAGTTGGTTGGCGATAGTGGATATAGTCAGTAGTGGATAGAACTCAGTTTAAACAGAGGATCGTTGGTGCCATCGTGCTGGTCGCCCTGGGTGTTATCTTCATTCCGATTATCCTTAATCAGGATGGTGAAGAGAGTCCCATAAGTGGATCAAACATCCCTGAGAAGCCGGGCGTCCTTAAAGAATTAGCCACACAGCAACCCCCTGTAGCGCCTGCAGGCCCCGATATTGATACCAGTAAACCCAGCCTGGTTGATGAACATACCCCTCCAGTCGAACAGACTGACACGGCCGCTTCCGATATAAAAGCTGAAACCGCAAAAAAGCCATCCGAGACAAAATCAGCAGAGATAAAATCAGAACAGACAACGCCGACAACAACGGATAAAGCTAAAACACCTTCTGCGCAAACTAAACCAACCAAACCCGCCTCAACAACGGCCGGCAAAACACGTGCCTGGGTTGTACAGGTTGCCAGTTTTTCAGAGCGGAATAAGGCGCTCCAGCTCCGTGATCGACTCCGTAAAGCCAAGTATTCTGCCTTTGTTGAGTCAGCGAGTTCAGCAAAAGGTACCCGCTATCGTGTGCGAGTAGGGCCTGTTGTACAACGTAGCAAAGCCGATGCACTGAAAACGAAGATCAGCAAAGAGTTCAAGATTAAAGATACTCTGGTGATGTCACACCCATAGTTGAACCTGGACATGTGGCAAAGGATTCTATTATTCTGTTTTTAAATAGTGATGAGATGCAGGGCAAATGACCGGGATTGATTTTGCTATCCTGGGTATTGTACTTATTTCTTGCGTAATTAGTGTGTTACGTGGTTTTGTGCGTGAGGCATTGTCACTTGCCAGCTGGGTAATCTCTTTTATCATCGCCTGGGAATTGCATTCGGCGTTTGCTGGTTTGCTGGAATCGGCTATAGAACACAATAATTTGCGGCTTATAGTCGCCTTCTTTGTGTTGTTTATATTGTCTTTAGTGGTCTTTACCCTGGTAATTTTTTTCGCCACCAAAGTTGTTGAGAGAACGGGTTTAACCGGCGCTGACAGAGTAATCGGTGTCTTTTTTGGCGCTGCGCGTGGCTTCTTGATAGTGACCGTGTTGGTTGCTTTGGCGGGCTATACCCAGCTTCCAAGGGCGGATGTATGGCGGGAATCGTTGCTAATTGTCTATTTTCAACCAATAGCTGTCTGGTTAATTGACTTTTTACCCGCCGAGTATACAAAGAATTTTATGTTTTGACCGATAACGAATGGTATAGAATACCGTTTCACAGCTAATAGCTGTATAGCTTCATTAAGGCAGAGGGCAATATGTGTGGCATCATTGGTATAGTTTCAAATAGTGCAGTTAACCAGGATTTGTATGATGGGCTGACCGTGCTGCAACACCGCGGACAGGATGCTGCCGGTATCATAACCTGTGATGCCTCTCGTATGTATCTTCGTAAGAGCAATGGTTTGGTGCGTGACGTTTTCCATACCCGCCACATGTTGCGGCTACAAGGTAATATGGGGATAGGGCACACCCGTTACCCTACCGCAGGCTGTTTTTCATCTGCAGAGTCGCAACCGTTTTATGTCAATTCACCCTTTGGTATTGCGCTGTCTCATAATGGCAACCTGACCAACACTGAGCAGTTAAAACGCGAATTATTTGAAACTGATCAACGTCACATCAACACCAATTCTGACTCAGAAGTCTTATTGAATATTTTTGCTCACGAGTTGCAGACCCGTGTGCAGGGTAAGCAGACTGTAGAACCCCAGGATATTTTTTCCGCAGTTGAAGGTGTGCATCGACGTTGTAGCGGTGCCTATGCGGTCGTTGCCCTCATTGTTGGCAGAGGTATTGTTGCTTTCCGTGATCCACATGGTATTCGTCCCGCCGTCATTGGTAAGAAGATTGTAAATGGCAAAGATAGTTACATGGTTGCCTCCGAGAGCGTTGCAGTTGATGCCTTAGGTTATGAGCTGGTTAGAGACATTGATCCTGGCGAAGCCATTTACATCGATGTCAACGGTCAAATGAATGCTAAGCAATGTGCAGAAAGTACGGTGCGTTCACCTTGTATCTTTGAACATGTTTATTTTGCACGGCCTGATTCTGTGATGGATGGCATCTCTGTTTATAAAGCGCGCTTACGCATGGGTGAATATCTGGCACGTAATATCGAACGTACCTATCCGGAACATGACATTGAAGTTGTTCTACCTATTCCCGATACCAGTCGGACCTCTGCGCTATCTCTGGCTTATCACTTAGGTATACGTTACAGCGAAGGTTTTATTAAAAACCGCTATATTGGCCGTACCTTTATTATGCCAGGCCAGAAACAACGTAAAAAATCTGTTCGCCAAAAACTTAACCCGATTGGCCTGGAGTTTAAGGGAAAAAATGTTCTACTCGTGGATGACTCAATTGTTCGCGGAACCACTTCACAACAAATTATTCAAATGGCCCGGGATGCTGGCGCTAAAAAAGTTTATTTTGCCTCAGCAGCTCCACCCGTGCGGCACCCGAATGTTTATGGCATTGACATGCCGGCTGCAAGTGAACTGATTGGTCATAACCGGACTGCAGAACAGATTGCAGAATTAATTGGTGCGGATTGGTTGGTCTACCAGAATCTGGATGACTTGCAAGAAGCGGTCAAGAAAAAATCCAAATCGAATGTTGATCGTTTTGATACTTCAGTGTTTGATGGTGATTATATTACCGGTGATGTGACGGCAGAATACCTAAAAGGAATCGAAGATGCGCGTAACGATTCTACCCGGAGCAAAGATGAGCAGGGTAATGATGGTGAGGTCGTGGAACTGTATAATTCAGCCTGAAGATGTTGACTCTTGGTGAGTGATGACCTAGTCTACAACTCAACACAGTAATACCAGCGCCGATTTGATACAGCTTGCGGGCGCTTTATAAAACCAGCTAAAGAGGAACGACCTGCTTTAGCGACTGCTGAGCGGGTTTTGTCGTTTATAGAGCCCAAAAAACCAAAGACTTGAATCAAGAAATACACAGGACAAAAAAATGAGCGAACAAGATTGGGATATAGAAACACAGGCTGTTCGTGTTGGGCAGCAACGCAGCCATGAAGGTGAGCACTCCGATCCGATATTCATGACGTCTAGTTATGTTTTTGCGAATGCGGCTGAAGCTGAAGCGACGTTTAAAGGCGACAAGGCCGGCAATATCTACTCGCGTTTCACAAATCCAACCGTGCGTACGTTTGAAGAACGTCTGGCAGCACTGGAAGGGGCGGAATCTTGTGTGGCAACGGCCAGCGGTATGTCTGCAATCCTCAGTACCTGTTTAAGCCTGTTACAAGCCGGCGATCACATTGTTTCTTCACGCAGTATTTTTGGATCGACAGTTGTCCTGTTTAATAAGTATTTATCACGCTATGGAATCGAAACCAGTTATGCATCGCAAACTGATCTGGCCAGCTGGGAAGCTGCAATAAAAGACAATACGAAATTACTTTTTTTAGAGACGCCCTCTAATCCTTTGATTGAAGTGGCTGACATAAAGGCAATTGCCGAACTGGCACACAAACATGATTGTTTATTGGTGGTTGATAATTGTTTCTGCACGCCTGCCTTGCAACGTCCATTAGAGCTGGGTGCGGATGTCGTAATTCACTCTGCGACCAAATACATAGATGGACAGGGGCGTGCAATGGGTGGTGCGGTTGTCGGCGGTAAGAAAACCGTTGGCGAAGAAGTCTTTGGATTTTTGCGTACCGCGGGTCCTACCATGAGTGCATTTAATGCCTGGTTGTTTTTAGGTGGACTGGAAACACTATCACTGCGCATGCAGGCACATAGCGCCAAAGCTTTAGAACTAGCCGTTCACTTATTTGATCATCCTAAAGTTAAGCGTGTTCACTATCCTGGTCTACCTCAACATCCTCAGCATTTGCTTGCACGCGAGCAACAAGACGCCTTTGGTGGCGTACTGGCCTTTGAAGTGGATGGTGGCCAGCAATCGGCATGGACAGTGATTGATAATACAAATCTGTTATCGATTACTGCGAACCTGGGAGACACAAAGTCGACCATCACTCATCCCGCGACGACAACGCATGGTCGGCTGACAGATGAAGAGCGTTCAGAGGCTGGCATTGATCAGGGCTTACTTAGAATTGCGGTCGGTCTTGAATCAGTGAAGGATATTAAAGCAGATCTTGAGACAGGACTAACTCAAATATAATTGATAGTGGCATTTCATTTTCAGTGTTAGGGGAAATTAAATTTTTCCTTAAGTAAATTTTGGGTGATGTTATTTACTTCAAGTGATGAGAACTCTTTCCGGCTTATCCACTCAGCCTTTACTGCATCATCGTTTGCAGTCGGAACACCTGAAATATATTCTGCCTCGAAATCAATAACGACATAGTGTAAAGGTGTGTCACTTGTAGAACTTGTTTCTATAATTTCAAAAGTATAAACAGGCTCTAGTGCATGTATCATGACGTTGGTTTCTTCTAATATTTCTCTTTCAACGGCATCTTTTAATGGCTCACCATAATTGACCTTTCCACCTGGAATGGCCCACTGATATTGGTTGGGGGGATTTTTGCGCTGGACCAATAAAACGGCATCGTCTTTAAATACGATAGCGCCGACCCCGAGTTGAATATTTTCTTTATTTTGCATGAAAAAACGCCCACGAATTAAACGTGGGCGTTATTAAATCAGAAAACGTAAGATTGAGGTATCAGGCTATGATAATTGTGCAAGATGTTGTTTTATCATGCGGTAGTTTCTACGCATGAATAAGATTGCGATACCGCCAGCGCAAAGTATGAGACCGCTTAAAAATGATACATAGGATTCCACCATACTCATGGCAGCAATGCCTCCCAGTATGTAAAGTACTGGATAGCTTTCGTATAAAAACTTCGGTAGACGCATGGAGACCTCCAGTTAACTAAAAGATACTCGCAATGGTGATATTCCAATATTGCAGACCATCTTCAAAACGTCAAATGGATCACATTTTCATTGTAAGGCTATTAGCTAAATTTTTACTTTAACACCTACAGATAACTTGATGAATATACAGTCGTTAAAGAAAACCAGAGAGCAATTGTTAACAATCTTTACATTTGCTCTGGATGCGGTGAATGGCGCTAAGTGTGTGAGCCGTTATTTGGCACAGAATCGACTACCGACTGACAGGATTTGGGTTGCAGCGGTAGGTAAAGCGGCCAGCAGTATGATGGAAGGCGTTATCAAACATTTAAAAGCGACAGGGTCGGAGTCGCGTTTGGCAGCAGGGCTGGTGATCTATAAGCAAGGTTACGACGCGGCCAATAGTGCCCATGGCGCTAATTCAAATCTCACTTTTTTTGAATCAGATCATCCTGTTCCAAGTCTGCGCAGTTTGGAAGCGGGTCGACGTCTTGTCGAGTTTGTGAAAAAAATTCCCAGCACCGATACTTTTTTGTTTCTAGTCTCCGGTGGCACATCCTCCTTAGTCGAGGTATTACCTGACACTGAGATGGAGCCTGAAAATCAAATTGGGGAGAATCAAATCCAGGAGTTGGTCGCACTCAATAATTTTCTACTCTCTAACCCATGGCCAATCGATGTGATTAATAAGGTGCGTCAGAGTGTCTCTTGCATAAAGAACGGGAAGTTACTTGATCTTGTGTCGACCCCATATTGTATTCAACTGACGATATCGGATGTCGCGAATAATGACTTGTCGATAATTGGATCAGGTTTGCTTGCGAAGGGAGCAGAGCCGCTTGCTGAAATAAACATTGATCTTCCTGACTGGGTTAAACAGATGCAGGCGCGCTGTATCGATACTGATGAAAAGTCGACTTCAGGCCAACAACATGTTGAACATAAAATTATTGCTGATAATGCCAAAGCCAGACAGGCAATCCTGGATTACGCTGCTGCACATGATCTAACAATAATAATTAATGAAACGATCGAAGGCGAACTCGCGACAGCAAGTGAGCGGATTACATCAAGTTTAGTAAATGGTGACGCCGGTTTATATGTATGGGGTGGTGAGACGGTGGTTCAATTGCCGGAAAATCCTGGTAAGGGTGGGCGTTGTCAAAGTCTGGCTTTGATGATCGCGGAAAAAATTCAGCAGCACGAGAACATTGTTGTGTTGGCGATCGGGACAGATGGTAGTGATGGTCCGGGTGATGCGGCAGGCGCGTTAGTGGATGCCAGGACGATTCAAAGAGGATTACAGTTGTCGCTAGATAGCCAGCAGGCGCTACTAGATGCCAATGCAGGATATTATCTTGCTGAAACGGGTGATCTAATTGATACCGGACCTACAGGCTCGAATGTCATGGACCTTGTGATTGCGGTTAAACTCGCTCCGCGCTAGCTAACTAGATTTGATATACTTCGCGGATGAGTGAAGCCAATATAAACCCAGGTAAAATTAATTCAGGCAAGGTTAGTCCTGATACGGGCTTTAATAGTAGCAGCGTGTACCAATGCGCACATGAGTGCCTTTTATGTGATGAGCCTGCGTTAAAAGTTGCAAAAACCATGGCTCTCTTTGAACAATGGACCGCAGGCAAGCTCAACTGTGACATATCCGTCGAGGAAGCTGAGAATAAGGTAGAGCGATTAGTTAATCCTGGGCGTCCTGGCAAACCTGTTCTAGTTTCACCACGTGATTTACCAAAGCGCAGTGCTTTTAGTGATGAAGGTAAAGCCGCATTGATTCATTCGCTGGCTCATATTGAATTTAATGCGATCAATCTTGCTTTGGATGCGGTCTATCGGTTTCGTGGGCTACCAGCGGAGTATTACACTGATTGGTTACAGGTTGCCAAAGAAGAGGCCTATCACTTTAGCCTGTTAGCTGAGCATTTAAATGACTTAAATTATTCTTATGGTGATTTTGATGCACACAACGGCTTATGGGAAATGGCGATAGAAACAGATCACGATGTACTCGTTCGCATGGCGCTGGTGCCGCGTGTCATGGAGGCTCGAGGTCTGGATGTGACGCCCGCGATTATGGAAAAGCTTGAGAAGGCCGGTGATCAGAGGATGGTTGAGATCTTAACGGTTATTCAACGCGATGAAGTAGGGCATGTTGAGATAGGTACCCGGTGGTATCGACATTTTTGTGAAATTCGTGGATTATCCCCGTTTGAGATGTTTAAATCATTGTTGGAAAAATATCTGAAAGGCGGTGTCCGGGGTCCTTATGATATTGAAATGCGTAAAAAAGCAGGATTCACCGATGATGAATTGTTGTATTTAGAACAGGTTGGAACGAAATGAAAAAAAGTGTGTTATTAGTTATTAGTTTTCTCTTCATGGTCGGTTTAGGTGCTTGTCAGCAGAAGCCACAGAACCAGCTCATTTTATTCCAGGAGGTTGAAGAGGGTGTTGATCCTTATCAAACTCGCATCATTATATCACCAGACTTCATCCGGTTTGATGAAGGTGAAGAGTCGACAACATTTTTATTAATAAACCGAAAGCAAAAAGTTGCTTACAGTGTTGATCACAATCTGCAGACGATTATGCGCGTCGACAATCAGGGCGCTACTGGTGAAGGTACTGCACTGACTTCGCCTGTCGAACTAAACTATACAGTAACGGAGCTGGATGATTTTAATGACGCACCCAAAATCAATAACACCCAGCCCCAACATAGGCAATTGTTGACGAATGAACAAGTCTGCCTGGATGTAGTAAGTGTAAAGGGGCTGATGCCAGAGGCAGTTGCTGCACTAAAAGAATACCAACTTATACTAGCCGCAGACAGCGCAGTGACGTTTAATACCTTGCCTGCCGATATGCATGATCCCTGCGCGATTTCGATGAGCACCTTTGCACCCACTCGACATCTTGAATACGGATTTCCTATCCAGGAATGGAAAACAGGCTATGCACGCAGCCTTGAAAACTATGATGATGATTACCAGGTAGATTCAGCACTGTTTACGTTACCGGAAAACTATTTTAATTACTCGATACAAGAGTTCCGCGAAGGGCGTGCCGATCTTGAAAATAGAAAGGTTTTACCGGCTATTGATATGACGAGTCCACCACTTGCACCATCAGGGAAGCCAGCGGAAAATAGTTGATGCTCAACTAGCAGGCTAAGTTATTTCATGCATCTCATAGCCGTTCTCGTCAACGGCTAGATAACCACCCTTGTCGTACCAATCAGGGAGAACAACACGCTGAGCCGGTTTATCATCGAGATCAAACCGGTGAGTAGCAGGACGATGTGTGTGTCCATGAATTAAATAGAGGACCTGATTGTCATGCATAGTTTGCATGACCGTATCCTCGTTAACATCCATTATCGCATTGTCTTTTTGTGCGGTCTCATTCTTGCTGATTTCACGAAATTTTCTAGCAAGCTCGAGTCGCTCCTG
>Ga0316205_10000518_pt1 | contig 69559 bp, 71 predicted proteins | sample 3monthpyrite_MG_FD_204941 | JGI IMG/M metagenome (GOLD analysis project Ga0316205, IMG submission 204941) | Microbial mat bacterial communities from mineral coupon in-situ incubated in ocean water Damariscotta River, Maine, United States -... | ecosystem: Environmental > Aquatic > Marine >...
AAGTAATGAAAAAATGTACTTTATGTGTGGATCGTATTTATGACGAAACTTTGCCAGAAGCAGAGCGTAAACCGGCTTGTGTATTAGCTTGCCCAACTAACGCACGTCTCTTTGGTGATGTTCATGATGCAGACTCAGAAGTATCTGAACTGATTCGTGATCAAGGTGGTTACCAGCTAATGCCTGAATGGGGCACACAGCCGTCCAACCATTACTTACCGCGTCGTAAGAACAAAATCACCATCCATGAGGATGAGCTGGTACGGGTTGATAATCCGCTTAATAAAGAGCAGAAAGAACACCACAAACCGGTTGATGGTTCGGTGCTTGACGACAACTCATTTATTTAATGTTTTTTGCCCGTCATTCCAGCGTGCCTGTAGCTGGAATCTAGCGACTTTAAGTCACTGGATTCCTGACACAAGCATTCAGGAATGACAACAAAACACACTATTTTTAGTAGCCCTTTATAAAAATATTCAGGGTTATATTTTAATTTTATTAAAGGAGAGAACGATGCACCCCGCATTTTCTGTCATATTTTTAACAACATTAATTGGAGCCGGCCAGGGTTTATTTCTGGCACTGTTCTCATCACAACTTTACTCGGAAGTTGATCTGTTACCCGGCGTGGGCGACACTAACTTCTACGGTATCGGTGCGGCAATTGCACTGGCACTTTTAATTGGCGGATTAATTTCATCTGTCTTCCACCTGGGTCACCCGGAACGCGCCTGGCGCTCGGCGGCTCGTTGGAAGACCTCATGGTTATCACGTGAAGTTATCGCGTTACCTACTGCCATGGCAGCGGTTTTCGCTTACGGCGTTATTCACCTTTTCGGTTATGACAGCGTGGCATTTACCCATGGCACTATCGAGTTGAACACCAGCCTGTTTATCGGCATCTTTGGCGTGATAGCGACCTTTGCATTATTTATCTGCACCGCCATGATTTACGCCTGCATCAAGTTTTTGCAGGAATGGTCAAGCCCGTTAACGGTGATCAACTACTTCCTGTTCGGCACCGCGTCCGGCTTTACGCTGGCGACGGCACTGGCCAGTTATTTAGATTTACAGGAACAAACCTCATTCCTGGGTGCCTGGGCAATCGCATTAACTGTACTGGTATTTATTACCCGTTCCGCATCACTCATTCGCAACAGCCGTATTAAACACAAGTCGACGATACAGTCTGCCATTGGTATTCGCCATAGCAATATCCAGCAGAAATCACAGGGCGCGATGGGCGGCTCATTTAATACCCGTGAGTACTTCCACGGTAAAACAGCCATGTTCTTAAAATCGATAAAAATAGTTTTTATGGTTCTGGTTTTTCCGATTCCATTAATTCTGTTAACGGCCGCGATTAGTAACGGCAATACCGAAGTGCTGTTTATGGCCTTCGCTATTCAGTACATCGGCCTGGTGGCTGAGCGCTGGTTCTTCTTTGCACAGGCGAATCATCCGCAAAACATTTATTACCAGACAGTTTAAAGAATATTCTGTTTGCTGATTAATGCGGCGAACCTCTAAAAACACAGCATTCACACGGGTGCTGTGTTTTTTTTCGGGCGTAAGTTGTGTATGATTCGTGACATACATTCAGTGCAGTCTATCTAAAAATCAAACTTCACTTCGTTATACCTGTCAGACAGATGCAATAGACAGATGTAACGGATAAATGAAACAATAATTTAAGCACCCTTTTCAGCACCTAAATTTCAGGAAACATTATGCTAAAAAAATTAGCCATCGCAATCTCACTTCTCACCCTGTCAACACAGGCCAATGCCCGTGGCATTGACTTCAAACTGGGCAGCGAAATGGCCGAGCTCACCTATTTAACCGAATCGTCCACCTTTGGCTACGGCGGCGCTGACATTGGTTTCGGTGTTTTATTTACTGAAGACAGCGACTACCAGGTAAATGCCAAATTATTAATTAGCGGTAATCCCGCCGGTAATAATAAATCCCTGCAGTTCGGCGTAGGCGGCAAATTATTATTTGTAGAAATCGATGCGACCAATGAAAACGTAGGCGCATTAGCCATCGCGGGGCAGATACGCTACATCATACCATCATCAACCCCCATTGCATTTCGAATCGGTGCAGCTTTCGCCCCCAGCATCACCTCATTTAGTGGTGCCGATGCCTTCGGCGAATTTGAAGTGGCCATTGAACTTGAAGTGACCCCAAGCGCAAGTGCCTATTTAGGTTACCGAAAAATTCAGTATGATTTTGAAGGCGGCGGTGAATTTGAATTAGACGATGCTGCGCATGTTGGGATTAAGTTTGAGTTTTAACCTTTAGTCTTTACGCAATTTCGTATTATAAATTATAAATAATATTGCTAGCAGTCTTTCATGCGAAGGCAGGAATCCAGTGATTTTGAATAATTGAAAGTCACTGGACCCCTGCTCATATTTCTATGAACACGCCTCCCGAACAACAAACTCTTGAAAACAGGACACCCGGGGTAACTACACCATACGCTCGAGTCTGTTTCATACTTATCCTTATTAAATTTTATATAAATACAAACCTAAAACTAAAAGAGTAAAATAAAAAGACAATGCAGTGACAGTTCCTGCGCATCCATGCGCCCGCTGAATTAGTGCATCCATGCAAGTCAGCGCAAATAAAAAAACCAGCCTGTTACCGTGTAAGTAAAGCTTATAAGCCTCCCCCTTAGAAAAACGGGAGCACAAATAATGTAGTGAAATTTCAAGATCACTTTATTAATAAATAATGCTAATGAGGGGGATTTCAATACGTTCAGTTTACTAACCCGATAAATAAAGTAAATTAACCTGAATCATTCAAATCTCCCCATAAACTTAATATTCAACACTCTCATACTGATAGAAATGAAAATATATGTACTCCCTCCACCATCAAAGAGTTGCGAAACTTGCACAGGAATTAATTAAATTGGGGGGCTCACTGTATACATCAATTTATTGATATACGACCTGTGTCTCAATTTTTTTTATGCAGGATCAGTACAATTATTTAAAATAGCTCGACAAACTGCCGATTTACAACACGGAAATGACTAAAATGAACCAGACAAAAAACCCGATGTTATCTGACATTATTCAAGTAAAAGAGCTGGCACATCCACAGGATGTAAATACCCATATTCAACAGGGTTGGAAACTGCTAGATACCTATAATGCAACTGGAAGCCAGAAAAAACAGCTTTTTAAATATTGTGTAGGCTGGCCAAAATCTGCAGGTGCTATTAATTCGCAGGGCACTGTTGCCCATAAAGACATTACAGAAAGTAATAATATTTCTGAACGAAAAAACTTTATTTACTCATTATAATTCAAATTTAATTTGCTGTAGCTTTCATACTACATATAAAAAAGCAGTCATTGCTGACTGCTTTTTTACTTAACACTCATATCTGTATCACTGAATCTTATTCAGCTTCACTCTAACAAAACACCTACCATACCAAATTATTACATACACTATTAGTACACTGTGTCACTTCACCTGTTGTGGTTGTACCACTTATTTGCCATGAACCATCAAAGGTTGTGATATCACCATTATTCAGATTCGTTTTTTGCCGAGAAATGGTACCGGAGCAATCACTTTGTTCAGTAATATTTGTAAAGTCACCATTTTCTGCTGTCTGACTATAATACTCAGTTGATGCATCTCTACGCCAGGAAATTAACGTCACTTCATCCTCCGCATCACCCGCCGACTGATATAACCGGTAAGAGCCTTCCCAATACGGAAAAACATCACCAGAAAAAGTACTCGACTTAAAATCAATTATTCCATTTTGACCTGTATTGATAAACACATCAAACGTTAAAGTCCCCTGCGTAACGCTACCCACAGCATTAATACCGCCTTCACCATTAATGGGAGGGATAACAGTATCGCATTGATTGTTTTGCGTAGACTCCGCATCACATAAACCCGTTGCAAATAGTGGCCCAAAGCCAATGGCGAAATCTGCTTGTGAAACAGATAACAAAAGACCAGAGTAGAGCAGCGCATCAGCTAACTCTTCAAGATTACTTCGATCTACATTCTCCACAATGGCTGGTTCATCCGGAGCTATTGCAAATGCATTGAATGACACAAATACATCATCACTTTGCGTAACAATATCATCTGAAACACAATAACTGGATTCATATGTGCCACCGGTATTGCCGCCGGTATTATTGGATGGTGGATTGCCACCAGGGTCAGCCGGATCAGCCGGATCACCTGAGCCCGAAGAACCACAGGCCACTAGTAGCATATAGATCGCTGTTAAAATAAGTTTTTGAATATTCCCCACAATTGACTCCCTTTCTTTATTTATTTACATTTTAAATTTCTGCAAATAATATTGAAATTCCAGAGACTGGCCTGTGAGTTATTTCACATATTTTTATTAATCAGTTTTTTCCTGTACAACGAATTGGGCTTCATGAATTACTCAAACTCACCTGCAGCCTGCAAGTCAGCATGATACGAAGAACGCACCATCGGTGCACTGGCCACCTGCTCAAAGCCCATGGTTTCTGCAATAGTTTTATATTCTTCAAATTCATCCGGGGTAACAAATTTTTTCACCGGCAAATGATGTAATGTGGGTTGCAGGTATTGCCCGAGGGTTAACATAGTGACTCCGTGGGCGCGTAAATCTTTTAACACCGCTAATACTTCTTCTTTTTCCTCACCCAGGCCCAGCATTAAACCGGATTTAGTTGGGACATTTTTGCAGATTTCACCAAATGATTTTAATAAATCTAGTGAGCCCTGATAATCAGCACCGGGTCGACATTCTTTATATAAACGCGGTACGGTTTCCAGGTTATGATTAAAGACATCCGGTGGTGATGTTTTTAAAATATCCATGGCGATATCAACACGCCCTCGAAAGTCGGGCACCAGGGTTTCGACTTTTATCTGTGGCGTTTGAGCGCGGGTTTTTTCGATGCACTCAACAAAATGCGCAGCACCACCGTCACGTAAATCGTCTCTATCGACAGATGTAATCACCACATATTTCAGTTGCATAGCCTGAATAGTATCCGCCATATTTAGTGGCTCGTCGCCATCCAGCGGTAGAGGCCGGCCGTGGCTCACATCACAAAACGGGCAGCGCCGGGTACAAATTTCACCCATAATCATAAACGTTGCGGTGCCGTGCCCGAAGCACTCACCCAGATTTGGGCAGGAGGCTTCTTCGCAAACCGTGAATAATTTTTGTTCGCGCAATATTTTTTTAAGGCGTTTTACATTCGGGTGGGTTGGTGCTTTCGCACGGATCCATTCCGGCTTGCGTGGCATCTTTTCGGTTTTTTCTATTTTTACCGGGATGCGTGCAACTTTTTCAGCACCGGTTTGTTTTACACCCGCAATCACTTTTTGTTTACTCATGTTCTATTCGCCAGCTTTCTTTTCACTAATATTCACTATATTTAATTGCAGACACAATTCTTTCATTAAACGCCATGTTGCCTGCTGCATTCCCAGATTCACACCCAGCTTCTTTAAACTGGTTACCTGCATGCCAGCATAGCCACAGGGGTTTATTCTATCAAAATCTGCGAGATCCATATCCACATTCAGACTAAGCCCATGGTAACAACCGCCCTGTTTTACCCGCAGACCCAACGCAGCAATTTTTTCACCCTGCACGTAAACCCCCGGCGCTTTCGGATCGGCTGCTGCTTCAACCCCTACCTTCGCTAAAAATTTTACCACCGCATTTTCCAGTGCGGTTACCAACTGACGCACGCCCATACCTTTGCGTTTAACATCAATGAGAACATACGCAATTAATTGCCCGTTAGCATGGTAAGTCACCTGTCCACCCCGGTCAGACTGTACAACGGGTATATTTTCAGGATTGAGCAGATGTTCGGGCTTGCTATTTGTGCCCAGTGTAAAAACAGGGGGGTGTTCTAATAACCAGATTTCGTCTGCGGTATTTTCGTCACGCTGCGCATTGAACTGCTGCATTTCGGTTAATACATCGGCGTAATCTTTTACACCTAAATATTTTATGATAGCGTATTGATCTAATAGCCGAGACATATTCATTAAGATGAAAAAGACAGCGCGAAAAACTCATAAACAATATAAAACATGATCGCACGCCGTAAGTTCAATATATAAGTTGTCCAGATGATCTTTACTATGGGCGGTAAATGTAATTGTTATACTGGTAAATTTACCATTACTGCTCTGGTTAAATTTAACCGCGCCTTCGGGCAAATCCTCAACATGGCGGTTAATAATTTCAAGCACGGCCAATTCAAGTTCGTCGCCAGATCTTCCCATGGCTTTAATCGGGAACTCACAGGGAAACTTGAACAGGGTTTCCTGCTCTTCATCATAATATATATCTTTGGGATCAACTTTTTTGCTACTCATCTTAACTCACCGGTCATGGCTTATGCTCAAATCCGCCAGGGAAGCTCTGATTAAGCAGGGTTGAATCAGAAAACTCTAGCTCGATTCACCCGATCTGAGCTTAACTTTACAGGCCTGGTATATGTCTATCATCTTATCCCAAATGGGGCCAGATTTTCCATTTGCAACCGGCTTACCGTTGAGCTCTACCACCGGTAATATTTCTTTGGTTGAACTGGTCAGCCAGATTTCGGATGCGGATAATAGCTCAGCTTCAGTAAAGTCACGTTCTTCACAGGGAATATTATGTTCCCTGGCAAGCTCGACAATCAGGTCGCGGGTTATTCCGGGTAACAGGCGGGAGCCAGAAGGTGCAGTAACCAGCACATCATTAATCACCGCAAACACATTACTGGCTGCGCCTTCGGTGACAAGACCCTCATTAATTAAAATCGATTCCGCTGAATCATTATCATGCGCCTGTTGACGCAAAAGGATATTTCCCAACAATGAGATAGATTTAACATTGCAGGCCTTCCAACGAATATCATCCAGCGTAATTGCCGAAACACCCGCGCGTAATTTTTCTTTATCAACGGGCGCCATCGCATTAACCATTATAAATACAGTTTGATTAATTCTCCCAGGAAAACCATGGTTGCGCACCGCAGCCACACCCCGAGTAACCTGCAGATAAATAGATACATCTTCACCGACACCTTCATTCGGATTCAATGCCAGTATTTTTTCAAATATAGCCAGCCATTGCTGATTAGAAAGAGGATTTTCTAATCGAATCGCATCCAGGCTATTTTGTAAGCGTTGCAAATGTTCCTGCACACGCAACATACGCCCGCCGTAGGCCGGAATAACTTCATACACACCATCGGCAAATAAAAAACCGCGATCTAACACCGAAATCTTTGCCTGATTCAGCGGCAGGTATTCACCGTTTAAATATACCTGAGACATATTTTTGTTTCTCTTAACGTTATGAAAAGCAAAAGATAACGCAAATAAACACAAATGAGCGCAAATATTTTATGTACTTCCTGTATACATTTTAGAATACAGGTCTGGCACACAACATAATGTTAATTATTTGCGTTGATTTACCATTTATTTGCGTCCATTTGCGTTAATTTTTTATCTTTTTACAACACTAAACTACTGAAACAACTTAATAATATGATCTTTGCCTCGCTGCCATAAACTTCCCTGTTCAACTGACTGCAACGCAATCAACGGATGTGAAATAATTTCTTTTCCTTCCAGTTTAATACTCACCGAGCCTAGCTGCTGACCTTTTTGAATTGGTGCCTCTATTGCTTCATTTATATTTATAATTGAGTCTAATTTTTTATATTGGCCACGAGGAATAGTTACAAATAAATCATCCGTCAAGCCCAGGCTGATATTTTCCGTAGCACCCATCCAGACACGCGCCGCTTTAAGTGACTCACCTGCGCCATATAATTTATTGCTCTCATAAAAACGAAAGCCATAACTTAACAGTGACTGGCTGACATTTTCTCTGGCCTTTTCACTCTTTGTACCTAGCACAATAGAAATCAAACGCATATCTTCACGCTTGGCAGATGCCACTAAACAGTAACCCGCCGATTCAGTATGTCCGGTCTTAAAGCCATCAACACTTTTATCGCGCCATAATAATTTATTGCGGTTATATTGTTTGATACCGTTAAAGGTAAATTCTTTTTGTTTGTACCATTCGTAGTGTTCTGGAAATTCTCGAATAACAGCACTGGCAAGCTTTGCTAAATCCGCTGCGGTTGTTACATGATTTTTATTTGGCCAGCCGGTAGCATTTACAAAGTTCGTATTTGTCATACCCAGCTCCTGAGCATGCTGATTCATATAATCAGCAAAGGTCGACTCACTTCCTGCGATGTGCTCGGCCAGTGCAACGGTTGCATCATTACCCGACTGAATAATCAGTCCTTTTAACAAGTCGCTAACCGTAATTTTTTTACCCACTTCAATAAACATTTTCGAGCCTTTCATTTTCCAGGCTTTTTTACTGATAATCACGTCTTCATCAAGGCTTAAGCGCCCAGCATCTATTTCTTTATAAACGACATAGGCGGTCATTAGTTTCGTAATACTCGCGGGCTCAATTTTTTTATTTATTTTTTTCTCGGCCAATATTCTGCCACTGTTAAAATCGATTAATAAAAAGCTTTTTGCTGCCAGCTTTGGTGGCGACGGCACGGGTGCGGCCTGCGCGACAGCCACCAGTAAACTTGAAAATAATGCCAGCATCATAAATAGTTTATTCAGAATTGTTTTTTTCATCTTGATATATTTTAGCCTGTTACTTTAAAAAATTAGTCGACAATGACACGGGCCGTGTTATGCCCCATTTCATTAAGCTCATTAATGACCTGATATGCCAGATCAACATTGGGAATTGGGCCTATGCGCACCCGGTATAATTTTACGCCGTCATTTTCAATCACATGCACGCGTACACTGGGAATATTTTTATCGCGTAAATTTTCAGCCATTTTTTCCGCCGCATTTTCACTGCCCATAGCCGCAACCTGCACTAGTATTTTTCCGTCATCATTTATAGCTTCTGGCAGCACCACTTCACTGGTTTTTAAATCCAGTGCAGATGTATTAATAACGCGCAAGCTTACTGGCCCAGTTCCGGTTGCAGATATACCTAACTTTCTAGCGGCCGCATACGATAGATCGATAATGCGCCCTTCATGAAATGGCCCGCGATCATTTACTTTCAAAATAATTTTTCGACCATTGCCCTTATGGGTAACTTCTACATAAGTTGGCAGCGGCAGAGTCTTATGCGCCGCAGTCATTGCATACATATTATAAGGTTCACCACTGGAGGTTTTTCTGCCGTGAAATTTTGTGCCGTACCAGGAGGCGATGCCCTCCTGAGTAAAGCCGTCAGAATTTTTTAATACCTGATAGGTTTTCCCCCGCACGGTATAGCTGGGCATATTACCGTATCGGCTTAAGGGTTCATTGGCGGGAATCGCATCAGGGGTGTCATTGCGCATAAAATCATCCGGCGCACTATCACCATTACTGGCACAGTTTAATAACGGCAAACATAAAACAAACAATAAAAAACGATCGAAAAAATTACTTACTTGCATTTAACTGCGCATTTTTATCTGAACTATTCTCTACATGATATTGAGCAGATACCGCCTGACTTAATTGATAAACAGCCATAGCATATAATGGGCTATGGTTATAACGTGTAATGACATAAAAGTTATTCAATGTCATCCAGTACTCATCACCTTTAGCTCCACTCAACATTAATAATGTTGCCTTGGCAGATTTATCAAAATGGCTTATCGGTGCCACGCCCTGTTTTTTATAGTCCGCCACACTGGTGTGTGGTTTCATTTTTTTGCTACCAAGTTTATCCGCACCAACTTCAACTGATGCACGACTTGCAATCGGCTGATTTTTTACCCAACCATGCTTTTTAAAATAATTGGCCACACTGCCAATTGAATCCGCGGAACCCGTCCAGAAATCTCGCACACCATTGCCATCAAAGTCGATGGCATAACTTCTAAAACTGCTAGGAATAAACTGAGGCATCCCCATCGCGCCCGCATATGAACCGGTTAATTTTTTAACATCAAGTTTTTCTTCGCGCACCATTAATAAATAATGTTTTAACTGCTTACGGAAAAAAGCAGCTCTTGGTGGATAGTCAAAGCCCAACGTTGTTAGCGCATCCAGTACAGGGTAGTTTCCTGCGCGTTTTCCGTAATAGGTTTCTACACCAATTATTGCGACAATAATTTCTGGCGAAACGCCATATTCTTTTTCCGCACGCGCTAGTAATTCAGCATTATCTTTCCAGAATTTCACGCCTTTATTAATGCGGCTATCGGTCATAAATATTTTGCGGTATTTAGCCCAGGTTAACACGCCTTCCGCAGGACGCGAAATAGCCTCAAGTGCGGTTTTTTGCTGCTTTACCCCTTCCATCCAGTAGGTAATTAAATCCGCATCATAATTGTGTTCCTTGTGCATTTGCGCAATGAAGTTCTGTACGTCTTTACGTTGACTGTAATTTTCACCCGCATAAATACTTGCTGGAGACAGACAGATAAGCAATGTAGTAATGCTGATTTTTTTCAATATTGACTGAGCTTTCATATGTTTATATTTTCTTATTTTTTATTAAAAATTCGTTTAGGCATTTATTCTGCCATATTACTGCCTGACCACTAACCCACGAGGCCAACAACAGTTGTGCGATGAATTACTTTGACCATATTTTTCGATGAGAGTTTATCGACATTAACATGCCAAAACCCGCCATTAATGTCACCATTGATGTACCCCCATAACTGATCAAGGGCAATGGTACCCCAACCACCGGTAAAATACCTGATACCATGCCTATATTTACAAACAAATAAACAAAAAATGTCAGGCTTAAGCTCCCTGCTAGCAAACGCGCATAGGTGTCCTGCCCCTGTACTGAGATGATTAAACCACGAATAATGATAAAACCATAAAGCACCAGTAATAACCCTCCCCCTAGCAAGCCAAACTCTTCAGCAAATACTGCAAAAATAAAGTCCGTGGACTGCTCGGGCAAGAAGTTTAAATGCGACTGACTACCATTAAGCCATCCACGGCCGTAAACCCCGCCTGAGCCAATGGCAATTTGCGACTGAATGATATGATAACCCGCCCCTAAAGGGTCACTCTGGGGGTCGAGCAATGTCATAACCCGGCTACGCTGATAGTCATGCATAAAATGCCATAAAACAGGCAATAAGGAGGCTGCAAGTACCACCATTCCCAGCATTATCCGCCAGCTTAAGCCGCCGAGAAATATAACGAAGAAACCTGCTGCAAAAATCAATAATGCGGTACCCAGATCAGGCTGACGGGCGATTAAAAGGGTGGGTATCAGAATAAGTGCAGCCGCGACTAGCAAGGTACGCCACGACGGAGGCAAAGGCTTCTCTGCAAAGTACCAGGCAACCATCATGGGGGTCACCAGCTTCATCATTTCAGAGGGCTGAAATCGAACAAACCCTAAGTCCAACCAGCGCTGCGCACCTTTACCCACATCCCCCATAACCAGCACTAGTACCAGTAAAGCCACACCGATTGCATACATCCAGGGGGACCAGAAGCGCAGGGTTGACGAGGGAATTTGTGCAACAATCAGCATTACGACAAAAGCCAGCGCAATTCGGGTGAGCTGGCGGTTAATCAGTTCCAAAGACTCATCACCTGCACTATAAAGCACCCCAAGCCCTAGCAATAGCAAAATACCGATACCCAGCAACAGCATGTGATCGAGGTGTAGCATGCGCATCAGGCGCAGACTGAAACTCGGGTAATAATGTTTATCCTGAATACTGTTCATTTAACTTTTTTCTCTTCACTGCGAATACGCAGCCATTCATCGACCACTTTTCGTGCAATGGGTGCCGCAACACTGCTTCCATGGCTGCCGTTTTCCGCAATAACAGCCACCGCAATTTGTGGGTTATTAGACGGTGCAAAGGCTATAAACAGGGCATGATCGCGTAGTTTTTTAGCGATGGTTTCCTCGTCATATTCCGCATCCTGAGCGATACCAAATACCTGTGCGGTGCCGGTTTTACCTGCCATTTTAAACTTTAGGCCATAACCTGAATTTCTGGCGGTCCCCCTTAAACCGTGCAACACACTCTCCATGCCTTCAATAGAATAACGCCAGTTAACTTCACGCTTTAACTTGATTTTTCCTCTGGCAGACCAGTGGATAGTCGTTTTTTCCTTCACCCCGGGTTCTTCTATTTGCGTTAATAAATGAGGCTGATTGATTTCACCCCGCATTGCCAGAATTGAGGTGGCGCTTGCGAGCTGTAATGGAGTCGTTAACATGTAACCCTGCCCAATGCCCGTGATCAGCGTCTCCCCCGGGAACCATATTTTATTTTTTATGCGCTTTTTCCATTCTCTTGAGGGCATCAACCCCGGGCGCTCCCCAAGCATGTCAACACCGGTTTTTTCTCCGAAACCAAACTGGTGCATAAAACTGTATATTCTATTGATACCCATACGATAAGCCAGTTCGTAGTAATAAACATCACAGGACTGTTCAATGGATTTATTTAGGTCAACCAGGCCATGACCGGTTTTTTTCCAGTCACGATACTTGCGTTCCTCATTAGGCAACAAATAGTGCCCTATACAATTGATTTGTTCTTTATGACCGACTGAGCGGGTTTCCAGCCCACCAAGCCCGATAAAAGGCTTAACTGTAGACCCCGGGGGATACTGCCCCATAATTGATCGGTTAAATAAGGGGCGGTCCGGGGAGTCGGCCAGACGTCGGTAGTCTTTATGACTGATACCGTGAACAAACAAATTGGGATCAAACGAAGGCAAACTCACCATTGCAAGAATTTCACCGGTATGGGGTTTCATTACCACTACAGAGCCGCTAAAACCTTCTAGTGCCTTTTCAGCCACCTGTTGTATACGCGCATCCAGTGTCAACCACAGATTGTTTCCCGGTACCGGCGGAATTTTATTCAGTACGCGCAGCTCTCGACCCTGCACATTCACTTCATTATTTTTATAACCCACCAGCCCATGCAGCTGACCTTCGTAATACCGCTCAAGACCGGTTTTGCCAATATGAGTGGTGCCCTTGTAATTACTTTCATCTACGCGCTTTAATTCATTTTCATCTATGCGCCCCACGTAACCTACCACATGGGCCATACTTTTCCCCAGGGGGTAAAAGCGCCCAAGCCGTGCCTTGATTTCTACACCCGGAAAGCGGTGCCGGTTTACCGCAAACCGGGCAACTTCTTCTTCGGAAAGCTTTGTGCGCAAAGGAACGCCTTCAAATTTACGGCTGCGTTTTAACAGACGATTAAAGCGCTTCAAAATATCTTCATCTATCTCCACAATATCCCCGAGCTGATGCAGTATGCTTTGCATATCATCTATCTGCTCGGGAATCAGCTCAAGTTGATATGAGGGACGATTTTCCGCTAGCACGGTACCATTGCGGTCATAAATCAGACCCCGATTGGGTACCAGTGGTGTTAGCCGAACCCGGTTATTTTCTGATAATGAAGAAAAGTAACTAAACTCGAGAAATTGCAAATACACCAGACGTGACAGCAACACCAGTAGTATCAACACACTGAATATTGCCGCCACCAGTGCGCGCCGCTTAAACAGCTGCGCCTCCAGTGTATGGTTTTTAATTACTGCACGACCTGGCATTTAGCTTATAACTCAGCCCGGATTATTCATTATCAAAATGCCTTTCATTATGCATGTCCGGGGCTATTTTTTTGAATCTTCATAGCGCTTTATGCTATCAAGAATTTCTTCATGTGCGCGATCCATACCCACCCAGTTTTCAACTTTCACCCACTTACCGGATTCCAGCGCTTTATACTGCTCAAAAAAATGGGTGATCTGGTTAATCATGTCATCATGTAAATCCTGAGGGGCATTAACATCATCGTATAATTTAGTTAGCTTACTCACCGGCACCGCCAGTACCTTATGATCTTCACCCGCCTCATCGGTCATTTCCAGCATGCCTATCGGGCGACAGCGAATCACCGATCCGGAAATGAGCGGCACAGGGGTAACCACCAGCACATCAACCGGATCTCCATCCTGGGAAAGTGTGTGCGGCAGGAAGCCATAATTGCAGGGGTAAAACATCGCCGTACCCATAAAGCGATCCACCACCAGGGTGCCACTATCCTTTTCTACTTCATATTTAACCGGTGATCCGTGAGAGGGTATCTCTATAACAACATTAATATCGCGGGGTACATCTTCCCCAAGAGGGAGATTATCAAGATTCATACGTTTTTTACCTTATTGATTGTTGTTCTTGCGAACTTTTTCACTTAATCCAGGATTATATCAAGAAGCAGCATCAGAGAATACTCGACATATTCTGCGCATTGATTACAATCCGTGGCTACTGGCAATAATAATCCTTAAAAAAACCCGTAAATGGGGGGGAGACAAAGGATATGAGACTCGTACTACTAGGGGCACCCGGCTCCGGTAAAGGCACACAAGCCAAACTATTAGTTGAAAAATTAGACATTCCGCAAATTTCAACCGGCGATTTACTGCGCGCCGCAGTTGATGCGCAAACCCCGCTGGGCAGACAGGCCAAAACCATAATGGACGCTGGCCAGTTGGTTCCCAATGATCTGGTGCTAGGCATGATTCGCGAACGCCTGAATAGTACTGATGCCCGCAACGGCTTTATTCTCGACGGTTTCCCGCGCAATGTGGAACAGGCACATGCCCTGGATGAGCTACTTAACAGCATGTCTTTGCCCATCCAGAAAGCCATACTAATAGATATTGATTTTGATGTTCTGATGCAGCGCCTTACCGGCCGATTAACCTGCGAAGATTGTGGCGAAGGCTTCAACACCTTCACAAACCCACCAGCCATGGATGAAGAATGCGATAACTGTGGCGGCAAATTACACCACCGCTCTGATGATAATGAAGAAACCATTGGTAAACGCCTGCGCGTTTATGAAACCCAGACGCAACCCGTGGCCGACTTCTACTCTAACCAGGGAAAACTCTCTACGGTAGAAGGCATCGGCGATATTAAAGATATCTTTTCCGCCATTCAGATTGCATTAAAAAGCGCCCGCCCAGCAACCAGCGTCAAAACGCCTCCCACTAGTCCGTCTCCCAGCCCAGTGCCTGATCTAGCGCCTGTTGAAAAGGCCGCTGACGAAAAAGTACAAATCGCAAAACAACCGCAGGTAAAACCCTCGATCACCCAGCAAACCACACCTGCTGCTCCTTCTCCTGCACCTGCTCCGGCTGTTACGGAAGAAGCCGCGGTGCAAAAAACGGCGCCGAAAAAACCCGCTGCACAAGTTGCGGATAAACCAGCAACAGCCAGCACCGCTAAAAAAGCAGGCAAGAAAAAAGCGCCTAAGAAGACTGCTCAAAAAGCCGCTGCTACAACCAGGGGCAAACCAAAAAAACAGGCCAAATCAGCTGCTCCCGTTAAAGCAGCCAAATCTGCAACCACAAAAAAAGTGTCTGCGAAGAAAAAAACAGCGGTTAAAAAGAAAGCCACTAAACCCGCCGATCCTCGCGAACTACTCAAGCAGTTAAAAGCTGAGCTCCAGCATTTAAAAACTGAAATTGCGCAAACTGAAAAGCGCAACAAAGCACTGATAAACATTGAGTTAAATAAAGACCAGCAACGCAAACAGTTTGCCCGTCAATGGGAAAAAGATGTCGCTAAATTATTGAAAAAGATAAAATAATTTAGGCAGGACATTCATCAGCTCAAATCAAAGGGTGCTTATATAGCACCCTTTATTTTTAGTGTAAAAAAAATCGACACCCTACCTCATGTGTATCTCTTTGTTTTTTTTAAACAAATCAGACTATGTGCCTTTTATCACACAAGCTGTAAATTAATCCGTCACACCAAGTTTCAATCATAAGCTCATGATTTATATATATAAACTTAAAAAAAATACTGTCTTTTACTGACAAATCTTACACTTTTTAAAAAATTATCCCGTATTAATTTCATAATCTATTGTTTTATATAGATTTATTAAAAATGGAATACTTCGTGCCTTGTCTAATCCTCACCCGCATCATAATGACGTTTTGATGCTACATAATAAAATGATAAAACCCATAAAATGACAAAATCAAAGGGAAGACGCGACTCGAAGACCACACTTTGGGCGATAAACGTATACGGAGACATACTCATTACCTAAATAAATTTATGGATTTCAATTATGCGCACAAATACAATAGCTGCCCTCTGCCTGCTACTGGCCACTGCGTCAATTCGCGCCCAAGCTGACACCTCACTTAAATCCATCGATATAAACCCAGCTTCAAACGCTAGTCAGATAAACCCATCTGCACCAGATGCAACCCCCCTGAGTACGTATCAACTGGCTCTGAATTATCTGCTTGGCAGAAATGGGGTAGAAAAATCCGCCGAGAAAGCCGCCAGCCTGTTTAAAGCCCTGGCGGAGCAAAACTGGAGCTCTGCTCAACACATGCTGGGAAATATGTATTTACATGGAAAAGGGGTAGAGAAAAATGACCTGCTAGCATATAAATGGCTAAGTCTGGCCTCAAAAAATAATATGCAACTGGCTAAGGCTATTCACTCAAAACGCCGACAACTCTATCAAAATCTGCAAAACAGCCTGTCACTTCAGTCGCTCAACAAGGTTGAGACCTGGATTGCAGACTGGAAGCCCAATACCAATAATGCAACAGCGCAGTTAAATTAATCAAACTTTGCTACCCTCGTATATTTTTATGCAAACCCAGTGCTCCTGCAGCCCTTAACGTCACTGGATCTGCATTCCTTCATTGCGGATTACTGCGCTATAAGCCATAACTTTAATTCTCAGCGCATTAAATCAGCAACGCGAAGATTAGGATTTCTGCTCAGCTTCCGCCTGTGTCGCTTCAATCTCTGCTTTTACTTTTTCCATATCCAGCGCTTTCACCTGTTCAATGACCTGCTCCAAACCCGCTGCAGGTAACATACCCGCCTCAGAGAACAACACAATCTGCTCACGGAAAATCATCAACGTAGGGATTGAGCGAATTTGAAAATGCGCAGCAATGGCCTGCTCATCTTCTGTATTAACCTTGGCAAATACAATATCGGAATGTTTCTCGGAAACGTCTTCATAAATGGGGCCGAAATTTTTGCAGGGGCCACACCAGGGTGCCCAAAAATCGATAATTACGATATCATTTTCAACGATGGTTTTTTCTAATGTTTCTTCAGTGAGTTCAACGGTTGCCACAGGCGTATCTCCAAATGCTTAATGAGGGTAAATTGATGGGGGCAGATAGTAATAAAAAGGTGGCACCTGCATTTTTGAACATCCCAATCATTTTATTAAATATTAACATTAACTTATATTTGGGTCGAGGAGCTTTTTTCAATACACATTTTCAATTTTTCTAACTGAGTAGCCTGAATAATTATATATGAATACACATTCATCTCATTACAAAAACTTAATACTGGTAATCGACCAGGGCTCACATGCAAGCCGGGTTGCCCTTTTTTCGGAGACCGGGGAGCCCATTTATTTAAAAACACTGGATATTTCAACCCACTCAACAAGCGCAAAACAACCTGCCTTTGAACAGGATGCGCAGGAAATTCTGCAGTCAATCTTAACCCTGCTAGGCAATATCCCCGGTGATTTAAGTGAAAAAATTAAATGTGCGGGATTGTGTACCCAACGCTCAACGATTGTCGCCTGGCACAAAATAAGTGGCAAAGCCCTTTCACCGGCCATTAGCTGGCGAGATACCCGCTCACAGCCCCTTATAAAAAAGCTCTCCACACAGGCAGAAAAAATTAGAAAAATTTCCGGCCTTCCGCTTTCAGCACATTACTCAGCGGGCAAAATAAATTGGTTATTACATAACAACCCACAGGTAAAGCTTGCAGCACTAGACAGACATCTATGCATCGCCCCACTTGCCAGCTACCTGCTATTTCACCTACTAAATGAAACGCCATGCATTATTGACCACAGCAACGCACAACGCAGTCAGTTATTTGATACCCACCACCTTAACTGGTCGAGTGAACTTCTACAGTTATTTGAAATTGAATCCAGCATTCTGCCAGCTTGTGTACCGGTTATGTATCACTATGGCCACTTACAATTAAAACAAATCCCGCTAACCTGCGTAGTTGGTGACCAGAATGCTGCTTTATACGCCTACCCTCCCCTGACCCAAAACAATGCTCTGGTTAATATTGGCACCGGGGCATTTGTTTTATCTCCCACTCCCGAGCGTACGGATGAAAACCTCAAACTACTTCACACCCTCTCCAGCAGCAATGAAAAACAGGCGCATTTTGTTAGCGAGGGCACAGTCAATGGCGCAGGAACTGCGTTAAGCTGGGCACTGGAAAGCGACCCAGTTAGTATTGTTTCGGAGCATTCAGTTTCAAAGGGTGATATTTACACACAATTGCCCAACTGGTTAAAAGAGATAAAGTCACCGCCGATTTTTATAAATACCATTGCCGGGCTTGGTTCACCCTGGTGGAGTGATGCGGGGGAACCTGAATTTATTGGCGAAGGCAAACACCTTCAGGCACATCGATATGTGGCTATTATTGAAAGCATTATTTTTCTAACGGTTAAAAACATTGAGCAGCTCAGCATAAAACCGAACACCTTGTTTGTTAGCGGCGGCCTGTCACAACTCGATGGACTGTGCCAGAAACTGGCGGATTTATCGCAAATAACGGTGCAACGATTCAACACCACTGAAACCACCGCAAGAGGGTGTGCATGGCTGGCAAATCAGATGTTAAATAATAAGAAAACGAGCTGGCGAGCGCTGCAGGTATCGCAACAGTTTCAACCCACTGATATTCAAGAAGAAGCAATTGAAATACAAAAAAGATATCAGCAGTTTGTCGGAGAATTATACAGGCGCTGCACGAGTGACTAGACTCATACTACCCACAATTCACTAATTCGAGTAAAGCATGGCAATACCTTATCTTGTTGCGCACCGGGGCCAGATGGAAACCTGCCCGGAAAACACGCTGGTGGCTTTCGAGTCTGCCCTGCTCAGCGGTGCCTCTTATATTGAGTTTGATGTTCAGTGCACCGCCGATGGTCAACTGGTGGTAATTCACGACACCGAACTTTTCCGCACGACCGGTATTCAGGGTAATTTATTTGAGATGTCCTATGACGAAATTAAAAATATTCGCGCCCACGAACCGGAGCGATTTTCCCTGGCATTTTTTAATCAGCATATTCCCTTATTAAGCGAAGTTGTTCAACTATTGCAGGCTCATCCACAGACCACCGCATTTGTAGAAATAAAAGCAGAAACGTTAAAACAATATGGCACTGAAAAGGTGATGCCCGAGCTTTTAAAAACACTGGACATTATTCACACCCAGTGCATAATAATTTCTTACGATGCAAGCGCCATTGAATACACAAGAAATCATAGTGATTTTTTAACCGGTTGGGTGCTTCAAAATTACAACAATACTAGCCATGAAATCGCCAAAAAAATAATGCCGAATTATTTAATAGCCAACCACCGAAAAATCCCAAAAAATACAGACCCCTGGCCAGGCGACTGGATATGGATGGTTTATGATATAACTGATCCAGAATTGGCACTGCACTATGCCAGCCACAATATCCCGCTCATTGAAACCCGTGATATCAGCAAAATGCTGGAGCATCCTATACTTGCATTAAACGCACCGTGAAATTACCCCTTAAAATTTATATTAAATTTAATGAGCGTAAGTGAAAGTAAAAACACACTGGATAATCAACACTACGACGTTGTGATTATTGGGGCAGGGATACAGGGCGCAGGAGTTGCACAGGCTGCTGCCGCCTGCGGTTACAAAACCCTGGTTATTGAAAAATTTCCGCAGGCGGGAATGGGCACTTCATGCAAATCCAGCAAACTCATTCACGGTGGACTCCGCTACCTGGAAAGCGGACAGTTTAAACTGGTCAAAGAATGCTTATCTGAAAGAGAAATTTTATTAAATATTGCACCTGAACTGGTGAAACTTGTTGCCTTTTATATCCCGGTATACAAAAACAGTTTACGCCCGCCATGGTTAATCTGGATCGGACTTTTTATTTATTCTCTTTTTAGTTTAAAAAAATTCACGCGTCTTAAAAAAAACGAATGGCCTTCACTAGACGGACTTAAGCTGGACACGATCAAAGCCGTTTTTAAATATTATGATGCACAAACCGACGATCAAAAGTTAACCCGTGCCGTTATTCACTCTGCACAAAAACTGGGTGCAACTATTTTATATGATGCAGATTTTGTAAAATCATCCGCCCAACAAAACATCCACCACTTAAGCTATAAAAAAAACCAGCAACTACATTCAGTAAGCAGCCGCTGTATTGTTAACTGCACCGGCCCCTGGGTGAATTCAACACAGGTAAAAATATCACCCCTGTTAAAAACCCCGCCAATAGAATTAGTCGCAGGCGCACATATCATTATAAATAAAGCCATCAACCGCGGAATTTATTACCTGGAAGCAGCAGATAAACGAGCAGTTTTTGTGATGCCCTGGAAAAATGCCAGCACACTGATCGGCACTACTGAAAGATTATTCACCGCAGATGTAGATAATGTTGCTGCCACCGAAGAGGAGAAAAACTATTTGCTGCAAACCTATAACCAGTATTTTAAAGCAACCGCAAGCGGGGAAAATATTACCGCATCCTTCGCCGGCTTAAGGGTGTTGCCGGTCAGTGAGAAATCAGCATTTAATAAATCCAGGGAAAGCCTGATTATTCACAACGCATCTTCCCCTGGCCTCATTACTTTAATTGGCGGCAAGTTAACGGCTTACCGCGCCAGCTCTGAAGATGTATTGGGTGAAATAAAAAAACTGCTGGGCACACCTGAAAAACCCCGTAATTGTGACACAAAAAAAATACCACTTTAAATTTATGGCTTGAGCAAGCCTGCAACATGCCTCGTAAAAATCATACTAAAACCTCAACTATTCCTTAGGAGTAAGAGCTATTCTTTTACTCAAACTTCCTCTACAATCAGCCCAATTTTTATTAACTCATTTTTTCAGGTAATGCATATGTCTTCACTTCAGGCTTTAATTTTCGACGTCGATGGCACCTTGTCGGATACCGAACGCGATGGACATCGGGTGGCTTTCAACCAGGCATTTGAGCAGGCAGGGCTGGACTGGAACTGGTCGGTTGAGCTTTATGGTGAACTACTGGCAGTTACGGGTGGTAAAGAGCGTATGGCGTATTATCTGGAAAAATTTAATACCGATTTTCCCACCGACGATAAAACCCCGCTCATGATTAAAGAGCTACATGCCTCTAAAACTGATCATTACACCGAGCTACTATCCACCGGAGCGATACCGCTGCGTCCCGGCGTAGAGCGCTTGATTCACGAGGCCCGTGAAAACGATATGCGTATCGCTATTGCCACCACCACAACCCCGGCCAATGTAACTGCCCTGCTTGAACATGCGCTGGAAGAAGGCTCTAGCGACTGGTTCGAAGTTATTGCTGCGGGCGATATTGTGCCAGCCAAAAAACCCGCGCCGGATATTTACGTGTGGGCATTAGATCAACTTAAGCTAAACCCGGAAGACTGCCTGGCTTTTGAGGACTCGGAAAATGGCATTAGATCCTCCCAGGGCGCAAACTTAAAAACCATTATCACCATTAATGATTATACCCGCTCACACGATTTCACCGGTGCAGCACTGGTGCTTGACCAGATGGGTGAACCGGATCACGGCTTTACTACCATTGCTGGTAATGACCATGGGGCAAGTTATATCAATCTCGAGCTACTGAATAAAATACACGCCGCAAAATAACTCCCCAAGCTAACTTGAGTATTCGAACCCATGTGGTCACAAACTGAAATTCACCTTGGTGCAAAACAAAGAGGCTTTCATTTGGTGTCCCGTGAAATTGTCGATTCACTGCCCGCGCTCTCGACAATTGAAACCGGCCTGTTGCATCTGTTTATTAAACACACATCCGCTTCCCTGAGCATCAATGAAAATGCCGACCCGGACGTTCGCCACGACCTGGAAAGCCACTTCAATCAATTTGCCCCGGAAAATGCCCCTTACTATTTGCATACCCAGGAAGGCAGCGATGACATGCCCGCCCACATAAAAAACTGTATTTTAGGCAGCAGCCTCAGCATTCCCATCAGCAATGGTAGCCTTAATATGGGGATCTGGCAGGGCATTTATCTATGCGAACATCGTAATCACGCCTCTGGACGAAACTTAATTGCAACCTTACAGGGCGAGCACTTTCCAAACGCTAGAACCATTCTTTAGGCCATCTAGACAACTCACGCACCACAATCGCTCAGTCACACACTTAAGCATTTGATTTATATTACTAAAACAGGTTATGCTGCACCCTAAATATAATAAAAATGCAATATTATGGTGCTTTTGCCTCCCTCTGCCGTGATTAATGAACAGAGATTTAAAGATGACTGCTGCTATACTCATAAATAGCCCCAAAACAGGACTCCGTTAATGACAAATACCACTCCAGAAATTAAAGATGACGAGCTTTATCGCCTGTTACGGGAAGGTAAAGTAGAAGAATTCAATACCCGCAGAGCTAGTGGAGAGACCTGCAATTTGAGTGGGGCAGATTTTCGTAGCGTGGACTTGACTAAACTCAATGCAGAAGGACTGGATTTGAGTAATTGTTATTTCAGAATGAGCAACTTGCGGGGCGTTGACTTTTCTAATACTCGCCTTGAAGGCGCGAGTATTCATGGCGCACAAATTTCCGGCGTATTCTTCCCGGCAGCCCTTGATGCCACTGAGATACTGCTGTCACTTGAGCATGGCACCCGCATGAGATACAGAGCCTGATTAAAATGCACACTACAGAAACCGATAAAAAAGCGTTCACAACACTGCTAAACCAGCCTGATAAAGACATCAGCCTGGCTCAGGCAGCGCTAATGATCGCTCGGCTTGAATATCCCGAGCTCAATATCGATGACTATCTGTTAAAAATAAATAACCTGGCAGAAGAGATAAATAACCGCCTGCCCGCCACCGCCAATGCTGCAGAAATATTAAAACAGTTAAACCATGTACTCTTTATAGAAAAGGGCTTTGAAGGCAACAGTGCCTCATACTACGACCCCCGCAACAGTTTCTTAAATGATGTAATTGAACGAAAGCTGGGTATACCCATCAGCCTGTCTATTTTATATATCGAACTTGGACATGCACTCGGTCTGCCATTAAGCGGCATTTCTTTTCCAGGACACTTTCTGGTAAAACTGGAAATAAGTGATGGGGCGATAGTGCTCGACCCGTATTACGGTGGCATTTCTCTCGATGAAGAAGATATCGAAGAACGCCTGCGGGAATACTACGGCGCCAAACTGGATAAAGCACGCGCCCATGGCGTACTTGCCAGCAGCACTAACAGAGATATTATTCTGCGCGTAATGCGTAATTTACGTAACCTTTATATGCAGGAAGAAAACTGGATAAAAGCGCTACCCATCGCAGATATCATGGTAGAAATGGACACCGATCAATCAGATGCGCTCAAAGCTCGCGCCGCCATTTATGATCAACAGGAATGCCATATTCCCGCACTGGCCGACTACAGCGCCTACTTAAAACTAACCCCTCACACTCTGGGCAACCAGTTTATTCGGGCACGTGTTATTGATTTAGCTAAATCCGCTCGTAGGGTCTGCTAAAAAATCCAGTTTTTTTGACAGCCCGCCCTTAATAAAATTAAAATACTTTCCTTTAAAAATAACATCTGTTTAAATTTAACAATTAAACTCGGACATTTCTCTTAAAAAATACAACAAACATAATTTTTTTATCGGCTTAAACATAAAATGAAAACATCTAAACCACCTGTTGTGCTTTGCTTTTCAGGTTTGGACCCAACCGGCGGTGCAGGCATACAGGCAGATATAGAATCAATTGCCAAACATGGCTGCCATGCAGCTCCCATTGTTACCGCAATCACCGTTCAGGACACCCACAATGTAGTAAGCTTTAAGCAGGTCGATGCGAGCATGATTTTAAAACAGGCACGCACAATACTAAAAGACATGCCGGTCAGTGCAATAAAAATTGGTATGTTGGGCAGTGGTGAAACTGTTGAAGCTATCTATACGCTATTCAGACAGTACCGTGATATACCGGTTATTCTAGATCCGGTGTTAGCTGCCGGCGGTGGCACATCACTGCTAAAAAAGAACTTAATTGATGCTATCAATACACTCATTATTCCACACACTTACATAATGACGCCTAATATTCCCGAAGCGCTGCTGTTAACCAATACAAAATTGCAACCAGAAATCGCCGCGAAAACATTAAATAAAATGGGCGCAGAATATGTTTTATTAACCGGCACCCATGCTAAAAACTTCGATGTTATTCATAAATTATACAGTCAATATGAAATACAGCAGTTTTTTAAATACAGGCGACTTAACAATGAATACCACGGTTCGGGCTGCACGCTTGCAGCAAGTCTGGCGGCACTTGTTGCACACAGAATGGAACCAATAAATGCCTGCCAGAATGCGTTAGACTTTACTTACAAATCACTTTTAAACGCCAATAGCCTGGGGGGCGGCCAGCTCATTCCCGATCGCAATGTATGACAAGAAAACTTTCCGGCCTGTACGCCATTACAAATGAAGATTTGATGCCTGAAGAAAATTTTCTAAGCATGGCGCAAGCGGCAATCTCATCCGGCATTTCCATACTACAATACCGCGACAAAAGTACAGACAAAAACAAACGGTATGCACAGGCTGGTGCGCTTAAAAAACTTTGCGACCGTCATAATGTTATTCTAATTATCAACGATGATATCGAGCTGACAATTCAGATTGACGCGGATGGCATCCATATTGGAAAAAATGATTTAACACTACAGGACACCCGCAAACAGTTGGGACCTAACAAAATAATTGGAGTCAGCTGTTATAACCAGCTTTCACTCGCTGAGGACGCCGTAAACGCAGGCGCTAATTACATCGCCTTTGGCAGTTTCTTCGGCTCCAGCATTAAGCCTGATGCGCCAATAGCACCTGTTGAATTGATTTCATCTTTTAAAAACAGACACAGTACACCCCTGTGTTGCATTGGCGGCATCACCCATAACAACTACCCACCGTTAATTAATGCGGGTGCAGATATGCTAGCAGTAATTAGCGACATATTCAGCACCCCATCAACCACTGAAATTACTGCTAGATGCCAGAATTTTCTTTAAACTCTGTCTTATTAACTTAATAGACAAAAGGAAACATTTAAGCCATTATGAAATAGCTTAAATATTATTGAAGTGGATTTATGCGTTTAAAACCAGTCTTATTATTTTTTCTACTCTTTACTAACTTTTTTAGTCAATCAATTGCAGACTTCCCTCCGAACGAGAATATCATATATTTTTACAGTGATGCCTTATTGAACACACTAGAAGATGGAAATGGCTTTACCGATAAGCATGTTTTTTCATACTGGAAAGATGATGACAGCGGTTTTCAGTTTGAAAATGAAGCACTGAAAAATATAAAAAAATAGAAACTGCTTTCTCAAAAGACATGCCTGAAAACACCATCATCACAATTACCAGAAACGATGACAGCGAATTTTCGCTCTATGTTTCGAAAATCGATGGGCTCGATAAGAAATTTGTAAACACGTTAACAAACAGGTGGAACAAATCGCGCAAAACCCAGGACTCAGAGCTTCAGCCTTAAAACATCATTTCCTGGCACATTTTTTATAACAGGCACAATTCAGTGTATGGTCATTCACCATACCCACTGCCTGCATATAGGCATAACAAATAGTAGAGCCGACAAATTTAAAGCCACGTTTTTTCAGATCCTTGCTCATTGCATCAGATACCTGCGTTAGCGCAGGCACATCCGCCTGCTTTTTCCATTTATTCTGTATTGGCTCGCCGCCAACAAACTGCCAGATATAATCTGAAAAACTTCCAAATTCTTTTTCCACTTCCAGAAAGGCTTTTGCATTGGTAACCGCAGCATTTACTTTTAATTTATTTCTTATTATTTCCGGATTGAGCAGCAATTTATCAATTTTTTTCTGCGTATAACGCGATATTTTAAGCACATCGAAATTATTAAATGCCTTACGATAACCTTCACGTTTTTTTAAAATTGTTAACCAGTTTAGTCCTGCCTGTGCTCCTTCTAAAATCAACATTTCGAATAAATGTTGATCATCAAAACTGGGCACGCCCCATTCTTCATCATGATACTTTTCATAAAGTTCGTTGCCGTTTGCCCACTCACATCGTTTCTTCGTAGCCATTATTACATACCTGTAGTAAATAGTATTTTAGTGTTTGTTGTTCATCTGTTTTAAAAATTTCATCTTCAACTTTATACTGTTCAATTCGATCAATTCTAAATTGCCGGTAGTCATTTCTTATTTCACACCAGGCCACCACCGTCCAAACCTTGCCCCAGAAAAACAAACCCAGTGGCCAGATTTTTCGGCTCGATTCCTGACCGTCTTCACGCTTATAATCTAACTGAACTTTGTGTTGTTGCTTAATCGCTTTTCGCAAGCCGGGTAATAATTGCGCTACATCACTAAAAATGTGAAATGCCGGCACCAGGATTTCCTGACTTTGTAGCGATTGTTTTAAGCCTTGCGGTAATATGCATTCTATTTTTTCAATTACTCTGGCAGCTTCTGCGGCCATTTTTCTATCACTCCAGGATTGCACCATGCGCGCACCTAGCAGCAATGCTTCTAACTCATCTTCATTAAATGTAATAGGAGGCAGACTATAAGCTGCGTCGATAGAATAGCCCACACCGGTTTCAGAAATGATCGGCACGGATGACAACGACAAATCCTGCATGTCTCTATAAATCGTACGCTCAGACACTTCCAGCCGCTGTGCCATTTGGCTCGCTGTTATGCTTTTGTGGGTTCTAAGTAACTGAACAATCTGAAAAAGTCGATCAGCACGGCGCATAGTTTATCTCTCAAGTATTGCGGGAACACCGGCCCCCGCAATAGATTTTAACTCAGCGGGTTTTATGCCGTGTGTGAATGGAGTGCAATTTTATTACCCTCACTATCACCGATATGCGCAATATAACCTGGATCACCTATATGCGTTTTAGGGAAAAACACTTTTGCACCCTGGGATTTTGCACGTTCAACTACCTCATCCATTTTGCCCTCCACATTTAAATAAACCAGGCTACCCTGTTCACTCGGCTGCTGAAAGTCCGCCTTTATAAGCGCACCAGCCACTGCTGGCTCCTGTTCGGGAAAAAGCGCAAAATCGATATCATTCATATTCTCTCTGTGTAGTTTAATATCTAACACCGTTTCATAAAAGTTAATCGCTCGCTCATAATCACTGACTGGAATTTCAAACCAGTTAATTACATTTTGTATAGTCATCTCACTTATCCTTATCGTTTTGTGAAATCGCAGCTTACCCCCCCCTTACTGACAACCTGCTGTCAGTAGGCTTTTTAGCTATCCCATAAAAGTGCGTTTTAATGTAAAATACCCGGCTTTGTAAAACTCGTCATTCAGGAAACCCAATATGTCCCCAAAAAATAGCTCGGACAATACCCAGGCAGATCTTTTTAACCAGGCACAATCGGTGATTCCCGGCGGTGTTAATTCCCCTGTTAGAGCCTTTAAAGGCGTGGGCGGTGATCCGGTTTTTATTGATCGAGCCAATGGAGCTTATATCTGGGACACAGATGACACACGCTATATTGACTATGTAGGCTCATGGGGACCGATGATTTTAGGCCATGCACACCCCGAGGTAATTAAAGTAGTTAAAACAAGTGCTGAGAAGGGCCTGAGCTTTGGTGCACCGACAGCCATTGAAACTAAAATGGCCGAAAAAATATGCCAGCTTGTGCCATCTATTGAATCTGTACGCATGGTGAGCTCCGGCACTGAAGCCACAATGAGCGCCATTCGTCTGGCCCGTGGTTTTACCGGCCGGGACAGTATTGTTAAATTTGAAGGTTGTTATCATGGCCACTCCGACTCTTTATTAGTAAAGGCGGGCTCCGGCGCACTGACCCTGGGCGTGCCCAGCTCTCCCGGTGTACCCGCCTGCCTTGCGGAGCACACCATCACCCTGTCTTTTAATGATCTTGAACAGGTCAGAGAAATCTTTAAAACCGCCGGCGATAAAATTGCCTGCATTATTGTGGAGCCGGTTGCGGGAAATATGAACTGCATTCCCCCGGTTGACGGCTTCCTTGAAGGACTGCGGGATATTTGTGACGAACACGGTAGCGTATTAATTTTTGATGAAGTGATGACCGGCTTTCGCACCGCCTTAGGCGGAGCACAATCAGTCTATAATATAAAGCCAGACCTTACCACACTGGGCAAAGTTGTCGGCGGTGGCATGCCGGTTGGCGCATTCGGCGGGCGCCGGGAAATTATGGAACACATTGCTCCCACCGGCCCGGTTTATCAGGCGGGCACCTTATCCGGAAACCCGATCGCAATGGCTGCTGGTCTTAAAACGCTAGAACTTATTTCTAAGGATAACTTCTTTGACGAGCTCAACACAAAAGTCGTTACATTAGTTGAGGGCATTATACAAAAGGCCGCCGCTCATAACATCCCCATGACATACAATATTGTTGGTGGCATGTTCGGCCTGTTTTTTACCGATGCCAAAAAAGTCACCAACTTTAGCCAGGCAACCGAATGTGATGTTGAAAGATTTCAGAAATTTTTCCACGGCATGCTGGAGCACGGGATTTATTTAGCACCCTCTGCTTATGAAGCGGGTTTTGTTAGTTGCCAACATAGCAGTGAAGACATTCAGGACACTATTGATGCGGCGGACAAAGTCCTGAGAAATTTATTGGGAAATTCATAATGCCAGCCAATTGCTTTATCTACCGCTGTGGTGCTAAGCAGGATATGTATATTTACCTTGCCGAGGAAAATGACTTTGACTGCATCGATGAGAAACTAAAAAGCTCCCTCGGCGAGCTCACATTTGCAATGGCGCTCGAGCTGAATAACACAACAAAACTGGTCAAAGAAGACCCGGAAAAAGTGCTGGCCAATTTACAAACCCAGAAGTTTCATTTACAGTTGCCACCGCAAATATCCATTGAAACCTTAATGGGCCAGCTATCAAAATAGTTTCCATTAATATTTAATCTACACGGATTGTTTTTACACCTTTAATTTTATTTACATTGACAATATTCGATTTAGGAAATCCATATATGAACAACGCGTTATTCCGTACTATTACAATCAGCTTATTAACTACAGCCATTGCTACAGGCATATCAAAACAAATCTTAACACCCGGGAACTTATCTACGACAAATGGCCTACTCATGCTTGCTGGGTTAATTTTTGTATCGACCTTTCTTGCTGCATTAGCCAGCTCTAATAGAGGCGAGCGTAAATCAACGAAAAATGTGCAGAAACCCGCAAATACCGACAATTCACGTGAATCTGGTACGGTAAAGTGGTTTAATGCGAGCAAGGGCTTTGGCTTTATTACCCGCGATGCGGGGGATGATGTCTTTGTCCATTTCCGTTCAATTCGTGGCCAGGGCCATAGAACCCTGTTTGAAGGGCAACGCGTTGAATTTGATATCGCCGAAGGCGATAAGGGGCTACAGGCAGAGGATGTTGCCATTGCTTCGTGACGTTGTGTCTTTGCTATACTGATGGATGTGTTTAGCAAATAAAAAATGATGACTGAAAAGGTATAAGTAAATGTCTGATCGTGAAACTGGAACTGTTAAGTGGTTTAACAATTCAAAAGGATATGGTTTTATAGAGCGTGATACAGGTGATGATGTCTTTGTTCACTTTCGAGCAATTCGAGGTGATGGATTCAGAACACTGAAGGATGGTCAAAAGGTTGAGTTCAACCTGATTGACAGTCAAAAAGGCCTACAGGCTGAAGACGTAAGTAATGAAGGTGCAGGTAACGCTGAATCGTAATTTAAAAAGGCAGGTATTAATTACCTGCCTTTTTTTGTTTCAGCAATACTAAACTGGATTATGCTGCGGGTTTATCTGTAGGTTTTCTGGCTAAATTAAGATGTAAGTTTGCGATTGTGAACCTGTTTTTAAAGTAGCCATTTAACATTTCAAAAACTCGTAGTATTACTCCCCCCACTTCGGCTGAAGCGCCTGCTTTATGCCAAGGTGGTCGAGTATGCGCGCTACCATAAAATCCACAATATCTTCTACGGTTTGTGGATGATTATAAAAGCCGGGATTCGCTGGTAATATTACTGCGCCCATACGAGAGAGTTTAAGCATATTTTCCAGATGAATATCTGAGAATGGTGTTTCCCGTGGCACCATGACCAGCTTTTTACGCTCTTTTAAAATAACATCTGCTGCCCGCTCCAGCAGGTTTGCGCTCGCCCCCACTGCAATGGATGACAATGTACCCATTGAACAGGGACACACCACCATCGCATCAACACTGGAAGAACCACTGGCAATCGGTGATGCCCATTCAGATTCACCACAGACTTTTAACTGCCGCTCGTCAACCCCATAGCGTTTGCACAGTTGATCATGCAAATCACGGCTATTAGCCGGCCAGCTCAGTTCCGTTTCCATGCTAATAACCACATGTGCTGCCCGGGTCACTAGCAAATACACTTTATGATTATGGGTCAGTAACTGCTCTAATAAACGGATGCCATATTGCACACCGGATGCACCACTGATGGCGAGAATGATGGTTTTATTATCTGTATTCATAGTCTGAGGCCTTTCAACCTTATGTGTAAGGGCAAACAAAAAAGACAGTCAAATGAATGCGAATAACCGTAAAGCGCTCAAATAAATGCATGCATTTATTCTCGACTATTTGCATATTTAGTGCTGTCTTTTTCTTTTCATTTTTAAAGTACACTCAATATCTTTTGATGTATTCCACCAAATGCACCATTACTCATCACCAGTATATGGTCACCGGGCTGGCTTTGTTTAGCTAACAGACTCACTACATCATCAATCGAGCGCATGAGTACGGCTGGACTCGTGACTTCATCAACAACTGACTGCATATCCCAGTCGACATCCGCTGGCTGAAATAAAACAACTTCATCTGCCAGTTTCAATGCGGGCGCTAACTGTTTTTTATGCACCCCCATACGCATGGTATTAGAACGAGGCTCCAACACCGCCCATATTTTTGCAGTACCCACCGCATCCCTTAATCCCTGTAGTGTTTCAGTAATGGCTGTAGGGTGATGTGCAAAATCATCATAAACCGTTTTGTTATTCACTTCTCCCGCTACTTCCATGCGTCGCTTAATGCCTTTGAATTCTTTTAAAGCTTCAATGGACAGTGCAACCGGGACTCCGACATGTTGCGCCGCAATAATGGCAGCCAGAGCATTCATTCTATTATGAGGACCAAGCAAATTACCTTTTACTGTTCCCTGATTTTCATTATTAAACAGCACATCAAAGCGTCGACCATCGGCTGAAACATTAGCAATTTTCCACGGTTTTTTTCCTGCCTTACTCGTAAAACCCGCCCGCTCACTCCAGCAACCCTTTTGCAATACATCCTGGACATTTTCATCATCTCCATTGTAAACAATTAAACCTTCGCTGGGCACGGTTCTCACTAAATGATGAAACTGTTTTTTAATGGCATTTAAATCTTCAAAAATATCCGCATGATCAAACTCCAGATTATTTAGTATCGTGGTGCGTGGGTGATAGTGAACAAACTTGGAACGCTTATCAAAAAATGCCGTGTCATATTCATCTGCTTCCACTACAAAAAAAGAACCTTCACCGAGGCGCGCAGAAATACCGAAATTTGCCGGCACACCCCCAATTAAAAAACCCGGTTTCAAACCAGCATATTCTAAAATCCAGGCAAGTATTGAGCTAGTTGTGGTTTTGCCATGGGTACCCGCCACCGCCAGCACCCACTTATCTTTTAATACATTTTCCGCCAGCCATTGCGGGCCGGAAGTGTAGCGCATGTTTTTATTTAACACATGCTCTATGGCCTCATTGCCTCGGGACATCACATTTCCCACCACCACCTGATCCTGCCCCCTAAGATGCTCTGCTTTAAACCCCTGCATTAAATCGATGCCCTGAGCTTCCAGCTGGGTACTCATTGGCGGATAAACATTGGCATCCGAGCCAGTTACTTTATGACCCGCCTGCCGAGCAAGTACTGCAACTCCCCCCATAAATGTCCCACAAATACCCAATATATGAATGTGCACAAAAACGCCTCTTTAAATCTTTTTATTATAAGTTATAAGAATATGAGATTAATCTGTATTAAAAATATTCAGTTTATTAGCTTAAGCAATTTCTGGAAAAAATATTTTTCTTACCATTAATGTGATAACAATATAACAAACTGTTAAAATCATTGCCGCAGGTAAACGTACACCAAAAGATTCTCTGAACAAATGCGCATATACCGCTAAATTCCAGCTCACAACAATTAATAACATTATTGATAAGCCCAGCATTTCCTCGGCGACTTTTGGGTCTGCATCAAAATTAAATATCAAAGGCAAAACAAGCAACTGAAAAAAGGCCCCATACTCGCCATGCTTATCGCACTTTGCACAAAGCGCTCGCTTTTGGAGAATGCCTGCAAACATAAATACACAAAGGCAATCAAAACCATCGTGTCCAGTGCCATTGCAAAAATAGCCTGAGGAAAAGTCGCTGATATCATTAAGCCAGGGATGCCGGTTGCAAAATAACCCAACAAACAAAGCTTCATTAATGCGGGTGAAAATGGAAAATCCTGGGGGCCTTTCTTTAGCAATAAATTGCCCAGTAAAATATTGCCGAATGAAATTTTATTAAAACTATTCATATATTTCTAAAGTAACCCATATAAAGATGCAGAGAAAAACAAAGATAAGTTGGAAAACTGCTTTGAATCTACGATAATTATAACTCAATTAAGCAATGACCCGAAATTATGCAGCTCACAATTACCCGTCCAGATGACTGGCATTTACATGTTAGAGATGGCGCAGCCCTTCAATACACCGTACCTTTCACGGCCCGGCAGTTTGGTCGTGCGATAATTATGCCCAACCTAACCCCCCCTAACATCACCACTGAGCAAGCGCTAGCCTATCGTGAGCGCATACTTGCCGCGACCCAGCCCGAGGTTAATTTCAACCCACTCATGACGCTATATTTAACCGACAACACCCCGGCAGAAGAAATTAAAAAAGCCAGGGACAGCGGCCATGTTATGGCGGTTAAGTTATATCCCGCCGGTGCGACCACCAATTCTGATGCGGGGGTCACGGATATTAAAAAATGCTATGCTGCACTACAGGCGCTGCAGCAATACAATATGCCCCTGCTGGTACATGGTGAAGTAACCCACGCGGAGGTGGATATTTTTGATCGGGAAAAACAGTTTATAGACAAGGTATTAATTCCCACCCGAAAAGCCTTCCCCGAGCTTAAAATTGTATTTGAACACATCACCACAAAAGATGCGGTAGAGTATGTTTTAGCGGAGGATCGATTCACCGGTGCAACCATAACCCCCCAACATTTACTTTATAATCGCAATGCTATATTTGAAGGCGGCATTCGCCCCCACTATTATTGCTTGCCCGTATTAAAACGTGAAGAACACCGCCTTGCCTTGAATATGGCTGCCACCTCCGGCAATAATAAATTTTTTCTGGGCACCGACAGTGCTCCCCACGCACAGCATAAAAAAGAAATTTCCTGTGGCTGCGCAGGCATTTTTTCTGCCCCCCTGGCTATTGAGCTTTATGCCCGCGCATTTGAAGCTAATAATGCATTAGATAAGCTAGAAGGCTTTGCGAGTTTTTTTGGGGCGGATTTTTATGGCCTTGAACGTAATAAGGAAACGATTACCCTGCAGAAAAAGAGCTGGACAGTACCGGATACGTACCCCTATGTAGACGGTGAAATTATTCCTTTACATGCAGGTGAGACAGAAAGCTGGCAGTTAATGGATTAAAAATAATTAATCCTGGTCAAAACTTAACAATATGCCTGCCATTTTATTTTTTAGTCATACGCTTTTTATCCGCCACTTTTTACCATGGAGTTTTTTTACTGCGCATTAGTAAACCGGGGTTACTTTATACCCCTGGGCTTCAAGTAAATCCAGAACACCACCCCTGCCGGGCAAGTGCAAAGCGCCTATTGCAATAAACGCTTTGCCCTGCTTTAAAAGCGGGGAAAGCCTGTTTGCCATGCGCACATTTCTAGCGTCTAGCAGCTGGTTCATAAAACGGTCATCTATTTCAGAATCTGGGTACATAAACTCACTTTGAATATTCACCAATCCGGCTAAATCCCGATTAATGTATGCGCTGAGCATTTTCGGAAACAGTGCGTCTGTTGTTTCAATGTCTTTGATCGCGCGATTTAGCAGCCACAACTGATCTTTCATTGCCATTGATTCAAATATGTCAATTTGTTCCTGCACAGTTTCCAGCCCGCTAACCTGCATTTTTCGCTGAAGCGCAGTTTTAAAAAGTACCATATCCAGTGCGGGTTTATTTTGTAGCTGCTGATCAGCAGGCAACATTAATAACATCAAAACCGCCCAGGGTTTCATATTATTGACTACTTCTTCAGTGATAAAAATGCGTTTATCTAGTAATCGAGTTAGTTGCCCATAATCGCTTTTCCCCATAAGAGCACTTAATGTTCGACCATCCTCAAAAAAGCTGAGGCGGGATACATAGGCAATTGCCTCAAAATTCATCAGTACTTCCATCACAAAATGATCCGCCTGCTCGAACGCCTGCTCGACCGGAGCGGCCAGCCTGGTAACCCTCGGGTCACTCACATGCATAGTGCCATATAGATAACTCGCTGACGTTGTGGGCTTTTCGATTTTCCATAACAGGCCATTGGGGTGTAGAATGCTCGGCTTAACTTCTGACCCCGCATTGCTAAAAGATATATCGCCAAATAGCAGCAGGGTGATCACTAACCATAATTTTATATTTTTCATAATTAAATATATTACAGCTGACTAAAAGAATCATCACCCGAATGAGTATAGAATCAGATAAACCAACGCCTATGTCACGCCGCTTTAGAGGCTTTATGCCAGTTGTAATTGATGTGGAAACCGGTGGCTTTAATGCCAAAAAAGATGCACTACTTGAAGTTGCCGCGGCTACTTTAAAGTTAGACGACAATGGAATCATCGAAATTGATGAGCAAATATGTCGTCACATTGTGCCCTTTGAAGGCTCAAACATGGAACCAAAGTCCTTAGAAATAACCGGCATCGACCCCTATCACCCATTTCGTATGGCAATCGGTGAGGCCCAGGCATTGGGGGAAGTCTTTTCGTTTATTCGTAAGAGCCTGAAAAAAAATCAGTGCAAACGCGCCATCATGGTTGGCCATAACACCGTGATGGATTTAAGTTTTATTAATGCTGCCGCTGAACGCTGTAATATTAATCGCAACCCGTTCCATCCTTTCAGCACGTTTGATACCGTGTCTTTTGCGGGTCTGGCTTATGGGCAAACCGTGCTATCAAGGGCAGTAAAGGCTGCGGGTATAGACTGGGATAACGATCAGGCACATTCTGCCAGTTATGACACACTCAAAACCGCAGAGTTATTCTGCAATATTGTAAATCGTTGGCGCAGATCAACCGGAATGGTTTGGTCTGCACACATCGACGATTAATGTTAACATAGCAGACTAATAAGCCTGAAAATAATTCAGGCTAATAAAGCCCCGTATCTGATTCGGGCGTAAAGGAATAACTGCTATTTAATCCAGGGACACTCTGATTAAGTTGCAGTATAAAGACATAGCTTTAATTTACAAAGGCAACTATCATGGATTTAGCATATGCTCGCCTGGCTTATTTAGGCGGTAACAATAAAAATAGGGCTCGCAATAAAGTACTCATGACAAATAAAGATGTCTCAATAATCATCGTAGACGACATGCAGTTTAGCCGTGTAGTCATCCAGGCCGCCCTCAAAAAAGCAGGTTTTAGCAATATTCGCGTAGCCTCCCGCGCCAAAGAAGCGCTGGATATGATGGCTGAGAATCACGCAGATGTAGTACTCGCCGACTGGGTTATGCCCGAAATGGACGGTCTGGAACTTACTGGTATTATTCGCCAACACGATGAAGAGTTAGGTGTATACACCGCCATAATATTATTTACCGCGCAGGAAGGCATAGAGCCTTTGGTGGAAGCCTTCGAACGCGGCGTAGATGACTATATTTGCAAACCCCCCAATCCACATGAATTAGCCGCACGGGTCAATGCGGCTGCCAGAATTGCATCCCTGCAAAATGATTTACTGGAAACTTCACAGCAGCTGGAAGACACAATAAAGCATCTGGAAGAGATGGCACTAACCGACCCCCTGACCGGCGTTGGAAATCGCCGCTTATTAACCCGCCAGCTTGAGTACCATTTACTTGACGCCTCTGCTCGCCAGGGTGGCGTGTGTTTTGTCATGCTCGATATCGATCATTTTAAAGTTATCAATGACACCCATGGGCATGATGTGGGGGACGAGGTATTAATCGGCTTTACTCGTCGTATACGTCGCACCGTGCGCCCAACAGATCTGGTCGCCCGCATGGGTGGCGAAGAGTTTGGCATTATTATGCACTACACCCGTGCGGAAAATTTTCGCCACTCCACGCTGGAGCGCATGTTGGCGGGCATAAACCAGCGACCCTTTAAAACATCTGCAGGAGACCTGAGCGTTACCGCTTCTATAGGTGTATGCTTTTACAGAGGCGAAGGTGAGCAACCTTCCGTGCAGGGGTTAATTAAATGCGCTGATGAAAAATTATATGAGGCCAAGTCTTTGGGACGCAATCAAATTGTTTTTTAGAAGATAATGTTAATTAAACCCCCAAAAAAAACACGCTTAATGCGTGTTTTTTTTGGGGGCAACGGATCGTTTAGCTACCAACCGCCTCATCAATCATCTTTTTAAGCTCACCCTTTTCAAACATCTCAAGGGTAATATCACAACCACCAATTAGTTCACCATTAATGTAAACCTGTGGAAAGGTTGGCCAGTCTGCATAACGTGGCAGGTTTTGAAAAATTTCCTGATCCGCCAGAACATTACAATAACCAAATTCTTTTTCACACTGTTTTAAGGCTTCCGAGGTACGACTCGAAAAACCACAGGAGGGAAACTGCGGCGTACCTTTCATAAATATAAAAACCGAGTTACTTTTAACCGCTTCATCAATACGCTCCATTACGTCCATACACCACCTCAAAAATTGAATTATCAAAAAACTGTTAACGCTATATGGGGGGTATTTTAAACTTTTCAAGGCAGGGATAACACCCTGCGAACGAGGGGTATTAAGCCAGCTATGGCACACCTGCTGCCCCCCCTGTTGTGATGCCATCAAACGTTAATCATTTTAAACATTACGCTGCAACCACATTTCCAGCAACGCCAGATGCCAAAGTTTACTACCCTGCAGTCGAGTATGGTAATCCTCAGGTTTGGCGAGTAATTTCTCGACATAATCCGCCTGAAACAGACCCCGCTGACGCGCTGCATCACTGTGCAGAATTTCCTTCATAAAATCCAGAAACTCTCCGCGCACGTATTTTAATGCGGGCACGGGAAAGTAGGCTTTGGGACGATCAATAATCGGGTCTGGCACAATTCCCCGAGCAATTTTTTTGAGCACATGTTTGCCGTGACTTTGTAATTTCATTTCCGGCGGCATACTCGCGGCCAGCTCCACCAGCTCGTGATCCAGAAAAGGCACTCGAGCTTCCAGCCCCCATGCCATAGTCATATTATCCACCCGCTTTACCGGATCATCTACAATCAGGGTGGTTACATCCAACTTTAAAACCCGGTCTAAATATTCATCCGCATTACCTTTGGCAAGCAGTTGAGTAATTAGTTTGCCAGTGTGATCTTCTCCCTGAAATGGCTGGCTAACAGTTTGCAGATACTCGTCGTGATCACGATCAAAATAACGTGTCGCAAAACGCTGTAAGTCGTTTTCACCAGCGGCATTGTGCATTTGCGGGTACCAGAAATAGCCCCCGAAGACCTCATCTGCCCCCTGTCCGCTCTGCACTACTTTTACTTCTTTGGAAACCTGCTCAGATAGCATGTAAAAAGCTACCGAATCCTGTCCCACCATCGGTTCCGCCATCGCATCTACGGCATCGGGCAGGTAATCCAGTACCCGGTCATTACGAATAAAAAATTTATGATGCTCAGTTTCATATCTATCGACAATTAAATCTGAGAATTCAAATTCATTGCCCTTCTCTTCCGGCTGGTCTTCAAAACCCACAGTAAAGGTTTTGATATTACCAACACCGGCTTCGGCCAACAGCGCCACCAGCAAACAGGAATCCAGTCCGCCGGATAGCAATACCCCCACCGGCACATCGGCAATGGTTTTACGCTTTTCTACCGCTGAACGTAATGAACTGTGGATAGCTTCAACCCATTCCTCTTCGTGCATTTTCTCCTGTGGCCTACAGGCATTTAGCACCCAGTACTCTCGCTCACTCAAACCACCATCGGTGCTAAAACACAGGCAATGCGCCGGGCGCATTTTTTTTATACCATTTAGAATGGTGTGAGGTGCAGGAATCACCGCATGCAAGGTCAGCTGATGATGCAGACCCACAGAATCAATGGTGGTATCAATATCGCCGGTGGACAACAGGGCCTGGGCATTAGACGCGAATAGAAGTCGCTGACCATTAAAGCTGTAATACAGGGGCTTTATGCCCAGTCGATCACGCCCCAGAAACAAACGCTGCTTACGCATATCCCAGATCGCAAAGGCAAACATGCCATGCAGTCGTTCAACACAGGCTTCACCCCATTCCGCATAGGCTTTTAAAATAACTTCCGAATCACCGCTGGAAAAAAAGTGATAGCCCTTATCCTGTAACTCGCTACGTAGTGCGGGAAAATTATAAATAGTGCCATTAAAAACTAATGCCAGGCCAAGCTGCTGATCAACAAGCGGCTGATTGGCATGCTCGGATAAATCAATAATCGCCAGCCGTCGATGCCCGAATGAAACGGGCCCGTCTGAATAAGAGCCACCGTGATCTGGTCCACGACGCTCCAGTCGACTCATCATTTTATGGGTTCTTGCTAAATCAGGGGTTGAGCCATCGAACCGAAATTCACCACAGATTCCGCACATAATCTATTCTCTTTAATTTTATTTTTTACTGAAGTAACGCAACCTTTCCCCGAGGGAGACAGCCCACAACAGGACACACCAACTTTAAAATAATTGCTCAGGAATATCGCCCTTACTTTCTACGCCAACCGGCTGTGCGCCCCCCGCCACCTCTTTCGGTGCCAGCTCTTCACGGAACACTTCAAATACCACATTGGTGTCTGCTGCATTTGCGAGCTCGCCGGTTTCCGCATTAATTTTAACATTTACCAGACCTTCAGGACGAGGCGCAACGGTTTCGGGCATACTTTTTAATGCGGTGCGCATAAATTCTATCCACATGGGCAGCGCGGCTTTTGAGCCGGTTTCATAATTCCCCAGTGATAATTGTTGCTGGTCAAACCCAACCCAGGCGGTTGCCACCAGTTTATTATTAAAGCCATTAAACCAGGCGTCTTTCTGGTCATTCGTTGTACCTGTTTTTCCGTGTAAATCGCTACGCCCAAGCACCCTGGCTCGACGACCAGTGCCACGTTTTATCACATCCTGCAAAATGGTATTCATAATGTAGATAATACGCTCATCCACCGTACGCTCGGCCTGTTTGGGTAATTTATAGGTTAAATTTGACTCCTGAGACTCCCCATCCGGCAGTTCACCTGCGGTTCCATTCTCTGTAGCACCCGCCAGTGTCTCGTTATTTGAGTCGGCTACATTAGCTTCTGTCGCCTCCTGCCGATCACGTTTAATCCCACCCTTCATGCCTTTTTCTGCAACCGACGACTCATTCTGCTGCTTCTGCAGTTCCTGGCTCAACAACTGCTCCTGCCGCTGCATTTCATCCGCATCCCCCTCAACACCATCTTTCTGTTGGGGTAAGACGACGCCTCTGGCCTTAAGCTCACAACTAACACAGGCCATTTCGGGATCGGCCTCAAACAATACATTGCCATTTATGTCTTCAATTCGCTGAATGAAATAGGGCTTAATTCTGTACCCTCCATTTGAAAAAACCGCATAACCGGTGGAAAGCTGCAATGGGCTAAGCTCACCACTGCCCAGTGCCAGTGACAGGTCATGGGGTAGCTGGTCGGAATCGAAGCCATATTGTTTGGCAAAGTTTGTTGCATAAGCCACACCGATTGAGCGCAGGATACGAATGGACACCAGGTTACGTGATTTAAATAACGCCTCACGTAACCGGGTTGGTCCAAAGAATTTTCCACTATAATTTTCCGGGCGCCATGTCCCCTCCAGCGCCGGGTCATGAAACACCACCGGCGCATCATTAATTAAGGTTGCAGCGGTGTAGTTGCGGCTTAACGCAGCACTATAAACGAAAGGCTTAAAGCTTGAGCCCGCCTGGCGCTTAGCCTGCACTGCACGGTTAAATTTGCTGTAATGAAAATCATACCCCCCCACCAGCGCCTGCAGTGCACCGTCATTTGAGCGCAGTGCTGTAAATGCACCCTGCACTTCGGGTATCTGCCCTAAAATCCACTTCCCTTCTTCTTTATAAATTCGAATGATATCGCCGGGTTTTAATATCTCACTGGCCGTTTCTGGCTCCTTACCCTGGCGATTTCTGTCTATAAAGGGTTTTGCCCATTTCAAACCATCCCAGTCGAGATTAATCAAACGCCCACCCCGCAGGTAAACCCGCGCGCTTTGTTCACCCACTTCCAGTACCAGTGCCGCATATAAACCGCCAACAGTACCTAAATCCTCAACTGATTCACGCCACAATATCTCAGACGCTTCACTATCGAGTTCCGTATCATCCGGACTCAGGTCAATATTTTGTTTTGCGCCACGGTAACCATGGCGTATATCGTAATCTCTTAAGGCGTGACGTAAACTCTGATTTGCAGCACGCTGTAAGCGCCCATCAATCGTTGTGAAAACATTTAACCCCTGAATATAAGCATCTTCACCGAATTGTTTGCTTATTTCGTGACGTACCATCTCAGCCACATAAGAGGCGGAAACATCCACAGGTGAATCATGCAAACCTGCGGTAGCGGGTTGTGCTTTTGCATATCGCATATCAGCTTCACTGATAAACCCCAGCTCCAGCATGCGCTTTAATACATAGTTACGTCGAATTAGTGCACGATCAGGATTTACAATAGGGTTATAACGTGAGGGTGCTTTTGGCAAGCCAGCTATCATTGCTAGCTGAGCCAGATTAAGTTCTTCCAATGAAACACCATAATAGACACGCGCTGCTGCTGCCACACCGTAAGCCCGATTACCCAGATAAATTTTATTTAGATAAAGTTCTAATATCTGATCTTTTGATAATTGCTGCTCAATTTTTAATGCCAGAAATATCTCATTTAATTTTCGACCAAAGGTTTTTTCTCTGCTCAGGTAAAAGTTTCGCGCTAGCTGCATAGTAATGGTACTGCCACCCTGACCCCGCTTTCCGGTGGTGGCCATTACCATTACCGCACGTAAAATACCTTGATAATCAACACCGGGGTGCTCATAAAACCGATCATCTTCCGCCGCTAAAAATGCCTGCCTCAAACTCAGGGGAATATCATCTATGGCTTTTGGTGCACGCCGCTTTTCACCGTATTCTGCAATCAGGCCGCCCTCTGAGCTATAAATTCTCAGAGGCACCTGTAGCTGAATCTCACTTAAACCTTCAATAGAGGGAAGCTTTGGCTCAAGGTACAAATACAGCCCGATTAAACTGGTAAAGCCAATTATGGCCAGTACGAGGAAAATTTTAGAACTAACCCGAAGAAATTTTAAAAACTTTTGCATATTATTTTGTTTAACCCTTTTGCAATCTTTTTGATTGCTAATCCCGTATTGAGCCCTGTTAAATTGAAAAAATTGACCCGTCCGCAACCCTGTTCATTTAGTGAAATTGACTTATTTTTCAGACACCTAACTTTTATTCGAACCTCTATCTGTTAAAAAGTTGCTTTTCTTTTCAGATTATTCTGACGATAAAGGTGACTTTTACTCTGCGTGAATTATAGTCTCAGAAAACAAATCAAGCGACAGTAATTTGAAAATAGACTAGTATTATTCGATACTTGCGGCTAATATTTAATGCAAATACACACAAAAGAGCTATAACTACTTATACTCAAAGTGGATTAAGGGGATTGAGACGTGTTTCAACTGAAACGCAAAAAACCATCATTACTAGGAATAGACATAAGCTCCACTTCTGTCAAGGTGGTCGAGCTATCTCAGACTGATTCCGGCTATCGCGTAGAGAGCCTGGCAGTTGAGCCACTACCTGCTAATGCGGTGACTGAAAAAAACATTCAGGATGTTGAAGCTGTTGGGGAGTCCCTTGCTAAAGCTTTAAAGAAGTCCGGTTCAAAGTGCAAACTAACTGCGCTGGCGGTGCCGGGCTCGTCCGTCATAACTAAAATCATAACCATGCCTGCCAGTTTATCTGATGCGGAGCTGGAGGCTCAGATTGAGCTGGAAGCGGATCAGTACATCCCTTACCCGCTGGAAGAAATTAATCTGGATTTTCAGGTACTGGGCCCGACCCAGGCCAACCCGGAAACGGTTGACGTTCTACTCGCAGCTTCGCGCAGTGAGAATGTTGAAATGCGTACTGCGGTTGCTGAAATTGCCGGCCTCACGGCAAAACTGGTTGATGTTGAAGCCTATACCATTGAAAAGGCTTCCAGCCTGATTATTCCACAGGCCAACTACACTGATAGCGAAACTGACTCCAATTCATTTGTCATTGCAGTGCTCGATGTAGGAGCAACGATGACTAGCCTCAACGTGATTGAAAACGGTGAATTAATTTATACCCGTGAGCAGGCCTTTGGTGGCAAACAACTGACTGAAGAAATCATGCGTCGCTACGGACTGGCTTATGAGGAAGCTGGCAGACTGAAAAAAGCCGGTGGCCTGCCGGATAACTATATCCCCGAAGTTCTGGAGCCATTTAAAGAAAATATGGCACAACAGGTGAGCCGTTTTCTACAGTTTTTCTATACTGCCGGTCAACATGAATCAGTGGATATGATTGCACTTGCAGGTGGCTGCGCATCCATACCCGGTATCGATGAGCTAATTTCTACTCAGCTGGGTATAGAAACTATCATTGCCAACCCTTTCGCACATATGGATTTATCAAACAAAGTTAATTCTCAGGCACTGAGCAATGATGCACCTGCTCTAATGATAGCCTGCGGACTGGCCATGAGGAGTTTCGACTAATGGCTCAAATTAATCTGCTGCCCTGGCGCGAAGAGCTACGCAAAGAGCAGACCAAGCAATTCGTGACAATGGCGGGCCTGGCACTATTGCTCACCGCTTCCCTTATTATGATGGTGCATATGAATGTCGCCGGCATGATTGAACATCAGAATGGTCGCAACAATCTACTCAAAAATGAAATTAAACAGCTTGATGAGCAGCTGAAAAAAATTCAGGGGCTGGAAGACACCAAGGAACAACTTCTATCGCGCATGGAAATCATTCAATCATTGCAACAGAAACGACCTCAGATTGTTCACCTGTTTGACGAAATTGTACGAACCATTCCTGAAGGTTTGCATATTAACGAAATAAAACAGTCAGGTGATAGCATTACAATTAGTGGCATTGCTGAATCAAATGGCCGTGTATCTGCATATATGCGCAATATTGACGCCTCCGACTGGATGACTAAACCTAAACTACAGGTCATTGAAAGCACCCGTAAAGATGGTCGTGGCAGTAAATTTATTCTGGTGGCCCAACAATCAGCACCTAAAACTGATGCCGATAAAGCCGGGGAGTTATAAATATGGATTTATCCAAATTAAATGAATTTGATATCAATGATATAGATATTGAAGACATAAAAAAAATCGGGAGTGCTCCCACACCCGTTAAGGTAGCCCTTATTGTTGTTCTGTGTTTAATTGCTGCTGGCGCCGGTATTTATTTCGATACCCTGGGCCAACTTGACGTATTAGAAGCCGCGGAAAAAAAGGAACAGTCACTGCGTGTTACCTTTGATAAGAAACAGAGTAAAGCGGCCAACCTGGAAGCCTACGCACAACAACTCGAAGATATGAAAAAATCTTTCGGTGCCCTGGTACGCCAGTTGCCTAATAAAACCGAAATTGAATCACTGCTGACTGACATATCCCAGACCGGCATTGCCAGTGGGCTTGAAATTGAATACTTCAAACCCGAAGGTTTATCTCCCAAGGAATTCTATGCTGAATTTCCGATTAAGCTAAGAGTCACGGGACGTTACCACCAGTTTGGAAAATTTGTCAGCGGAGTTGCAGCACTGCCGCGGATTGTAACCATGCGTGATATTAGTATCAGTAAGCCTGATGACAAAGCCGGTGTATTACTACAAATGGAAGTAACTGCCGTCACCTATCAATACCTAGACGAACAAGAGGATGTTTAAGAATGTCCTTAAAGCTTAATAGTTCACTAATCGTCATGGTTTTAGCGCTGAGTGCTTGCTCACATAGCAATGAAGATTTAACCGCTTTCATTGCAAAAACCAAAACCAAACATCTGGGCAGTGTTCAACCTTTACCTACATTTGAGCCCTACAAAAATTTTACCTATTCCGCCTCTGAGTTAAGAGATCCGTTCGAGGCCGCATTTGAGCCGGAAGTCGGGGAGACCTCTGCGGATGTGAGTGGTTTAAGGCCCGCGGCTAACCGCCCAAAAGAGCCACTCGAAACCTATCCATTAGACACCCTGAGAATGGTTGGGATTTTAATTCAAAATGAAAACACCTGGGGCCTGGTTAAAGATCCTAATAATGTTGTACATAGAGTACAAACCGGTAACTACGCAGGCCAGAACGAAGGCCAGATCATCGCAGTTACAGAAAAACAGATCGATATTATTGAAATTATTCCAGATGGACTGGGAGGCTATATTGAACGTACCGCCTCACTCGCCATTGGATCAAAATAAATTAAAGTACGGAGCAACCATGAACAGCCTATTAACCAGCATTAAAAGTTCAATGCATATCAGAATCATGCTTAGTTTCATGCTAATGATGCTATCAGGTTTAAATTTACAACTGGCTAACGCCGCTAACAATAATATTGAAGAGATAACCTACTCATCCTTGCCAGGAAACCGCTTACAGATAAATGTTCGTCTGACAAACCCTGGCGAGAAACCATTAAGCTTTAATATTGACAACCCGGCCCGTATCGCTTTTGACTTTAATAACACCAAAAGCCAGCTCCCCAAAAGAAGGCAGCAAATTGGCGTCGGCGTTGCGCAGTCTTTAACCGCGGTAACGGTAAAAGATAAAACCCGCGTTATTTTAAACTTATCGGAAACGGTTCCGTATAATATTTCAGTTAGTAACAACATCGTTTCAATTGTGCTGGAAAGTGAAGCATCAAATACCCTTGCGGGTACTAGTTCAGAATCAAGCGGCCGCATTGTTTCAAGTGCCACATCGACTGGCGATGAAAGATCTGTTACAAAAATAGATTTTCGTCGTGGCGACAAGGGCGAAGGCCGTGTTTTACTGTCTTTATCTGAAGCCAGCATTCCGATGGACATCAGTGAAGAGTTTGGTAAAATTGTCGTTAACTTCACCAATACCAGCCTGCCCAAAGATTTACACCAGCGCCTGGACGTTCTCGACTTTGCTACACCGGTAAAAACGATTGATAGCTTCCAGATTGATGGTAACTCACGCATACTTATAGAGCCCAGCACCAAGGACTTTACACACCTGGCCTACCAGACTGACAAACTCTTCACCATTGAGTTTATCCCGGTATCCAAAGAAGAGTTAGAAGAGCAGAAAAAAGCCAAGTTTGGTTACACGGGTGAACGTCTTTCATTAAATTTCCAGGATATTCCCGTGCGCGCTGTACTACAGCTTATCGCAGATTTCACCGGCTTAAATGTTGTAGTAAGCGATTCGGTTGACGGCAACCTGACGCTGCGTTTAAAAAATGTTCCCTGGGACCAGGCATTGGACATCATCCTAAAAGCCAAAGGGTTATCAAAACGCGAATCGGGTAATGTCATGTTAATTGCACCGAGCGAAGAGATAGCCGCTCAGGAAAAAATAGATCTGGAAGCCCAGGCCCAGGTTACTGAACTCGCACCTATACGCAGTGCATTCTTCGAAATTAACTTTGCCAAAGTATCCGATCTGGCTTCGCTTTTTGAAGGTGACGGTGAAGATGGCTCTCTCAACCTGCTTTCTCCCCGAGGCAGTGTCATTATGGATGAGCGTACCAATACGCTTATCGTTAAAGATACCGACACCGTTATTTCCGAAATCAGACGCACACTGACTAAACTCGATATTCCAGTTAGACAGGTCTTAATTGAATCCAGAATAGTTATAGCGGTTGATGATTTCAAAAAGGAACTCGGGGTACGCTTTGGCACTACCGCAATAGAGGCTCAGGGCACTGATGGGCTAAATGCAACAACGGGTACAGCTTTTGGTACAGACACTATATCCAGCAGCGCCATTAACAACTTACAAGACCCTGCAAATGGCACAATTTTTCCAGTTGATGTCCCGGGAGGCCTTGCAGGTGCAGACAGGTTAAATGTAAATATGCCCGTAATTGGAGCCGCAGGCAGCATAGCATTCACCGTACTCAGCGGTGGAAATTTACTCGACCTTGAACTCTCCGCATTACAGGCTGAAGATAACGGTGAAATCATTTCAAGCCCAAGAGTTGTCACCTCAGATCGCCATGAAGCCTTTATCGAACAGGGTGTTGAAATACCCTATCTATCTGCAACGTCAAGTGGTGCAACACAGGTACAGTTTAAGAAAGCGGTATTAAGCATTAAAGTGACACCACAAATCACCCCGGATGATAGAGTGATAATGGATCTATCCGTCAATAAAGATGCGGTTGGCCAGGTATTCTCCAACATTCCAAGTATCGATACACGCCAGGTAACCACGCAGGTTTTAGTTAATAATGGCGACACTATTGTACTGGGTGGCATTTATGAAACCGAAACTCGAAATGAGTTGGACAAGGTGCCCGTATTGGGCGATCTGCCATTAGTTGGTAGCCTGTTCCGGCACACATTGGAAAGTATTGAAAAACAGGAGTTACTGATATTTGTAACACCTAAGATATTAAAAGATACGCTTAGCCTGTAATTAAGGTGGCACAGGATATTAATTATGAAAAATAAATTAACGCTTTTATCTTGCACATTGATTTCAGTCTTGCTAGTTGGCTGCGGAGGTGATTCCAGCCCCTTTGTAACTGGAGGCGGTCAAAATGCGGGTTCTGTTATTGATGTAGACAAGCTGACTTTTAGCAGTGATGACTTATTTCCACAACTGGTCACCGTAACTTATGGCGATGGAACCATTATTCCAGCTACTGAAATAGAATCAATAAACTCGATATCTGTAAATAATACATTCCCCGTTAGCGTTATCGCTGCCGATAGATTCAGAAGATTGGTACCCGGCACCACCATGAATTTCAGAACGAATTATGGTTCAATAGAACCGACCTGCACATTAGACCCAACAGGTTTTTGCACCGTAGATATAATTTCATTGGGTAGTCTGCCTTTAGAACCTAATTTGCTATTTAATGGTTATGTAAATAATGACATTACACAAAACCAGACTATTTTTATGAATATTGTTGTCTACACACAGGGTGAAGAATCGTTCACCGACATCAATGGCAATGGTTTTTTTGATGATGGTGATATCTTTCTAATAGACATCGATGAGCCGTACATTGACAATAACAACAACGGTGTATACGATCTTGGTGTTGACATAATAATTGATCTGGACAATGACGGTGCTTATACGCCTGCAGACGGATTATATAGCGGTTCTAACTGCCAGCATTCATCTTTGTGCAGCCCTAACTCAAGCATCGTCATCTGGGCAAGGCAATATATAGATCTGGTATCTTCAAACTAAGCCTGCTTCTGACGACTAAAATTTAATTACATTCTGGTGTATTTCAGTGCTTAAATTAATTTCGATTCTATTTGTTTTATTATCTTTAACTCTGCAATTAAGCGCCTGTGGCAGTGGCGATGACAGCCCGTTCAAAGCACCTAACTCTGGCGGCGGTGGCGGTGGCGGCGGTGGCGGCGGTGGTGGTGGCGGCGGTGGCGGCGGCGGTGGCGGCGACGGTGGCGACGGTGGAGATGAACCTACATTACCTTCAAACTTTTCAATAGAAGCCAGCTATTCTTTTGGTGAACCCATAAATGTACAGATGTCAGACAATGGGGATACAATAATTTTTAGTGAACGTTCCGATTTAGATGGTAATAATCCTGATAATCTAGAACAAATTTTTCAGGCAAGCAACGGAACAATTACCCAACTAACAAACTTCACTATTGGCAATGAAGGATTGACCAAATATCAAGATCCTAACCGATTTCAAAAACTTGTTCTATCTGGTGATGGTTCGGTGGTTGTGTGGGTCGACGATCTTGACCCCTTAGGGACAAATGCGGATGGATCATTTGAAGTTTTTTCATACAATATTCCCAATGATACGTTAAGACAACTGACAAACACAACAGTCATTGATCCTGTTACAAGCAGCACTCCCGGAATTACACAGGATGGGAGCACTGTGGTCTTTGTATCCTGGGCCGATCATACAGGAAGCAACCCAGGGAATATTAGACAAATATTTAGTGTGTCCACAGACGGTATTGGCACATTTTCACAAATCACTAATTCAACATTTAGTGGTGCTGTAAGCCAGGTCAGTATATCCGGAGATGGCTCCAGAGTTACATTTAGCTCTGCCGGTGACTGGATAAATACTGGTGGCACCATCGCCGCGAATTCTACAAATATTTATACCATCGATTTTGCTGGAACTAACTTAGCCATTCAAACATCATCAGCAAGTGGTGAAGACACCGAATCCCCCCTAATCAGTAATGATGGCAGCATCATTGTTTTTTCATCAAATTCCGACATTAACACTGGGAACAATTCGGATAATAGCATTGAAATATTTGCACTTGATATGACCGGTCCTACGATCACGCAACTAACAACTGATTGGAGGCCAAATCTCATATCATATGCTGATGAATTCTTTGATCTAAGCTCAGATGGAAGCAAAGTAATTTACCTGGAGCGCGAAGATGCGGGCTTCATAACAGCGGCTAATCACCAACTGTTTCTTCAAAGCGTAAATTCAGATGGCACAAACGCCACCACTATTTATTCAACTATTGTTGGTGACCTTGCTAACGAATTTTATATGGCATACCCAAGCACAAATTCAAATGCTAGCTTGACTGCTGTTTCCTCTAATCTAAATTTCACAGGAAGCTCTACATTTATATCCAATATATATACCATCGCTCCTTAAACAACACAGTTGGAGCATTGAGATATAGTTTCAACTGTGTTGTAGCTAAAGATCTTTTTTATTTTTAAAAAAGCCAACTAAGTAATGGTATCTGAGCATCGGGACACACATAGATGCCCACAAAACTACTCTTAAATACTCACGTCATCCTATAGAAGTGATAAACTCCAATTTCTATGAACATCAAACCCAACATCTTCCTAATCGGCCCCATGGGGGCAGGCAAAACCACCATGGGACGGCAAATTGCCAAGCGCCTGAATATGGATTTTGAAGATAGTGACCATGCTATTGAAGCCCATACTGGTGTTGATATCCCACTCATTTTTGAGAAAGAAGGCGAAGCCGGTTTTCGTAAACGTGAAAGTGCGATCATCGATGAACTCACTCAGCATAGACATCTGGTTTTAGCCACCGGCGGGGGTGCGGTGCTGGCTGAAGAAAACCGTCGACATTTAAAAAATCGTGGTCTGGTTATCTATCTGCACAGCGACATTAAACATTTGCTGGAGCGCGTTGGTCACGACAAAAAACGCCCACTTTTGCAAACGGCAGATCCTGCAAAAACACTCAGAGGCATTATGAAAATTCGTGAACCATTATATCGGGAAACCGCAGATATCATTATTAATACAGGACAACAGTCGATTCGTGCGGTAATAAACGTTATGCTTGATAAAATCAAAGCATACAACAATACTCAGAGTTAAGATGATATCGTTAAAAGTAAATTTAGGTGAGCGCAGTTACCCGATTTGTATCGGGCAAAATCTGCTTCAACAAAGCGAGCTACTTACCCAACACATTCCCGGCAACAGTGCGCTGATCGTCAGCAATGAAACCGTTGCACCTTTGTATATGGATAGTGTAGAAAAATCATTAGGTGATATCCGCTACCAAACACTGGTGCTACCGGACGGTGAAGAACATAAAAATATAAATGTGCTCAACACTATTTATGACGCATTATTGCAAAATAAACTCGATAGAAATACCACGCTAATTGCATTGGGTGGTGGTGTTATTGGTGATATCACCGGCTTTGCCGCCGCCAGTTATCAGCGCGGTGTGCATTTAATTCAAATACCCACCACCCTGTTATCGCAGGTTGATTCCTCCGTCGGCGGAAAAACCGCCGTCAATCATCCGCTGGGCAAAAACATGATTGGCGCATTTTATCAGCCCAGGGCGGTAATTGCAGATACCAGCACATTAAACACCCTGGAAGATCGCCAGCTCAGTTCCGGTATTGCTGAAGTCATAAAATACGGCCTGATTCGTGACACTGATTTTTTACAGTGGCTGGAAGATAATATCGACAAACTCCTTGATAGGGATGCCGACGCACTTGCATATGCAATTGAACACTCCTGTCAAAATAAAGCTGAAGTCGTAGCCGCAGACGAAAGAGAGAGTGGGCAGCGTGCACTGTTAAACTTAGGTCACACATTTGGTCACGCCATCGAAACGGGCATGGGTTACGGCACCTGGTTACACGGCGAAGCCGTAGCCAGTGGCATGGTAATAGCAGCACGTTTATCAAATAAACTGGGCTGGATTACAGAAGCGGATGTTGACCGTGTAATCAATTTAATTGAACGTGCTAACCTGCCGGTTAAGGCCCCACCAGAAATGACCGCTGATAAATTTATTGAACTAATGTCGCTAGATAAAAAAGTCTCCGATGGCGTTTTAAAACTGGTGCTTTATAAATCCATTGGCAAGGCGATTATTTCCAAAGACTACACCGATGCCATTTTACGAGAAGCCATTGCTGAGAGTTATTAAGTTAACTTTTTATTAAAAACGAGATGAAAAAGCATGCATAAAGGATACGACCTACGCAACCTCGCCCCCTATGCATGCAGTGAAGCGACTTCTCGCGGCCGCTTACACCCGGAACCTGACCCGGTACACCGCACCCAGTACCAGCGAGATCGTGACCGCATTATTCACTCCGCGGCTTTTCGCCGCCTTGAATACAAAACCCAGGTATTTGTAAACCACGAAGGTGATTTATTTCGTACCCGCCTGACCCACTCATTAGAAGTTTCACAAATTGGCCGATCCATTGCCCGTGAATTACATTTACACGAAGACCTGGCTGAAACCATCGCCATTGCACATGATTTAGGCCATGCCCCTTTTGGCCATGCAGGACAGGATGCACTTAACCGCTGCATGAAAAACTTCGACGGCTTTGAACACAACTTACAGTCCCTACGCGTCGTTGATGAGCTGGAAGAAAAGTATGCTGAATTTCCTGGGCTAAACTTAAGTTTTGAATCCCGTGAAGGCATACTTAAACACTGCTCCGCAAAAAATGCCCGGGAGCTTGGCGAACTGGGGCAACGTTTTATAGACAAAAACCAGCCTAGCCTGGAAGCTCAGGCCTGTGATAAAGCCGATGAAATCGCCTATAATAATCATGATATTGATGATGGTGTGCGCTATGGCTTAATCACTATAGAACAGCTATTAGAAACACAGCTGTTTCGTGAACAACATGAAATTGTAATGCAAAAGTATCCGCAGATCAGTCGCAACTGTTTAATCCATGAAGTCATTCGCAGGATGATTAGTCGGATGGTGGTCGATTTAATTGACACCAGCAGAATTGAAATTGACCGACTAAAATTAAATCATCCCGACGATGCACGAAAACAGCAGAAATATATCGTTGGCTTTAGCGAAGGTATGCAGCAACAGACACTCGAACTAAAACGCTTTTTAATGAAAAACTTATACCGTCATTATCGGGTGCAGCGCATGACAACAAAAGCCGAAAAAGTACTCAGCGCTTTATTCGAAGCCTTTATCAACGACCAGAGCATTTTACCCCCAGATGCCTTACAACACTGTAACAACTTAAAAGATAAAATTGGCGACAATGGAATCGCACGGGGTGTTTCAGATTACATTGCAGGCATGACAGACAGATATGCGATTGTAGAATATGAGCGCATTTTTAACCCTCGACAATTATCTTTTGCAAACTTAATACCTTAAAAGCACTTTCTATGGCCAGAAAAAAATCAAACAATAATACACTTACCACTACAACTCCGGCAGTGGAACTTAACCAGCAAAGCATAGAGTATTTAGGGGTAAGCAAACAGCCTTTTGCTAATGAAATACTGTCCGAAGAAAGTTTTTTCAAGCATCAGGCGCTTACTAAAATATCAGATAGCCTTTCCCACCAGGTGCAGTTCAGTGATTTACTTTTACTCGTTGAAGGCATTAACGGTGCGGGTAAAACTTCACTGTTTCGGCAGTTTATTCAAACCGAAATAGCCAATACAAAATCCCTCTCCATACAGGCAGAAGCTACTGACACGCTGGTACAAATCCAGCAAAAAATGTCGATGCATTTGCAGGATTTAGGCGATGCCAGCTATCTCGATGATAATTTAAAAAGCTTGCAAATGTTTGACCAGGTACCACTGGCTGTTATTAATAACGGCCATGTTTTAAGTGACACCACTTTACAGGAACTGTTGCGTTATCAGCAGGAATTAAAACAGGAACACGATGTTAATTTAAAAATTTTACTTTTTGCCAATACCGGCATGAGCGAAACCCTGCAAAAAATAACCGACATACAATCGGATCAGATGTATGTACAACAACTGCCGATATTGACACCAAAACAGGCCAGTGCATTTATTAAGCACCGCCTGCGTTGTGCCGGTTATTTTGGTGCGGTTTTGCTTGATGACGAGACTATCGCGCAGATGTATAAAACCTGTAATGGTACACCGCTGGACATCATGGTGCAGTGCGCACCGCTTATCGATAAAGCTATCGCCAACATCTTAAAGCCCGAAAGTGGTCTCTGGAAAAAAGCTTTATTTGCAACTGCACTTTTATCTGTCTCACTAGGAGCTGGCTATGCTGCCTATGTTTATTTTAACAACAGCAATACCGAACCCGGCTTAGCTGAGAATACTTTCACCCCTGATACAGATACCAATGAAAATATAAAAAATAACATCGAAGAGAACACTGATGTCATTGAAATTCTTGAAAGTGAAACACTCACCACTGAATCTGAACTTAAAGCTGAAAATGGTATCAAAAATTTGCCACAGGGCAATGCAGACACACAGCAATCTCTACCTGATGACGCAAGCCTCGCAAAAACAGATGAAAACATAACTAACGAATTCATCGATGAACCAAACATTAAACATGAAATAACAGCAGATACTACGCCCGAAAATGAACCCAAACAGAATTCTGCATTAAAAGTTGAACCTTCAATCAGGCCGCAAGCCAGTAACAGCAAAAACGAAACTGAAATAAAAGTGGCTGTCGCACCTCCAGCCAAACCTGCACCTAAACTAAACCCTACACTACTTAAACTAAAAGCAATGGGACTACAGGATGCTTCGTGGTTGCTTCAGCAAAATTCGCATAACTGGACAATGCAATTACTCGGCGCTCGCGAGCCAGTGACACTTTTAAAATTTGCGCAGGCTAATAATTTATCCGCTAACGCTGCCTGGTATAAAACCTGGCTAAATGCACGACCTTATTATGTAATGGTTTATGGCAGTTATACTAGCCGAGATATTGCACGAGAATCTATTAACGGTTTGTCTCCAAAATTGCGCTCATTAAAACCCTGGGTTAAGAGCATGAAATCTGTTCAGCAGGCGTTAAAGTAAGCCGCCACATTTACTGACGCTGAATTATCTCAGTTTCATTTGCTAACTAAACGGCGCATTGTTGTGGGGCTTGTCCCTCGGGGAAACACCGCTGCTTTTTAGCACTCTGTCCCCAGTTGTGAGACCATCAAGAGCTGTACAGGGTAGCTTGTCGCACTGCCATCTGATCGGAATTACCACAAGAGACAGGGCGAAAGAATAACGCACTGCCCTGATGATGTGCATTAATAGAATACAAACTTCGAACCAACAAAACACCGTTAACTATACGTATATCCTCCACCTCCCGGTGTTTTAATCGTCACGCAATCACCTGCTTTTAATTGCCTAGAAAATTTCGGTGGGCAAACTTTTCCATTAATTAAATTTTCACCCGGTTTTGCATCATTACCATTAATGCTCCATGGCGCGTGCCGTCTTCTTTCCGTTAATAGCGTAACATGCGCGTCCTGTAGCAAGGTAAAAGAACGCAACAATCCTTCTCCGCCTTTAAACATACCCTGACCTGCAGAATTTTTTCTTAATGTATATTCATTCACCCGCAGAGGGTAATTCATTTCCAGCACTTCAATTGGTGTATTCAATGTGTTGGTCATGTGGGTTTGTACGCCACTCAATCCGTTAAACAAACTGCTCGCCCCCATGCCGCCGCCGATGGTTTCGTAATAATCCCAGGCTTCATTATATTTATTTATTTCCGCTCCCATCGCCAAATTATTCATACTGCCGTGACTGGCTGCGGGTAATTGTTGCGGGATGGCTTTTGACAACGCGCCAATAATGACATCAACAATGCGCGTACTGGTTTCAACATTTCCCGCAGCAACTGCACCGGGGCGTTGCGCATTTAGCAAACAGCCCTCGGGTGCGGTTAAACTGATGTGCCGAAAACTGCCTGCACAGGCGGGGGTATTATCAGGCATCAGGCAACGAAACACATAATAAACGGCCGCGGCGGCAACTGATAACGGGCAATTGATATTGCCTTTTACCTGCCCGGCGGTGCCGTTAAAGTCCACCGCAATCGCTATACTGCTAACCTTAATTGTGGCGCTAATTTTAATATCGGTCGTACCCTGCCCGTCATCATCCATTACATCACTAAAGTGGTAAATCCCCGAGGGAATTTCTTTTGTCGCGCTACACGCAATGCTCGCGGCATAATTATTAAGTGCTATAAGTGCCCGCTGATATTCGATTGCACCCTGCTCTTCAATTAATTCCTGCAGGCGTTGTATGCCGCGCCGATTTGCGCTTATTTGTGCGGAGAAGTCTCCATGGGATTGATGAGGATTTTTCAAACCACTTAACAGCTCGTCCATGACAGCGTCTTCTATTACATCATCTCTTAATAGTAACGTCGGAGGAATCACCAACCCCTCCTGACTCAGCTCAGACGACACGGGCATGGAACCGGGACTGGAAGCACCAATATCCGCATGATGTGCGCGGTTTGCCACAAAGCCCATGAGCTGCTGCTTGAAAAATACCGGGGCAATCAGGGTAATGTCCGGTAAATGTGTTCCCCCCAGATATGGGTCATTCAATACCAGCATATCTCCCGCAGCCCATTGGGTATTACTGACAATATCCCGCGCAGCATAAGCCATACTCCCCAAATGCACGGGAATATGTGCCGCCTGGGCACACAACTCCCCCTGGGTATCAAATACCGCGCAGGAGTAATCCAGGCGGTCTTTAATATTGGGTGAAAACGCCACTCGCTGTAACACCGCCCCCATTTCATCGCACACCGCTTCTATACGACTGGAAAATACACTGAGTGCAATAATATCCATGCTATCCCCTGTTCACGCCTTGTAAAATTTCGAAAACCAGGACATATGTCAAAAATACCTTGAATTTCAAGCGCTTCTCACTTATCTTAATGCCCAACTAAAACACTCAAGTATTTTAACTGAAAAAAATGGGAAAATAATATGAATCCTTTATTATCAATCAAAGGCACCCTCGCTGTTGGCTTTGTTCTGGCAATTATTGTTGCATTTGGTATGGGCGCAGGCGTTGATGGTTTAAAAACCGCAGCAATGACCTGGTTACACGTAATGGCTGGTGTAGTCTGGATTGGCCTGCTTTACTACTTCAACTTTGTGCAGGTACCCGGTGTTGGCGCCGCATTAGCAAATCCAGATGGGCCAACGCCAGCGGCGATTAACAAATACATCGCGCCTACTGCCCTACTTTGGTTCCGTATGTCCGCAGCGGTTACATGGTTAACTGGCGTAAGCGCACTGGCTTCACTTGGCGGCGGCATGCAGGGTGTTATCGATGCCTTCACCTTCTCTAACGGCATGGCTATTATTGGTCTTGGCGCATGGTTAGGGACCATTATGTTATTTAACGTATGGGTACTGATCTGGCCTAACCAGAAGAAAATTCTGGGTCTTGATGGACAGGAGCACAGTGCAGAGGTTATTGCCGGTGCGAAGAAAGTGGCTCTATTAGCTTCACGCACAAATACTGCTCTTTCAATTCCAATGCTACTTTGCATGGTTGGTTTTGCTCACGGCCTGTAATTTACAGCTCGCAGTAATTGATGCGAATAAAAGCCACTGAGGCTTTTATTTTGAAAGGCTCCCGACTGGGAGCCTTTTTTATGTCTCCATAAGTAAAAAACTTAACCCGTTTTAATATTTGAAAAACCCTCAAAGCCTAGTATAATCACCTGTTTCGCGGCAGTTTTATCTGCCGCTTTTGCATTTTAGGGCTTTTAAAATTTAGCCCTGATACAACAGGCTTAAAGACATGAGCAAAACCAAACACTTAATGACAACCTACGCCCCACTCGATATTTGCTTTGTACGTGGCGAGGGGGCGTATCTGTTTGATGACAAAGGTGAGAAATACCTGGATGCGCTCGCGGGCATTGCGGTGTGTGGTTTAGGGCATGCTCACCCGGCAGTAACCAAAGCCATTCAAAATCAGGCTGAAAATCTAATACATACTTCCAATTTATATTGCATCCAGAACCAGAAAAAACTGGCAAATCAACTGTGCGAAGTATCCGGTATGAGCCGTGTATTTTTCTCTAATTCAGGTGCAGAGGCCAATGAAGCGGCCATTAAGCTGGCACGGCTTTATGGTAACCAGCAAAACATTACCAACCCGTCTATTATTGTTACCGATGGTAGTTTCCACGGGCGCACCCTGGCAACCCTGTCCGCCACGGGTAACCGCAAGGTACATGCGGGATTTGAGCCACTGGTAAGCGGGTTCACCCGTGCACCTTACAATGATATCGATGCCATAAAATCGATTGCCCAGAACAGCAACAATACAGTTGCCATTTTAGTCGAGCCAATTCAGGGTGAAGGCGGCGTCAACCTGCCTGATGAAAATTATTTAACGCAGCTTCGGGCCATTTGCGATGAGAACAACTGGTTGCTGATGCTCGACGAGATACAAACCGGTATGGGCCGTACCGGCCAGTGGTTTGCCTTTCAGCACAGCGACATTATGCCGGATGTCATGACCCTGGCAAAAGGCCTTGGCAATGGTGTCCCTATTGGAGCCTGTCTGGCCCAGGGAAAAGCCGCTGAACTGTTTCAACCGGGAAACCACGGCTCTACCTTTGGTGGCAACCCACTCACCAGTGCCGCTGCCAGCGCGGTTATAGACACGATTAAAAAAGATAATTTATGCCAGCGTGCCGAGGAGCTGGGTAAAAAAATGCTCAGTGGTTTTCAGGCTCAGCTTAAAGATCTGCCGGGTATTAAATCCATTCGCGGTAAAGGCCTGATGCTGGGTATAGAGCTGGATCGTGATTGCCCAGAGTTGATGCAACTTGCCCTGCAGCAGAAATGCTTAATTAACGTAACCGCCGGCAATGTTGTGCGCTTACTTCCCCCACTCATTTTGTCTGATACGCAGGCGGATAACATTGTTGATTTAGTTAGCTCGCTCATTAAAGACTTTTTAAACTAATTTATTTTAGCGGAGACGCCCATGGCGACGCGCCACTTTTTAAGCCTGTTAGATTTATCACCCAAAGAATTTCGCCAGTTACTTAAACGTGCCAGCGAACTGAAAAAAATGCAGCACGCGGGGGAAATTTTTGAACCCTTAAAAAATAAAGTACTGGCGATGATTTTTGAAAAATCATCCACTCGTACCCGTGTTTCATTTGAAACGGGCATGGTACAACTGGGTGGCCACGCAATGTTTTTATCCCCCCGTGACACGCAGCTTGGCCGGGGTGAGCCAATTGAGGATACCGCACGAGTACTCTCCAGCATGGTGGATATTATTATGGTGCGTACCTTCGAGCACGAAAAAATCACCACTCTGGCTGAACATTCATCGGTACCGGTGATTAATGGTCTCACCGACTGGTTGCACCCCTGCCAGCTATTGGCTGACATGCAGGCCTGGAGCGAGCACCGAGGTGATATGCAGGGTAAAACTGCAACCTATGTTGGGGATGGCAATAACATGTGCCACTCCTATATTAATGCCGCCCGCCAGCTGGACTTTAATTTACACATCGCCTGCCCGCAGGGTTACGACCCGGATCCTGAACTGGTAAAAGCGGCCGGTGATAAGGTGACTATATTCAGAGACCCGAAAGCCGCCTGCGAAAATGTCGATATGGTGGTCACAGATGTGTGGGCCAGCATGGGCCAGGAAGAAGAGCAAAAACTGCGGGAAGTTGCCTTTGAAAACTTTCAGGTTAACGATGAGGTTATGGCACTGGCTAATAAAGATGCGCTATTTATGCACTGCCTGCCAGCGCATCGCGGTGAAGAAGTAAGTGCCAGTGTAATTGATGGCGCACAGAGCGTGGTGTGGGATGAAGCGGAAAATCGCCTGCATGCACAGAAGGCATTGCTGGAATTTTTGCTGACTTGAAATACGATAACAATCACTTTGCCCCTTAGCGATTACCGGTTTACCTGCAGGGTTTAGCTTCAGCTGACAACAATCGATATTTAAATCAACACCTACATCGTTTTCAACTTGCGCTGCTGCATATACGCCTCCAAATGTTTTTCAGCTCCCGCTGCAAACTCTGTGAATACAAACGCCAGCCCGTACAAACCTCGGCTGCCTATCACTACAGTGCGCACTACCCGTGCTTTAACAATGACTCTTTCAAATTCATTAGTTAAAGGCAGGTCAAAAGCCAGTTCGAACACCTTTCCCGCATCTGCAGATGCGCCGTATTCAAGATAAATTCCCCCCATGGAAATATCAACCGCCTGCGCCTTTACAGCACTACCATCTGACAGTCGAATCAGGGTTTTTAAATTAATACGAAAGCGTTCATGTATCCGCTGCTCTTTCGTTGGTAATTTTTCACCTGTGTCTTCTTCTACGGGGGGGGGCTCTGTCATCTGGGGATATTCCTTCTACAAATTCACGCTAATCAAGATACAATACACACACTAAATAATATCCGCACCTTATACTTTCGAATCATAATGACATTCAAGCATTTCTGTTTATATAGCATTCTATTGGCAACATCGCCAACACCTTCATTGGGGTCGGGTCAGCAACAGTTTAGCGGTGCAATTGATGCATGCCCGGTGGAAAATATAGACGGTTATGCACCAATTATGTATTCTGCGCCGCCGAAGTTTTCCGGTGATTTACTGGAGACTACCGATATTAGTGCTCAACAGGTAGAAAACATAGCTAAGTCTATCAGCACATTTAGTGGTGATGTCACCATCGAGCAAGATCAACTACGCCTGAAGGCGGACAGGGTAACCCACTTTCGGGACACTCAAAAACTCGAACTCGATGGCAATATTCACGTTGACGCAAAAAATATGGCTCTCAGTGCCAATAGTGGATGGATGAATTTAAATACAAAAGAAAGTGAATTCACCGATAGCATTTATTATCTTCCCGAAATCGGCCTTACGGGCATAACCCCCCAGTTTAGTTTTTCCGCCGACCGCACAACCATTTTACAGGACACCCAGTTTTCCACCTGCCCGCAAAATAAACTTGACTGGCACCTGAACACCAGCTGGTTAAAACTCGACCAGAGCACCGCGACTGGCACCGCAAAACATACGGTTTTCTGGGTGGGCGGCGTACCGATATTTTATTTTCCGTGGATTCAGTTTCCGATAGATGACCAGCGCCGCAGTGGGTTTTTATTCCCTCGGCTGGGTTCATCCAGTTCCAGTGGTTACGAAATTGGAACCCCCTGGTACTGGAATATCGCCCCAAATCAGGATGCGATAATCACCCCCAGCTACTTAAGCAAACGAGGAGCAATGCTGGCAACGGAATACCGCTATTTAACCCATAGCAGTAACGGTAATTTAGAGTTTGAATACCTGAATAAAGATAAGGAGTTTGAAGACCGACGCTACATTATTCACTTTGACAACAAAAGCAAAATCACCAATAACCTAAGTTTAAACCTGTTAGCAAATGAGGCTTCAGACACGGACTATTTGCAGGACATGGGCAGTAGTATCAACATCGTCAACACGACGCATCTGGAAAGAAATGCAAACTTAAATTACACCAATGGTCCATGGACAGTGGGCCTGTTAGCGCAATCTTTTCAAACCATCGATCAAACGATTCTACCTGAAAACCGGCCGTATAAACGTCTGCCACAAATTACATTAAAAGGTAAAGACGAGTTACTGGAAATGGACAACAGTTATTTGCTCGGCTCACTCAATACTGAATGGGTGGAGTTTAAACACGACAGTTCAAATAAGGAACAAGGTTCACGGTTTCATATTTACCCCAAACTCAGCCTGCCCGTTGAAAGCAATGCCTGGTTTATTAAACCTAGTGCCGGTTATATTTTTACCCAGTATGACACCACCGATATCAATGGCATCGATGCCAATCTGGACAGCCGAGGGTTGAGTGTTTTAAGCCTGGATAGCGGAATATTTTTTGAACGCAACTCCAGTAATAGCCCGTTTATGCAGACCCTAGAACCCCGCCTGTATTATTTAAATATCCCCTATGAAGACCAGTCACTCATTCCCGTTTTCGATACCGCCGAAACGGATTTCAGTTTTGCATCCCTGTTTCGTGAAAATCGTTTTAATGGCATCGACAGAATTGGTGATGCTAATCAGTTAACCGTTGCGTTAAGTTCACGCATACTCAATAAAAAAACCGGCGATGAACTTTTTAATATCAGCATTGGTCGAATTTACTACTTTGAAGACCAGCGAGTATCTCTGGGTAACAGCGTGAACACATCCCCCAGCTCAGATATTATTACCGAAGTGGGAGGCAGTTTAAATAAATGGAAAGCCCGCGCGACATTACAGTGGAACACCGATACCGATACTTCTGATAAACGCAGTGCACAAATCAGTTATGCTGCGTCAGATCAGGCGGTATTTAATATTGGCTATCGCTTTTTTCGTGACCCGGTTGATGAAGCCTTTAATATTGAGCAAAGCGATATTTCTTTTGCCTGGCCTTTTGCAAAAAATTACTCACTGCTAAGTCGCTGGAATTATTCACTCACGGATAAACGCGATATAGAAACACTCATCGGTTTCCAATATGAATCCTGTTGCTGGGCTTTGCGCCTCATAACACAGCGTTATATTGTAGATGATTTAAATGCCACAGACGATCCGTACCAGACATCTTTTATGCTGCAATTTGTGCTTAAAGGCTTTGGCAGCATTTCAGACAAAAACGCAACTAACACACTTAAACATGCTATCCTAGGCTACCAACCGGACTATTAACAATGCAGCACATCAGTATGAAATTTCTATCATTATTATCTTTTATCCTAAGTTCAGGTATGGCTTTAAGTTTTTTCTCAGCACCGGCGCTGGCAATTGAAGAATTAGATTCAGTTGCAATCATTGTCAATGAAAACATTATTAGCAAACAGGAAATCGTCACTCGCTTTAATGACTTTAAGCGCCAGTTAAAACTTCAGGGGAAAAAAATGCCCCCCGATACGCTACTCAAAAAACAGGTAATTGAACGCATGATTGTTGACAGCATTCAGTTACAGTTAGCAAAACAGCAGGGCATACATATAGATGACCTTAGCCTCAATAAAGCACTTGAAAACATTGCCAGAAACAATCGCACTAGTCTGGATGAAATGCATAAAATTCTTGAACAAAAAGGCATTAACTATAAAACATTTCGCGAGCAAACCAGAAAAGACTTAATCATTCGTCAACTTCAACAGCGTATGATTTATAGCCGGGTAAAAGTTTCGCCACAGGAAATCAATATATTTCTTGAACAACAAAAAAATTCAGGAGATGCAGCTAATGACAAATACCACCTGGCCCACATTTTAATTGCTACACCGGAAGCCGCTTCTCCTGTAGATGTAAACAAGGCATTAACCAAAGCTAAAGAAGTAATTGCTCTTCTGGAGCAGGGCAAAGCTTTTAATGATACCGCATTGCGTTTTTCTGATGGTCGACATGCGCTTAAAGGAGGGGACCTGGGACTGCTTAGTGCAGCGCAACTTCCATCGCTTTTTCTTGATGCAGCTCGTCGCTTAGAAATAAATGAAATCACACAACCCCTGCGCAGTGCTGGCGGTTTTCATATTCTCAAACTATTAGACAAGAAAACCCAGAAGCATATGGTTAAACAAACCCATGCGCGGCATATTTTAATAAAGGCTGATGAGATCACCAGCAATGAAGATGCGCGCTTAAAACTCGTTGAAGTAAAAAAACAATTAGATGGTGGTGCTGACTTTGCCAAACTTGCAAAAGAGTTTTCTCAGGACCCCGGATCTAAAAACAATGGAGGGGATTTAGGCTGGGCAACTGAAGGCACTTTTGTTCCCCGCTTTACTGAGGTTATGAATTCGCTACAGGATGGGCAAATTTCAGAACCTTTTAAAAGCCAGTTTGGCTGGCACATCATTCAGCTTTTAGAGCGTCGCGAGCAGGACGAAACTGAACAACGGGTTCGCCAGAAAGCAGAAGTTGCCATTCAAAACCGTAAAGCCGATGAAGAACTTCAGCTCTGGATGCGACGCGTACGCGATGAAGCCTATGTAGAATATAAAATTAAAACTGACGGCTAATTATGCAACCTGTTATCGCGATTACACCGGGTGAACCTGCGGGCATTGGCCCGGATCTGGCCATTATAACGGCGCAAAAAAAAATTAATTGCAGACGGGTTTACTTTGCCGACCCTCAACTACTGGCCGATCGTGCACAGGCTTTAAATATTGAAGTGAGCATTAATACCCTAAATTCACTTAATACTATTCCCGACCCCGCCGAAAACACACTGGATGTCTGGCCAGTAAATTTAGCTGACAAAGTTGAAGCTGGACAATTAAATATAAAAAATGCAAATTATGTTTTAGATAGCATTCGACTTGCAGTTGAGTCACAACAGAACAAACATAGCCATGCTTTAATGACCGGCCCAATTCATAAGGGCATTATTAATGAAGCAGGTATAAATTTTTCTGGCCACACGGAATATCTCGCTGAGTTAAGCTCTGGTGTACCGGTAATGATGTTAGCTGCTGAAGCTGAAAAACTACGGGTTGCTTTGGCCACAACACATTTGCCTTTAAATCAGGTAAGCCGGGCAATTAATAAGCATGATTTACATCAGGTTATATCTATATTACATAATGACCTTGTACAAAAATATGGCATCAAAAATCCACACATTTTAGTTTGCGGACTTAACCCTCATGCGGGTGAAAATGGACACATGGGTATGGAAGAAATTGAAATAATTTCCCCCACTATAGAAACCTTAATTCAACAAGGCTTAAATTTAACCGGCCCTTTACCTGCGGATACTTTATTTACACCGAAGTATTTAAAAAATGCAGATGCGGTTTTAGCCATGTATCACGATCAGGGCTTACCCGTTTTAAAGCATGTAGGCTTTGGTCATGCTATAAATATAACCCTTGGCTTGTCTATCATCAGAACATCGGTTGACCACGGTACAGCTCTCGATTTAGCGGCGACAGGCAACCTTGATACAGGCAGTTACCTAGCTGCTTTAAATACAGCCATTGATCTGGCAAATAATCAGGCGATTACGTCGGCAGCATAATTATGGCAATACAATATCGAGCACGTAAAAGATTTGGTCAGAACTTTTTATCTGATCCTGGAATTATTCAGCGCATAGTACAAAGCATCAATCCACAGGCCGGGCAACGCCTTATTGAAATTGGCCCCGGGCTTGGTGCACTCACCTGCCCCATATTAAAGCTCGTAAACGAAATGGATGTTATTGAACTCGACCGAGACATTGTGCCTAAACTGCAACTCAATTGCGGACTCGATGCCGTGCAGAATAACCAGCTACGTATTCATAATGTTGATGTTTTACAGTTTGATTTTGCCGAATTAAACTACGTTGAACCACTGCGCATTATTGGCAACCTGCCTTATAATATTTCAACACCAATTATTTTTCACCTGGTTGAATACAGCGATATTATTCAGGACATGTATTTCATGCTGCAAAAAGAAGTCGTACAACGTCTCGCAGCTAAGCCCGATACCAGTAATTACAGCCGGCTTTCGGTGATGGCACAGTACTTCTTTCAGGTGGATGCACTGTTTCTGGTACCGCCTGAATCTTTCGACCCGATACCAAAGGTTGAATCTGCCATTGTGCGCCTGGTACCCCATCAAAATAAACCCGTTAGCGTTGCCGATGAAAAGGCATTTGCCAAATTGGTCACCCTGGCATTTTCCCAGCGTCGCAAAACCCTGCGTAATGTACTCAAAGGCACCTGTACAGCAACACAGCTCGAATCCATCAATATAGACCCGTCAAGTAGAGCCCAGTCCCTAAATCTGCAGCAGTTTGTGGATATCTACAATGCTATTTCATAAGTAATCATTTAAAAAAAACCGACAATATCAGGTTTTTTTGGTAAGCTAGATTTAAATTATATGGCGGTATTTTTATGAATAATGAATCTTACAGCAATAACAATGCTTACAAAATCAGTGTCGAAGTAACACCTAATTACATTGAAGAACAATCTCATCCTGAGCAAGGACATTATGTTTTTTCATATACGGTCACTATTATAAATGATGGCAGCAAACCAGCACGACTGCTTACGCGTCACTGGGTCATAACTGATGCAGCCGGTGAAATCCAGGAAGTTAAGGGTGATGGCGTTGTCGGTGAACAACCCTATTTAAAACCCGGAGAAGGCTTTCAGTATACCAGTGGCACAATGATGAAAACCCCCAATGGCTCGATGGCGGGCAGTTATCAGATGATCGCAGATGATGGTTTTCATTTTGATGCGGATATTCCAGAGTTTTATCTTTTAGCTCCTAGCACGCTGCATTAATATACTTATTCATTATGGGGCTAAAATTTAGTTACACCCTGCTGGCGCCTGTTTATGATTCTATTGTCGGCGCATCAACTCAGGCAATGCGCATCGCCAGCTTGCAAAGACTTATTCAATCATCACCTCAACACGTCCTCATTAATGGTATCGGCACCGGTTTAGATATCCCCTATTTACCCGAACAACATGATTACACGGCGACTGATCTTACGCCGGCAATGCTTGAAAAATGTAAACATCGGCTATCTGGCAATAAAATTGAAATCAGCTTACACACAGCCGATGTAATGCAATTGCCTTTTGAAGACAATCATTTTGATACCGTATTAATGAATCTTATACTAGCAGTGGTACCTAGCCCTTTAATCGCACTACAAGAAGCCTGCCGTGTAGTTAAACCCGGTGGTAAAATTTTTATTATGGATAAATTTATTCGCTCTGGACAACTTGCGCCAATCCGTCGTTTACTAAATATATTTATGCGTCATATCGCCACGCGAACCGATGTGGTTTTTGAAGATTTACTAAAGCAATGCCCCGAGCTTAAACTTTTAAAAGATGAACCTGCACTACTTAGCGGCTGGTTTCGTCTTATTGACCTCGAAAAAATTGAATCGTAACAATGGCAACCTATGCGATAGGCGACATTCAGGGTTGCCACAAACAGCTTGGTGAATTACTACATAAACTTGACTTTAAATCCGACAAAGACAAACTTTGGTTTGCTGGCGATATTGTTAATAGGGGCCCTGACTCTTTAAAAACACTCCGCTTTATAAAGTCACTTGGCGACAATGCAGTTACTGTTTTAGGCAACCATGATTTACATTTGCTTGCGATTGCAAATGGTCGACGTAAACAGAACAAAAAAGACACGTTAGAGGAAATTTTATTCGCCAAAGATTCTGACCAGTTACTAGACTGGTTAATTCATCGCCCACTTATGCACTACCAGAAAAAAAACAATGTATGTCTTGTGCATGCGGGTATTCACCCTGCGTGGTCGACCAAACAGGCACTTAACTGCTCTAAAGAAGTAGAAAACATTTTACAAGGCTCAAAAGCCCATGAGTTTTTCCATCATATGTATGGCGATAAACCCTCTAAATGGTCCAGCGAACTCTCTGGCTGGGACAGGCTGCGATTCATAACCAATAGCTTTACCCGTATGCGTTATATAGGAGAGAACATGAAACTATATCTGAAAGAAAAGGGCGCTCCTGGAAAACAGCCCGAGGGTGTTAAACCCTGGTTTGAATTTGAAAACAGAAATAAAGATTTAAATATTGTATTCGGACACTGGTCAACTTTAAAAAATCCAAAAATTGAAAATCTTCACCCTCTGGATACTGGCTGTCTCTGGGGCGGTAAATTAACGGCATTGAAGATCAATAATAAAATGAAGAAACTTACTTCAATTAAATGCCCAAAAACTCAACCAATCCGATAATTACATTCTTTCATATTTAATTATTTTGAAACTATGATTGTTTTTTTCATCGGCGGCTACCGATTTTTCTTCAGCTGAATTCCATTGGCTTTCATCAAATTCCGGAAACCAGGCATCACCTTCACACAGTGCATTTACATGAGTCAAATATATACGATCAGCCTTATCTATCATCTGCTGATAAATATTTGCACCGCCAATAATCATAACTTCTTCAGCATTACTTACTGCTTCAAGTGCAGCCTCAATACTATCTACTGAGGTCACCCCTTGCGCAGTAAAACCACTGCGACTAATTACAATATTTAATCGTCCCGGCAACGGTTTACCAATTGATTCAAATGTTTTTCTCCCCATTATAATAGGTTTTCCCATTGTAACCTCTTTAAAATATTTAAAATCAGCAGGCAAATACCAGGGCATACCATTGTCTGCACCAATTAAACGGTTTTTATCCATTGCTGCAATTAAAGAAATAATCATATAGATATAGGTGCTTTTATATGAGGGTGAGCCACATAATCAGTTAATTCAAAATCTTCGAATTTAAAATCAAATATGTCTTTTATATTTTTGTTTATTTTTAACTTAGGTTTTTTATATGGCGTTCTTGATAACTGCTCATCAACCTGCTGAAGATGATTAGTATACAAATGTGCATCACCCAGAGTATGTATAAAATCACCGACTTCTAAATCACAAACCTGTGCAATCATCATGGTGAGCAATGCATAAGAAGCAATATTGAAAGGCACACCTAGAAATATATCCGCACTTCGCTGATATAACTGACAGGAAAGTTTACCGTCTGCTACATAAAACTGAAAAAATGTATGGCAAGGTGCTAATGCCATTTTTCCAGCTTTTACATTTTCTTGTGGTGATATAGATTCGTCTGGTAAATCTGCAACATTCCATGCTGATACAATAATACGTCGACTATTCGGTTTGGTTTTTAACAACTGTATTATTACCGCTATTTGATCAATTGTGTCTTTATCTGGAGAAGGCCAGTTACGCCATTGGTAACCATATACAGGTCCTAAATCGCCGTCTTCATCTGCCCAGGCGTCCCAGATTTTCACACCATTATCTGAAAGGTACTTTATATTCGTATCACCTTTCAAAAACCATAAAAGCTCATGAATAATTGATTTTAAGTGACATTTTTTTGTAGTTACTAGCGGAAACCCTTCAGACAGATCAAAACGCATTTGGTATCCAAATACCGATATTGTGCCTGTACCCGTTCTATCCCCTTTTTGAGAACCATTTTCTTTAACATGACGCATTAAATCTAAATATTGTTTCATAATTAATTAACTGCTTTTTTTCTATATGCAAATATCAGTACAACTACACCTATTAATATCATGGGTATTGAAAGTTGCTGCCCCTTTGTCATCCAGCCAAACATAACAAAATTTAAATGTGCATCTGGTGTTCTAAAAAATTCTGTTATGAAACGGAGTATTCCATAACATAAAATAAACATGGCACTCACAGCCATACGAGGTTTAGCTGTTCGTGAATACAAAAATAAAATAATAAAAAGAATCAATCCCTCTGAAATAGCCTGATATAAAGATGATGGGTGGCGAGCTATGTGATCACCATAGTCCATTGCCCATGGTAGAGATGATTCTACTGGGCGTCCCCAGAGTTCTTTATTTATAAAATTACCTATGCGTCCAAATCCTAAACCAAGAGGGACCATGGGTGCTATAAAGTCATTAACTTCGAAATAGGTTTTACCTGATTTACGTGCAAACAAATACACTCCGCAAATAACGCCTATTAAACCTCCATGGAAAGACATGCCACCTTCCCATATTCGAATAAGTATTAACGGGTTATCAATAAACTTATCGAAGTTATAAAAAATTATATAACCAATTCGACCGCCAAGTATGACACCTAGAGCGCCATAGAATAATACATCTGACACCTGGTCTTTATTCCAGCCTGAATTGGGTTGCTTCGCCCGGTAATTGCCTAAAGCCCAGGCGGATATAAATGCAAAAAGGTAAGTTAAGCCATACCAGTGTACTTGTGCGAAGCCTAAATCTAGGGCAACGGGATCTATTGTGGGGTATAAAATCATGGGAGGGATATTATCAGATTTAAGGGTATATTTTATATATGTTTTGTATTTCTTATTGCTATTTAACAAGCAGAATATTCACGAAAGCAGATCATTTATCACTAGCCCATTCTTACCACCGGGAACAGGTCAGCGCTTTCCTTCCCTATCCCCTTTAGCCTGAACACGGGAGTATTAGTGACTCTACTTTGTTATGTGCAGGGTGCCACATGACTTACTGGTAGCTTTATCACGCCGACGAATTACTTCTGCGGCATCTAGCAATGGGACAAAGCGTAAACAGCGCGACTTTTCCCCGAGGACAATGCCGTATTAACCACTTTGATTAGAGTCGGTGTGATCAACTGATCTGGTTTTCTATTATCTTCAGACAAAAAAAGACCCAGCTCAATGAACTGGGTCTTTTAGGTGTTAAATCCTGGCAGTGTCCTACTCTCACATGGGGAGACCCCACACTACCATCGGCGCTAACGCGTTTCACTTCTGAGTTCGGG
>Ga0316205_10000519_pt1 | contig 69480 bp, 62 predicted proteins | sample 3monthpyrite_MG_FD_204941 | JGI IMG/M metagenome (GOLD analysis project Ga0316205, IMG submission 204941) | Microbial mat bacterial communities from mineral coupon in-situ incubated in ocean water Damariscotta River, Maine, United States -... | ecosystem: Environmental > Aquatic > Marine >...
GATTAAACAAGGTTGTTTCACCAATGCCGGTAAATCAACCTTGTTTAATCGCATTTCGGGCGCAGGGGTGTTGGTAGAAGATAAATTATTTGCCACGCTAGACCCAACCATGCGACGAGTTGACGTGGGGCGAGGCGAGCATATTGTGTTAGCCGATACCGTTGGTTTTATTCGTCATTTGCCGCATGACCTAGTAACGGCATTTCATTCGACGCTGGAAGAAACGCGTGAAGCAGATTTGCTGCTGCATGTGGTTGACGCCAGTAGCGAACGGCGTGATGAAAATATTAATTCGGTCAATATTGTGCTCGATAAAATCGAGGCCGATGAGGTGACACAGATTATTGTTTACAACAAGATCGACATGTTACCAGATACCCCCGCGCGGGTAGACCGAGACGAAGCAGGCAAGGTTTGGCGAGTTTGGGTTTCTGCTGTAACAGGCGCAGGTATTGATAACCTGCGTAACATATTGCATGAAGTCTGTTATGCGCAAGCCGATAAGTACCAGCCTGCAGAGGAACCAGAAATGGAACAATATAATCCGCAAGATAGTCGCAATATGGCAGGTTAAATGGCTAAATCCCTATATTTTTTGGGTTGCTACAGATGTCTGGGCACCCTACAATCGACCTATAAATAGTTATTATTGATTAGTAAACAATACTGGAGTTAAACATGGCTTGGAATGAACCCGGTGGTTCAGGAAACGGAAACGGAAAAGGACGTGACCCTTGGGGTAACGGCGGTAAGGATCAGGGACCACCTGATCTGGATGAAGTGATCCGTAATTTACGTAACACGATTGGCGGCATATTTGGTGGCAGTGGTGGAGGGTCTTCTTCTGAAGAAGGTTCAAGCGGCGGCGGTGGTATGGCTTTGTTGATCATCTTGGCGTTGGTTGGTTGGTTTGCGATAGATTCCAGTTACATCATTGATCAAAAACAACGTGGTGTTGTACTCCGTTTTGGCCAGTATGTTGACACCTTGCAACCTGGTTTTAGTATGAGATTGCCACGACCTTTTGAAAAAGTATTACGTGTTGATGTTGATAGCATTCGTTCCATATCAATTGGTAGTAATTCGGGTGAGTCTTATATGTTGACTCAAGATGAAAATATCGTTGATGTGCGTTTTGAGGTGCAATACCGTATTAAAGACCCGCGTGATTTTGTTTTTAATGATTCAGCGCCTGCAGACTCTTTAAGAGTAGCAACGGAATCAGCTGTGCGTGAAATCGTTGGTAAAAATGATATGGATTTTGTCATTAAAGATGGCCGTACTGAAGTGAGTATTCGTGCACGTGATTTAGTGCAAAAAATTGTTGATAGTTACAAAACGGGTGTCGAAATAACCTCCTTTAATATGCAACAGGCAAAAGAACCTGAACAGGTTCGTGCTGCCTTTGCTGATGCGGTAAAGGCGCAGGCCGATGCCGAACGTTATAAAAATGAAGCTCAAGCCTACCAGAATGAAATTGTGGGTAAGGCTCAGGGTGCTGCGCAGCGTAGGGTGTTAGAGGCTGAAGGTTATCGCTCACGCGTTGTTGAATCTGCAAAGGGTGATGCGAGTCGTTTTACGCAGCTTTTGACTGAATATGAAAAGGCGCCTGATGTGACACGTGAACGTCTTTATATTGAAGCGATGGAATCAGTATTATCGAACAGTACTAAGATTATGACGGATAGCAAGGGCGGGGGTAATAACAACCTATTGTATTTACCGCTGGATCAAATTATGAAACAGACACAACAAAAGAAAGCAGGTGGCGCTGATAGTTGGTCACCTGACTTTGTGCAACCAGGAAGCGTAACGTCGCCTACAGGTAGCGGAACAAATGATTCACTTGGCCGGGGGAGACGCTAATGAATAGTCGATTCTTATTAGGTGTAATCGTTGTAGCGCTAGGTTTATTAAGTGTTTCAGTCTTTATTGTCGATGAACGTGAAAAGGTTATTAAATTCCGTCTTGGTGAAATTGTGCGTAGTGATTACACTGCGGGGATTTATTTGCAGTTACCCTTTGTGAATAATATCCGTCGATTTGATGCGCGTCTACAAACTATGGATGCACAGCCAACGCGTATTATCACTAAAGAAAAGAAATATGTTGTGGTGGATGCCTTTGTTAAATGGCGTATTGGTGATGCTGAGCTATTTTATAGCACGATGGCGGGTGATATTAGACAGGCAAATCGCCGACTCGATCCTATCGTGAAGCGTCAACTGACACAGGAATTTGGTAAGCGCACCATTCAGGACTTGGTATCAGGTGATCGTGAGACAGTGATGGCGCGTTTGTCGGATAATGTGCGACAAGAAGTCATTAAGTATGGCGTTGAACTAGTCGACATGCGTGTTAAACGTGTTGATTTTGAACAAGATATTAGTGAAAACGTCTTTAACCGGATGCGTACAGAGCGTGATCGTGTCGCTCGTGAGCGTCGTGCCAAGGGGCGTGCTGAAGGTGAACGTATTCGCGCCGATGCAGATCGTGAATATACGGCAACGCTGGCAGGAGCCTATTCAACGGCACAGACGACTCGCGGTGATGGTGATGCGACCGCCGCAGCGCTATATGCCACTGCCTATGGTAAAAACAAGGAGTTTTACTCATTTTACCGCAGTCTAGATGCCTATAAGAGTGCTTTTAGCAGCAAAAATGATGTGATCCTGTTACAGCCAGATTCTGATTTCTTTAAGTATTTTGGTAATCCAAAGGCGAAAAAATAGGGAAAATCGTGTCGCGCAGTGATAAACTGCGCGACGCATAACAAGTCCGGGTGAGCGGTCAGCAGGTCTGACTGCGAATTGCTCGGCTTTTTTGTGGAACAACATAAATGTGGCAGGAATTATTAGTTGCAGTCGCGTTAATGCTGGTCATCGAGGGGATTCTGCCGTTTTTGAGTCCAACCAAGATGCGCGGTATTTTACTCCGTATGCTGGAAATGGATGATAAATCATTACGTATTTCCGGTCTGGTGAGTATGGTGATTGGGGTTATTATGCTCTACACATTTCACTAATAGAGATAGATGAAGAACACGATGAATAATAACGAAGCGTGGTTACTACCAGAAGGTATTGAAGAACTGTTGCCAGAACAGGCCGAGCAGATTGAAACTGTGCGTCGTGATCTGATTAACCAAATGCACAGCTGGGGTTACCTGCTAGTGATGCCACCATTTATTGATTTTCTCGATACCTTATTAACGGGTATGGGAACAGATTTGGCATTACAAACATTTACCCTTACAGATCAAATGTCTGGTCGACAAATGGGTATTCGTGCTGATATGACGCCACAGGTCGCGCGCCTGGATGCACACGAATTTAAAAATGATGCACCGAATCGCCTCTGTTACTTAGGCACGGTATTACGCACCCGTCCTGATGAACTGGCCGGTAGTCGTAGTCCCATGCAATGCGGCGCGGAATTATACGGTTCATCAAGCATTGAAAGTGATATTGAAATTATTCGCCTAATGTTAGCAACGTTAAATATAACGGGCATTAGTGAGGTGTATTTAGATCTTGCACACGTTGGTATTTATCGTGGCCTGGCAAAACAAGCCAATCTAGATGATGCGCGCGAAGCAGAACTGTTTGAAATATTGCAACGTAAAGCAGTGCCTGAACTTGAAGCATTACTCAATGAATGGTCGTTAGACGAAGATGTTGCGGCTATGTTACGCGCACTGGTGGATCTGAATGGTGACGTTGATGTACTTGATACGGCCAAAAAGAAATTAGCCGGTGCAGATAAATCGGTGCTTGATGCATTAGATAATCTCGCGGGGATTGCTGAGCAGTTACAGCGGCTTACACCCGATACGCGATTGTTTATTGATCTGGCTGAGTTACGTGGTTATCACTATCACAATGGCGTCATGTTCAGTGCTTATCTGGCAGGTATGGGCCAAGCCGTTGCTTGGGGTGGCCGCTACGACAATATTGGTAAGGATTTTGGCCGAGCGCGTCCAGCAACCGGTTTTAGTACCGATCTAAAAAGTTTAATTGAAATGGGGCAAGTGCGAGTTGCAAGTAAAATGGCTATCTTTGCGCCAGTAGGTAATGCCGTTGAATTAATATCGGTTATTAAAAAATTGCGCGATGCTGGTGAACGGGTTATTGCAGAGTTACCAGAACAACAGGGAACAGCCGCCGAATTGGGCTGTGACCGAAAATTAGTATTAAAAAATGAATGTTGGGAGGTGGTCGCACTTTAATGTCGCCGAGATGGCTACGAGTGTGATCGAAGTTTAAATTTTATATACAGGCAATATGGCATGGCTAAGAACGTTGTTGTAATTGGTGCTCATTGGGGCGATGAAGGTAAAGGTAAGGTAGTTGACTTGCTTACAGACCAGGCATCGACTGTGGTTCGCTTCCAAGGTGGACATAATGCAGGTCACACCTTAGTGATTGATGGCAAGAAAACCGTTTTACATCTGATCCCATCCGGTGTGTTACGTGACAATGTCATGTGTTTGATCGGTAACGGCGTGGTGTTATCACCAGACGCATTGTTTACTGAAATGGAAGAGTTGGAAGCAGCGGGTATTCCTGCTAGTAAGCGCCTTAAAATCAGTGAAGCTTGCCCATTAATCCTTCCGTATCACATCGCTTTGGATCAAGCGCGTGAAATCGCACGCGGTAAAAAAGCCATTGGTACAACAGGTCGCGGTATTGGCCCAGCCTACGAAGATAAAATATCGCGTCGCGGCATTCGCCTGGGTGATTTATATAATGCCGAGATATTTGCAGCCAAGTTAAAAGAAGTTATGGAATACCATAACTTTACCCTAGTTAATTATTTCAAGGTTGATGCCGTTGATTATAAAGAAGTCCTTGATGGCATCATGGCGCAGCGTGATCGTTTACTTGCGATGGTTGATGATATTCCTGAGTTGATTCATAAAGCGGGACAACGTGGTGAAAACATCATGTTTGAAGGTGCGCAAGGTACATTACTGGATATCGATCACGGTACTTATCCTTTCGTAACATCAAGTAATACCACTGCCGGTGGTGCCGCCTGTGGTAGCGGAGCAGGCCCTCGTGATCTTGATTACATACTTGGTATTGTAAAGGCCTACACAACCCGTGTTGGTGGTGGTCCATTCCCAACAGAATTGTTTGATGGCACTGACGCGCATACGGATGAAAATGGCCGTCACATGGCAGAAAAGGGTGCAGAGTTTGGTGCAACAACCGGTCGCGCTCGTCGTTGCGGTTGGTTAGATGCTGTAACCTTACGCCGTGCGATCCGCATTAACAGTATTTCAGGTATGTGTATTACCAAGCTTGATGTACTTGATGGCATGGAAACAATTCGTATTTGTACGGGCTATAAATACCAGGGTGAAATTCGTGAAGTAAACCCAATTGGCGCTGAAGCATTTGAAAAATGTGAACCTATTTACGAAGATATGCCAGGTTGGACTGAATCAACGGTTGGCGCTAAGAGTTTTGATGATTTGCCTGAAAATGCACGTAACTACATTACCCGGGTTGAAGAATTAGTTGAGGCACCTGCGGATATTATTTCAACTGGCCCAGACCGTATTGAAACTATTATTCGTCGTCATCCCTTCTCAGAGTAATAATGTTGAAGACTCTTTGTTTTATAGCAGAGAGTCTTCATTCGTAACTTGTTCTTGTTAGCTATCAAGTGATTTTCTAACAGCTGTTGTAAACTGAATGGCTTGCTTAGAATATTCTTTTGTCATATTTCCTCTGCTGATTTTGAATTATCATGTTCGCTTTTCCAATAAGATACTGATTTCATTCTTATTGTGCCCGCCTTATTAATGTTTTTATGTGTATATCAGAGTTTTCGCCAAGTTTTGCGCATACCTTAACATTTGATGGGTAATTATTCGTCGCAAATAGCAGGTTTTAAGGGGAAGAATTAGATACTAAAACATTTTCCTTTCACTTTATTATCCGTGGTCATTAAAGCTATACCATAATATGACGATATATCATTTAATAGCACAGATATCCCTATTTATGGGGGTTAGCGATAAATTCTTATGAGCCTGAATGATATGCGAAGTACCTACTTGATTATTATCTTGTCGTTATCATTCACGAGCAATCTGCCTGCTGATGAATATACGATTGCGATTCGTGCACACAAGGGTATTCAAAATGCACAAGCACAATGGCAAGCAACGATTGATGTCTTGAATAAGAACATTCCAGAGCACACCTTTCGCATAGCTCCTGTTTTAAGCCTTAAAGAAATATCCAAAAGAGCAAAGGATGGTGGTTTTGATTTTTTATTAACGAATCCATCTTCATTTGTGGAAGTGAATAAGTTATATGGTGCGCAGGCCTTAGTCACACTGAACAATAAACGCGAGAATACAACTCAAAGTCAATTTGGCTCGGTGATATTTACACATGTTAAAAACAGAAATATTCGTAGTATTAAAGATTTAAAAAACAGGACCTTGATGGTCGTTTCAGAACCTGCGTTTGGTGGCTGGCGTGTCGCATGGTTAGAAATGTTAGAGCAAGATTTCAATCCGTATGATGAGCTAAAAGAATTGTTATTTACAGAGAGCAAAACGCAACCTGACGTGGTTTATGCGGTTCGTGACAGAAAAGCCGATGCGGGTGTAGTCCGCACAGATTTATTAGAAAGAATGGAAAAGGCAGGCAAGATTGATATGCGTTATTTTCGTATTATTAATAACAAGGATATCAAGGGATTCCCATTTTTCCTTAGTACAAAACTTTACCCGGAATGGTCATTTTCTGCGTTAAAACATGTTCCATCTAAGCGTGCGGCGCAAGTTAAGAAAACTCTGTTGTCCATCTCAGAAAGCAGTGGGGCAGCAAAGAGCGGAAAATATGTAGGATGGATAGAGCCGGAGGATTATTCTTCAGTAGACGAATTGATGAGGCGATTAAAAGTTGGCCCTTATGATGTTAAGCAGAACCGTGCTAGTAATAAGAAGAAGTTAAATTAATGCGTTTCTCGATTGTTAATAAACTGACATTAGGCGCGGCTGCGCTGATTTTACTTAGTATTAGCGTAACCAGTTGGGTATTTTATACAAAAACAGCAACATTACTCGTTGATAACGCGATAGAAGAACTTGCAAGTGAGATGCGTACCATTGGTGATGCATTTAGAACTCGACTAGATACGCAGAAAAGTGATTTATTATTTTTGGCAGGGACACCACCAATCCAAGGCTTGCTGCGATCAAATACTGAAAAAGGATATGACGAGCAGGGACTGTCGACACGTAAGGAATGGAAAAAGCGACTACAAAGCATTTTTAAAACAATGTTGGGTAGTAAGAAAATTTATTTGTCAATACGATTTATTAATAAGCAGGGACAAGAATTGGTTGTTTCTAGTCGTAATAATGACATTGTGACCGCTATCACTGAAAGTGGCTTACAAAACAAATCAAAGCGTGAATATGTAAAGAAAACTTTAAAATTACCGCTTGGTTCAATTTACTTATCAGAAATAAACCTTAACCGTGAATATGGAAAGATTAGCCTGCCCCATCAAGAAGTATTGCGAACAGCAACGCCTATTTATAATGAAAAGAGCGGAAGCATTGAGGGTGTACTGGTTATTACTGCGGAAATCGGCAGTGTGTTTGCGCGTATACAAAACAATATTCATAATGTGGGACAGGATGTTTTTATTACCAATGATCGGGGTGGTTTCTTACTTCATTCGGATAAGAATAAAGCCTATGGTTTTGACCTGGGTAAGCGGTTTCGCATTCAAGAAGAAATACCGGAATTGTCTGAACAATACCTTCCTGACAATATTGACTCCCAGGTAGTTTTGCGGATTGAAAAATCTGGCGAACAGCATGTTGTTAATTTTACTAAATTATTTTTTGACTCGAACCATCTGAAACGGTTTGTAGCCGTTGGAATGACTGAACCATATAGCGAGATCTTAAATGAGCAAAAAGAATTGCTTGATGATGTTGTTTCACTGGCGTTTTTACTGGCGTTTATTGCGACATTAATAGCAACGTATTTTGCTTATAGGATCTCAGCACCTATTAAGGAAATAACGGGTGCGATGGAAGCTTATACACATGAAAATAATTTTTCTTCAAGTTTGCCTACAGACAGGCATGATGAAATAGGTGTATTAGCCCGGAGTTTTAATTCCTTAATGACGCAGGTAAATGATGCGCATATGGGGCTTGAGAAAATGAATCTAAGCCTGGAAAATCGGGTGGCTGAGCGTACTCAACGGCTTGAACAAAGTGATCGTCGGCAGCGTAGTATTGTCAATAATATGGCGGATGGATTTATTACAATTAATGAACTAGGTATTGTGTCATCGTTTAATCATGCGGCGACAAGGATTTTTGGTTATCTGCCAGAGGAAATAATAGGCTCTAATGTTAATATTTTAATGCCTGAACCTCATTATAGTGAGCATGATAGTTATCTTGAAAAATACAGCAAAACAGGTATCGCTCACGTTATTGGAGTTGAATCAGAAACGGAAGGTAGGCGAAAAGATGGTGAGGTGTTTCCGCTGGAATTGGCAATCAGTGAAATAGAGTCTGGGGACGAAAAGATATTTACGGCAATATTACGAGATATTACAGAACGGAAACAAGTTGAAAAAGTTAAAAATGAATTTATATCAACCGTTAGCCATGAGTTGAGGACGCCTTTAACATCAATCCGTGGAGCACTTGGCCTTATTACTGGCGGAGCGGTTGGAGAATTGCCGACTCAAATTAATGATATGTTAACAATCGCGGGAAATAATACACAGCGGTTACTTTTCTTGATTAATGACATTCTAGACATGCAAAAGATTGAAGCCGGACAAATGACATTCAATTTTCAAAGCTTGGAGTTGTCAAAATTTATCGAGGAAGCTATAGCCAATAATGGTACTTATGCAAAACAACATGGTGTTACATTTTCAGTTAAGAATAATCTGTCGGATGCCTATGTATTTGCAGATCGGGAACGATTAATGCAAGTGATGGCAAATTTGCTATCTAATGCAGCCAAGTTTTCACCTAAAGATGGTGTGGTGAAGATTGATGTTGCTAGGCATGATGGTTCGATACGGATCTCGGTAACTGATTCAGGCAACGGTATACCAGATAATTTTCATTCAAAAGCATTTGAGAAGTTCACGCAATTGGATTCATCAGACACACGACAAAAGGGTGGCACAGGTCTGGGTTTATCAATAAGCAAAATCATCGTGGAGCGCCACCATGGAATAATTGATTTTGTTACAAATAAAAATATCGGCACAACATTTTTCTTCGAATTGGCAGAACTCTTGCCAGATTCTAAAAATGTAAAAATAGATAAACTTGCCAAGGTGCCCATGTGTCATGGTCCATGTGTACTTATTGTAGAGAATGATAATGATGCGGCAATCTTGCTGCAACGGATGTTGTTGGTTGCTGGTTACAATGCCGATATTGTTAATACGGTTTCACAAGCGAGACAACAGTTGAAGGCAGTACGTGAACCTTATAAATTAATCGCTCTTGATATAAATTTATCCGAACAGAAAGGAGTTAGTTTTATAGAAGAGTTACGGACTAATGACCTTACACAGAAAATTCCTGTTGTTGTTATATCAGCTGAAGTTGATGACAAGAAATCAAATCTTGATGGTGGAGTGCTTGATCTGATTGATTGGATGAAATATCCGATAGATAATACTAGATTATTAGATGTTGTTCGGCAGGTTGTGGGCGATAGTGAAAGAACACGTGTGTTGCATATTGAGGATGAGACTGATGTGCAAAGAATCGTTAGTGGTATTCTGAACGATTTCTGCGATATAACGTGTGTGAGTACTTTGGCTGAGTCGAATAAGATATTGGATCGCGAAAATTTTGATGTTGTGCTATTAGATATCGGATTACCTGATGGATCGGGTCTGGATTTACTAGATAAAATCAATAAACAAGAAAAAATACCAGCGGTTGTAATCTTCTCGGCATATGAGGTTGCGAGTAATTATAAGGATAAAGTCAATGCCGTATTGATGAAATCTACAACTGATAATTTTATGTTGGTTGAAGTTATTAACAGTATTATTAGTCAGCGAAAGCAAACGACACAGGCCGAGCCTGGGAGTATGGGCTAAATGAAAAAATCCAGGCTGGAAATGGTGCCGAAGAGAGGACTTGAACCTCCACGGGGTTACCCCCACTAGCACCTGAAGCTAGCGTGTCTACCAATTTCACCACTTCGGCAAGCGTGGCGGCACTTTACCGATTGCCTCATATTATGTCAATTTTGAGTATGATTTCCCTAACTCCATTTAGGGTGTCACAATAGCGCTATGACAAAACAAAATAAGCCATCCGATCCTCATTCCCAGCGAGAAGCTGAAAACTACCAACGCCCGATCCCAAGTCGAGAATTTATTCTTTCTGTCTTGGCTGATGCCGATAAGCCCTTGGCTTTCCGGCATTTAGCAGGGGAGCTTGGACTAGACGAAGATGTTGACCATATCGCATTGCAGCGACGTTTAAATGCAATGGAGCGTGATGGACAATTAATACGTAATCGACGTGGTGGCTTCTGTCTGCCAGAACGACTCGATCTGGTTACTGGTCGCGTTACTGCTCACGCCGATGGTTTTGGTTTCCTTATTCCAGATGAAGGTGGTGAAGATGTATTTCTTGCCGGTCGCCAAATGCGTAGCATTTTGCATGGTGATCGCGCCATAGTCCGAGTGACAGGCGTTGACAGAAGAGGCCGTCGTGAAGGTGCTGTGGTTGAGGTTATTGAAAGAAATACCGAATCCGTTGTTGGTCGTTATCACGAAGAATCCGGCGTTAGTTTTATTGTGTCGGATAATCCGCGTTTACAAGATATTCATATACCGATTGATCAACGCGGTTCGGCTCAACATGGCCAGATCGTTGTCGCGACTATAACGCAACAACCGAATAAACGTTCACAACCTATCGGTCGAATTAGCGAAGTACTCGGTGACCATATGGCACCGGGAATGGAAATCGATGTGGCGATTCGTTCACATGGTTTGCCGCATGAATGGTCGGATGACGTCATGCAAGCAGCGGCTAAATTCGGCGACACGATTCCTGAAACCGATATTGCTGATCGTGAAGATTTACGTGATGTGCCGTTGCTTACGATTGATGGTAAAGACGCCCGTGATTTTGATGATGCTGTCTTCTGTGAGCCCCATGGCAAAGGCTGGCGGTTATTGGTTGCGATAGCGGATGTCTCGTCCTATGTTGAAACCGGTGATGCTTTAGATAAAGAAGCTGTTGAACGTGGTAATTCGGTTTATTTTCCACAACGGGTTATCCCGATGTTGCCAGAGAACCTATCGAATGGACTGTGTTCACTTAATCCAGATGTAGATCGACTGTGCATGGTTTGTGAAATGCACTTCAATGCAGCGGGTAAGCTAGGTGATTACAAATTTATGCGCGGTGTGATGCGTTCACATGCGCGTTTAACGTATTCGCAAGTAGCCGCTATGTTGGTCGATAAGGATGATGCTTTACGTAATACTTATAAAGCAGTCGTACCACATCTTGAAAATTTATATGGTTTATATGCGGTGTTGCGTAAGGCGCGTGATAAACGTGGTTCGATTGATTTTGATACAACGGAAACACGAATTGAATTTGGTGAAGATAAAAAGATTGAACGTATTTCACCGGTTATTAGGAATGATGCGCATAAGTTAATTGAAGAATGCATGATCAATGCAAATATCGCCGCGGCACATTATTTGTTGAAGAATGAAATGCCAACACCATTTCGTATTCACGATGGACCACAAGGTGAACGTTTAAGTGATCTGCGTGATTTTCTTACCGAGCTGGGTTTAACCTTGGGCGGTGGTGAAGACCCTGAATCAAAGCATTATGGACAACTATTAGAAAAGATTAAAGATCGTCCTGATTTTCACTTGATTCAAACGGTATTGCTGCGTTCATTACAGCAGGCAGTTTATTCAACAGAAAACATAGGTCACTTTGGTCTTGCACTTGAACACTATGCTCACTTTACTTCACCAATCCGACGTTACCCTGATTTAATGGTACACCGTGCGATTCGTCATTTGATCGCAGGTGGTAAACCAGCGGGCTTTAAATACAGTACCGCAGAAGTACAACGTATTTCTGAACACAGTTCGATGACTGGTCGTCGTGCCGATGAAGCGACACGTGATGCCGTTGCATGGTTAAAATGCGAGTATATGCTTGAAAAAGTAGGTGAAGAGTTCGAGGGTACAATTAGCGCTGTTACGGGTTTCGGTATTTTTGTAGAGCTTGATGAAGTTTATGTTGAAGGTTTGGTGCACGTTACTGCTTTAGAAAATGATTTTTATCATTTTGATCCTATTTCACACTGCTTAGTGGGTGAGAGTACCGAACGGGTTTATCGGATTGGTGATCGTGTTCGTATTCAGGTTGCCAACGTGAACCTTGATGAACGTAAAATTGATTTCAGCATGGTTGAATACCTTTCCGAATCGACGCCTTACACTAAACGTAAAGTCTCGTCTGTTCGCAAGGGCAAGAAGCGTGGTGGTAAGAAGAAAACCACAATGCGTCGAAAAGCCTCGGCAGGCGGTAGTAAGAAGAAGTCTCGCAGTAAAGATGCGCCAGATAATAAAGATAAACCCAAGAGCAAAAAGAAACGAAACAAGAAGAAAACCTCGAAGAAGAAAACGACGAGTAAACATGAGGTGAAAAGTAAGAAAAAATATGCTGGTAAAAAGAAGCCTCAGGCGAAAAGTTAATGGCAGAACAGCGGGTTTATGGATTTCACTCGATTGAAGCGATCTTGCTGCACGAGCCAGAACGCATTCTTGAAGTGTGGCTATTAGATGGGCGTCAAGATAAACGCCTAGAATCCATTTTGGAACTGTTGTCGACGCATGGCATCCGCCACCAGAAAGTTAAACGTGAAAAACTTGATGAGTTAGCAGATAGCACACGGCATCAAGGTATTGTTGCGCATTGCCGTGAAGCGCCAAGTCGTAATGAGAATTTTTTAGATCAGCTATTAGATAGTCTTGATGAAGCACCTTTTTTATTGATTCTTGATGGTGTTCAAGATCCCCACAACCTGGGTGCCTGTCTTCGTACTGCCGATGCAGTGGGTGTGCACGCGGTAATTGTTCCTAAAGATAATGCCGCAACGTTAAATGGCACGGTGCGTAAAGTTGCTTGTGGTGCTGCAGAAACAACACCCTTTATAACAGTAACAAATATTGCTCGTTGTTTGCGCAAGCTTAAAGAGCGGGGAGTTTGGCTTGTTGGTGCGGCAGGTGAAGTAAAGACAAATATTTATCAGCAGGATATGACGGGGCCATTGGCTATAATAATGGGCGCCGAAGGCAAGGGCCTGCGGAGATTAACACGTGAGACCTGCGATCACCTTGTCACGATTCCGATGCCTGGTAATGTTGAAAGTCTTAATGTCTCTGTTGCAACAGGTGTTTGTCTGTACGAAGCATTACGGCAACGCGGCAATACCGCTTAAGTTGCATCGTTTAATAGTGTGATGGCAGCTTGTCATTAATAGTGATGATGCCATTTCTTACCGTGATATAACCGCCAGTAGTTAAATCTTTAAAGATACGGCTAACCATTTCACGCGAAGCACCTACCATGCTGGCAATATCTTTTTGAGTTAGTTTCTCACGGATAACTTTACTGCCATCTTCTTCCGGTTTAGCAAATTGTAAAAGAGTGCGAGCAACACGCCCATAAACATCCATGAGCGCCAAGCTTTCGATATTTTTGTTTGCTTCACGAAGGCGTTTAGACAGACCCTTAAGTAGGTTACGCACTAAACCTGGATTGTTATCCAATACGTGATTAAAGTCTGTTTGGTTGATGACGCAGAATTGGCATTGTTCCATTGTTACAACGCGAGCCGAGCGGGGCTCATCATCAATTAGGGCTAATTCGCCAAAGTATTCATTAGGCTCGAGAATGGAGATAGTAATTTCTTTACCATCTTCATCGCTCAGCACCACTTTTACCTTGCCGGAGATAATCAGATAGAGTGAATCGGTATCATCGCCTTCATTAATAATGACGTTATTTTTGGCATAACTGCGTTTGGCGGCTATGGCGATGATTTCTTCAAGTTCAGCTTCGGTAAGTCCCGAAAAAAGAGGAATATTTTGTAATTGAGCTGTATTGATTGTCGACACAGGTATTACCTTATTGTTATGAATTTAGCCTAAACATATCTCATTATAAGGCGAAATTCTTATAAATAGGCAGTTTTATCAGAAATAGGGGGCTTTTGATGAAAATAGCTTATTTCAGCATGTTTTTCCGTTGCCATCTGGCGCTATCATGGGTAGAATTCCGTTCCCTGTTCAGTCTAGGCTGATTCAGGACACACAATTTAAGTTAACTCCTTGCCTTTACACATGTTGTGGAAGGCTACAAATCCGAGAGGAGCATCGATGAGACACTATGAAATCGTGTTTCTGGTCCACCCTGATCAGAGCGAGCAAGTTCCAGCTATGGTAGAACGTTACCGCAGCACCATTGAAGCTAAAGATGGCAAAATCCATCGTTTAGAAGATTGGGGACGTCGTCAACTTGCCTACCCAATTAACAAGATCCACAAAGCGCACTACGTACTCATGAACATCGAGTGTGGTCAGGAAGCTTTGGATGAACTTGAATCGTTATTCCGCTTCAATGATGCAGTGATTCGTAACTTGGTTATCAAGTGTAACGAAGCCGTCACTGATCAATCTCCACTTGCGAAGTCTAAAGAAGAAAAAGACAATCGTGATAGAGATCGCGGTGCAGATCGTGAAGCGAAGCCTGCTGAAGCTGTTGCACCAGAAGCTGCTGTAGAGCCTGCTGTGGAAGCAGAAGCACCTGTAGCTGATGCTGAAGCACCTGCCGAATAATCCGGCTACGCAAATTCAAGGAGAACTAAAAGATGTCACGTTTTTTCCGTCGTAAAAAATTCTGTCGTTTTACCGCTGATGGCGTAAAACAGATTGATTACAAAGACCTTGCCACATTGAAGAACTACGTTACTGAAAATGGCAAGATTGTGCCTAGCCGTATTACCGGTACTAAGGCCCGTTACCAACGTCAGCTGTCTACGGCTATCAAGCGCGCTCGTTTTCTTGCGTTGCTTCCGTACACAGACGCCCACTAGAACCCGGAGGATTTAAGCATGCAAATTATACTGCTTGAGAAAGTACAAAATCTGGGTAACCTTGGTGAAAAGGTTAATGTTAAGGCTGGTTATGGCCGTAACTTCCTAATACCAGCAGGTAAAGCTATCCCAGCTACTGAAGCTAATACAGCTGAATTTGAAGCACGTCGTGCTGAACTTGAAAAGGCTGCGGCTGAAAAGTTAGCAACTGCACAAGCACACGCCGATAAATTAACCGATCTGAATATTACGATTACTCGTAAGGCTTCTGATGAAGGTAAATTGTTTGGTTCTGTTAGTAATGCTGATGTTGCTGATGCGATTACCGCAGCCGGTGTTGAAGTCAGCAAAGCAGACGTTCGTATGCCTGATGGTGCTATTCGCGCTACTGGCGAATTCGAAATTTCGCTGCATTTCCATACTGATGTAAACGCGATCCTAACCGTTACGGTTGCTGCAGAGTAATACATCCCGAACTGCCTACTCCAGCGATTGCTGGGGTAGGTTATTTCGTTCTTCCCTGATTTAAGCTCACTATTTCGCTAGTTATCCACAGCCTATACACAGGTTGTCCCTTGCCGATTACGTTAATCCAAGTAAGATTCTATTATCCATGCCGTACGGGTCTGGTATAGTCGAAACCATACAATAATTATTAAAAAACAGCCGAGAATTGCTTTAGCTATGCCTGAATTTGCCCCTAGTCCAACTGATATTAATGCCTGCAGTGATGCAGCGATAGCTGCACTTAAGGTTCCACCACACTCTAATGAGGCGGAACAATCGGTATTAGGTGGCTTGATGTTGGATAATGAAAGTTATGACCACGTTACTGAAGTCATTGGTGAACATGATTTTTATCGACATGATCACCGCATGGTCTTTCGTGCCATTACTTACCTTGCCAATAAAGAAGAACCTTACGATGCAGTAACGGTCTCTGAATACCTGAATGATCTGGGTGAGCTGGAAAACATGGGTGGCCTGGTTTTCTTGGGTGGTATTGTGCAGAACACGCCCAGCGCTGCAAATATTAAAGCCTACGCGGGTATTGTTCGTGAGCGTTCAATATTGCGTCAGTTGATTTCGGTCGGTAGTGATATTAGTGATGCAGCATTTAATACACAAGGTCAGGACAGTAGTGTCATTCTTGATGAGGCTGAGCGGCGAGTATTGGAAATTGCCGAACAGCGTGCGCGTGGCCGTAAGGGTTTCCAGAACATTAAAGACTTATTAAATAAGAGTCTCGACCGTATTGATGAATTGTTTCATTCAACTAATCCATTAACAGGTATCTCAACTGGCTTTGATGATTTTGATTTACAAACATCAGGTTTACAGCCATCTGATTTGATTATTGTTGCAGGTCGTCCATCGATGGGTAAAACAGCCTTTGCAATGAATCTGGCTGAAAATGCAGCGATTAAAAGTGGTGAGCCGGTTGCAATTTTCAGTATGGAAATGCCGAGCGAGCAACTTGCCATGCGTATGATGTCTTCGCTTGGCCGAATTGATCAGCACCGTATTCGTACTGGTAAATTAGAACAGGATGATTGGCCACGCCTCAGTTCCGCTGTGAGCTTACTTTCTGAAGCGCCGCTGTTTATTGATGACACGCCTGCACTGAGTCCGGGTGAATTACGTGCCCGTGCAAGGCGTTTGAAGCGTGAAAATGGTGGAAAGTTAGGCATGATCATTATTGATTACCTGCAATTGATGCAGGGCAGTGGTAAGCAGGAAAACCGTGCTACAGAAATTTCTGAAATATCACGCGGCTTAAAAGCCTTAGCCAAAGAACTCGAAGTGCCTGTGGTTGCTTTATCACAGCTTAACCGCGGCCTTGAGCAACGGCCGAATAAACGTCCTATCATGTCAGACCTTCGTGAATCGGGCGCCATCGAGCAAGATGCGGATGTGATTGCCTTCATTTATCGTGATGAAGTTTATAATGAAGACAGTCCGGATAAGGGTGTCGCAGAAATTATTATCGCTAAACAGCGTAATGGTCCTATTGGTACAACGCGCTTAACCTTTCGAGGTCAATTCACTCGCTTTGAAAATTTCATGCCGGACAGTTATGCCGGTAATTTCGAGGGTTCTGAATGACCCGTCCGCTACGAGCGGAAATCTCCCTCAGTGCCTTGCAACACAATTTGCAACAGGCACGTAACGCAGCACCATCCTCGAAAGTTATTGCAGTAATTAAAGCTAATGGCTATGGCCATGATATGCAGATCGTCGCGCATGCATTAAACAATGCGGATGCCTTTGCGGTAGCAAGTATTGAAGAGGCTATTAATTTACGCGAAGCGGGTGTTCACCAACCCATTATTCTACTTGAAGGCTTTTTTGACGCGGATGACTTGTTGTTATTACAAGCGTATTCCTTACAGCCTGTTATTCACAGCATGCATCAAATTGAAATGCTCGAATCAGTATCACTAACTTATGCATTTGATGTGTGGATGAAAATTGATACAGGCATGCACCGTCTTGGATTCTCAACCATGGAAACCAAGCAGGCTTATGCGCGATTACGTGAGTGTGATGCAGTTGAAGTGATACATGCTATGACGCATTTTGCATGTGCTGATGATCAAGAAAATCTCGCAACGGCTTATCAAATAGCGCTGTTTAAGAAAACAATAAAAGAGGCGGGTATTAACTCAAGCACCAGCCTCGCTAATTCAGCAGGTATCTTGGGTTTCCCCGAGAGTCATGCGGACTGGATTCGTCCAGGCATTATGCTTTATGGTGCTAGCCCATTTGTTGATGATGACATTGAATCATTGTCGCTAAAACCGGTAATGAATTTAGTCAGTGAATTAATTTCTGTGCGTGAAGTCTTGCGCGGCGAATCGGTAGGCTATGGTGGTGAATGGATCTGCCCAGAAAAAATGATGGTCGGTGTGGTTGCCTGTGGTTATGGTGATGGTTATCCGCGTCATGCACCATCGGGCACGCCTGTTCTGGTTAATGACCAACGTGCATCATTGATTGGGCGAGTCTCGATGGATATGATTACGGTTGATTTACGTGGTTGTGAAGCAAGCATCGGAGATACTGTGTTGTTGTGGGGCGAAGGTTTACCTGCAGATGAAATTGCATTGCATGCAGAAACCATTGCCTACGAATTATTTTGTAACGTTGCTCCACGCGTACCACGCGTTGAAATAAAATAGGAAGTCACGTAACTCATGGCCAAAGCAAAACAAGTCTATACTTGTACCTCGTGTGGAACACAGACAGGCAAATGGAATGGTCAATGTGGTGATTGCGGTGCATGGAATACGCTAGAAGAAACCGTTGTTAGTATAAGCAGTAACAGCAGCCCACGTAGTTCTCGTTTTCAGGGTTATGCGGGCGACATATCAGTACAATCACTTATCGATGTTAGTCCAGAAGAACAAACGCGATTCTCGATTGGTATATCGGAACTGGATCGCGTACTAGGTGGCGGTGTTGTGCCGGGCTCAGTGATCTTGATTGGTGGTGATCCGGGAATTGGTAAGTCGACCATCTTGCAGCAAGCGCTTGCTGAATTAGGTAAAACGCTTAAACCTTTATACATCACCGGTGAAGAATCGTTGCAACAAGTGAGCATGCGTGCACACCGATTAGGTTTAGATAACACCGATATTCGTTTACTAAGTGAAACTTGTGTTGAAAAAATTATTGATGTTGCACAGAAAGAAAAACCGCAAGTGATGGTGGTGGATTCTATCCAAACGGTTTTTACTGAGTTATTACAATCCGCACCAGGTTCGGTTGCACAGGTACGCGATAGTGCCGCACAACTAGTCCGTTATGCGAAACAAACCGGCACGGTTTTATTCCTTGTTGGGCATGTCACGAAAGAAGGCGCACTAGCAGGTCCGCGTGTACTAGAACACATGGTCGATACCGTATTGTATTTTGAAGGTGATAGTTCAAGCCCGTACCGCGTTATTCGCGCAGTAAAGAATCGCTTTGGTGCTGTGAATGAAATTGGCGTATTCGCTATGACCGAGAAAGGTCTGCGTGAAGTGAATAATCCTTCTGCTATTTTTCTTTCCCGACATGAAGAAGATGTGCCCGGTAGCGTGGTGATGGTGACGCGGGAAGGCAGTCGACCTATGTTGGTTGAAGTTCAGGCCCTGGTCGCTGAAAGTCACATGTCGAATCCACGTCGTGTTGCGCTTGGCGTGGATGCGCAGCGTCTTTCAATGCTACTTGCCTTATTAGATCGTCATGGCGGTGTTGCTATGTATGACTACGATGTATTCGTTAATATTGTTGGTGGTATGCGTATTAGCGAAACGGGTGCTGATTTGAGTTTGATACTTTCAATTCTTTCGAGTTTCAGAGATAAGCCACTTCCAAAAGACTGGGTTGTATTTGGCGAAGTCGGTTTAGCGGGTGAAATTCGTCCGGTACAAAATGGTCAGGAACGTTTACATGAGGCCGCAAAACATGGTTTTACCCGAGCAATTATTCCCAAAGCTAATGCGCCGAAAAACGCAATAGAGGGAATCGAGGTTCAGGCAGTAAGTCGTCTATCAGAAGTGTTAGATTGTATCTAGAAAAATCGTCTCTAAATTAATTTATGCGATTAAGGTAGAAAGCTCACGCTCTAACATCTCAGGATCACTTAGATTTAATTCAACCAATCGACGTAGATGGGTAATGCTATCGATATCGATGTGTTCGCAGTGAAACCCGACATGCTCGTCTTCAACATGGGCGACTTTTACATCCATGTTGATCGCGCTGACATTATCACTGAGTATGATGCGTAACTGACCAGCATCACCTTTATTTGCCGTCCAACCATCAGGTTTCTTAATCAACACACCTTTTAAAGATATGTCGATCATGGTTGCTTGCATATCGGTGGCATTAATATGAATACTTGCGCGGGTGTCAAATAAAACACGTTGGTTTTGGCGTTGTTCGGATATGTTTGTTGGCTGGTTCATAATACCTCCATAGCGCAGTGCTATGCTTGTAAGTGAAATTGTAAAGTTAGCTTGCCTATTTTGATCACGTCACCATCATTTAACGGATGGCTTTTTTCACCAATGTCTTTATCGGCAACACTAAGTAGGTCGTCATCAGCGAGATTCGAAATAAAATAACCATTTTCACGTAGCGCAATTAATACGGGTGACATGCCTAATTTACCGAGGTCGGTAAGCCCTGATTTTAATTTAAATATTTTGCCTAAATTTCGTCCACTCATTACCTGCAACCAGCCTTCATTTGTCGGTGGAATTTTAACTTGCTCAGAAACTTGCTTGATGGCTTCTGGAGCGGGTGTTGGCGTAGCGAATATTGCGGGCTTATCTTCGAGAGGAGATTGTAATGTCTCGTCTCGATATTTGAGCGTGTGTTTACCAATGCGAATAACATCATTGTGTTCTAACACATGCTCTTTAACGGGTTTGTGATTAACAAAAGTTGGATTTTCAGTGCTACTTTGAGTCAGCGTGCAAACTTGGTCACGGATAACAATACGTGCATGTTGCGGTTCAATAGCGAGGCTATCGATATGAATATCGCAACTTGGCTCACGACCAATGTTTAGCAATCCATCCTGTAAGGGAAAGACTTGAAGTGTTTGACCTTTAAATGCCAGGGTTAGTGTAGGCAAGTTTGACGCACCTTTATTATTGCTGCATCTAGAGTATAGCCGCAGTTTAGCTTGCTGGGTCGTGTCATTGGTCACATTTTATTAACCATTGGTCGATTTAGCTAGTTATCGGACTCGATTTCCTCATCAAGAGAAGGGTAAATCCGTGCCGTTTTCACCACATTGTCATTACTTTGAAGAATATCAATAGGATGACCGGCAATTTTCAAGCTTGTGCCTGGCTCTGGAATACTTTCCAGCTGTTCTAATAGCAGTCCATTAAGTGTCTTTGGACCATCGATGGGGAGTTTCCAATTAAGTAGTTTATTTAGTTCACGAATATTTGCAGAGCCATCTACTAGCCAAGTGCCATCTTCTTGCGGATGCACTTCGCGGAAATTGGCAGCAGGATCGGTTGTGAACTCACCAACGATTTCTTCAAGAATATCTTCAAGAGTGACAAGTCCCTGCAATTCACCATATTCATCGACGACGAGAGCGATGCGTCGTTTCGCACGTTGGAAATTAAGCAATTGTGTATTGAGACTGGTACCTTCAGGTACAAAATAAGGTTCGCGTATTGTTTTGAGTAAGCTTTGTTTATTAAAATTATTTTGATGGAGTAATTTTAGAATACGTCGCAGATGAACGATGCCAATAATATTATCAATACTGCCTTCATACACGGGTAGACGGGTATGCTGGGAATTTTGTAATAGTTCAATAATGGTATCCCAGTCATCCTCAATATCAATACCGACAAGCTCACCACGTGGCACCATGATGTCATCGACGTTAACTTGATCTAAACCAAGAATACCTAACAGCATGTCTTGGTGTGCACTTGGAATTAAACTACCTGACTCAAGTACGACTGTGCGTAACTCATCTTGCGTAAGATGCAAGGAGTCCGCTTGATTGACGTCGATCTTAAGTAGCTTGAAGAGAATGTTAGTGAATTGGTTAACCAGCCAAACAAGCGGGAAGGTTAATTTCATTAATGGTGTCAGAATGATTGTAGCAGGAAAGGCAAAACGCTCTGGCCGCAAGGCGGCTAATGTTTTCGGTGTCACTTCTGCAAACAGTACCATGATAACAGTAAGAATAATGGTTGATGCAATAACACTTAGCTCACCAAAAAGGCGCAACATAATAACCGCGGCTAACAAGGTGATCATGATATTAACCGCGTTATTACCAATAAGAATCAAACCAATCAGCCGATCCGGTTTTTCAAGTAATTGTTGTGCTCGCAGCGCACCACGGTGTTTATCTTTGGAAAGATGGCGCAGACGATATCGGTTGAGAGTCATTATGCTTGTCTCTGAGCCGGAGAAAAAACCCGAGATCAAAATAAGAATAATGAAAATAATAAATAGCGCGGCTAGCGATAGTTCATTTAGCAAGCAGGGAAGCCCTTTATGACGACATTAAGTCAGGATAATTTCTAGTACCAGTTTACTACCAAAATAGGCTAGCAGTAGTGTGACGAAGCCGCCCAGTGTCCAACGAATGGCCGTACGACCGCGCCAGCCAGCTTGCCAGCGGCCGAAGAGTAAAATGGCAAACACAAACCACGCAATAATCGACAACACGGATTTGTGAACCAGGTGTTGAGAGAAAATATCTTGTAAGAAAATGAAGCCCGACATGAGCGCCATGCTTAATAAAATGAAACCAACAGTAATCATTTGAAACAATAATGATTCCATTACTTGCATGGGTGGCAGTACACGCATAAAACCACCAGGGTGTTTATGCCTAAGTTGACGATCTTGAATGGCGAGTAAAATTGATTGTAAGGCTGCAATCGTTAATAGGCTGTATGCAAACAACGATAAAATAATATGTAACTTAAGTTGGCCAGAATATTCGTTGCTGAGAATATGTTTGGTATCAAATATGTTATCAAATAATAAGGCGCCAGCGGCAATGGGCAAGATCACTATGCCGAGGTTTTCAATAGGTTGCTTGATAGAAGCAAGTAACATCAGCATGGAGACCAAGGCCATAATTAATGAGGCCGCACTATAAATACCGAGGTTAATGCCCTCTGTTGTAAAGACACTTTGTTGAACTACACTGATATGTAGAATCACTGCACCCAAACCTAATGAAATTAGGGCTAAACGGGTTACCGGCGGCGAATCCAGAGCCTGAACAAAGCGTTTTGCCAGCAACAGCGTTGTTACCAAGTAGAGGGCAATGGAAAGTGAGCTAATAATGAGTGCATTCATAAGTAAAAATCTAAATTCTCGGGAAAATCCCACTTCGGGGCGTAGCCGAGTATATTTTTCTCTGTTAGGCTGACTGACTAAGGATAATCGCACATTCAGTCGAGCTATAGAAGGTTAGTAATAGTGATAAGTGCTGGTGTAGGAAAAGTCTGGCTTTTAACGTATCTTTTCCCCTAAACTCTTGGCTGTTCCATAGAAAATGACTAAGCTATTATAATAATAAGAATTTTGAATGAAGGTTGTCAAAAAAGTATGAAGTTACGTATTTTGGGCTGTAGCGGAGGAGTTAGTGCGGGTTTGCATAGCACTTCTTTGCTGGTTGATGACGATATTCTTATTGATGCGGGTTCTGGTGTTGGTAATTTAACGCTGGACGAAATGTCCAAAATTAAGCATATCTTTATTACGCATTCTCACCTCGATCACGTGACCTTCCTGCCGTTATTAATAGATACTATTTTCGACCGGGTTAAAGAGCCTGTGCTGATACATGGCCAGGAAAAGACCTTGCAAGCCCTACAGGCCTACATCTTTAACTGGGTAGTTTGGCCTGATTTTGCTGAATTACCTCGCCCAGAAACCCCTGTTTTGAGCTATTCGGCGATTGAGCCCGGTTCTACATGGACTAATAATGGCCGTACAGTAGAAATGATCCCGGTTGAGCATATTGTTCCAACAGTGGGTTACCGCGTTGAGAGTGAAGCAGGTGGAGCGTTTGCCTTTAGTGGCGATACTTCTACTAATGATTCTTTATGGAATGCGTTAAATGCCCATGACAAGCTTGATTTGTTGATCGTTGAATCGGCATTTTCTAACCGTAATTTGGTATTAAGTAAGCTGGCAAAGCACTATTGCCCCGAATTACTCGCTGAAGATATTAAAAAGCTTAAACACGATACCAAAATCTATATTACCCACCGTAAACCAGGCGAAGAGGATACTATCCTTAAAGAATGCCTGGAACTCATGCCGGACCTCGATATTACAGGACTCGAAGGTGGAGAGGTTTTTACGTTATAATGCCTTGATTCGGTGGGCTTACGTGCTCACTTTACGCATTATATTAGGTTGGGTACCCCTTCATTATGTTTGACACTTTAAGCGAACGTCTTTCTAAAACGATTAAGAACCTGCGTGGTCAGGGGCGTTTAGACGAAACGAATATAAAAGATGCATTGCGTGATGTGCGTATGGCGCTACTTGAGGCCGATGTTGCTCTTCCTGTAGTTAAAAATTTCATTGATCAAGTTCGTGAGCGCGCAGTTGGCCAAGAGGTCATGCAAAGTCTCACACCCGGCCAAGCCTTTATTAAGATTGTTAACGATGAACTCGTTAAAGTTATGGGTGAGGCCAATGTTGAGCTGGATTTACATACCACGCCACCTGCGGTGATTTTGATGGCGGGCTTACAAGGTGCAGGTAAAACCACCAGTGTTGCCAAATTAGCGCGTTTTCTAACGGAAAAGCACAAAAAGAAGGTCATGGTCGCGAGTATCGATATTTATCGACCTGCTGCGATTAAACAGCTTGAGACCTTGGCTGGTGAAGTCGGCGTGAGCTTTTTCCCTAGCGCTATTGATCAAAAACCATTGAAAATTGCGGATGCAGCGATTGATCAGGCGCGTAAGCAGTTTATGGATGTCGTTATTATCGATACCGCCGGCCGTTTGCATATCGATACGGAAATGATGGATGAGCTGAAGAAAGTACACAGCGCCATTAATCCGGTTGAAACCTTATTTGTTGTAGACAGTATGACAGGTCAGGATGCGGCGAATACGGCCAAGGCCTTTGATGAAGCATTGCCGCTGACCGGTGTCATTCTCACCAAGACCGACGGTGATGCACGTGGTGGTGCCGCCTTGTCGGTGCGCCAAATTACCGGTAAACCGATTAAATTCCTCGGTGTGGGCGAGAAGACCACGGCTCTGGAGGCGTTTCATCCGGATCGGGTTGCCTCACGTATTCTTGGTATGGGCGATATGCTCAGTCTTATTGAAGAAGTACAAGATAAGGTTGATCACAAGCAGGCAGCTAAGCTGGCGAGCAAGATTAAGAAAGGTAAGGGCTTTGATTTAGCCGATTTTCGTGACCAACTTAAGCAAATGCAGAATATGGGTGGCATGAGTAGCATGATGGATAAGTTGCCTGGCATGGGTGAATTACCGGCAGGAGTGAAAGATCAGGTTAATGACCGAGATATGCTGCGTCTTGGCGCGATAATCGACTCAATGACACCGGGAGAACGTTTACGTCCTGAAGTCATAAAAGGCTCGCGTAAGCGCCGTATTGCGGCAGGTTCAGGCACTCAGGTGCAGGATGTGAACAAGTTGCTCAAGCAATTTAAGCAAATGCAGAAAATGATGAAGAAAATGAAAGGTGGCGGTATGAAAAAACTCATGCGGGGCATTCCTGGTATGGGTAAAATGCCGTTTCCAGGTGCTTAAGCCGTCTTTCTAAGGCAAAAGCCTCACATCTGGCAAGGCTTTGGTTAAAATAGTCAGGAAGAACCGTCAATCATATGGTTCTAGGTCTTTCTTTTTACAGAAAATAGCGTAAAATGCAGCGATTTTTCGAGGTCGATCACTTTCGACGTCGCCGAGTTACTATTGTGTCTGTTCATGCGCTTTATATAAGCGGGAACGGGCGATTACTAAGAGGTTTAACTGACTTATGGTCACTATACGTTTATCACGCGCTGGTTCAAAGAAGCGTCCTTTTTATCATATTATTGTCACAGACAGTCGTAACCGTCGTGACGGTCGTTACCTCGAACGTTTGGGTTTCTTCAACCCGGTAACGCGTAACGATAACGAAACACGTTTAAGCGTTAAACAAGATCGTGTTGATCACTGGGTTAAGCTTGGTGCACAAACATCGGATCGTGTTGCGAAGTTATTAAAGGACCAAGCGGCTGCTGCTTAATATAGCCGTGTTTGGGTCTACCTCATGAGCGAGATGATTGTAGTGGGGAAAATCGCCGGCGTATTTGGCGTGCAGGGTTGGTGTAAGGTGTTTTCACATACATCGCCCCGCAAAAATATTTTGCAGTATTCTCCTTGGTATTTGAAACGAGGTGGTGAGTGGCAGTTGACCAAGCTTAAGCAAGGTCGACAACAGGGTAAGAGCATCGTTGCTCAGCTCGAAGGCATTGATGATAGAGATGTCGCCGCCGCACTCAATGGAACGGAAATCGCGGTTGAATTATCGCAGTTACCGGAACTACCTAAGGATGAATATTACTGGTCTGATTTAATCGGACTGGAAGTAGAAACAGTTACCGGTGTGCCATTTGGCAAAGTAACTGACATGATGGCAACAGGCGCTAATGATGTTCTCATTGTAAAAGGTGATCATGAAAGATTGATCCCGTTTCTACAACCAGACGTAGTAACCGAGGTTGATGTTAAAGCCGGCCTGATAAAGGTTGACTGGGACCCGGATTTTTAACGACATGTCATCGATGAATGACACAGTCGCGAAACAGACACTGCAGCATATTGCCGTTGTGACGCTGTTCCCGGACATGCTGCAAGCAATGACGCAGTATGGAGTAACCGGACGAGCATTAAAGTCAGACCTGGTTGGACTGACAACACATGATCCACGTGATCATGCTAAGGACAAACATCGAACCGTTGATGACCGTCCTTATGGTGGTGGACCGGGCATGTTAATGCAGGTGCAACCATTGCGCGATGCGATAGCAGATGCACGCGCAAGCCATCGCGGCAAACCTTATGTGGTGTATATGTCACCGCAAGGTGTGCGACTCGACCAACAAGGCGTAGCCGAGTTGGCTCAACACGAAAATCTGGTGTTGGTAGCGGGGCGCTACGAAGGGATTGATGAGCGATTGGTGGGTAGTGAAATTGACGCCGAAGTATCAATTGGCGATTACGTATTAAGTGGTGGTGAATTGGCAGCAGCCGTCATCATCGACGCAGTAGTAAGAACACTGCCAGGTGCATTAGGTGATGAGGCATCGGCCGAACAAGATTCATTTATGAATGGCTTGTTAGACCATCCACATTACACCAGACCGGAAGAGATTGAAGGTCAGGTTGTACCGGAAGTATTATTAAGTGGTAATCATGCAGCAATAGCACGTTGGCGCATGCAGCAGTCATTAGGAAGAACTTGGCAAAGACGCCCGGACATGCTGGAAAAGATAGAACTGGATAGTGAACAACAGCGACTACTAGATGAATATGTTGCTGCGTTTGGAAAGTAATTTGAGAATAATCGGGTCGGATTTTGAGTCCGGTGTGGAATTAAGAGTAGGAGTACGCCATGAGCAATATTATTGATAAAATTGAACAAGAACAATTGAAGAGCGATGTGCCAGATTTTGGTTCAGGCGACACAGTTGTAGTTAACGTAAAGATTAAAGAAGGTGATCGTGAGCGTATTCAAGCCTATGAAGGTATTGTTATCGCCAAGCGTAACCGCGGTTTACATTCGGCCTTTACGGTTCGTAAAATTTCACACGGTGAAGGTGTAGAGCGTGTTTTCCAAACACACAGTAATGCCATCGACAGCGTTAAAGTTAAACGTCGTGGTGATGTTCGCCAAGCTAAACTTTACTACTTGCGTGAATTGACTGGTAAGGCAGCACGTATTAAAGAAAAACTTTAAGCCGAGTTGTATGCGCATGCGTGAGCTGACTTTCGTCACTATCGCAGCACAAACATTTCGCACTTGTTCACGGCGCCTTTTGGCGCCGTGTTCATTTCTACTGCTATTTGCCTCTTTTTATAGTGTCGCAGAACCCGCGGTAACATCTGCGCCAGGTAATCCAAAACTGAGTGTTGATCCATTAACGAATATTGTGCAATTAGTGAATCAGGGTGCAACGGAACTTGCCCTGCAACAACTTAATGCGCAACAACCTAATCCGCTAGATAGCCCAGAAGGTTGGTTACGCTGGGAGCGGCAGCGTATCGCTTTATACCAACAAGCCGAACAATGGGAAATATTGATCAAGCGTATCGATACGCAAGAAAGTTTTATTGATCACGCATATAGAGAATGGTTTGCAACACAACAGGCTGAAGCAATGCTGGAGTTGGGGCAAGGTACTCAGGCACGCAGTATTTTCCGCAAACTGATTTGGCAGCGGGATCTGGCGCATGATGATAAAGCGCTGTTATTGTGGCGCACGCATATTATTCGTAGCTACCTGATTGATGATAAAGCCAATGATGCGCATGCAGCCATGTTACGTAATGCACAAGATTATCCATCAGATACGTCTGAGTCGGGAGTGTTACTCCGCGCAAGAGTATTGTTATTGGCTAAGCGTGCAGATGACGCGGCTGAGTTATTAGGAAATAACAAGAAACTTGCTAATGCAAAAACACTTTATTTGTTAGCGGCGCTACGTAGTTCACGGTTATCAGCCAGTAAAGTTATTAAAGAAATTAATAAAGAGCTTAAAAAAAAGAAGCTGGTTAAATTAAATCGCCTGCGTTTATTAGCGATCAAAATCGAAGCAAGTAGCGTTGACGGGGACACGGGTCAGACAGTTGCGGCAATTGAAGAATATTTGAGCTTAAGCAGAGAAAATCAAATTGATGATGGTCTTTTCCAAATCAATGGTGAAAAACTTTGGCAAGCTTATCGCCAACATGGTCAGGCAATAGGTAATAAACAACAATTATTATTAGGCGATGATGCGAGTTGGTTTACAGAGGCTGGCAAGCATAAGAAAAACCCGTTACGTCAACGTACCTTGTATGGTTTGTTGGCGTTGGAATCACGCGCGTTAACTACGCGTGAACAAGCGAATGAATTGCTAATTAATTCCCTGCGCAAACAAGATAATGGTATCGAAATTATTCGTCACTTATATCTTGGCGAGAAAAAAATACCGGCTTTAGCCAGATACAGTTTACTAGAACAGGCATTAAAAGAATCCGATATTAGTCTGGCATCGAAATTGATGCAAGGTTTGCAGCAAGCGCCAAAAGGTATCAATCCCTTGTTGTGGGAATTACGCCGTGCACGCGTCTTTGTGATGGCCGGCAAGCCTGATGAGGCTAGCAGGGTATTAAATAATGTAATTAATGAGACGCCATTTACAGAGAACCCAACGCTCGATCGTTTTATACAAGTCGTGTTTGATCTGCAAACCATTGAAGCACATGAGCAGGCATATCAATTGTTTGAAGTTTTATTAACCAAGATTGAATTACCAAAGGTTCAACGTGAACTTTATTACTGGATGGCGGAATCACGTAAGGCCCAAGCACGTTATGCTGATGCGGCGGCGTTGTACCTGAAGTCATCTGAATCAAAGCAGAGGCCGCAACCCGATTTATGGGCACAGTCCGCGCTATATCAAGCAGCTGAGGCATTAGGAAATGCGGGTTTGGTAGATGATGCCGCGCGACTTTATAAAAAATTATTGCTGATCACCAAAGACGAAGCACGCCGTGGTCAGTTACAACGACGTATTCAACAATTGTGGTTAAAGCGTAGTAAAGTTCCCGCATGATAGATTGCGCCGTAAAAGATTATACGGCAATTATCGAGAGTCCTTGCGGCATGCTGGGCATCCTCGATAATGGCCATGTTTTACAAGCGATAAACTTTCTTTACGATACGCAACCAGTACGGACACCAGGTTCGTTGTTTACAGAGACAGTGGCAAACCAATTAGATAAATTCTTCGCTGATCCTACCTTTCAGTTTGATTTACAATTAGCCGCATCTGCTACACCATTTCAATTTCAGGCACGTCAGGCCTTATTAAGTATTCCGCTTGGTAAAACCATGAGTTATGGTAATGTGGCTAAAACAATTGCCAGTAGTGCCAGAGCCATCGCTGGGGCGTGTCGTAGAAACCCAGTACCGATTGTCGTACCTTGCCATCGCGTTGTTGCGGCTAATGGCCTTGGCGGGTTTTCAGGTGCAATGGATGGCCGGCCTTTGGCGACTAAAAAGTGGTTATTGAAACATGAGTCTGCAATCAAATAACGATCAGAGTGACATTGAGCTTTTTCTCGATGCGTTATGGATGGAGCGGGGACTGAGCGATAATACCTTAATGGCTTATCGTAGTGATTTGAATGGCGTAGCCAAGGCGCTTAATAAACTTGGAGAATCGCTACAAACCGCATCACGTCAAGATCTTCTTATGTATCTTGCGCAGCGTGCCCAACAAGGTGCACATGCCCGTACTACCGCACGACTTCTTTCAAGTATTCGTCGTTTTTACCAATATCAAATCCGCGAAGGTTATCTAAAAGACGATCCAAGTGCGCAGATCGATGCACCTAAAGTTTCACCCGCTTTACCAAAACTACTTACCGAAGACGAAGTGGATGACTTACTTGGTGCACCGGATTGTGACAAAACATTGGGACTACGTGATCGCACCATGCTGGAATTACTTTACGCCAGTGGTTTGCGTGTGAGTGAATTGATTAGTCTGGAAATGTCACAAATTAATGTCCAACAGGGTATTGTGCGCGTCATGGGTAAAGGTGGTAAGGAACGTTTAGTACCATTGGGTGAAGAGGCACTTGATTGGTTGGAAACCTTTTTACGCCAAGCCCGTGGAGATATTATTAAAGGTCGAGCGGTAGATGCATTATTCCCAACGAATCGAGGTGCGGCAATGACGCGCCAAGCCTTTTGGCAATTGATTAAACGTTATGCCAAACAAGCCGGTATTCAAAAAGAGCTCTCACCTCATACACTACGCCACGCTTTTGCGACACACCTTATTAATCACGGCGCTGATTTGCGTGTTGTGCAGTTATTACTCGGACACAGTAATTTATCTACCACACAAATCTATACCCATGTTGCACGTGAACGGCTTAAAACATTGCATGCCGAACATCACCCGAGAGGATAGAGTGATGTGCCTTGACGGCGATAGTGAAACAAGAGTAGATTCTGTACTCTTAATAAGGTTATTGAAAATAATAATATTTCGTTTATGGCAGAAACGCCATATAACACACTTAAATAATTATGGATGGTTGTAGAAAAAATGAAAACAAAGGAATTGTTTTTAACCTCTCGAATACAAAAAAAACAGGTGTATTCGGTAGCAATGATGCCCTCTATATAGTTAGCAGCATTAAATCTGAATCAAGGAGTGAAGTGGAAATGAAAATAATTGCGTCAATCTTTCTCATTGCAATATCTGGTCTATCATTTGCCGACACAATGAAAAGCGAAAAAGATACACGAAAATTTTCAGATCAATTAACGAATAATATATATAAAGAGAAATTCCAAACTACTTTTGACGCTGCAAAGCCACATTGGCCAATCCCTCCTGTTGAGATAGACAGTGTTGTAAATAAAATCAATCAACAGTGGCCTTTAGTTCGTCAACGGTTTGGAAATCCGGTAGGTATTGAATTTATTAAAAAGAAAAGGATAGGTAAGTCCTTTCTAAGATACTACTACCTTCATAAGTTTGAAAATCATGCTATTTATTGGCGAATTGATTATTATAAAGCAAAAAATGAGTGGAAAATAAATACGGTTGTTTTTCTTGACTCCCTTGGCGAATTATTTGAATAGTACGGCTAACAAATCACTCCATCGGACATATTTGTCTGCCACGCCTTTTACAGGGAAAAAGACTTGCCAGCCTGCGTTCGCCGCTGAGCTCAACCACTAGGTAACCTATGCTACTTAAGGTAATAGATTTTAAAGGCCACAATTGGCAGCGAGATTTTCGCGTAGTTAAAAAAAAGATGAGAAGTAAAAAATTACCTTTCACAATTAAGAAAACACCTGATTATGGAACTATTTTATATAGTATATGGGCAGATGATGGATACATTGATGAAGCAAGAGACCTGGTGGCTCTCTATTATTCGAAAAAGCCAGAAGTTGTAAGCATGAATCAGCGTGTTGAGACTCTTGCTGAAGCGTTCGAGGATGAGTGGATATATGCATTAATGGCATTGTTTATATATTACCCAAGAAAACATCCTTTTTATTTCACAGCGATTTTAATCGTAATTTTAGCAATGGTGTTGTTTCCATTGGTATGAGGTCGCCTAATATAGTACTAAGGCTTGGTACAGTTATGTTGAGTGAAATGAAACGAACGTTACTAATAAAAAAGATTCTTTTTGGGATGCCCGAATTGCTATCTGAAAGATACGGGTATTCTGAATTTTACTCTCTCGGACAAATTGAAAAAACCATGGAATTTATGGATCTAGGTGAATCATTTAAGGGGTATGCGGTAGCAGTGTTTGCAAATCCAAAGGTCGCGGTATCAGAGCTTCGAAGTCTTGAATTATATAATACGTTAAGAGATGAAATGACAAGTGAATTTCTTAATGGTGAGACTGATTTTAGGAAATTATTTGATACATTCGATAAATCTGAAAATTTTGCTAATGACTCTATCGGGGTCATAACTGACTAAGGTGAATTATGCAGCTTTATAACACGTTGGAATCGCTTGTCTGTTACGCCTTTTACTGTGGCCTACGCTGGCCATATATTCAATAGGCAATATAATAAATGTCACTGTTCTGGACCATTATTATCTACATCGCTCTTGGTTTCTTTCTTTTGAATGGAACCATTGGGTACTATTTTCGATCGCGGCAGATAAAACAACAGGGGCTAAAGCCACCGAATTATCTGATTTATCTTTTCTATCCTAGGCCTATAGTATTATCAGAAAAAGTCTGGATGCCGATACCACTTCGGTTAATGCTTGGCATCATCATATTGGCTGGAGGCGCATTTTTTATATTAAGCGGGATTTTAGTATTAAGTGATTTTGAATTTGGTAAGCATAATTTTCTTGGATTGCTTTCTTTGCTTTTGATTTTCATGAGTCTTGGCACTATTTTTGGCTATGTTGGTATTCGTCTTGTACGTAGTGATTCATTGCTCCAGAGGAAAAGGGGGAAGGGACACTGATCCTTTTATCAAATGATTATTACAGCTACTCAAATAAAAATAACAAGCATTGTCGGGTTTTTTCGTTTTATTCCAAAGGTCAGAAAGGTCAGAGTGCAGTTGGATAATGTTGATGGTTTGTTGTTTGTGAATTTCAAAGGGTTACGAACACTCACCGGCTGGCAAAGCCATGCAGCGATGAAGGCGTTTCGTAATAATGGTTATCATCTAGATGCAATGAAACATATAAAAGCTATTGGTAAATCAAAGAGCATTACATGGGAGACGCAATCAGAACCGGATTGGCGTGAAGTTAAGGAAAAGCTTAGGGGTGTGAAGTTTTAATGCTGATGACCGTACATTGTCATGGCTTAGTCATGGCCCATTTTTATTTTTGTGACGCATAAAAAGTGATTCCATCTTTTTAGATGGTCTCATTATTTTTCAATTATCTCCATAGACGAAGGTTATCAAAGTAATTTTGATGAGCTAACTTGGCATAACACTATGATTACTTACTAGTAAAAGGGATAGGGGAAAATGAAAATTCTTATAGTACTGACATCACACGACAAGCTTGGCGACACCGGAAGAAAAACGGGGTTTTGGTTAGAGGAGTTTGCTGCACCTTATTACGTGTTCAAAGACATGAATGCAGATATTACCCTTGCTTCGCCTAAAGGTGGCAAGCCACCACTGGATCCGAAAAGTGATGAGCCTGATTTCCAAACAGAGGCAACGCAACGCTTTAAGAATGATGCCAATGCCCAATCGCTGCTCGATCACACCTTGAAGCTGGCGGATGTTTCCGCAGATGATTATGATGCCGTATTTTACCCTGGTGGGCATGGACCACTATGGGACTTGGCTGAAGACTGTCATTCAATTGCGTTGATTGAAAAAATGCTCGCCTCGGAAAAACCCGTTGCAGCGGTTTGCCATGCACCGGCGGTGTTCCGTCATGCCAAGGCAGTAGATGATTCACCGTTAGTAAAGGGGAAGTCTGTGACAGGTTTTAGTAACACAGAAGAAGCGACTGTTCAGCTTTCTGATGTCGTGCCCTTTTTGTTGGAAGACGAGCTGAAAGTAAAAGGTGGTCATTATTCAAAGGGGGATGACTGGAGCCCTTATGTGGTCTCTGATGGCAACCTGATTACCGGCCAAAATCCGGCATCCTCAGATCAGGCGGCGAAGGCTGTGTTAGAGATGTTAGTAATTAAGAGGTTAGTTTGACTCTTTGATTTTCTCTTTAAACATGTTCAATATGTTGCACATGTATAGTTCTTATCCTATACTTGTACCATATACAGTACATGTTTGGAGTAACCACAATGCGTATTATCTCATTCACCGAAGCCAGAAATTCACTTAAATCTGTTTTAGATCAGGTGGTTAATGATGCTGATTGCGCAGTAATTACACGCCGTGACAGCGAAGATGCTGTGGTGATGTCGCTCGATTTCTATAACAGTCTTATTGAAACAGTCTATTTGCTCAAGAGCCCTGCGAATGCAGAGCATCTGAGCAGGTCAATTGAGCAGTATCAACAAGGAAAATTCAAGGAAAGAGACTTATTGGATGAGTAGAAAGCTGGCATGGACGCAAGCGGCATGGTCGGATTATATTTATTGGCAAAGCCAAGACAAAAGAACGTTAAGGCGGATTAATAAATTAATCGATAATGTTTTACGGTCACCATTTGAGGGCATTGGAAAACCGGAGGCATTGAAAGAAAATCTCTCTGGTTTTTGGTCGCGGAGAATTGATGACACTAATCGATTGGTATATGCGGTTAATGATTCCCATGTGACAATAATTGCATGCAAATATCATTATTAATTATGGTTTTTCAGCAATTAAAATAGCTCGTGTAGGCGCAGGGTAACCTTCAATAGTTTTATTTATATCGTCTGGATCGAGAAATTCTTTTAATGAATGAAAAGTCATCCAGTCGGTAGAGCGTTGTTCTTCGGTACTGGTTTGATTTACATCGACAACGCGAACGTTTCTCAATCCTGCACGTTTACACCAGCGTACTAGCATCTCAACTGAGGGAATGAACCAGACATTGCGCATACAGGCGTAACGTTCTTCTGGAACTAGCACGGTATTTTCATCACCTTCTATCACCAATGTTTCAAGTACCAGTTCACCGCCTTTAACAAGGCAGTCCATTAGTTGTGTTATGTGGTCAATAGGACTACGACGATGATAAAGCACGCCCATGGAAAACACAGTGTCGAAACTTTCCAGTTTATCGGGTAGGTCATCAATGCCGGCGGGGAGCACCATGACGTTATCTGATTGAATGTATTTTTTTATTATCTGGAATTGCATATTAAACAGCGGTGTTGGATCAATACCGACGACACTTGTCGCGCCCGCGCCAGCCATGCGCCAACAATGGTAACCATTACCACAGCCGACATCGAGAATATGCCGCTCCGTTAATGGCGTGATGTGATCTTTTAATCGGTCCCATTTCCAGTCGGAGCGCCATTCGGTATCAATGTGTAAGCCGAATAAGTCGAAAGGGCCTTTGCGCCAGGGATGCAGTTCTTTTAACTGTATTTCTAAATTTGCACGTTGTTCATCATAGATATCAGTTGGTTCACCAATACGTATAGTTGATGCGTCTATTTCAATAGATGAAGCCGTGATCGTCGGCAGTTTATTGATGGCAGCCTGCCACTTTGAAATATTGCCAAAACGTTCTGGGTTAATGCCATTTTCAATTTGCATGGGGAGCTCGTTAGCCCATGCGGCAAGTGGGCCATCGTGCAGATGGTCTAGAAAGTGTTGGTAGAACATCATTTTATTGCGAGTAGTGAAATAAAGTTGAGACATTGCTGCCAAACAATAACCTGGCTGAAGCCGGCTTCTGCGAGTCGCTGTCGATGAGCGTCAATGGTGTCAGGGATTAATACATTATCGAGCGCGGCACGTTTTTGGCTGATTTCTAATTCGCTGTAACCATTGGCGCGTTTAAAATTAAGTTGTATCTCTTCGATTAATGCTTGTTCGGTATTGTTTTCTGAAATGATTTTCTCGGAAAGCACTAATGCGCCACCAGTATTCATACCGCTTGCGATTTTACTGAGTAATGCGAGTCGCTGCTCAGGTGCAATAAATTGCAGGGTAAAGTTCATGATGGCGAGACTGGCATTATTAATATCAATATGACGAATATCATCACAAATGACCTCAACCGATGTTTTGCCTTGTGTGTCTTTGGCAATATTCTCATGACATTGTTCGACCATCGCTTTGGCGTTATCAACCGCAATGATTTGGCAATCGCTATACTTGATGCGGCGGCGTACTGAGAGGGTGGAGGCACCTAGTGAACAACCAAGGTCGTAAATATTACTTTCAGCTGTGACGAACTTCTCGGCAATAATACCAAGTAGCGGTATAAGGTTGTCATAGCCGGGCACGGAACGACGGATCATATCGGAAAAGACGTGAGCGACACTTTCATCAAATACGAAATCAACGACCATGTCTTGTGGCGTGCTGTAAATGTTGTCTTTTGTATCAAATTTGCTCATGCGTCTATCATCTCAGTATTAGGCGCTGAGGGTATCGGATTTGTTCTGAAATCGCCACTTTAGGGTCATTTTATGCTGAGGATCAATGACATTTTGGGTAAAATTGTTAGGATGGTACACGTAGGGTGATGTGAACATGAGGTTTATGATGACGATAATTAGAAGAGTGGTTACAGTTGTAATATATAAGTCGATAATCAAGAATCTTATTTATATACTACTTCTAATAGCATCACCTATGTTGCTTGTTAGCTGCGCCAATAGTCAGCCTAAAGTTGAGCAGGGCGAAGCCTCATATAAAAAATGTAAAGATCCCCGTCCACAAATCTGTACACGAGAATATCGACCTGTTTGTGCTACACGTGATACAGGTGTGCGTTGTGTCACTACACCCTGTCCAGCAACCGAGTTAAAGACATATGGAAATGCCTGTTCGGCTTGTGGTGACTCAAAAGTGTTGGGGTATCGCCCTGGCGCATGTAAATCGACCTCTAAATAGACAATTCTCCCTAGTCACAGTAGTAAATCTCTGTGTATTTCAGGTTATACTACGATTATTCAATATACTTATAAGTGATAATAATTATGCCTTCCTTTGATGTGGTATCTGAAGTAGATAGTCATGAATTAAGAAATGCAGTTGATCAGGCCAATAAAGAAATAGCGAATCGCTTTGATTTCAAGGGTTCAGATTCTAAAATCGAATTGAACGGAACAGACATGAAGGTGTCTAGTGATAGTAAGTTCCGCGTTGAGCAGGTTTGTTCTGTATTGCATCAAAAATTAGCAAAACGCGGTGTTGATATTAATTGCCTTGAAGCAGGTGATGTTGATGAGGCACTTAAAACCGCCAAGCAAGTGATTAAAGTTCGTGAAGGCCTTGATAAGGAAATGGCGAAGAAAGTCGTCAAGCTGATTAAGGAAAGCAAGCTCAAAGTGCAAGCGGCAATCCAGGGTGAACAGGTTCGCGTAACAGGTAAGAAAAGAGATGACTTGCAGGGTGTTATGACGATGTTAAAGGAATCGTTTACGGAACAGCCTTTACAGTTTAATAATTTTAGAGATTAATATGAATATAGTGAAATCAAGTTCAAGAATTATAATTTTATTCTACGTGTTGATGGCATTGCCATTAAGTGCTGCAGATGGTGATATTTCTAAATTAAAACAACGCTTGTTGAGCATGTTCCCATCAGACACAGCTTTTACTATTTCAAAAACGCCGGTACCCGGTTTGTTTCAGGTTGATTTTGATGATTCGTTTGTATACATCACTGCTGATGGTCAGTACGCAGTAAAGGGTGACATTATTAATATGCTCACTAATGCGAACCTTACCGATCTTAAGCGTGCGGATGGTCGTATAAAAACAATGCAAGCCATTACTAATAAAGAGACGATTACTTATCCATCTAAAAATAAAACTACGACCATGACAGTGTTTACTGACATTGATTGTTCATACTGCCGTAAATTACATAGTGATATGGGCGGATACAATGATCGTGGTATAGAAGTTCATTATGTTTTCTACCCTCGTGCGGGCCTAGGTTCAAATTCTCATCAAAAAGCAACATCGGTTTGGTGTGCAGATGATCAGCGTAAGGCACTTGATATGGTTAAGAGTGGCAGAAGAATTGATAAGCTTGAGTGTGATACGCCAATATTAAAACATGTTGAAGTAGCTAATAAACTGGGTGTAAATTCAACGCCGACGCTAATGTTTGAAGATGGCACGATGCTGCCAGGTTATATTCCACCAGCACGTTTGGCGGCGATTTTGAAACAGCGCAAGATAATTAAGTAATTATATTATAGCTGTATTTCTAAAAACTCATTTGAGACTGTAAGTAGCAGACCTGCACGGATGCGCATGTTGGGCCATAGCTGTTGAATACCGGTTGCGTAATATTGTAATTGTTTTTGATATTGTTCTATTAATGATTCATCGCTGCTATCACGGTGTGTCTTATAATCAACAATAAGTAATTCATCTTGATAGCGTATTAAACGATCGATGACACCATTAACCGTATTGCCCGCATTATTTAGATAACTAATCGCCACTTCATTCCATGCTTGTGTGAAATGACTATTATTAAATAATGGCTCGTTTTTGGTGTCGTCAATAACGTTGATTGCTTCTTGCCAGTAGATATTGAATTCATCAGCATCTATAGACGTCGCATATTTGTGTTGTATTTGAGTATTGATGGTTCCTCGTGAATCTCTTGCAATCAAGCACTTCTCAATTATTTCATGTATGAGTGTACCACGAAGCTGGGCGTTGCTATTCCTTTTGTCGTGCTGTGTTTCGGTTTCGCTGCTGGGTAAAACGGATGTTTCCGTATTGGTGCTGTGAGTAACTTGCATTAAATAATCTGGAAGTTTTTCAGTCTTATTCTTTACTACGCTTTCAGCGTGCTCTGTTAATGCCGGAATTGTATTGATAGTGTTATTATAACTGCCATCTTCATTGATTAACTCTCGTTGTTCAAGTCGTGTTTGAATCTGAGTATACCAGCTAGTGGTGTTTGTCTTTTTGGCCGGTTCGCTTGCACTGATATAGAGGTACTGGCGCGCGCGGGTTATGGCAACATAAAGCAAGTTTTCATCTTCGCGTTGTTGAGCTATTTTTTGTTTTTCGAGAATCTCAGCTGTTTTACTATCTATAGAATCTTTTTTTGCAATTAATTGGAATAAATTCGGTTGTGAATCGCCGCTGGGCCAGTCGACAAAGGCATTATAAGCAGATTTGTTATCCGGCATACTGGCCGCATCGGCAAGAAAAACAATCGGCGCTTCAAGGCCTTTAGCACCATGAATGGTCATGATGTCGACTTTATGTTCCAGACTCGTATCGAGTGCCGGGTTGGGGCCATCTTTACCTTGTTTGTGTAGCGAAAACAGTCGCGCGCGAAACTGTGCCAGACTGGGGTAACGACCACTGTCTATTTCGAGCGCCAGTTCAATAAATCGGCGTAGGTTAGCTGAAACGCGGTTATGTAAATGTGCAGGAAAACCTTGTTTGAAACGTGCCATGACATCACCGCTGCAATAGATATGATCGAGTAGATCATGCACAGGCAAGGTGTCAGCAAGTTGATACCACGAGGTCAATAATGATTGTGCGCGAGCCAGTGTCGGTGAGTCATCAATTGGCAGGGTTTGTAAACGACTAAACCAATTGAGTCGTTTACCACGTTCAAACTGAGCCAGCTTCATTAAATCCTGTTCAGAGCAAGAGAATAGGGGGCTCCGTAATACACGTGCCAGAGCGAGATTGTTATAAGGGGTATTGAGTGTGTCGAGCAAGGCCTGCATATCTTGTATTTCTACACTGCTTAATAAGGTACCCGGTGCGCTACCGCGATAGGGAATGCCGCGTTGTTGTAGCGCCAATTCATAGCGCGCCAGATGCGTGCGGCTGCGAAGCAAGATCATGACATCGCCATAATGTGCAGGGCGTTGAATGCCATCATCCGTTATCACGGTTTTATCAGCGATTAATTGTTGTATCTTATTGGCGAGTATCGCTGCTTCAAGATCACGGGTATTGTCTTTTTCCTGGCGTGGTTCAAGTAAAGGATTGCGGAGTGCTTGTGGTTTGAGTTTTTCTTCTATGGGTGTTGGTTTTTCGAGACTGACCAGTGGCAGTACGTGCACTTCACCATAATGGTTTTCAAGATAGGTACTATGCTCACTAAAATCACTTAGCTTGCCATCGGTAAATACTAAATTCACAAAATCAATAATTGCAGGAGCTGATCGCCATGATGTGTTTAGTGGGGTATTATTTGCAGCGAGGTGTTCGCTTAACCAGCTTCGCGCATAGCTGAATAATTCAGCATCGGCACGACGGAATCGATAAATTGATTGTTTGGCATCACCGACTAAAAAAACAGAACGATGTTGCTCTGTATCTGCTGCGGCAAGTTCCTCAAGCAGAGGTAAAAGTAAACGCCATTGCGTAGGATTGGTATCCTGAAATTCATCAACCAGCATATGGTCAATGCGTTGATCGAGTTTGTACTGTATCCAGTGTGCATGATGTGAGGCATTCAGTAATTGACAGGCCTGCCACTCAAGATCAGTGAAGTCGAGGAGACGCTGTTGTTGTTTAATAGTTTGATAATTTTCAAGATAAACTTGCCCAACCTGATACCAGGCACAATTGGTTTTGTAATTCTCATGTCGGGCAAGCAGGTCTTCAATTTCACTGCATGCAAGGCCAATCATTTTTTGTAATTCTTCCAGCCGATCGGCCTTGTCATCACCGAGTTTCTTGCGCACCGTTTTATTAACAACGTCTTTAAATAGCCCATTTCCTTTGTTAATTAAAATAACCTTTATTGATGATACAGACGCGCTTGTGAAGTTTTCATTGGCCATGATGTTTTGAATATTGGTCTGATGCTTTACATTTGTTTTTGTATCATGAATTCCAATTAATGCTGCAAGTTCAGAGAGTTCAGGTGTTTTCTGTTGAAACCAAGTACTTAGATCGGGTTTGTTATCAGGATCAATTTCAAGTTGTTTTCGTAACGCAGTTAAAGCGATAGCAACTGGTTCATCACTAGATTGGGTTAATGCCCACCAATCGCTGCGATTTCTTAAAAAATTATTTAATGCTTGTTGTGTTGAGTGCAGCCCATTACATTGCGCAAATAGCACTTCAAGATTCTTGGCAAGAACAGAGTCAGGGTTTTTAGTCGCCTGCGAGAACAAGGCATCCCATGCTTCGGTTTCTAATATGCCGGTTTTATCGATAAGTTCAAAGCCAGCCGGAATATCTGCCTCAAGAGCAAAACGTCTTAATATTTGTTGCGAGAAGGCATGAAAGGTTGTGATGCTAACTTGTCGTGGTTGCCGCAATAAATCCTCATAGAGATTTCGCGCACGTTCAAGTAAAGCCTCATTTGCTTGTATGCCAATGATGTCGAGTGCTTTAACAAGCTCATTTTCTTGCATGGTGCTTAGTTCGCGCAGGCGTTCTAATAAGCGTTGTTGCATCTCTGCCGCGGCTTTACGTGTAAAGGTGATGGCTAATATCGAATCAGGTTTCACGCCACTGAGTAGTAAATGTAATAAACGTGAAATCAACAGCCATGTTTTACCGCTACCGGCTGAGGCATGCACACTTGTGCTGTTATTTGGTTGGCAGGCCTGTTGCGTTATGTTCATGGCGATACTTCCCATGCACCATGACGGCACAGACCATCCATCTCACAATAACTACAGGTCTTACTATCACCCCATGCAGGGAGAGCATCACCATTATTTAATTGTGTAAATAAGCTAGTGAGACGTTGAGTATGAGATTGCATTAGATCTTGCAGTTCATCTTGTTGCAAAATACCGCTGGTCTTAACTTTGCCATCATTCAGTTCTAGGTATTCTACTTGGCTAATGGCATCGCCAAGCAAAAGCGCATAGAAGGGGAGTTGTACCGCCTCACCGCTAATAATATCTTTTTGTGATGGAGGTTTGCCTGTTTTGTAATCAATAATGCCGACATCATTATTTGATTTGTCAGTCCGGTCAAGAATACCTTTTAGGGTAAAACTGCCGATGAGTTCATTACTGACCATTTTCTCAGTATCACTAACTTGCCATGTTTTATTATGGTTAATTTGCCAATCGACATACATTGGAATTAATTTCTGCCAAGTTTGTAGCCAACCACGATGTTGAAAATTATCTTCAAGATCATGGGCGAAGAGCTGCGTCGATATATCATCAAGACATTGAATGGCGCTAGCGCGATTCTCTTTGTTGAGTGTTTCGGTGAATGGCCCAGGAAGGTACTCATCATCGGAATGAAATGCTTGCAGACAGCGATGTACGCGACTGCCATAGTCACTTTTCTCTAATACCAGACGAATCTCATCAGTCGCCTTTAGATTCAGGCAACGCGCACTAAAAAATTGATAAGGACAATTCATTAATTGTTGATAACCACTTGCTGACAATTCAGCCGGTAATAAATCAGCAGCACAACTGACGGATACATGTTCTTGAATCGGTGTAGGGTTAGAGGCTTCATCGACGAGGCTATATCCAGAATATTGGTTATTTAACCACTGTTCGAGCTGTTGCGGTGCCAAGGCATTTCCCCATGCAATGCGGTGATAGTGCTGTAAGCATTCTAACCAAGGGCTAGCTAAATTTGCATTGCCGTCGTTATCGGTGGAGTAACTTAATAATATTGTTGGTGCGGCATGTAATAGACAGCGGTACCGGTAGAAAAGGTTTGCTGAGTATTCAGTCGAAGTCGTTAATTTTAGAGAGTAACGTACCGCATCATTAAAGAAGGCGGCTTGTGCCGCGTGCCCCGGAAGGTGTTCTGCATCTGCACCGGCGATAATAAGTGCATCAAATCGACAGAGTAGACTGTTATTAAGGTCAAGTAGCTGAACCTGTGACGAATGCGCTGGAGGTACAAAATTGTAGCGTTCTAATGTTCGTCCTAACCAATTTCTAAATTCTGACCAATTAATACTAAACTCTCGGTCAGAGAGCGATAAACGCATACTATTGATTTCATCCAATACGCGTTGTCCAGCCATATCGGTAGCGAGACCGTCTATGAGCTGAATATCATCCATACTGGCGAGTAGGGCATCGAGAAAGATAATTGGATTATGTTTTCCGCGTTGCAATTTCTGCAGTGGTTTTGCCGCGTTAGCTAGGTTGTCTAGTAGTTGGTTGAGTGTATCGACAATTTCTTGCGTCCATATTTCATCAATCCGATTCGCACGCCGCTGAATTTGTTTCTTATAACGAAAAATATTCTCGGCAATATTCTCGTGCAAGATAATATCTTGTTCAAAACGGTAGACATGATATAGCGACTGTTCTTTATCAGTAGATGGAAATACAAAGGATGATTTAAGCAAATCAAGTAAGGGTAGGTGGTTAAAATCTTGTTCAATACATTCAAGCCAACGTTCAAGCGCAGCAGCAGCGCTAGTGGTTGATAACGCCCAACCAGAATAATCTTGTAGATTAATGTTGGTGCGTTCGAGTAATGCACGTAAACGCCGAGCCAAACGGCGGTCTTGTGTAACAATGCCAATACTTTGCTTGCCTTCGTGTAACCATTGGCGTATTTGTAGCTCGACACCAAGCGCTTCTTGTTCGGCGCTGTTGGCGGCTAATATCGAGAGTTTTTCTTGTAGTGGACTACTGACATGTTGTTCTGAAATTATTTTGGCACGTGTCGCTATGTTGATGTTTCCCAGCGTATAAATATCATTCATTACCTGTTGGTATGCATCACCTTGAGGCTGAATTTCAGTAAGATGTTGTAAGTTGTTGCAAAGTAATTTATTAATCGCAATACTGGGATGATGATTGTCATTATCAAGTTTGTCGCCTTGAATAATTAGAGTTGCTTTGCCTTGTTTGGCGAGCGCATCAAACCATTCTTGTTCTGCGGGTATAAAAGTGCTGTAGCCTACCAAAAACAACTCTTGTTCATTGGTGGTCTTATGATGAGCCAGTTTTTCGATATAAAGTTGATACTGATCTATGCAGCCCTCATCAGCAAGTTGTTGTTGCCATGCCTGCCAAAGTGTATGAACCAATTTGGCCTCATGGCTAAGTTGCATTTCAATATTTTCACTAGCAGATTCAGAGATGTTGTATGCCTGTTTTATGTGCGCAGTGAAGCTGTCGATGTCACCGGGTAATACGATTTGTTGTTGTGATAACTCGTCAAATAATTGCAGTAGATTTTCAGCTAGTAGCCAAGGGCTGCTTTTCCCATATAGGTCAGGATGTTCACAGAGGGCTTCAACCAGCATGAGTTCGCGCGTTGCCTTGGGGATCGTAGTAAGAGAGTGAGCTGTTTGGCTGTCATCAATAAAATGCGCAAGGCTTTTTATATTGGGGCCAAGCACAGCGGCAAACCCGGCATGCCGGGCTTCTCTTGTTAGAACTTTACGAAAATATGATGTTGCATGCGTATCAGGCAGCAAAATAGTGATGTGGGTTAAATCTGGTAATTGTTCTTTGTATTGTGCAACTAAATATTGGCAAAGATATTCAATAGGATCGCAATGGTATGGTAGAAGCCATACGGGAGCGGAGTGGTTTTGTGATATGGCACTCAACGTTCGAGAAGTTTAAATTTATCAGAGACATCACGCCATTCATCGGCATCATCCGGTGCCGGTTTCATTTCGTCAATCACAGGCCATTGCTGTGCCAATTCACTATTCAGCGCAATAAACTTTTTCTGATCCTCAGGGAGGTCATCTTCCTCATAAATTGCGCTGACGGGACATTCTGGCTCGCAAAGTGCGCAATCGATACATTCTTCTGGATCGATTACGAGAAAATTGGGGCCTTCATGGAAACAGTCGACAGGGCAGACTTCAACACAATCTGTGTATTTACACTTGATACAGGATTCGGTAACAATGAATGTCATAGTGCTTGTTCTTGGTTATATTATTAGCCAATTGTAACCTACCCGAAGAGGCTATTCAGCGGTTTTTGCTACGATTACGCAGTTTCTACCACTTTCTTTGGCTTCATATAGGCACTCATCGGCATGTTTAAGTAGTGCTTCAGAGTCAGCTAAGCCGGTAGACTCGGCAACGCCCAGACTAATACTCACGTGTTGACCGCTTTTGGAGTGTTCATGCGGAATATTAAGTGATTCGACCGCCTTGCGAAGATGCTCTGCGACAACCGCTGCGCCCTTGCTATCAGTTTCCGGCAGGATAGCTACAAATTCCTCGCCACCATAACGTGCCATGGTATCCGCGGGGCGTACGATTGCTTTTTTTAGCGCCTTAGCAACATCTTGAAGACATGAGTCACCTGATTGATGGCCATAGTTGTCGTTGTACGGTTTAAAGTAATCGATATCGATCATGATAACGGATAGTGCTGACTTATTTCGGACAGCTCTGCGCCATTCGGTGTCTAATACTTCATCAAAATGACGTCGGTTGGCAATGCCAGTTAGCCCGTCCAGGGATGATAATTCCCGAAGTTTTTTATTTGATTCTTCCAATTGTCTTTGTGCTTCACGTAAGGCAAGAAAGGCAGCATCGCGTTCAAGCTGGACAGAATAACTCTTTGAGTGAGCTCGAATTCGAGCATGCAATTCGATTGGATCGGGTAATTTTACAAGGTAGTCACTAGCACCATTGCTAAATGCATCACTTTTAACCTGTGCATCTTCTTTGGAGGAAAGTACAATAATCGGTATATTTCCTGTTTCCATATTGGCTTTAAAGAAGCGGACTAATGTCATACCATCGATATCAGGCATAACAAGATCTTGAAGAACGACGGTCGCATTAATTTCAGTGGCCATTTTTATGGCATTACTGGGATCTTCACAGTAATGAAAAACCATATCGTTTTCACTTTCGAGCATACGACGTATGCCTTCGGCGATTATAGGTTGATCATCAACAAGTAAAACAATACATTTATTTGCAATATGTATATTTTGACTGCTTTGTTCTAGAACATTATTTTCTTCAGGATCACTCATATTATTCTTCACCACATATTATATTTATTATTGAATTAGCAATTGCCTCAGGGTCTAAAGATTCTGACGACGCACCTATATCATCAGCCGCTTTTGGCATGCCATATACTGCACAGGTTTCTTTTGTTTGAGTAATGGTGTGTCCGCCTAACTTATGAATATCAGAAAGCCCTTGTGCACCGTCCTTGCCCATCCCCGTCAAAAGGCCGGCAACAATTTTTCCATCCCAATTTTTTGAGATACTTTCAAAAAATACGTTAACAGAGGGCTTGTAAACAAGATCCTTAAACTCCTCACTATAGGCGAGACGCTGGTTCGAATTCATGACTAAGTGTTCACTTTTCCCAGCCACAAGTACAAGACCTGCTTCGGGTAAGTCATTTTTTACTGCAATGCGTACCTTAAGTTTTGACTGTTTATCCAACCAGTGAGCAAAATTTTCAGCAAAGGAACTATCTACATGCTGCACAATAATAATGGGGGCAGGGAAATTTTTTGGCATCATAGTGAGAATTGTTGCCAACACACCGGGCCCGCCAGTGGAAGCACCGAGAACCACGATATTTTTGCGTGTTTCAATATTGTTCTTGTTTTTGGCCAATAATTTTTGTGCGGTTTTTTCCTTGTCGGAATGCACAAGACTATTAATGGTCTTTATTTTTCTGAGGAAGTTCGTCAGATCATGCTGGTTGTTTTCTACCCCAGAGAAAGGCGTCTGAACAACATCAAGCGCGCCATAGCTCATAGCTTCAAAAATCATAGAGGCATTATCTGTTACTGATGAAGTTACAATAAGAATAGCGCAAGGTGTTTCTGACATTATGGCGCGACTTGCATCAACACCATTATTTGCCGGCATAATCATATCCATAAGAATAAGATCAGGCGTGTCATGCTGGCATTTCTTAATTGCATCCAAGCCATCAACTGCAGTCCATGCGACCTCATCATTGGTTCGCGTCTCAATAATGTGTTTAAGAGTAGCGAGATTTATATCATTATCATTTGCAATGGCAATACGCATTAATCAGCCTCGCCAATTAAATCAATAACGGCATCTATTAAGCTTTCATCATGAAAGCTACCTTTAGTAAGATAATAATCAGCACCAGCATCAAGTCCAGCAGCGCGATCTTCTTCACGATCTTTATAAGAAACAATCATCACGGGTATTTTTCTAAATTCGTGATCCATTTTCAGCTTTTTAACAAATTCGATGCCATTCATGCGCGGCATATCAACATCACTGATAATCAGATCATAATCCGCATTGTGAACAGTGTTCCAGCCATCCATACCATCTACGGCGAGTTCAACATAATAACCGTGTGATTCAAGTAATTTCTTTTCTACTTCGCGAACAGTAATGGAGTCATCAACAACAAGTACTCGTTTCTTAGTGTTGGTTACGAAAGATTTTGAGTTGTCGTTTATCTTTGAAAGGCGCTCACCGGATAAAATTATTTCGATAGATCGAATCATGTCTTCAATATCAACAACGAGTGCTGGATTTCCATCTTCAAGTAAAGTTGCAGCACTTATATCACGAATTTTACCAAGGCGTGGATCGAGGACATGGACTGCAATATCTCGTTCACCAATGAATTTTTCAACAACAAGGCCATATCTCTTATCTCTATCACCAAGAACGATTACATATATTTCATTATTATTATCCTTTACTTTATTAACTTCGAGAACTTGAGAGGCCTCAATCAATCCAATATGTTTATCATTAAGAGTGAAATACTGCTTCCCTTCAAGAGTCTTAAGATCCTTGTGTGTGAGTGTGTGGATAGAATCTATTCGTGCTAACGGGAATGCATAAGCCTGCCCACCAATATTTACTAATAAACTACGAATCACCGAAAGAGTAAGCGGAAGCAGCAATTGAATATTAATTCCTTCCCCTTGAACAGAGGAAGTACGTATTTTTCCTCGCATTTCCTGAATCGTGCTATGCACTACATCAAGTCCGACCCCGCGCCCAGATATTTCTGTAATATCACTGCGGGTACTAAAACCAGGTAGATAGAGGAAATCGAGTAATTCAGCATTACTCAGGTTTTTAATCATTGCTTCGTTGGAGAGGTTTTTGTTAAGTATTCGTTTGCGTAATACCTGCATATCAACACCACGACCATCATCGGTTATCAAGATAGAAAGCATACCCATATTATGAGATGCGACTACTTTTATTGTTGCGGTTTCTGATTTTCCATTAGCGTGTCGTTCTTCGGTAGTTTCAATGCCATGGTCAACCGCATTTCTTAATATGTGGTTAAGTGGTGCTTCAATTCGAGAGAGGATTTCTCGATCAACTTGTGTGTTTTCTCCAAGGATCTTTAAATCGACACATTTTCCGAGCGATCTTGCGATGTCGCGAATCATTCTTTCAAAGCCATGCGTACAATCAGAGAAGGGGCGCATTCTTGTTTTCAGCACTTCCAAATTCAATCGACCAGATAACCCGGTCATACGCCGATCGTAATCGTCAAGTTCGTTTAATCGGCTACCAAGGTAACTACGAGCCTGATTAGCCCGTTTTTGAATATCACCAAATAATTCAATGATATGTTCTGCTGCATTTGTTTCGTCGAGATGATTTCGAAGACTATCCAGAGCATTAATTATTTCTGACTGGCGACGTTTATATGTGAGCATGGAGTCGGCATGAGAACGAACCCAGCGTGATTCGAGAACACTTTCACCTGCCAGCCCAACCAGCTTATTTAAACGTTGAGTGCTTATCTTTATGGATTGTTCATTTAAGGATGGCACCGCTTTTACCGCTGTTTCAGAAGTTACATCTGGTTCAGGGAGCATTTCAGCTTTTAATTCATCAGGATTTGATATTAATTTTTTTAGTTCTTCAGATATCTTGATCAGGGCTGTATTATCATTGTCGGACACTGAATCGCTTATAGAAGCATTAAGTGTGCTAAGTGCAGTAGTGATATCAGAACTGGCAGAAAGATCTATATCAGTAGCGCTTTCTTTTGTGTACTGTATGAAGTTCTCAATGGCTGCGCAAAAATCGCTAATAATATTCGCACCACATAACTTAGCGCCACCACGTATTGTGTGGAGATTATTTAGTATGGAGTCGATATCTTCGTCGGTTGGTTTTGAATCTGAACAAAGTTCAATTGTTTTATTTATTTTTGTGTAGATATTGATAGCATCAGATTTAAAGAGGGCAAGCATCGGATCGATATCGTCGTTAACCTTATTGTCGGTTGGTTTGGCTGAAGTTTCAGTTGAAAATTGACCAGATTTAATTTGTCCTAAGTTATCAGTAAGATCTTTTATTTCGCTATCGGTTAGCCCTGTGCCTTGTCCCTCGGCAATATCGCTAATTGTATCGACCCCTCGTAATAGCACATCAATACAGTGAGCTGAAAGCACTAAAGTCCCTGCTTGAGCTGCAACGAAACAGTCTTCCATTACATGGGCTATGCCAACAACGACATCAACACCCACCATTCGTGCTGCACCTTTAATTGAATGTGCCGCGCGCATTAGTTTTTCTGAAGATTCTGTTGTATCGGTGGCTTTTTCAAAAACAAGCAGTCCGGCAGTAAGGTCTTTTGCGTGCATTTCGACTTCTTGCTTAAATAAATTATGCATTGTTGGATCAGCAGATGGGTCGTATGAAGAGGTGCTCATCGTAGATTGCCTGAAATTTCGTTTAACAATGCAGAATGGTCAATACAACCAATATTCTTATCATTAACAACAGTGACACCTTTAATTAGGTTTTTTGTGGAGTTTCTAATGGTGTCTGGTGCAGTAGCTAATTCATTTTTCTCATAATGAATAATTCCATCTATTTCAGATACAGGAAAAACAATGCAACCATTATCTCCTCGTATTGTAATGAGTCTATTAATAGAATGCTCATCATCAATAAAATCTTCATCGGGCTTTTCTACGCCGAGCAAATTGCCTAGCGACATACATATAATAAGTTCACCACGAATATTAACCATGCCGCGTATCTTTTTATTACGGTTGTGTGGTATGTCATATATATTACGTAACAAAGTTATTTCATTTATGACACTTACCGGTAAGGACATCCATTCGCTGCCGAGTCTAAATATAACCGCGGACTGTAGGCTGTTACTTTTGCCCTTCTTTTCGGAGGCAAGAATATCAGCCCAATCATCACCGTACCCATCGGGTGATTCTCTATTTAATAATGACCGGCCTGCGTTGGAATAAACATTACAGTTATAGCAATGAATAACATCGTCAAGTTTTTCACAACGATTGTCGGCATTAGACCAGACGCCTATCTTATTCCAGCAATCGTTAATTTTCAGTGTGTCTGTCATTATGCGGTTCGTCTTTCTTTAACGCGTTGAGCGCGAGTTTTATATTTTACGGCATCATCATGATTGCCAGATTGCTCAGCCAGCAATGACAAATGGATTAATGCCTCAAGATTATTAGGATCAAGATAAATCGCTTTATTAAGTGATTCATTTGCTTTGTCCGTTGAGCCCTGCGTGTCGTAAATAACACCTGTGAGATAATAGGCTCGTGATGAGTTACGGTTTTCAGATAAATACCTATTACATGCACTCATCGCGTCATCAAGATTCCCTTCATTTGCGAGCTGGAATGCTATATCGAGCTGCCCATTGGGTGATCTGTCGTCTGTAATAATATTGTCTTTCTTGCCGGTCTTTCTTGCCTCGGAAAATGGGCGGGGGATAACTTTTTTATGGTCTTGTCTAGAATTTTTTACGAATAAATCAGATGTGCGTTTTTTATTTTTCTCTGGAAGTGACTTTTCAAGATTGTTAGATTTTACATATATATAGAATTTTGAGTCTACGGCAGATACAAAACGCTCATTTGCATACTGAACGTTTTCAGCATGACCTAAAACGAGGATTCCTTTTGGCTGCAAAAGTTTATCAAGGCGTGAGAACATGGTGTTCTGAGTAGCTTCGTCAAAGTAGATAAGCAGATTGCGACAAAAAATAACATCGTAGGACTTACGTTCCAAAGAAAATGAGTCATTAAGTACATTCTCGCAATGGAAGTGGACCTTGTCTTTGATGTTATCCGAAAGGCTAAACATGTCGCCCTGTTTTTCAAAATGCTTATCAACAAAACTTAAGTCATCGCTTCGGAAAGAGTTTTTTCTATACTGAGCCTTATTTGCTTTATCAATGTTCTTTACAGCTATATCAACCGCGTCGATCGAATACCTTGATTCATGGATACCATTATCCATTAGCATCATTGCAATAGAGTAGGGTTCTTCACCAGTTGAACAGGGGATACTGAGTATATTTACTTTTTTTGAAGGCGGCTGCTCTTGAAAATAATTTAGGACGTATTCATAAGGTTGGTTTTCCCTAAAGAACCAAGTTTCAGGGATAACGACTTCTTCAATAAGTTCATTGATTTCAGCTGGGGTAGTAATAATTAATGATAGGTATTGTGCGGGATCAAAAATATCGCAGGCACGCATTCGCCTATCAATGGCGCTTGATACTGTCACCATGCCAACGGTTGGGGCATGTAGGCCCATGGCTTTTTTTAATCTTTCTGCAATGAGTTCGCGTGACATTACATTATTACCCTGCGGCCTCGGATTCCTGAGGGAACAGGCAATCTCGAACGTCATCGGCCAATAACATCTCAAGATTAATAAGCTGTAAAAACCGATTATTATACTCAGTAATTTTTCCTAAAAAATCATTGCCATTAATTTTAACGCCAGAATCTTTGAATTCGGACTCATTAACTCGAATCGTTTCAGTAACACTTGCCGCTTTAATGCCAAGGATATTATTATTATAATTAACAACAATAATGCGAGTTGTTAGTGTGTCGACAGCATTGTTGTGTGCACATAACTGATTAATGTCGACAACTGGAACAGATGTACCATGGTAGTTAAGAAGCCCGCACACGCCATGTAAACTGATTGGTAGCGTTTTAAGCCTAACTAATGGAGTAATTTCTATTACATCGCATGTGTCAACGACATATGTTTCGTCACCAATGTTAAAACCGAGTAGCAACATCTATTTATCTCATTTTTACAGTGAATAGTGATACGCCATCTTGAAGTGTATGGGCCGCACTCTTTAGCGAGTCGATAGAAAGATTTGATTGTCTGAGTGATTCGACGGTTTGTTGTGTTGCATCATTCAATTGCACCATGCCATCTGAAATTTGTTGTGCACCATGAGACTGCGACTGCATACCCTCGTTAACCGATTCAAAACGCGGCGTGAGGGTTTGTACTTGTTCAATAATATGCGCAAGTTTCCCACCAATATCACGCACCTCATCAACTCCTCGGGTAACTTCCTCTGAAAACTTATCCATGCCCATAACGCCAGCAGAAACCGCGGATTGCATCTCTTTCACCATTTGCTCGATATCCCACGTTGCAACGGCAGTTTGATCAGCAAGACGACGTATTTCAGTCGCGACCACGGCAAAGCCGAGACCGTATTCACCGGCTTTTTCGGCTTCAATCGCGGCGTTCAGAGAAAGCAGATTGGTTTGATCGGCCACCTTAGTAATGGTGGTGACAACGGTATTAATATTGGCGGCTTTTTCGCTAAGCACGGCGAGCTTGGAGGTAATGGATGCGGTTGCATTGTTCATCTGCATCATGGTGTTTTCCATGCTGACTAAGGATTCCTGACCATCGTTAGCCGAGGTCGTGGTTTTCTCAGCCACATCGGCAACTTCATGCATGGTTGACGCGAGCTCGCGAGTCGTAGCGGATATTTGGGTCGCGGTTGCCATGATCTGATTGGTTGCAGCCGCTTGCTCGGTAACCGTCGCTTCTTGTTCTTTGGCCGTAGCCGCAATCTCGGTGGTAGAGCTTGTTACTTGAATACCGGATTGCTGTACTTGCGAAACAAGCTTATTGAGACTGTCGATCATAGATTGAATACCAGATGCTAACTGGTCGATACTTGCTTCACCATCGAAATTCATTAATTTACCGGTTAAGTCACCATTAGCTGCTTGGGATACAACATCGTTAATGAGTCGTATCTTTTCTTTTAGGTGACTTGTTCTTGTGACTTGTTGCTCAGCTATTTCTGCTAAAGTATCGGTCATAACAGCGAGCGTTCTTTCTACTCGCTCGATCTCATCGTCAGATGATTCAAATTTAATATTTTTATTATCGTCGCCTGACATGATTGTCATGATGTCATTTATTTTGACGATACTCTTATCAACGGCAGTGGTCATCGGTTTAATGATTTGTGTTGTCAGCATCCAGACCATCGCTACAACAGCCGCTATTGCAATAATGAGAAGAGTAATGACAATGAAAATCGTATTACGAGTATTTGACGTCAGGTCTTCCGCGTAAGCATTACTTTGATTCTTGGTTTCTTTGATTAGCATATTTAGATTGGCGTTAATATTTTGAACGAGATCGCCAATTTCAGTTCTTATTAGCCATGCATCTTGGCGCCATTCAGGACCGAGATGAATTGTACTAACATCTTTAAGGTGTTTTTCAAATAAAGGTATAAGAGTATTGTAGTTTTCAAAGGCTTCTTCTTGCTCGAACGTTAGATCTTCGGCATATTTTGTACGCATATTGTTGCGCAATTTATTAAAAATTTCTAAATTATCACCAATGATCTTTAGATTGAACTCAGAGTGAAAGCCAAGAAAAGCACGTAATTCACTCATTATTCTCGACCATGTGTAACGCATATCTTGAATGCCGTTAATCATATCCAGGCGTACTTTTTCGCCACCGTCTGTGCGGCTAACTTCAGATGCAAGCGCAACTTGAAGGTAGGCTAATATTTGCTGGCTAACAGGGTTAATATTTTTTGCCGAGTGAGTTGATGCAGGGTAATTTTTTTCAAAACTTTCCGTAATACTGAATATTTTATTTTGTGACTCGATCAACATCCCGACGTTTTTTTGGATAGTTGTAATGGCATTAATCGAGGTTGTGTTCGTGGTTATTTGAGGGTTTTCAGATAATCTGGTTAGTGTACTCTTCGCGATTTCAATTTGCTGTAAGTAGGTCTTTTTGCGCTGCTCGTCTTTACTAAGCATATAGAAGCCTAGTTCGGTTATTGCCTTCTGTAAGTCATTTGATAATTTCAGTGATGTAATTGTGACGGGCTGAATATCATTTGTCATGGTCTTTATTTGGCTTTGGGCTTGTAGCAGGTTTATAAGAACTACAATGACTACAATAGCCAATAGCCCAAGCACCGTCGCAGAGCCCATATACATCTTTTGTTTGGTTGATATAGCCAAAAATTTTTTAATAAATTTCATATCGTACCTTTTTTATTTGACTCTGAATCTGGATACGCCATTTTGCAGATGATGAGCGGCGTTTTTAAGCGTATCGATAGAAAGATTTGATTGTCTGAGTGATTCGACGGTTTGTTGTGTTGCATCATTCAATTGCACCATGCCATCTGAAATTTGTTGTGCACCATGAGACTGCGACTGCATACCCTCGTTAACCGATTCAAAACGCGGCGTGAGGGTTTGTACTTGTTCAATAATATGCGCAAGTTTCCCACCAATATCACGCACCTCATCAACTCCTCGGGTAACTTCCTCTGAAAACTTATCCATGCCCATAACGCCAGCAGAAACCGCGGATTGCATCTCTTTCACCATTTGCTCGATATCCCACGTTGCAACGGCAGTTTGATCAGCAAGACGACGTATTTCAGTCGCGACCACGGCAAAGCCGAGACCGTATTCACCGGCTTTTTCGGCTTCAATCGCGGCGTTCAGAGAAAGCAGATTGGTTTGATCGGCCACCTTAGTAATGGTGGTGACAACGGTATTAATATTGGCGGCTTTTTCGCTAAGCACGGCGAGCTTGGAGGTAATGGATGCGGTTGCATTGTTCATCTGCATCATGGTGTTTTCCATGCTGACTAAGGATTCCTGACCATCGTTAGCCGAGGTCGTGGTTTTCTCAGCCACATCGGCAACTTCATGCATGGTTGACGCGAGCTCGCGAGTCGTAGCGGATATTTGGGTCGCGGTTGCCATGATCTGATTGGTTGCAGCCGCTTGCTCGGTAACCGTCGCTTCTTGTTCTTTGGCCGTGGCCGCAATCTCGGTGGTAGAGCTTGTTACTTGAATACCGGATTGTTGTACTTGTGAAACGAGCTTATTGAGACTGTCGATCATGGATTGAATGCCTGATGCAAGTTGGTCGATGCCTTCAGTGCCTGAAAAGGCCATAACTTCAGCACTTAGATCGCCATTACCCACTTTTTGTACAGTTTCATATAATAATTCAATACGACCTTCAAGTTCTTGTTTACTAATCATTTCATTATGTAAATTGTCGACCATTTCATCGGCCATTTTGTTAAATGCAATGCCTAGTTCACCGATCTCATCATTGTGCTGTACATCCATTCTGGCCATGGTGTCACCGGCGCGCATTTTATGTACCGTTTCAAGCAGTTCGTTGAGAGGTTTAAATGAATAAAAAATGTAATACGATAAGATTGCCGCACTAAAAAGTATAGCGATGGTAATACAGATATATACTAGCCATTGTGTATTTCTTTCTGAGATATAACTCTTTGTAATATCTCGCGCAGTAATAAGATGGGCAATGGATTTGTTAGATTCATTTTTAATTGCTTGAATAGCCACTGAGTGGTATTGCTCGTCAACTTTATAGCGTGATACCGATGTTTCACCAAGTGCAGGTAGGGTTAAGGCTAATTTTTCATACGTACCTAGGCTGGTATTATGTAAGAGCTTTCCATCGTCAGTAGCAATGAAGGTATCGAGTTGATTCTCGCTAGCAAAAGTTTCTATCGCACTTTGTAGACTTTGAATAAATACGCCTGTGCCAACAAGCTCACCGCCGAAAAAAAGTGGGAAGGCGACAATACTATTTAGGGCACCGGTCTTGCCTATTTCGATATCTTTGCCAAGTTTCTTTTCCCCAAGTGCATTTTGTACAACACGCATTTGGCTCTTGCCGTTGTGATCAAACCCGTCAGAACGATATACAACCTCGCCTGCTAGATTAGTTATTTGTAAATCTTGAAGAACTTCTGCACCTAATAAACGGGTGAAAACTAGGTCAGCACGCTCCTCTATTAACTCATAGTCTTTTTCGCTTAGTGCACGCGCGATTGCTTGCTGTCGACGCAAAGTGCTGGTGCCAATCTCAAGTCGTTCAAACTGGCTCTTTATTATTCGTTGCCAGAGGTTGTCTTGGATAGCGAGTTGTTCGGTATTAAATCGGTTTTCTGTTGCCGTTGAAGAAATATTGTCTGCAACCCCCATTGTCACGGCAATCACCAACATACCTAGCAAGGCGATAGCTACAAATTTATAGCGGAGTGGTAACTTTTTAAGTGACTGTATTTTCAAAACTTATCCCTTTCTTCATGTATGAAAATGAGATCAATCTGGCATCCATTTTTTATATCGGCAATAAGCTGTATAAACTTAAGGAAATTAAGAGAGGTTTCGTAATAAAAATAGGGGGATACGGTGGTTATTGCGGGTAAAGGATAAATCTATTTTTTTATGAGCAGTGTTCGTAGATGATATAGCGCTTCTAACGCTTGTTTGGGGCTGAGTTCATCGGGATTTATTCTGGTAAGCTCTTGTTCTATAGTGTTTTTTTCTATTTCTTGTGGCTTGTGCTTAATCGCAGGCGAGTTTTCCAGGCGCTGCAGGTGCTCGTGAGCTGCACTGAGTACATCTGCAGGCAAACCCGCCAACGCAGCCACTTGTAGGCCATAACTACGGCTTGCGGCACCTTCATGAATTTCATGTAAGAAAACAATACCTTGTGCATGTTCGGCAGCAGAAAAATGGATATTCGTCATGCCAGAATGCTGCTCAGCCAGTTCCGTTAGCTCAAAATAATGGGTCGCGAAGAGGGTATAGGGGCCATCCTCTGCAGCAAGGCGTTCTGCACAGGCCCACGCGAGTGCCAATCCATCGTAAGTACTTGTTCCTCTTCCTATTTCATCCATTAAGACGAGGCTCTGCGCTGTCGCATTGTGTAAGATATTTGCCGTTTCCGTCATTTCGACCATAAAGGTGGAGCGGCCACCAGCAAGGTCATCGGAGGCACCAATTCGGGTGAAAATACGGTCAATTGTTCCTATCTTCGCTGAACTGGCCGGTATATGGCTACCAATATGAGCAAGGATTAAGATCAGTGCCAGTTGGCGCATATAGGTTGATTTGCCGCCCATATTGGGTCCGGTAATAATCAAACTACGTCGTTCTCGATCCAGGAGCAGGTCATTGGCGATGAAATTGTCACTAATTGCCTGTTCTACGACGATATGTCGGCCACCTCGAATATCAATCTGTTCATCTGTAGTCAGCTCCGGGGCACAGAAATTTAGATTCTCGGCACGTTCGGCGAGGTTTTGTAGCACGTCGAGGCTTGCGACAGAATTAATCGTTGTCTGCAGTGTTTCGAGTTCCTCCGCAATGCGATCCAATAATTCGGCATAAAGGATTTTCTCTCGTGCCAGTGATCGTTCACGACTACTGAGAACCTCATCTTCAAAGGCTTTCAATTCAGGGATGATATAACGCTCACTTGCCTTGAGAGTTTGGCGACGCTGGTAATCGGTAGGAACGTTGTCGGCATGACCCCGACCCAATTCAATAAAATAACCATGCACGCGGTTGTAACCCACTTTAAGCGTGTTAATCCCCGTGCGTTTTTGTTCGCGCGCTTCAAGATCTAATAGATATTGTTCGGCGTCATCACGGATATGGCGTAGCCCATCCAGTTCTTTATCATAGCCATCACGCAACACGCCACCATCGCGTAAAACAACAGGGGGTGTTTCAACAATGGCCTTGCTTAGTAATTTCTGGCAAGCGGTATGCGGATTAATGTCATCGTGAATGTTTTTTAATAAATCAGATGTGCCAGTAAGATCTTTTTTTAGTGCAGGTAGCAAGCTTAAACCATCGCGTAAAATAGAAAGGTCACGAGGTCGTGCTGTACGCAATGCAATACGTGCGAGAATACGTTGGCAATCACCAAAGCCGCGTAAGGTATCAGCGAAACCACTATAGGCAGCATTATTGCGCAGCGTACTAACAGCCGCGTAACGTTTATTTAAAACATCATGAGCGCGTAGTGGGCGGTTCAACCAACTTTGCATTAAACGGCTACCCATGGCCGTCGCGGTTTTATCCATTAAATAACGTAGCGTATGTTCTTCGCCACCGGAAAGATTGCTATTAATTTCAAGATTGCGGCGTGTGGTGGCATCAAGCAGAATACTGTCGTGCAGTGATTCAGTTTGTAACGCACTAATGTGAGGTAATTGACTGCGTTGAGTATTACGCACGTATTGAAGCAGGGCACCGGCAGCACAAATACCGGCTTTAAGTTCTTCACAACCAAAACCATGTAAATCATTCGTTGAAAATTGCTCACACAATTGACGATGCGCACTACTGTATTCAAAGTACCAAGGCGCGAGTGACTGGTGGCATGATGTGTTTGTCAGGAAAGATGTATTTTCTTCAACTAAAATCTCGGCCGCTTGCAAGCGTTGTAATTCTCCTGCGAGTTCAACTTCGTTTGCAAGTTCACTAATACAAAAACGACCACTACTCATATCCAGTGAAGCGAGTCCAAAACGTTGCGTGGCGTTTTTTCCTTCACTGTGCACGGCAGCCAGCAATATATTTTTCCGCTCATCGAGCAATGCAGCTTCGGTGACGGTGCCTGGCGTAATAATACGCATGACTTTGCGTTCAACAGGGCCTTTGCTGGTTGCGGGATCACCAATTTGCTCACAGATGGCGATCGACTCACCAAGTTTAACGAGGCGAGCCAAATAATTGTCGGCAGCATGGTAGGGCACGCCCGCCATGGGGATCGGTTCGCCATTGGTTTTGCCGCGATGGGTCAATGTGATATCAAGCAACTCGGCAGCACGACGGGCATCATCGAAGAACAATTCGTAGAAATCGCCCATGCGATAAAACAGCAATGTATCAGGGTGTTCCGCCTTAATACCGAGATATTGACGCATCATCGGCGTATGGGTTGGTGAATTGTGTGAGTTTGTTGTCATTCTTTGTCGTTTTATTGTTCAGCTTAGTATCAATCATCTGGATTTATCTATCCAGTATGCGACACTATTTATCATGGATACCGAATTGTACCAACTTGCAGAGCAAGTCGCTGCCAAATTAATCGAAACCGGAGATTCGCTGGGGTCAGCAGAATCTTGTACTGGTGGTTGGGTGGCTAAATGTCTTACTGATGTCGCGGGCAGTTCACAATGGTTTGAACGCGGCTATGTGGTTTATAACGGACTCGCCAAACAACAAATGCTGGGTGTGCCTGCGGAAGTTATTAAGCAAAAGGGAGAAGTTAGCGAAGCGGTAGTACGAGCGTTAGCGGAAGGCGTATTAGCCAAGAGTAATGCCAGTATCAGTCTTTCGATTAGCGGCATTGCTGGCCCCGGTGGTGGCAGTGATGAAAAACCGGTGGGCACAGTTTGGTTTGCTTGGTCTGTTGCTAATAAAGTCGCCGGTGTTGTGCGTGGAGTAAAGACGACTGCTGACGTGCAATGCTTTAATGGTGATCGAGAAGCCGTGCGTCGACAGGCAGTCATGCATGCGCTTCAAGGTGTGTTGGTATTATTTAATTCCTAATGAATGCGCAAGCGGAATCTCAGCGTCTTTTCTTTGCCCTCTGGCCCGATAATAAAACACGTAATGCCATTGCGGCTGTTGCCAAGCATGTTTCGGGATATCATCAAGGCAGGGCAGTAAATACTGACAACCTTCATTTGACGTTGGCCTTCCTCGGTAATATTGATGAGGCGCAGCGCGACTGCGTTGAGGCAGTCGCCGAATCAATATCAATGACAGCTTTTAGTTTATGTCTGGAACATCTTGGTGTATTTCAGCGCGCAAAGGTTCTCTGGCTAGGGATCAAGGAACAGCCTGATGCATTGATGCAGTTGGCTGAAAGTCTCGCAGTTGGTGCCCGAGCATGTGGTATTCAGTTAGATGACAAAGGATTTACCCCGCACGTGTCGTTAATGCGAAAAATAATTCAATTACATGAAGTAGAAGTAGAGCCAATTCACTGGAATATAAATCAGTTTTGTTTGGTGCAATCTATTTCTCATGTGGAAGGGGTAGAGTATCGAGTAGTGAAAAAGTGGTGAGAAAGGAAAATGTCTGCTTATGGCTGCGGCCATTCATATAATAATATTTATTGAGTACCATTTTATAAAAATGCCCAACCCGCAAACGGTTCTATTTCATCTCTATTAACTAGAACAAGTTGGTACGCGTTCGGATTCATAGATTGATCAATGGTGGTGTCAACCGACAATCGATGCAATAAGTAACCGACCAATGCACGTTTAACATTAAGTTCAATCACGCCATCAACCGCACGGTAATCAATTAACAGGCTTTCCTGTTTGCGTGATTTTAGTTTTGGATGCGGTGCTAGTTGCAGCGTGATGGCTTCTACCCATTCATCATCATATTGCGCACTTGATTCGGCTGCTTCATCGAGCATTTCAGCGGCGACAAAACGCGACAGTACGAAATCACGGAAGTCATAAGTCTCGGTGCTGTAGGCGCGCACATGCCACCGCAGGCCAGTGTTAACAAGTGAGTGTGGTTCAATAGTACGAACATCATCTTCATCCCGATCCGAGAGGGATTTGTACACCATGCGTAGTTGTTTGCCTTGTTTCACCGCGCGGATCACTTGAGCGCAGACGTTTCGATCAGGCAGTCTAACCGGAAGCGGCAGCTCCTCCATCGGGATACCATATAACAAGGCATTTTCACTCGGACCACCGCTGGCGGCCAAGTTGGCGGCAATCATGGGCAAAACCACCTTTGGTTCCAAATCGGCAAACATCGGGGTAAAGCTCTCTGTAGGCACAAATCCGAACACAGTATGCACATAGCTAAGATTATCTGGCGCCATCTGACTATAGAGTTTCAGATCCTTGGTAGCGGCAGCATCGGAGATCCCAAAGCTGCGAGCAACGTCGCTACGTGTTACTACACCGGTATAAAAGACCATAATTTCAATGTATTGCAGGCGTTGGCGGGTATTCCACTTAATGTCTGCCGGGCCTTTGAATGTCGTTGTCATACCGATGCTCCATCTATTGCTAAGGGATTATACCCAGCTAAAGTAGGTGCTACTAGAAAATACTATAGCGTATAAAATACATAGGTGGTAAAAAGTATTGACATTGTTTTAAGTATAACCTAATCTCTCTTTCAACGGGTGAGGGAAGCAGCCTCACCACTAATTAAAAAAACAGATTAATAATGAAACACACTGGAGAAACACCATGGCTAGTAAAGATGATCAAAAGAATAAGGCACTGTCGGCCGCATTAGGACAAATAGAGAAGCAGTTTGGTAAAGGCTCGGTAATGCGCTTGGGCGGAGAGGGTATTAATAACGATATCGAGGTTATATCGACAGGTTCAATTGGTCTGGATCTGGCATTAGGCATAGGTGGTTTACCTAAAGGCCGAGTTATTGAAATCTACGGCCCTGAATCTTCAGGTAAAACCACCATGACCTTGCATGTTATTGCTCAGGCGCAAAAAGCCGGTGGTACTTGTGCCTTTGTTGATGCGGAGCATGCCTTAGATCCATCTTATGCAGAAAAACTGGGTGTAAATGTTGATGATTTGCTGGTTTCACAGCCGGATACCGGTGAACAGGCGCTCGAAATCACCGACATGTTAGTCCGTTCAGGCGCCGTTGACGTATTGGTCATCGATTCGGTTGCGGCGTTAACGCCAAAGGCTGAAATTGAAGGCGATATGGGCGATTCACACATGGGCTTGCAGGCGCGTTTGATGTCACAGGCACTGCGTAAATTGACGGCTAATATTAAGCGTTCCAACACCATGGTGATCTTTATTAACCAACTGCGTATGAAGATTGGCGTGATGTTCGGCAACCCTGAAACAACAACCGGTGGTAATGCCCTGAAATTCTATTCTTCAGTGCGTTTAGATATTCGCCGTATTGGTGCGATTAAGAAGGGTGACGAGATTCTGGGCAACGAAACACGCGTTAAAGTGGTTAAAAATAAGGTTGCACCGCCTTTCAAACAAGTTGTTTTCGATATTCTCTACGGCGAAGGTGTTTCGCATGAGGGTGAGCTAATTGATATCGGCGTGAAAGAAGAAATCGTTGATAAGGCCGGTGCTTGGTACAGCTACAATGGTGAGCGTATTGGCCAAGGTAAGGATAATGTGCGTAACTTCCTCAAAGAGCATCCAGAAATCGCAGATGATATTGAGAAACAAATCCGCGTCAAACTACTGCCAGCAAAAGGTGCAGCAGAGAAGTCCGTTGAAGTTGATGTCGATGATGAGCCTGAAGAGGCAATCGTTTAAAAAATAAGCAAAAAGGGGCGCGTAAGCGCCCCTACTGCTTTATGTATCTGCTGAGAACGGCTAAACTACGCCGCTATTGAGATGTGTGGACTGGCCCCATTTTGTTGCAGAGCCTATGTTAGCGAAAACATACCAGTCAGCCATGAATATGCTCGCCCGGCGCGAGCATTCTGTTTTTGAGCTGACCCGTAAGTTACAACAAAAAGACTACCCATCCGACATGGTTAACGAGGTAATAGAACGTTTAGTTGCCGATAATTTGTTAAGCGATGAGCGTTTTGCCGAGGCCTATGTTCGCATGCGTAGTGCGCGGGGGTTTGGCTTAAAACGCATTCGTCTTGAAATGAAAGAACGGGGTGTCGCTAGCGAATTGATTAGTGAGGCCGTTGAACAAAGTGATGTTGATTGGTTCGCGTTAGCCCGTGATGTTAGAGACAGAAAGTTTGGCGAGCAATACCCGCAAGAATTTGCACTGCGCGCCAAGCAAATGAAATTTTTACAGTACCGCGGTTTTTCGCACGAACAAATAAATGCGGCAGTAACCGGTTTGGATGATTAGCACTATGATGAGCACTAACGAAATTCGCCAACTTTTTCTCGACTACTTTCATGACAAAGGTCATAAGATTGTCGCGAGTAGCTCGCTGGTGCCGGGTAATGATCCGACCCTGTTATTTACGAACGCTGGCATGGTGCCATTTAAAGAAACCTTTCTGGGTCAAGAAAAACGTAGCTACAATCGCGCAACAAGTGTGCAGCGTTGTGTACGTGCCGGTGGTAAACATAACGATTTAGAAAACGTAGGTTACACCGCACGTCACCATACTTTTTTTGAAATGCTGGGTAATTTTAGTTTTGGCGATTACTTTAAAGAAGATGCGATTAAGTACGCCTGGGATTTTTTAACCGAAGTCGTCAAATTACCTCCAGAAAAACTCTGGATTACCGTTTATGAAGATGATGATGAAGCCGCCGACATCTGGTTAAAAGAAATCGGTGTTGATAAAACGCGTTTCTCACGCATTGGTGCAAAAGATAACTTTTGGTCAATGGGTGACACAGGTCCTTGTGGCCCATGTACTGAAATTTTTTATGATCACGGTGAAGATGTGCCGGGTGGCCCACCAGGCACACCCGAAGAAGATGGTGATCGTTACATCGAGATCTGGAATCTGGTCTTCATGCAATACGACCGAGACAAAGAAGGCACATTAAATCCGCTGCCAGCACCGTCGGTTGATACCGGTATGGGACTGGAACGTCTTGCTGCGATTTTGCAAAATGGTCATGAAAATTACGATATCGACCTATTTCAAAATTTAATTAAGGCAGTTGCCGCAATAGTTGGTACGGATGACCTTAAACAAGCTTCGTTACGTGTTATCGCCGATCACATTCGCGCCTGTAGTTTTCTCATTGTTGATGAAGTAATTCCTTCGAACGAAGGGCGAGGTTATGTGTTGCGCCGTATTATTCGTCGCGCGATTCGTCATGGTTACAAACTAGGCATTAAAGAGACCTTCTTTTACAAGTTGGTTGCGCCGCTATGCAAGGAAATGGGCGAAGCCTACCCGGAACTTCTAAAAGCACAACCACAAGTAGAACGCATTCTTAAAAAAGAAGAAGAGCGTTTTGCTGAAACACTTGATCAAGGCATGAAAATTCTTGAGTCGGCTATTGCAGAATTAGATAGCAAGATTATTCCCGGTGAAACAATTTTCAAACTTTATGACACCTATGGATTCCCATTTGACTTAACCGGTGACATTGCCCGCGAACGTAATTTAGAACTGGACAGCGAAGGCTTTGAAAAAGCAATGGAAGCGCAGCGCGAACGAGCGCGTGCTGCGGGTAAGTTTGAAGCAGTATCTAGTGATGATCTCGGTATTGAAGGTGCAACCGTATTTAGTGGTTACGAACATCTACTCGATAAAAGTAAAATTATTGGCTTGTTTGTTGACGGACAGCCAGTAAAAGAACTGCAAGCTGGTCAACAAGCTGCCATTATTCTTGAGCAAACACCGTTCTATGCCGAGTCGGGTGGGCAAGTGGGTGATCAAGGTATTTTGCGTGCGGCCAATGATGTTGTGTTTGAAGTTTCAGACACGCGCAAGCAAGGCGGAGGTGTGTTTGCACACATTGGCACCTTAAAGAGTGGTTCAATTAGCGCGAACGATACATTGACCGCTGAAGTGGATGAAGCGGCACGCCAGGCAACTGAATTAAATCATTCTGCGACACACCTTATGCATGCCGCATTGCGCAAAGTATTAGGTGATCATGTTTCACAAAAAGGCTCACTGGTTGATCCTGAACGGCTTCGTTTTGACTTCTCACATTTTGAACCTGTTACAACTGAGCAATTAACTGAAATTGAAAACATTGTTAACCAACATATCCGCGCCAACCATGAAGTGGTAACGAAACTCATGGCGATTGATGATGCGCGTGAATCAGGTGCAATGGCATTGTTCGGTGAAAAGTACGACGACGAAGTACGCGTGCTAAGTATGAGTGCGTTTTCGGTTGAGCTGTGTGGTGGCACACATGTGAAACGCACCGGCGATATTGGCTTGTTTAAAATTATTAATGAAACCGGTACGGCGGCAGGTGTGCGTCGTATTGAAGCGGTAACCGGACAAGCCGCAATACAAAGAATTACTGACAACGAAGCGCGACTCGACAGCCTTGCAAAATTAGTGAAAGGGAGTCGTGATGATGTGACTGACAAAGTCAGCCAGTTACTTGAAAAACAGCGTAAGTTAGAAAAAGAACTTGAACAGTTAAAAGGTAAGTTGGCGAGTTCAGCCGGTAGTGATCTTGCGAGTCAGGCCGAAGATATTGGCGGTATAAACATACTCGCCGCCCGTCTTGATGGCGCCGATGCAAAAGCATTGCGAGATACCGTTGATCAACTTAAAAATAAACTGGGCACAGCCGCCATCGTGCTTGGCTCGGCGGATGGCGACAAGATAACCTTGATTGCTGGTGTCAGTAAGGATGCAACCGACCGGATTAAGGCGGGAGACTTGGTCAACTGTGTTGCGCAGCAAGTAGGGGGTAAAGGCGGTGGCCGTCCTGATATGGCGCAAGCGGGTGGTAACAATCCTGCCGCGTTAGATGGTGCACTGGCAAGCGTTACTGCTTGGGTTGCGGAAACACTCAATAAATAAGCAGATTTTCCTTTATATTCAGTCTAAATTCGTGTTTAATTCCCGCCTTTTGTTGCGCAGCTCAAGTATGCTCTGTAACGGAGTAAATGGATCAATATGGCATTAATTGTTCAAAAATTTGGTGGCACATCAGTCGGTACGGTTGAACGTATTCAGGCGGTGGCCGATCGTGTTGCTGCCGAGCGTAAGGCCGGCAATGACATGATTATTGTCGTCTCGGCGATGAGTGGTGAGACCAATCGTCTTGTTGGGCTGGCCAGTGAAATCAGCGATCGCCCGGTTGCCCGCGAAATGGATGTGCTGCTTTCAACCGGTGAACAAGTCACCATTGCTTTGTTAAGCATGGCTCTGGAAGTGCGTGGCTGTTCGGCACGCTCTTATACTGGTGCGCAGGTTCATATTCTGACTGACAGCGTACATAACAAGGCACGCATTAAAGACATCGATGGCTCACGTGTACGTGCAGATCTCGATGCCGGTCGTGTTGTGATTGTGGCTGGTTTCCAGGGTGTTGATGAGCAAGGCAATATCACAACCCTGGGTCGTGGTGGTTCAGATACCACAGCCGTAGCCATGGCCGCCGCGCTTGAAGCAGATGAATGTCAGATCTACACCGATGTCGATGGTGTTTACACCACCGATCCTCGTGTTGTGCCTGAAGCGCGTCGTTTGCCACAAATTACCTATGAAGAAATGCTAGAGATGGCCAGTCTTGGCTCGAAGGTATTACAAATTCGCTCGGTAGAATTTGCCAGCAAGTACAACGTACCGTTACGGGTACTGTCTTCTTTTGAAGATGGCCCTGGAACGCTGATCAGTGTTGAGGATAAGAGCATGGAACAACCATTGATATCAGGGATCGCCTTTAATCGGGATGAAGCCAAATTAACCATCCTGGGTGTGCCGGATCAACCGGGTGTCGCATCACAGATATTAGGCCCTATCGCCGATGCGAATATCGAAATTGATATGATTGTCCAGAACGTCGCGGCGGATGACACCACTGATTTCACCTTTACCGTACACCGCAATGATTTTGAGCAGGGCATGGAAGTGCTTGAGCAAGTTGCGAAAGATCTAGGTGCACGAGAAGTATCAGGTGACGATAAAATTGTGAAAATCTCACTGGTTGGCGTAGGAATGCGCTCGCATGCCGGTATCGCAAGCCAAATGTTTTCTACATTGGCGGCAGAAAGTATCAATATTCGTATGATTTCGACCTCTGAAATCAAAATATCAGTGGTGGTTGACGAGAAATACCTTGAATTAGGTGTCCGTGCTCTTCACCAAGCCTTTGATTTAGAAGAGAAATAAAATAATATCCAGATTAACTATATGTAGTCTAAACATCGTATAGAATACAGGGCGGAGAAAGAGAATAATAAGGCCATGGTCGGCCAGCATCGGGTTGAGTAGTTAAGTGCTGTTTTTTTAGTGCTTTTCTGGAATTAGGGTATAGATTTCCTCTGATTGGACGTTATAGAGAACAGGAGATCTGGAAGACTCAATCCAGTAGTAATGGTTCGAACAAGGAGACATGGTAATGCTAATTTTGACAAGACGAGTAGGTGAAACACTCATGATTGGTGACGAAGTAACAGTCACTGTACTTGGTGTTAAGGGAAACCAAGTGCGTATAGGTGTTAATGCGCCGAAAGATGTCAGCGTGCATCGTGAAGAGATTTACGATCGCATCCAGAAAGAAAAAGATAGCCCGGAAGCCGTTAACGAATAAGCTTCGGAATATCGAAAGTAGTATCTGGTCGGTTTTTCTACCACCTTGCATGAACGCGGGGTGACATTAAGCGGGACAGTTTTAAAAGCCTCGAACAGATGTGTTTGGGGCTTTTTTATTTTAGGGGCGAGGGATTTGTTTTGGAAGGTGCAAACTATCCTTATAATCAAGGGATTGACGCTGCACTTGCAGCGCCCAAACCAGTTCCAATGGTTTGTTTTCGGAGCGAAGCGTAGAGTATACCTAATGAAACCCGTAGGGGTTCTAAGGTGCGAACCATTCTGATAATAGAGGGATTGACGCTGCACTTGCAGCGCCTAAACCATTTCCAATGGTTTATCGAACCGGCTTTTTATTTTTATCGAGGGTTCGAAATCCTTCAACCGGATAAACAAAAAAGGCCGCCCTTTAAGGGGCAGCCTTTTTCGTTTATATGGCGGAGAGCGAGGGATTCGAACCCTCGATAGGGATAAACCTATACACCCTTAGCAGGGGCGCGCCTTCAGCCACTCGGCCAGCTCTCCTAAACTTTTTACACACTATTTTTCCGGTAACCGGATTACAGCGAGGCGCTATTATATAGATAACTGCGCTCGGAAACAGCCCCGAACAGTAATAGTTTCGGGCTTTTTCGTCTTATTAGATAACCTGTAATTGAATTTAGGCTGAAAGTGGTCACTTTTTAATTGTTTCGGGTTAACTATCGTATGATGATGCGATAACTGATTTCAAAACGCTAACATTAGCAAGAACTTATCTTGACTGACTAGCGGATTCAAAGGATAATGCTCGCCTCTTAAAGCGCCTGTAGCTCAGCTGGATAGAGTACCTGGCTACGAACCAGGCGGTCGGGCGTTCGAATCGCTCCAGGCGCGCCATATAAGACAAAGACTTACGTTTAACGACGTAGGTCTTTTTTTATGCGGGGTATACTCTCGGGTATACTTTTAGCATCTCTATACATTCTATTAATAATTTCTGATTCTTTCCTCAGCTTCATGTTGAGAGCTTAATCTCTACAACCTAGCCATCTATATGTTGGTTTACGTTTTTAGCCTATCGTCATTATTGTGAAATGAGAGTTACTTTTGTGTAGAGAGCACTCTACATATGAAAGTAATCTAGAGGGAATACCTAGCAGGCGGGCTGTTGAGTATATAAAGATTGAGTTAATAAAATAACTAGATTATGGCTGCTTACGGCTGCGAGTTCAACTTGTCGACGCAACACTGTATCTTTTATAACAAAAAGATGGAGTGTGATCTATGGTTTATCGAACACGAGTAAATTATACCCCTCAACAAAGGTCAGATATCTGGGATCGTTGGCAACGAGGTGAATCTCTCAATGAAATTGGGCGTAGCTTTGATCGAGGCTCGTCATCTATCTTTAGCCAGTTAGCCACCACTGGCGGAATTCGGCCACCACCACGAAAGCGATCCTGTTTAGCCTTACGTTTTTCTGAACGCGAGGAAATTTCCAGAGGACTTGTTGCTGACAAATCGATACGCGATATAGCACAGAAATTAAAGCGTTCACCTTCAACCATTAGTCGTGAAATAAACCGTAATGGTGGTTATGATAGATACCGTGCAACCCAAGCTGAACAGGCTGCTTGGGATCGTGCTCATCGTTCTAAGAGCTGTAAACTCGCTTGCTATCCGATATTAAGGCGACTGGTGGCAACGAAGCTCGAGATGGATTGGTCGCCGCAACAAATTTCAGGATGGTTAAAAATAACGTATCCAGATAATGAGAAAAAGCAGGTGTCACACGAAACTATTTATCGCAGTTTGTTCATCCAAGCGCGCGGAGTACTGAAAAAAGAGCTTCAATTGTACCTTCGTAGTCAACGTGCGATACGTCGTTCTAAAAAGCATAGTCTAAAAAGAATTGGACTTGGTAAAATTACGAATGCTGTTTCCATTAGGGAGCGGCCAGCATCAGTCGAAGATCGAGCTGTTCCAGGTCATTGGGAAGGCGATCTCATCTCTGGCTCAAATAATACGCATATCGCAACATTGGTTGAACGCCATTCTCGTTACGTTATGCTGGCAAAGTTAAAAGGTAAAGATACTGAGAGTGTTATTTCTGCACTTATTAAACAGGCGAATAAACTACCGACTGAATTATATAAATCATTAACATGGGATCGTGGTTCAGAGATG